>Ga0315274_10010517_pt1 | contig 13321 bp, 18 predicted proteins | sample YL17G02_20_MG_FD_203700 | JGI IMG/M metagenome (GOLD analysis project Ga0315274, IMG submission 203700) | Sediment microbial communities from Yellowstone Lake, YNP, Wyoming, USA - YL17G02_20 | ecosystem: Environmental > Aquatic > Freshwater > Lake > Sediment | place: USA: Wyoming | collected...
AACGGCGCTAAGCTGTGGTTTATATGGCCGGATACTCACTTTCCTGAGGAAGATCAGGAAGCAGTAACTTGTGCCATAAAGGCCCTTCAGATTCTAAAACCTCATAGGACCATTTTATTAGGGGACATAATTGACTGCGGGGTATTCTCAGCCCACTCCAAAAGGAATATCCCTGACTCACTAGCCTATGATTTTCAAGAGATGGAGTTAGATCCCGCCAACAAACTTGTAGATATCATACAAAAGAATACTATTGAGCATACCTATATGCTTGAAGGGAACCATGAGGCAAGGGTGGAGGCGTGGGCAGTAAACAATGGCAGGACCGCAGCCAGCGTTCACAACATGGTATCCCCAGAGAAGAATATAAGTAAGGGTAGGAAAAACTTTACATGGATACCATATTCTATTCCCACTGGTGATCGTATGGGCTACGTTGAGATTGCCAAGGATCTTGTAGCGGTTCACGGTTGGAGTCATGCCAAGCACGCCGCTGCCAGACACCTTGACTTATCCAGATCCCGTAGTATACTACATGGACACACTCACCGCGCCCAAATGATGTGCGGTAGAGACCCTTGGACAGGACATGAAATCAAAGCTTTTAGCCCTGGCTGTTTATCCAAATTACAGCCTCTTTATATGCACGGAGGAACCCCTACCGATTGGGTTCACGGCATTGCAATTATATACGTGGGACAGAACTCTTGGACCGAATACATTATCAACATTAGAAAGGGTTACTGTGTGCTCCCCGATGGGAGAGAGGTCAAAATATGAGAATTTTAACGATATTGGTATTGACATTTAGCCTTGGTTGCGCTAGCCTTACTAGCCCCTCAGGTACTGTAACACTTACAGGATCAGGTTCAAAAGGTTGCGTTGGAGAGTATAGTCATATTGACGCTGACGGTGCTATGTACGGGAACTGTGTACAGGCCGAGAGTAAGTTTACTGACATCATGCTAGGTCTTGCTGCGATGGCAGCAACCTTCGGATTTTGACCCGGTTCCCAACTGATAAACCCGATAACCCCTGAAGCCGCTGAGCGACGGGCCAAGGTTGGGAACCGCTTTTTTTCGAGGTAGAATGAGTAATAACCCTTGTGTTTATTTAGCTGGACCCGTAGAGAAAGTAGATACGTGGAGAAAGCAAGCAGCTAAGAAGTTAGCTAAGATAGGGCTTCGACCTATCAATCCTCTACGAAAAGAGACCATATCTTTCAGCGGTGCAGTGTGTACTTCTGGAGAATCCGATAGGGTGATAGTAACCAGGGATCTAAATGATCTAAAGGTTACTGGAATGACGGGTGGATTATGCTTAATGAAGTTAGACACAACAGCAGAAGGCAGACAGCCTATAGGATCACTCTTTGAGTTACAATATTGTTACGATAACACAATCCCGGTTGTGGCGGTTATGGGAACGGATTGTAATGAGGGTATTAGAACCCATCCTTGGGTTCGGCATCATATTGTCAAGTCGTTTCCCACGGTTGAGGAAGCTATTGATTTCATTGAGAATTACTTTGCAATCCCCGATACCAACTGACCCTCTCGATGATCTGGAGGATAATATTTGGATGGGTATGTACTCCATGCCTATTGGGGGGTATGCTATGGTTCCATCGGATCTTTTAATTGATTCGTATGTTTGTTTAGGTTGTGGGAAAGATATTGACAAGCTTGACAATTTTATATCCTCAGGAAAATTTCTTTTTCATGTTGACTGTTTTACAAAGGAAGTACAAGAGGATAAGGTTCCCGTGAACAAAACCTATGTAGTCGATGAAGGGGGAGAGTGATGCTTTGTGATTGTGGAAAATGTACTGCTGTGCGTAATGATATGAGTATTTTTCTTCATAACCTATTAGCGCGGATTCATAGAGACGGTGGGCACTATACTGCTACACACGGGCTTGACAAAAGCGTTGCTGACGCGGATAAAATAATTGCAGATTTATATGTTACACGCGACGCCCTTACAAGCGAGCTGCACGAGGCATACCGCCGTAAGGATAAGAGCGACACAGAATGCGACGCCCTCCAGGCCCAGCTTGACAATGCCAACAATGAGCTACTGCAAGCAGATGATGAGCTGGCTGCTGCGAGATTCCAGCTCGCCGCCCTGGCGACACGGGAGCCGAGCGAGGGCGATCACTCCGACTTCCTCTCGGATCTGCGCGAGATCAACCGCGGGCACCTATCCCCTGAGAGCATGGTGCTGCCGCTCTGGCGGTTCGTCCGCGACGCCCTGCTGTCAGACGTGCCCGCCCCGGCTCCTGCGCCCATCGTCCTAAATAATGACGACTCTGTTCGGTATCGGTGCGAGGAACTCGGAACAGTTACTGGGGAGATGCCGGAGTGCGGCTACATCGACCGCCCCTCTCCCAGCGAGGCCGCCAAGGCGACGTGCGAGCGGTGCAATCCTAAAGGAAAGAGGAAATAATGCTTGAATGGCGAGGGCTTACATTCTCCCTCACAGATAAGTTCATGGATAAGTACCGAGGTAAGAAGCCTAAGTTCGGCCCAGTAGGTGAGCTTGTTTACGTCAGGACATACTCTAGAGAGCTTCCTAATGGCAAGCAAGAGCAGTTCTGGCAGACAATTCAGCGAGTAGTTGAGGGTATATTCTTAATTCAAAAAGAGCATTGTCACGATCTTAGACTTCATTGGAATGAGCGTAAGGCACAGAAGTCTGCTCAAGAGATGTATGAGCGTATGTGGGCCTTTAAGTTCCTTCCACCAGGACGCGGGCTATGGTGTATGGGGACAGACTTTGTTTTCAATAGGTCTGCCGCAGCACTATTCAATTGTGCCTTTGTTTCCACAAAGAACATGGACGACGATTTCTCTCTGCCTTTTTCTTGGGCTATGGATATGAGCATGTTAGGTGTGGGTGTGGGCTATGATGCTGAGGGAGCAAAAAAGAATCTATATCTCAAGACTCCTAGAACAACTAAAGAGCCCCATGTAGTAGAAGATTCAAGGGAGGGTTGGGTTAATCTACTTAGACGAGTTTTAGATGCTCATGTTGGAAAAGACACCATCCCTCAATCCATAGACTATTCATTGATTAGACCCGCTGGTACCCCCATCAAGGGCTTTGGCGGTATTGCCCCAGGACCAGGGCCTCTTATTATGATGACCGAGAAACTACAGAAGGTGCTGTCACAATACCTTATTGCCGATAAGCCTGTAGATTCTACTTTGATTGTAGATACCATGAACCTAGCAGGAGAGGCGGTTGTTGCTGGGGGGCTACGAAGAACAGCCCAGATTGCTTTGGGGGAATTCTGTGACGCGGAGTTCAGGAACCTAAAGAGCAAAGAAAATAGAGAGAATTCTGACCTAGCTCGGTGGGCTAGTAACAATAGCTTAGTTGCACGTAAGGGGGATCTCTACGACAATATTGTAAATAAGATTGCTTCTGATGGAGAGCCGGGAATCTTCTGGCTGGCTAATGCACAGAACTACGGGAGAATGAAAGACCCAAAGAATGGTGATGACTATCGGGCTTTGGGTATCAATCCCTGCGGGGAGATCACCCTTGAGTCTTTTGAGGCTTGCAATATCTGTGAGAGCTTCCCCGCCAACCACGACAGCCTAGAGGATTACCTTGTTACCCTAAAATATGCCTTCATGTACTGCAAGACCGTCACCCTCCTACCCACGCACAGCCCCCAGACCAATCAGGTGCAGATGCGTAACCGTAGGATTGGCGTGTCCCAGACGGGTATCGTAGACAATATCAATAAGATAGGATTCCGAGAACATATTACATGGTGTGACGAAGGTTACAAGGAGATTAAAAGGTGGGACAAAATATACAGCGAGTGGCTCGCAACCCCGTTAAGCCGAAAGGTAACGTGCGTAAAGCCGTCAGGCTCGGTTTCTTTAGTGACCGGAAGCTCACCAGGGATTCACTTCCCGCACTCAGAATATTACTTAAGGCGTATGAGGATATCGCGGAATTCGAACCTTTGGAGAGCGATGCAGGAGGCGGGATACAAAGTAGAACCAGACGTAAAACAACCTGAGTACACGATGGTTATTGATATTCCTGTTCATGAGAAGTATTTCTCTAGACGAAAAAGTGATGTTTCTATGTGGGAACAACTAGAATTAGCGGCTCAAATGCAGGCGTACTGGGCAGATAATCAAGTATCAGCAACCGTTACTTTTAAGCCAGAAGAGGTAAAGGATATTTCTTTGGCTCTTTCTATGTATGAGACTAGACTTAAGTCGGTAAGTATGCTACCATTGGCTTCCGAAGGCTACGAGCAGATGCCCTATGAGGAAATTACCAAAGAGAAGTTTGAGGAGTTGACCTGTAACTTAAAGAAGCCCAAGCTCATAGTAGATGAAGAGGGCAAGGTAATTGAGAAATTCTGCGATGGGGACGTATGTGAAATATGACAGAACCTAAAAAAGAAATGTGGCGACTTAACTCTAATCTTGTTCCGCCTGATCCTGAAGTTGAAAAGTGGGCAATACTATTGTGGGAAGCAGACCATCCTCAAAATACTATTGGTAAATGGCCTGACAACGCATATAACCCACACGAATATAGAAGAACCGCCAGGGTAATTGTATCTAAGTTAATACAAAAAGAACTTACAACTCTTATAGAATACGATATGCACTCTGAGGTTGGTATAAAGTTTCAAGATCTTTTAGCTGACTGGGCGGTGGGTAAGGTTGGTGCTTTTGAGGTTTGGGATTTTGTTAAAGACAACATAACAAAGGAGAACAAATGAAGTGGACAATTTCGCAAGAAGTAATAGATTACAGTGTCAATAATAGGGTCAGCACAGTTACTACTGTTGTAATCGAAGCGGATAGCGCAGACGTGGTAAATGGAGTTCTTGTATTTTTTAAGAAAGTTCTTGACCCTGATGATTATCAGGGGGATATCTTAGTTTATTCTACGCAGCAGTGGGATTCGGTTAAGCTGGTTACGGAGGAGTAGATGATTCTAATAGGGTTATCCGGCCAAAAACAGTCTGGTAAGTCTACTGTTGCCAACTATCTGAATACTCGTAAGGGATTCACGGAGCTTTCCTTTGCTCACCCACTAAAGGAGATCATAGGGAAGCAGCTATTCGGCCTTAATGACTCCCAGCTATACGGTTCCGACGAAGATAAGGAACGAGTCATTAAGGAATGGCACCGTAGCCCCAGACAGATCCTACAGATTGTGGGCACGGACCTGTTCCGTAATAACTTTGATTCAGACTTTTGGATTAAGCTGTGCTTGAGAAGAATCAGAGAGATACGTAAGAACAACGCTAAGGCTCGTATCGTGGTGAGTGACTGTAGATTCTATAATGAACAGGCAGAGCTAAAAGAACTGGGCGGATACTCTATCAATGTCATAAAAGAGGGACAAGTAAGTGCTGATGGGCATGAGAGCGAGCATGGGGTAGATGGCTATTCCTTCGACTATCAAATAAAGGCGGCGCCTGGAAGGCTTATTGATCTTTACGGGCAGATTGACGAAATTGTTAACGGCATATGGGAGGATTAAATGGGCTTTACTAAATTAGATACTGGAGTGGTGTGGGTAGAAGAGAATCAAGAAGAAATAGATCGCAACAGAGAAAGATTAAAAAATCCTACCATTATTCAAAAAGACGAATCTTCTATTCCTGACCATGTTCGTACTTCTCTGTATCGTTATGCTAATGACGCATCCATGTCAACTACTCGTTTAATGTCCTCCCATAAGGTATTGTTCTCGGCTCTGAATAAAGTAGCAACCTCGGGTAAATTAGGGGATGTTGATATTATTGTTCCAGTATTTAATTCCCTACATGTAGTAAAACTATGTCTAAACTCTGTGCTATCCTGCACTAATTGGCCCTATAGACTAATAATTGTTGATGATGCTTCCGATGAAAAGACAAAGGAGTATTTAGATGTTTTTGCCAAAGCACACCCGGAACATATCGTTATCACAAACAAAACAAACCGTGGGTTTGCTGCTACTGTTAATCGCGGTCTACTGGCCGGAACTTCTCCTTATATTTGTCTTCTTAATTCTGATGTTATCGTAACACCAGGATGGTTGACTAAGCTTGTTATCTCTCTAAACGCAGATGAACGCAACCAGATAGTTAACCCAACTACTAATAACACGGCTCTCATTAATGTAAACATGCAGCCAGGAACCAGCTATCTAGATATGAATAGAGCTATAGAGCTTATGAGTGGTCAAGATTATCCAGAGATTATGCCAACTGGGTTTTGTTTTATGTTCTTTAGATCTTTAATAAATAAGATTGGGATTTTCGATGAATCTTATAAGAACTATGGAGAAGAGTCTGACTTCTTCATGCGAACTATTACTTATAAAGATGATAATGGAGTATACCCAAGGTATAGAGCCATCATGGCAGACAATACTTATGTCTTCCATGAGAGAGGAACCAGCTTCTCTCAGCTAGGGGCGGACACTCATATGGGGTATAGAAAGATAGCCTCAGAACGATTTAATAAACTATGGCCTAGCTATAAGGACTGGGCATCTAATTACAACCCAACTAACGTTCTTAAGGGGCTAAGAGGAAATATTTCTTCTCCTTGGTTTAAAACAGAATATAAATATAACGTTTGCTGGGTAGTATACTCCACCTCTTTCTGTGGGGGAATGAAGTATATCACGGATATTGTAAACGCTTTAATTGAACGTGGAGTAAATGTTAAAGTAGTTAGACTTCTTAGGGAAGACAAGTCTGAGCAGGCAGTAATGGGAGAGCTTAGAACTTCTCCGATTGTATTCAACTCAGTTGAAGACATGCTTGCCAATTTTAATGAAAGGGTATTTACCAAAGGTATAGTTATTGCTGCCACTAATGAACTAGTAGATGCTGTAAGTTCCCTCTGCAAACTGAATACAGATCTCAAGCCCCTGTTACACTCCCAATCCTATGACCCAGGGATTGCTCCTGATAAAGAGACTAAGTTATTAATGTCAGAGAATTATTCAAAGATGCCAATTATTTCAAATGCCTGGTGGTTAAATGAAGTAGCTAAGAATAAGCACAATGCTAAAAGTTTTGGGTTTGTAAGGCCCGGAGTAGATCTTGACTTGTTCTATCCTAGAAACAGAGAAAAGGGGGATGAAAGAAAAACTATTCTGTTTATGATGAATCAATTTTATCCTTTTAAAGGAGCAGACAGAGGAAAAGAAGTTATACAACATTTATGGAATAGAGCAGCTAAGAAGGGAGTAGAAGTTAGAATCTTTGCTTGTGGGATAGACAACATTCCAGAGCTACCCATAGTTACCTGTCTGGGTGGTATTAGCCAAACTAGATTAGCTCAACTTCTAGGGTCAGAGGTGGATGTTTTCTGTGACCCTTCGCATATTCATAGCTATGGTATGCCTGCTATTGAAGCTATGGCTTCAGGTGCCGTACCTGTACTATGGGATAATGCTGGTATAAAAGAGTACGCTACTAATGAAGAAACCGCCTTAATTTTTCCTAATGATACCGAGGCAAGTGTACTAGCAATTAAGATATTTGAATTGTTAATAGATGAACCCAAACTAAAACGATTAAGAGAGGCGGGGTTAAAAGCTGTAAAATACCAAAGTAGATCGGATTCTATTACTTACTTTATTTCTCTTTTAGAGGACTCTTTTAACTTAAATATATCTCCTAAAAAGATTGTTGTGGTAACTCCGCATCTAAGAAAGCATGGAGGTCCTACCACTATTCTACATTTAGCTAATAATCTAAAAGAAGCAGGACATGACGTTTCTTTACTTAGTATTTACTCAGACCTAAACCCTGCAATTGTAGACACCTGCAAAGTTCCTATTATTTTAGATGTGAACAAGATACCAGAGTGTGATCTATTAATAACTAATTCAGATAACCCTTGTAATGAGCAGTTCTCCACTCTACCACAAGCCAAGCATAAGGTTCTTTTAAAGCTGTCCCATAATGCTAGGTTTCAACAGCTTGAAAATGATGCCCTAAAACTTCCTTGGGATAGGATCATAACCAGCACTGAACCCCTCATAGAACTGTGCAGGACGCCTCAGGTTGACGCAGGATGGACGCATCCTTCAAGAGAGGCTACTAGGGTAGGGTGGTACCATTATGGGCATCCAACCTTCGCTTTCCAGCCAATTAGCCGGAATTACCGGACAGTTGAAGGAGGAATGGTTGTAGGAACTTTAATACATAACCATGAATCAAAAGGAACTAAAATAGCTTTAGAGGCCCTGAATAATTTAAAAAATAAATATGGGCCTAAAATTCATTGCGTTGGGGTTGGGGAAAGTAATGATTTTACTGCCCCTACTTGGATGCAATACTTTAAGAGTCTAAATAGAGCACAGCTAGCTAGTACCATGAAACAGGTTGACATTTGGGTTGTGGCTTCTTATACTGAGGGCTTAGGTCGTATGGCTCTAGAAGCCATGTCCAGTAGCTGTGCTGTAATAATGAGTGATACGGGAGCAGAATTTGCAGAAGATGGAGTTAACTGTTTGATATTCCCCAAGGGGGATGTACCGCAGTTAATTACTGCTATTGAATCGGTTATTAATAGTCCAGATCTTTATAAGAGATTATCCCAAAATGGATTCAATACGGCTGAAAAATGGTCAGACCCTAAACAGTATATGGACAACATTAACCAAATGATTAAGGAAGTGTGTAAATGAAGAGAGGAGTAGCAATCGTAACTTATAACAGAGCTTACGTATTAGGAGAACTAGTTGAAGCTGTTAGAACAACTACGCCTGATGGGACCACTATATGTATATGTGATGATGGATCTACTGACGACACACCCGGCACCGTGGCTAAAATTCCTGGCATTGTATATATTAGGGGTGATAACCTGGGGGTGGGTGCTAACAAAAATAGAGCGTTGTTTGCGCTCCAGAACTGTTCCACCCTTTGTATTCTAGAAGATGATTTAATTCCTCAGGCCAAAGGATGGTATGAAATCTATGAGGAGGCTGCTTTAGCATCAGGGATCAATCATTTTTGTAGAGTACAAAATAAATTTGTAGAAGAGTGTGTTCCAGAATTTCAAAACTATATGAAAAGCAAAGGGTTTACTCCTATATATGGCCCCTCTCCTAGAGGAGACCTCACCTTCATTACACACAAAGTAATAACAAAGGTGGGAGGTTTCCATCCTTCATTTAAAGGTGCAGGACACGCTCACGGTGAATGGTCTGGTAGAGTTCACCGTGCAGAGTTAATAGGACATCCTAATGTTTGGGTAGATATAAAAGAAGCTGGTGACATGTTTATTCAAAAGGGGGATAGAGAAGGAGGGCGTTGGAATCTAACAGAGGAAGAGTTACGAATCCAGCTAAAAGAAAATAGACTTACAAGAAAGAGGTTGGATCGTTCTGGGTATAGCTACCATCCATTGGTACTAACATGATTGGAATCAATTATAGACATGACTTCCAAAGAGGAGAAGAAATTGAAACATACGCCAAAGCGTTCTCTCACTACATGGCAAAGACTCACGAGGTTCTGGAGATTGGAGCAGGGACAGATATCCCCAACGTCAGTGCTATTGACCCTTCAATTAATCTTGAGTGGATTATTGATTTGGATGCTGGTAGAGATACACAAGGTAATTTTTCTTTTAGTCTACCTGACACTCCTCATAAATCAAGACGCGCAGTTTGGTTTATAGATTCTCATGGACAATCTACCCTTCACCATAGGCTTTCTACTCACTATGACGCTGTATTTTTTGCTGTGTGGGCGCGCAGGGACTTATTTGCTAAACACCCTAATGCTAATTGGCTTCCTTGCTGTACTGATATACGGTGGTTTCATCCCTTGTACACCGGGATACCCGTACTAAAGTATGATTGGGGTTTCTTTGGATCAAAGCATGGGTTAGATAGAGCCGACAAATTGAAAGAGTATTGTGAAAAGCTAGGGTATACTTATGACATAAGAGAAGTAGCTCGGACCTATACTCATAAGTGGCCGCACACTGGACAGGCTATGGCAGCATGTAGGAACTTATTTAACAGAGGGCAGAAGCACGATAGCCCTAACCAAAGAGTGATGGAATCAATGCTTGTTGGCGCTCCACTGCTCACCAACATAGACCCTGCCGATGGAATGTCCCTTTTATTTACTGAGGGGGAGCAATATATTGGGTATACAGAGGATACTCTAGAAGAACGTATCAAGTGGATGGTGGAACATCGTGGAGAGTGTGCTAAGATCGCTATAGCAGGACAGCAAAGAGTAATAGAACGGCACACTATGGAACATAGAGTTAAAGCGATGTGTGAGGTATTAAATGTCAAATAGAAATAGAACTTCAGTTCTAGTACCGTTAATACTTGTAAAGAATGACGGGTACTTTCTACCCTATGCTTTGAATTGTATCAAGGGTAGATTCTCTCGATATGTTATTTATGATATCGGTAGTGAAGATAACACCGAGGATATCCTACGTTGGTTTATAGAATCTGAAGAGAAGGAAGCAGATATCTTCTCTCGCTTCCTACCTCACTGTGATCCAAAAGCCCAAGGATCTTTTAGGAATGCTATGTTTGCTGAGGCTAGGTCCGATTGGGTATTCATACTGGATGGGGACGAAGTATACTCTGAGTTAGCAATGGATAAGCTTATTGAAAGTATGGCGGACATGAGGAAAGTCTATGAAGAATCGAAAGGACAAAAAATTTATGGGGTGTGCCGTCGTAGAGAATTCGCTCCTGACCTCACCTCAGCTTATGATCGCCTCAGGGGGCACCATAGAGTATACCACCGAACTGCAATTTTTACCGGGAGCCATCCTGGTGAAGATCCGTTGGTCACACAAGATGAACGCACAGAACACAGTCTTTCCCGGCTAGTGATTTGTAATCACTTTCACAATACCCAGAGAAGTAGATTTGATAATGATGTACCCTCTAGAATTAGACGCCGAGATAAACAAACTTATCATCCTGGGACTCTTACAGACTTTAATCTCTTAGTGGAACTGCCCGCCCTAGAGAACCCAATCCTTACCTTCCCTCAAAGCGCCGCCGTAGAAAACTTGCGGTTTTACAACGGGCAGCTATAATGTTCTTTCGTTGCAAGTGTGGAAGGAATACTAACTACGGAAACCTTTGTGTGAATTGTAGGACTCGGCATTACGGAGATTTAATTCTAGAAGACGATGACGACCCTGATACTGAAGATGATTGCCCTGAATTAGAAGCCATTATAAAGGAAATAGAAAATGAAGACGGATAAAATAGAGGAAGCTGTTAGCAACTCCCTTGAACTTATTTTGAATGCTTTAGACGGAGTAACTGATAGGGAAGAAAAAAAGAAGCTATTAATGGCGCTAATTGTAACTATATACGAAGAAGCGTATGAATCTGCAAATCCTCTTCCCATAGTCTACTCGGAGAAATTAAACTAACATGATTAAGCCGTACCCTAAAATCTTCGCTCTTGGCACCAGCTATGTTCAAGATATATTCAGTGGTTCGGTTGAAGTTACTGAGAAGCTGGACGGTAGTCAGTTTGGCTTTGGTAAGATAAATGGAGAGCTTCATTTCCGATCCAAGGGCCGAGAGCTTCATCCTGAGGTGTTGGACAAGATGTTCAACCCTCCGGTTAATTATATCATTAGTATTGGGCATATAATTCCAGACAACACAATTTTTTATGGTGAGATTCTTAACAAGCCAAAGCACAATGTTTTAGCTTATGAGCGCACCCCTAAAAATGGAATTGCCATCTTTGGATGCTGTGATACTAGTCACACTACTTTTTATTGCCATAATGAACTCACTCTTTTTGCAAAAATATTTAACATAGACGTAGTACCTTTAGTTTATGAAGGTTCGTTAAAGATGTACCTAGACGTTATGAATCTTATGGATAGAGATAGTTATCTTGGGGGCACCAAGGTTGAAGGTCTGGTCGTAAAGAACTACACGCAGGCGTTCCTCCTTGGTGGGCAACCTATTCCCTTCATGGCTGGAAAGCTGGTCAGTGAGAAGTTTAAGGAGGTTGCCAAGGGCTGGAGCAAAGACAATACTTCGAAGGGTAAGTGGCAGTCCTTTGTGGAATCCTTTAAGACCGAGGCAAGGTGGGAGAAGGGGGTACAGCATCTCCGAGATGATGGAAAGCTCACGGTTTCCTTGAAGGATATCGGCCCCCTTATCAAGGAAGTCCAGACGGATATCTCTGCGGAAGAGAAAGAAAACATCAAGGACTTCCTTTGGAACAACTTTGGGCACGATATTATTCGTAACGCCACAGCGGGAATTCCTCAATGGTACAAAGAGAAGCTTTTAAAGGAGTCTATGGGTGAGTAAAATAGACGTGCGTTGGATGTATGCCCCACTGTTTGCTATGCTTCTGGGGATAGGGACATGCTCCTATAACAAGTTTGACGATGTAGAGAAAAAAGTTATAATTATTGAGACCAAGATTGACAGGATGGCCTGGGACATTGGAGATTTGAGGCAGAGATGACTACTTGGTTTACATCTGATCTACACTTTGGGCACAAGAACATCATTACCTATTGCAGTCGCCCGTGGGCTACGGTGGAAGAGATGGATGCGGGCTTAATTGAAAACTGGAATTCCAGGGTTAAGCCTATGGACCTTGTGTATGTAATTGGGGATTTTAGTTTACACCACAAAGCAGCTAAACTAGATGAAAAACTAGAGAAACTTAATGGGTTCAAACATTTAGTTCGTGGAAACCATGATAATCGTAGGTCTTCCAAGAATGCTAAAGGATGGTTATCTGTAAATGAGATGATTGATACCGAGGTTGATGGCTTTAAAATTCGTATGATGCATTATAAACTAGAGGATTGGCGAGGAACAAGGATACTTTTACATGGGCATAGCCATAGCAAAGACCCCATAACAGGAATATATTCTTATGACGTGGGTGTGGATGGAAACAACTATGCCCCTATAACCTTAAGTGAGATATTAACTAAATTTGGTAGGGGTGTGACAACATGAGAGCCGCTTGGGCAATTATTTGCTTTTTAGTTTTTCTTTACGCAATGTATTCAATTTTTCTTAAAGAAGAGGATAAATAATGCCTTCTTATATCGTGAGAGAGCTTGAGACTGATAAGGAGATCCACCGTGTAAAGCTTAAGGGTGGGTGCGGAGAGATGACCGCAGAGAAGGTACTGACCGGTATTTTGCGTAGAATTGATTTGGAAAAGTATTATGTTGACGAGGCAGAAGTGTTTGACTACTTTAAGGAAGTATTATCGTAGCTATTTTTTAGCTCGTAGACTCATTTCTGTTCTTAGCGCAGAGAGAAGCTTTTGGGATACAAC
>Ga0315274_10010519_pt1 | contig 13320 bp, 18 predicted proteins | sample YL17G02_20_MG_FD_203700 | JGI IMG/M metagenome (GOLD analysis project Ga0315274, IMG submission 203700) | Sediment microbial communities from Yellowstone Lake, YNP, Wyoming, USA - YL17G02_20 | ecosystem: Environmental > Aquatic > Freshwater > Lake > Sediment | place: USA: Wyoming | collected...
ATATGCTTTTGCGTATATTGCAGGTTGAAAATCTTTAATGTAATAATAATTATTTTGATTACCGTGTTTTGTTAAAAAATATTTATAAACATCATCAGAGGTATTTCCTGATGTTGCAAGTATTGACGCTAAATTATAAGGGTGATTTAAATTATCCCAGTTACCTAAATCTTCTAAAAACTTTTCATCTAATGAACTATAGAAATCACCAGTATTGTCTTTGACTGCTGCCTGATAAGTTACAATCTCATCGATATTATCTTGTGCGTGATTTCTTTTTTTAACACTTAAAAGTTGTAAATTACCTTCGAATACTGGGACCCCATTTTGTAGAATAATAACACGTTCACGAATATTCGGGTCGAATGTGGTATCAGTAATGTTAACATCAAAAAGGTTAGAGAATAAATTATTATTATTCGCAGTACCAGGTAGTTCTATTGTTTTAGAAAAACCACCTTGTCTTTTAGCAATGTCCTGGATTTCAGCAACACTAAAGTTTAATGGTACTGGAACATCTTCACTGATATCTAAATATCCTTTAGTTCCTAATTGTATTTGTGTTGTAAAAGCCATATTTTAAAAGTTTTGTACGCGGTCATTATTAGCCATCTCAATTGATATCTGGATTTGAATATTCTTTCGGTTCTTTTTTGAGACTACCTTATAACTATTTGTTTTAATGATAACTGGCCATAACTTACCGTTTTCTTTTATATAAACAACTGGGCTAGTGTATAGTTCTTTAAGATATTCACTTTCCTCTTCGGTAATCCAGTTGGATATCAAATCTATTTGTTTAACCGTTTGTGTGTTTAAAGTATTACGACCTCTTTCTGTTGAATCATAACCCCATTTATTGGTATTACCAATCTTATCACCTAAAAGCGTTTGATATTCACTTCTAGATATGTTGATGGTAACAGTTTTTTGTAGTTCAAAGTTTGCTGGTATTAAAGAACCTAACCTATCGATAAAAACTAATTCAACGTTGCCATAACGAGTTGTATTCCAATCGATTAAGAAGTTTTTCTTTTCACTTGTAGCATTTAAACCTGTAGGGTCGAACCATTGAATATCGAATGATTCGGTTAATTGTCTAATACATCCTGATGATGGTATTGCGGATTCTGGTGTGAATCCTATGTTAACGGTTACTGAATTACCACTTAAAGTATTGATTAAAGTTGCTTGTTGTGAATAATCACCATAACCACCGTAATTAAAATCAACTATTTGGTCATTGTAATCATTATACCAAGGTGAAACTTCACCACTGCTATTTATTAAGTTGGTATAAGCACCATTTTGGACAGCCTGGTCATAACACCAGCACTTATTTTTTATTATTGGATAAGTACCTTGTTCATTATTCCAAGTAAAAGCACCTATTTGATTTACAGTTTGTGCACTAACATCAAGTAATCCAGGACCAACTGCGAATATCTGAACACCTGGTGTTCCACTTAAAAAGTTTTGAAACACATATTGACCATATCTAGTATTTAATAAACAATAAGTTGTATTTTTATAGTTATCGGTATATAAATTTAACCACATTGAATTTGTTGGCTTTAATCTATAGTTTTGTGGTACATTGGTTAAGAATTGACCAGTGGTACCTGTTGACATTAAATAAGTGTTTGAGGTGTAATCCAAAAAGTCTTGATGAGGTATCGCACCATTGAAAGCAGTATAACCTGTTTGTCTTGCTATATTTAAAACCTCAACTTTTCTTCTGTCGTTGAAGTACATAGTTCCTGGATCTACCCCAGTAGTTACATCGTGTGGATAATCAACAATAACTGTTCCTGTATAGGCAGTTAACACCAAAAAGATACCGTTATAATTTGGGTTATCAAAACCTGGGTCTTGTTCAACCAAAACATAATCACCAGCAACATATGCGGGTAATGTACCAGAATCAACGAATGATAACTTACCTGTATAAGGTCCAGTGGTAACGTATGCGTTGTTATTGAAATCCCAAAAATAAGTATACTCCTCACCGAAACTAACGTTATAACGAATATAATCTGGTCTTGCGTCTGCAATAGTATATAAGTTTTGGTTGATGTAATAACCAACTTGATTTGACAACAGTTGATTTATGTCAGCGATACCATAACCATCTACTGGTCGTGGGAATAATTTATACCTGCCGATTCTGTTGCTTAATGTATCTCCAGAATAAACGTCAACAATATATTTATAACCTTCAAGCGTGTAGTTAGTTGAATTTAAAGGGTAAAAATAAATAGGGTTATATACTGGTGAGAATTTATCAGGTAATACTTGTACTGTGTATGCCATAATTTAGTTTGTTATTTCATTAATTATATATTTTTCGTAAACTACTGCCACTTCGTTTAAAAATTCATCGTATTGTGGTGATGCTAAAACATTTTCTGTAACACCGAATCTTGCATCCACAAAGACAAAGTAATCTGTTGACTCTACTCTAAAGGTAAAACCTGTTGGTGTGTAAATAACGACCGCTCTTGTGGTACGTAACATTAGCCCTGTATCGATGAGGTTTTGACGAATTATTTCATTTTGAAACATATCAGTCAGCATATCCGATAAACGACTTAGGTCATTACGTAATTCACTTTCAAAGTTTGCCATTATTTTATTTTTTATTTACTATATTTTGGGTGTTCTTTTGGTAATAAATCAAAATCAGTATCATACTTTGGGTTTTCAGGTCTACCATTTTTAATAATATATAAAAAAGCATTCACTCTTGCGAGTGCCCATTGTTCAGCAGAAGTAACCTTTGGAGAATGTGAAACATTGAATGCCCCAAGACCTCTTTGATAAACAGATTTTAACATTCCAATATTAACGCCATACCCAAGTTTTTCTTTATATCTTTCATTAAAATCATCAGATTTATCTTTTAATATTTTTTCAACTCTTTCACTAACTTTAGCACCTCTACTTGTTGAAGCATCACCTTTTGCTGTACCTTCACCTTCAGGTTTAGGGTTTGGTGCATCTGATTTTGGTGCCTTTTTAGATGGCACAATAGCTCCTCTTTCACCTACCTCAGCAAGTTCATCTTTATGATACAAGTATTCTGAATCTGCTGTATGAACTGCACCTGTCATTAGTCTACCTGACGCATCTTTATGTGTTGGTCCTTCATATAACTTACCATCCTTGGTATAGTGTGGTACTCCTTCCTTGAACTTGACATTATCGATTTCTTTTAATTTTCTTTGTGCCCATTCGATTCCTTCATCACCACCCCAAGAGTCCCACATTAGTTTACCACAACCTTCACCATATGGTGTGTTTTTGTTTTGTCTCTGACGTTCAAATGATGCCATCCTAGCGATAGTATCTCTTGATATGTTTTCTCTATTGGCAAGTTGATTGGCACGTATTTTACCGACAGGAGTTCCACAAGAACCCCATCCATTTTCTTCAACCCATTTAAGTGCTCTCTTAGCGTTATCACTTGCTGCTTGAGGATAGTCGTTATATGACACCAATTTAACCTCATCAAATAAAAAATCTAATGCCCCTACTTTTTGGAATGGTACATTAGCTCTAACAAGATATTTATAAACTGCCGCACCTACTGATGGTGTTTTCCCAACATACCAAGAACCATATTGATTGGAACCTTCGGTAATACAAGACGCTTCACCATTTCTGATTTCAAAAAACTCTTGTATTGTTATATTGTCATATCTATAGGTGCTATTGTCATTAAATGTAATATAGAGTTCTAATTTAATTGAATCGTATGCATATGATTTAACATTGGATGAGGTTATCCTACCTTCAACGATTTCAAACTCGAAACCACTTATGATTTCAGCAATACCTTGTTTACGTGCTCTATTTCTTGCACGTGTTTTACTAGATATAATATTGGGTGTGTAAACATAACACTTACCTGAGTTACCCCATTTAAAACCAGGTTTTTGATTTGATGAACAGTTTTGTATTGGCATAGTTATAAATTTTCTACAGCTATCTGTAATTCTTCTATTGTATCATATTCAGTATCTTCGAGGTGTACTAACCTTATGCAACCATCTAATTCTAGATGACACATTGTCTCGTCGACATAATCAAAAAAGTTGCTTGTAACTTCGTATCCGTTTATTATCATTTTGTTTTTTATTTTTTTATCTTCTTATTTTTATAAATGAACTTCTAGCATTTATACTATCTGTACCAACAGTACATTGTGTTGATACTACAATATATAAATCATTTGCCCAATTTACAGACAATTGGTTTACCCCAAGATTCGAACCTAGCCAATCTATATTACTACCTCCAGTATTTGAAAATACTTCAGTTGTACCAGTAGATTTTATTGATAAAAATCTCTGTAATTGAAGATATGTCTGATTTACCGCTGATGTTGTATTTGTCGCTACTAATATTGGTGAACCAGATATACTATTAATAGTATTTACATAAATCCTCATTGTCATATTACCAGCAGTACCTGTTTTTCTACCACGAACCGTAACTTCAGCATTATTTCCAGTGGTGAAACTATTAGCTGGTACTAAAACACCACTTGTATAAACATTTGATGTACTAGCCGATGTTACTGCCCCATCTGTTGATGTTTCATAAATATTTGATGGTAAACCTAAATAAGTCGAAGCCGATAAACTACCATTAATAGTTAAACCGGTAAAATTATTTATTGTAACATCTAATGGTGACTGACCTTGGTTTTGAGATATGGTTAAATTGTTATTTGAATAAGTAAAACCTGTAACAAATGTATCTGTAAATCCAGTTATAAAATTAGGTAACGTTCTATTAAGCCAAACGTCCTGAGTAGAATCATAACTTAATACTTGGTTATTTGTTTCCCCACTAATCCTTACATTATGCAGTTCACCCAATTCATATCCATTATCGACCTTTACGAATATCGTACCTTGTGTTATGTGGGCACGAACTACATACCCTATAATTACCGTGTGTTGAGGTCCTATAGGTTTGATATTTGTTATATTTCCAGCAACAGTTGGTGATAAATAAACAACATCGCCATCCACCCACGTTTCACTTTGTAATGAACCTGTTGTATTTATACCCCTTACCAAACCACTTGTTGTTATAAACCCTTCTTGATTATTGAGTATTGTTTCTGTTACAAGTCCAATTGTATCAACTGAACTAGGGTCATTATTTGCTTGAGCTAAATCTACTTTCAATCGTTGTCCTTGTGCTCCAGTTATTCTTACCGCTTGATAGTTTGCTTCTAATAAAGTTATATTAGTTGCAGTTTTATTAACAACCCTTACTACTTGTTCTTGACCTATTTGTAATGTTACATTGCCACCTTTAAGACCTAGGTCTAAAGTACCATCAGTATCATTCCAATTTAAACGACCGACAGCTGATGTTTCAGTTACATTGGTATTTATATTGACATAATGAGTTGTGATGCCAGTAAAAGTATTTATAAAAACATTCAACGGTGCTTGACCTTGGTTTTGGGATATGGTTAATTTATTTGCGTCATTGTAGGTAAATCCTGTGACGTATGTATCAACTCCGGTTCCAGTATTGCCAGTTAAAAAACCAGGGATTGTGACAGAACCATTTTGTCTATTAAGTGTTAGGGTACCATTAGAATAAGTTCCACCTGTAACATAATAATCAGTTCCAGCAGTACCACCAGTTATTGCATCTATTTGATTTTGAATATTAATAATACTTTGACAAGAAGCGACAGTATCACAAGTTAAAAATTGACTTACATATGTGTAGTCGCAGGTTATGCCTGAATATTGGAAGTTCGAACTAAATGGAATGCTACAATCATTTGTTTCTGGAGAAGTTTCAACTGCCAGGTCAATATAAAATCCAACTGTAAACTCAGTTAAGAAGTTATTGATTGGTACCGCTCTTGGAGTGCCTACAACATTAAGGTCCAGGGTGTCAGTCATTCGTATCCAGTTAACAAGATCACGTAACACAAGTAATGTTTCATTTAAAATAGGTTGTTCGTTGCTTCTATCTTTTTGTAAGATATCAACGCAGTATACTCTGAATGACATAACATCGATTTCGTTTTCGAAACTAACATCACCTGGTACAACATATAAAATTGGGAATGAGTTTTCAGCTGTGGCAAAATTATCTATTTGTTCGAAAAATGATGTCTTAAATCTTTTAAGAGATAAGTGGGCATTTGAGAACTGGTTTAGTGCATCTACAACTTGATTAAAATTTTGAATCGCCATATTAAATTTAGTTTATTTATAATTATATAAAAATAAATATCTGCTTTAAAAACTAAAACTTGAGAATCCGAAGTCGGTCTTACCTTTTTTATTGCGTAAGTGATAATAGTGGATTGCATATCTTAACGCGTCCATCGCATCGTCGTAAAGTTTAACGGGTTGGTCTAAAATATTATCACCATTACTTTTCCATTTATAATTTCTCATTTCTTTGATGAGGTTGGTTGATGATTTATCTAACACCAATTTATAACTCTTTACGGAGTTAATACCTTCAGTAACTTCTTTGCGTGCTCCCTTTGCGTTATAACCAAGACGACGTAAATCTTCGATAACATCTGGTCTGGCACTATCAACCAATAGTTCAGTTTTTTTGTTGATGTTTAATGTCAGCATTCTATCCAACAAATCTTTAACCGTCATACCACTCTCATAGATAAGTTCTCTGCAATAAAAAATACCATCATAATTGGAAACCTCAACCAGTGCCATAGGATGGTTAAATCCAATATCCAAACCATAATAACTATCGTTTTGAATGAAGTCACCAATATCGTAGTTGGAATAGATAGTACTTTTTAAGACCGCTTGTTCACCTAGTGCATAAATACGGTAATATCCTTCATCAACATTGATGAGGTTTTCTATTTCTTTAATAATGCTTTCTTCTAAAAAAGGGTTATCCTTATAAGTTGATTTTATAAGGACGCTGTTTTCTTTATTAATGACATCGTATATCCAGGAGTAGTTATCTGATGGATTAAAATCTAAAATAAAGTGTTTTCCAGTACGCATATTCAACTGCTGAAACTCTTCGAATGAAAGTTCGTTAGCTTCATTAGCAAAAAGAATATCACGCTTACGTCCACGTAGTTTTTGTGCATCATCAACACTAAAAAATTCTACAATGCTACCATTTAAAAATCTATAAGTGTTTTCGGTTTTATGGTGGAGATTGGGGTCATAGATACCCAAGGTTTCCATAATCTCAAAAAAGTCACGCATAACCGTAGACCTCAACGCGGGAAATGATTTCCTAACGACTGATATGACCGTATTACCGTGAGTTAAGGCATAGACAATTAAAAGTTGACAAAGTGAATATGTTTTACTTGAACGTGAACCACCTTGATTGACAATAAACCTAGTATTTTTATCTTGGATTGCCTCAAAGTTTTTTGTGAATACTGGTGTATGTTTAATATCTAGTGTTGCCAATATTAGTTCTTTTTAAGTTCGTCGTAAACGTCTGCTAATAAAGCAAAAATAGTGGAGAATATTAAACCTACAAGAATACCTAAAAAAAACGGGTCCGATATTTCTTTTAAAGGTTGTGACCAATGAACGCCATCACTATCGAAGTGTGGTGCTCCTACTGTTACTAGCATTAACATAAATAAAACTATGATTGCTGTTCCAAGTCTTTTGGTAAATAAAAATTTTAAATATCCTTTCATTTTAGTCTTCAGTTAGTAGTCCATCCTCATCTCTTTTTGGTTTGATGGGAATTAATCTTATTTCAGTTATGCTCTTACCGTCTGAGGTAATATCAACGCTATTACTGTAACCGCGTTTACGTCCACGATATCTTAAAATAAAGTGGATTGAATTTTCACTACCTTCAGCTATTTTTTCATAAAGTTTTGATTCAGCAAAGTCAATAACCTTTTCATTGATGATATCGACTTGTGCTTTAAATTCAAGGTCTTTATTATAATGGCAATAATAAAATTCAACTGAAACACCGACTTCTTCACAAGAGGTTGATACTAGACCTTGATTCTTTTTTAAAGCTTTTAAGAGGTTTTCTTTATTTTTTTCCTTTTGACTTCCTAGTGCACGTGGTTTTTTATCTGGTTTAAGTCCCATAATTTATTTTTTTTAATTTTTATTATATATTTTCATATCCATCTCGTAGTTCTTCTTTAAATTTTTTTAGTAAATTATAACATCCAGTTCTTGATAATCCAGTATGTTTTGCCAATTTGGATGAGTTATTTATACCCTTTTGATAAAGTTCAAATAATATTTTTTTATCGAGTGTTAATAAACTAACTTTAAAATTTATATGATTAATTTTATCTTGATAATCTTTTTCAAAAGCTAGGACATCTTCACCGTGTGCATCTTCATCTAAAATATTGATAGAATCTATCTCATTAAAGTCTTTTATAATCCAGGTTTTTTTAAAATCACTTTTTTGCCATACTATTTGTTTATGCATCCAATTTATTGCAATTGACTTTAATCGATTTTCGTTCGGATTTTCTTCCATAATTTCATTCTCCTTACTCTTCATATAGAAGTAACAATCATTTACCAATGTTGTTTTAAAGTCTGTCATATGCAATCTTCCTAAGATGTTATTAGCAACTTCTACTAACGCTTTATGGTTGTCTTCGAAATATTTATCTATATTGTACAATAAATTTTTTTTTAAAATGGTCGTCGATTTCTTTTATTTCATCATCTAGCTTGAAATTACATTTTTTAGCTATGTTTTTAAAATGTTTTTGTTCGATAAGTAGAGATTCGTAAATAATAGCACAATTCTCATATTCTTCTTTTTTTTCGGCAATACCTAAAAACCTATAATACATTTCGAAAACCTCAACAACATTTTCCATTAATTCATTATCGGTGATATTGGTTAATAGTATTTTATTTAACACTATTTCAACTTCAGTTTCTTTTGAGAATTGTGCATCTATTTGATTTTTACAATATCTAACAAAAGTTTTTAGATCTTTTATTTCATTCACCATATTTTTCGGTATAAATTTTTTGAACCTCTTTTGAAATTGAAATCCAGTTTATGTTAATAAGTATGTGCTCGGATAACTTGCCATCTAATTCACCAACAATTTTAGTTTTTATTTCTTCATCCTCATCCTGAGAATTTTTTGGTAATTGTTGTTCAGTCCATATAGGTTCTTTTATAGAATTTAAATTCCATATTTGGATGCCATCAATATGGAAATTTATGTACATTGGTATTATATTATTTTTTTTAGATTCTTGGATTAAAAAGTCATATTTATTTTTCTCTATTATCCAATCGTTGAAGGTTGATATGTTGTAAAACCTAACTTTAGATTCAACTAGACATATACTGTTGCCTGACATAATGACAGCATCCCATTTATCGTAACTATTATCTTCACTAAACTTGATTAATTCTAAATTTTTAAGGTTTATTAGTCTTTGTAATAAAATCCTTTCACGAATTGATGTTTTAATGTAACTTTCATTTCCCATAATTTATATATTGTTGTTAATATATAAATATCCGGTAATTTATTTTTTTTTAAAAATATTTACTTTTCTATTTTACCAATAGGATTTGATAATTGTTCATAATATTCTTTAAGTATTGGAAGATATTTTTTATGACGTTCTAAATAATCATCCCAGGTTAACCTACTTTCTCTTTCAAAACTTTCCTTCATTAAAAATTTGGTGAATTCTTTATTACGAGAAATTTTTAAGAGATGTGCTTTGACTTGCATTGATTTTATTGAACGCCCAGGTAATAATTCAAGTAATTCCTCGTGCCTCGTGTTGGGATAGAATATCTCTAGCACAACTATTTCTTCTTCTGACCAAGGGATTCCTGACATTGTTTTTCTTTTAAATTTTTTATTATTACTTGATACGCTTTGGTGAATGATTTTTCTAGGTGATATATATCATCTTTGAAATCAATTTTTCTTTTTATCTGACTCATTGGTATTTTATTTTATAAATAGTAGTACTGATAAAACGGAGGTTGGGAATAGATTCCAGCCCTCTACTAATAGACAGCAGCCCTCTACTAATAGACAGCAGCCCTCTGTATACAGAGAGATCAATAATAAGAATATAATAAGCAATAAAATAAGAAAAAAATAAAAGCAGCAATAGCAATATTTATTGCATAATAAAATATATTTTATTTTTTTTTAATATTTTTTGACTTTTTCTGATCTATCCGTATATTTATATTATATAACAGTAAAGTTAAAAAAATCTTGGGTTCCTGCTGGAGTTGCTACCAGCAGGTTTCTTTCCCAACTAAAAAAAGAAATGAAAACATAAAAAAGAAATAAAAATAAAAATGAAAACAGAAACTTTCTTAAAAATTAACTACGAATTACTTGATAAAGGTTACACCTTATCTCAAGCAGCAATTTTATCTTACTTAAAGTCATTTCAAGAACAGAATAAATATTGTTACCAATTCCAAAAAGATATTGCTTCCAAATTAAAAATACCTTTTGGTACGCTCAAATCAGATATTAAAATTTTATCAGATAAAAAGTTAATCTTTACATCCCAAGATAAAAAATATTTAAATGCTGCATTCAATAACCGTAAAGCACTTATTTTAGTTGATGATAAAAATCCGTTACCAACTATTGAAGAAAGCACTATATTAATCGCACAGGCGTTTACAGGACGAACTGAAACTATTGAAGTTATACCAAGTATTACAAAGGCGGAAGAAAGTGTCTTAAATCAAATAGAAATAGCTGAAGATGTTATACCTCAACTAGAACCAAAATTTTTATTACCAGGAAATCTAACTTCTTTATATTGGGAAGATGAGGAAAATATTGAATGGTTACAGCGATATATGCTTGATGGATATAAAATAGAAGGCGTATTAGAGGCTAATCTCAAAATACGTTTAGAAAATTACAAAGACAAATATTTATTAGAAAATAACAACAACTAAAACAACAACAAACAAAATGAAAACACAAAAAAGATTAGATTACGAGAAGGCATACAGAAAAAAAAGGTATGAATCAGTGGGACGTAATGAATACTTCACTACCAAGGCAGCGAGAAAAGAATTCAAAAAAAATGCGATTGAATTATTAAAAAATTATTATAACAATTTAACAACTAAAAACAACTAAAATGATGACAAAAGAAGAAATTATACAAGATTTTGTGAAAGAATTAATCGAAAAAAATATCGAATTAAATGCACTCATAATGGATGAATATTATGAGAGTGCAGCACTCCTTAACGAAGATATTAAAAATCTTATCCAAATAACGGCAGTTTTACTTGACCTGGACAATCAAAATATTGGGTATGAAAATATATATAAAACACTGGAGGACCAATACCAATATCTTTACCAAAAAATGATAAGTAGATAAAACAAAAAACCCACTCGATTTGAGTGGGTTTTTTTATAACAACAACAAGATATATTTGGGATATTATCTTATAATAAATATACGCTTTAATCAAAAAAAATCAACTATTTAAAATTTTTTTTACATCATCTTTTAATTCAGAAGTTCTTCTAAATACTTCTTTTAACTTATCCCAAATATTGACTCCAGAGATAATCTCATAATTCTCCAGCATACTTAAAACCTCAACAAAAATTAACATTGTTGCCACTATTTTTGTTAACAATAAGGGTACCATCCCAAAGGAAATCATAATGTCATTCAATATATATTTTTCAACACAAAAGAATAAAACTATTGCTGATTGGTATAAGACCATTTTGGAAACGATTCTACTTAACCTACGAGAAGTTATCGCCTCCTTATTTTTTAACGCTCTAACAACACCAAATATGGTATCCAAAAAGATCGTCGCACCTACGATAAGTATTAAAGGTTTTATCGGCATTAGAAAACTAATTACGATTGTTAATAAGGCAAATATATTAGTTTTTATCATATCCCAAAATAAAAGAATTTCTTTTTTCATTATCTAAAAGTTCTAAAGAAACCATTAAAATTATTATTACAACCAAATAAAGCACAACCATCGTAAGTGGCAAATGAAGGGTCATACGCAGTACTATCTGGTAATATGTCCTGGTTTGTCGCCTGTGTAACGTAATTAGGAAATAGGTTACCATTGAACATTAAATAATTTTGGATACGTTCTGCGTAGAATTCTGCACGATTTTTTAAACTATTTCGTAAGAAGTTCATAGACGCCATATCAACATCACCACTGTTTTCACCAAATTGACGTTGCATACCTTTATTCTTTATTTGATAGTTTAAGTATGGTACCGTTTCATATGCTGAATAATAAGCCAAACAAGGTTTGATTAAACTAACCAAATATTCCTCATTACTATTAAGTGTTTGTGCAGAGTAAGATATTATTAAACTATTATAAAATTGTGATCCTAAAATAGGTTGGATATACATATCCTGAGCTAAAGGGATATTAGGCATAATATCTTTTGTATCGATATTCTGATTAAGTGGTGTATGTTCTCTAAGATATAATTCGGAGATAAAATATACGTTTGTCATATTTTTAATTATTAAAATTTATTTTTATGCTAAAATTAATTCAGGTTCTTTAAGTTTTATTTTTACTGTCATACCATTCAAGCTTAAAAAATAATTAACAATATTCTCGATATCCATTTGTGCTGGTTGAATAACTGATTGATTAAATATATCAAAAGCGTAAGGTAAAGAAGTACTATTACCTAAAGACCCTGGTGTTTTTAAACCTAACAACATTGGGTCTATATTGTGACCATAACATATCTGTCTTTGAATAGTATCAGTTAAGGATAAGAATGTCTTGTCCAGCTGATTTGGTTGCATCTGAGTCACAGTAGGTGCTAAATCTTTACCATCACTAAAAGTAACCAATGCACGACCAGTTTTTCTACTACCAGCAAAAGAATTATTTAAATCAGCTAATATTTGTTGTTTTTCCTCTCTACTACCAGGTCTTTCAAAATATTGAATTAAAATACTTGGGTTGATGGAATTTAAAATATTTGATTTATGATATTGACTCATTTCAGAATCCAAAACCACCCAATTTAAAGTCGAAAGATATGAAGGTTCAGCGTATAATCTTTGTCCAGGACTTTCGGTTTGGAACATATAAATCTGATTCTTATCTTTTGTATTCAACCTATCAAATCTTGGATACCTTATAGTTTCATACTTTCTATCATTACGCCAATCGTAGTTGTATAAAAAGTGAGTAGGTTCCATTTCTTCATTAACATCAGCAATTCTAATACGCTCTGGTGATATTCTTTTTACTTTTATGACCTTGGTATTGTCTTTATTCCAAGTTACTTTTAAA
>Ga0315274_10010521_pt1 | contig 13319 bp, 11 predicted proteins | sample YL17G02_20_MG_FD_203700 | JGI IMG/M metagenome (GOLD analysis project Ga0315274, IMG submission 203700) | Sediment microbial communities from Yellowstone Lake, YNP, Wyoming, USA - YL17G02_20 | ecosystem: Environmental > Aquatic > Freshwater > Lake > Sediment | place: USA: Wyoming | collected...
GACCTGAACCACGACAGCGGCGCAGCGCCATGGATCGCCTGGGGGCCTTATCTTTGGGCAGACGGCACGACTCCCCGCAGTGACAGCTTAACCTGGTTTCCGGGCGATTTCGAAAACGACGGCACCCATCCCTCGAAGTCAGGACAGCAAAAGGTCGGGACGATGCTCCTCGAGTATCTGCTTGAATCGCCATTTTCGCGAACCTGGTTCAGAAACTACATCCCCGGCGACATCAATGCCGACGGCACGGTCAATATCCTTGACCTGAGGATCCTCGCAGCCAGTTGGCAAAAACTGGCCGGCCAACGGGGTTATGACCTCCGTGCTGACCTGAACGGCGACAATCGGATTGACGTTTTCGACCTGCAGATCATGGCAGCCCACTGGGAAAACAATTAATGGCTGTGGGCCACCATGAAGTCCCTGTGAGATATGAATTTAAAAGGATATTATGCTAAATCAAAATTTGCGACTATAGGAGCGTGGTCGCTTAAATCATCAATCATCTCGCACCGCATAACCTCGCAGCTAACAAGCTTCTCATAAAGCGCGGAATCAGTAAACATGTGGTCAAGTTCGTACGGCTTGCTTTTGGGATCGCAGTAGGTTTGGACCTCATCGGAATAAAACTTGCGAAGCGATTCATACCAACCATTATCTGCTCTCATGGCAAAAAATTCAGCGCAAGCGGTTCCTCCCATTGTCTTATCGAATAGCCTTGCCGTATTCCAGTCACCCGAAATTATGAATCCATCAAATCCTACTGATATATCGGCGAGAGCTGCAGCCGCGAGATCATTATGCCACGCGAGTTCAAGGCCCGGCCTTTTTATTTTAGTGTGATCGTCTTGACTGACCTGCGGATCGTTTACCTCTTTTGCCGGTGTATGCACGCTTGCAATTAGTATTTTACGCCTGTAAATATTGAACGATGCAAGGCACAAATAGCCAGATAAATATTCGAGCCATGGAGATGAAGGCGTCAAATGTTCAGCAATGAAATCTGAGCGGAGAAGGAGCGCCGAACAGGCACTCCAATGTAGTGGAATTTTGCCAAGGACTTTATATTCATTTTTCATTTCGAATGGAGCTAGGTTGATTAGGTCTTCTGGTCGGCACTCTTGAAGCATTGCGATATCAGGTTGGAGAGATCCAAGAAATTCCCATTGCCGGCGTCTGTTTTCAACTTCTTTGAATTGTGCTGGTTTCATATAGGCAAGATTCCAAGAGACAACACGCATACATTGACCTCTTTTTTAAGTTCTAAATATACCACAGTTATAAAATCATAAAAAACCTTCAACCAGCCGGGAAGTGAGGCGGCGGAGCCGAGTGATCGGCGTGTTCCCAACAGTCGATTCCTGGGTGAGGTTGGTCACCTGCTATGTGGTCGAATACTCTGAAGATTGGGGGATCGATCGAAGCCATATCAAGAAGGAGAAAATCCAGGAAGCCATGGAGCGCAACCATGCCTTCCTTATGGCTCAGGCGGCAAGCTGATGAGAGTTACGATGGACCGAAGTTGCGAACTAAACTTGACACGGCCTAGAGGAGAGTCTATACTGATAATCTCGTATCCTCTTGAAAATCATTCAATTAGCCTCGCCAACAATAAAACATGCTGGGCTATATCCAGTAATGGATGCCTTCAAACCTCTTATTTTTACCCACAAGAAAGCCTGAAGAACCACGAAAAATAAGCAGGGCAACGCATCCTGGGGCTGAAGCGGTCCCATGGATCCGGCTGTTCGCCCCTTAAAGCGGTACGTGAGCTGGGTATAGAACGTTCATGCCTGCGGGCGAATTTCTTGTTTAAATCGGCGCGAAGGGCTGAGTTCCACGGGCTTGCTCGTGGGTCGAGCAAAGCTTTAATTCTAAAGTACCACGGTTTTAGCCTTTGGTTTCTAAAGAAGAAATTTCTTCCAAATTTGGAAATATTTTCCAGCTAAATTTTGAGGACAAAAAAAATATTTTTTGTAATTCCCGTTAATAATCAATTAGATAGGCAAAATATAGCTGCGTTTTGTTGTTGGCATAGATTTTGCATATTAAATTGAAGTAATAAGGAGGTAAACAAAATGAGTAAAAAAAAGTCATTAATATCAACACCTATCTTCTTAATGTTACTCATCATTTTCCAGTCAATACTTAATCCTCCACTTATCGCTCAATTTCAAAAAAATAACAGCGATTTCGAATTTGTTCAAACCTTGGCAAAGCCCGAGGTTGAAAAAGTTTATGGCCAAGTTTTATTTGAAAATGCGTATCCATATTATGACTTAGAAGGAAATATTGCTGTTTTATGTATCGAGTTCTATTCTCCAATAAATCAGAATCAGATAACAGCGATTTTCAATTTCAATAACCATGAGACAATACCAATCATGATTTGGCTAGGATTGCCTTTACATCAGGATCCTATTTACATTGCTCGATCAAGAGAAAACATTTTTACTAAATTCGGTGTTCAAGTTAGCAATCCAATTTGGATAGTTTGGTTTAATAAATTTGAATTATGGGCTATATATCCACAAGTTGACTCTATTTCAGGAAATCACGTTGCAAGTAATTTGTTTGATGGACGTGTTGGCACATTTAAAAAAGAAGAAGTTAATAATCTATGTTCTAGAATCTTAAGCTCTTCATATAGCTCACATGACAAAATGCAGCCCGATTTATTTAACAAAATGTCTGTTTTAAAGAACAACTTCGTGCCAGGAAAATATTTAGAGAATGACTATCATCAACAAAAAATATTAATTCCCCCAGCTATTAATAGCCTCGAAATTGAACTTAGAGGAAATCTCGACAACCACGATTTGTATTTAAATTGGAATGGCGATATTTTTGAATCCAGCTCTAGCTATAAATTTTTTCTAGAGGGCTATTCTCAACACATTTCAATTCCAAATCCTGAAGCTGGAGCCTGGCAAGTTCTTCTTCATGGCCAAAACAATGTCGATATAACAATTTCCATATCTTATATAACAAATGTTTCTTATGTGCTCGATGTCCGTCCTGAAAAATTAGAATATTCGCCGCAAAACAAGGTGGTCTTCACTGGTTCATTAAAAACTTCCTCGGGACAACCCGTTCCAAATTATAGAATTGGAGTAGATGATTCGTTAGTAAAAATGTGTATGTTGGGACCTTATACTGATTCCAACGGGAAATTTCGATATGAAACTACTATTCCATCAAATGCTGAAGGTGTCTACGCAATGACATTTTATGGAAGCAGCTCAACCACCAAATATAATATAGTACAAGTTAAGGTAACAGGTTCATTTCAAATTCAAAATCCAAACAAAAAGATTAACCTCGGAACTACGTCAAATATATCAGATATAAATTTGCCTTTTTCCGCAAAAGTTGGAAGCGGTATACCGACACCCAATTCCCAAGAACTCCTAAATACTGTAAATGACGCCGTTACTTTTATCGCAGGAACTGCTCAAAATACAGTAGTTGATTTTGTTTCAAATCCTGTTAATGACGTTGCTCTTGCTATCTCTGTTGGTTGCGCAGTTGGCGTTTGGACAGGAGTTGGAACTATTCCTTGTGCAATCTGGTACGCCTGGACAATAGAAGAATTCGCAAAATCAGCTATCTTAGGTGCCGTAAAACAATCAATAGATATGTCGAACGAACTTACAAAAGATGAAAAAACATTTTGGAAAAATGCTGCAGATGGTGCCGATTGTGTTGCAGGGATCATCTTACTAGATCCAAAAGATACACTGATTAACAATTTGGGCGCGGTAGGTACAGGATGGACGTGCGGCCAAGCCCTTGCTGGAATTCAAAAATCCATAAATACTGCCGCTCTAAGAATTTCGGCTGTTCCTAATGCATCATCAAAAAGCCAAGTAGCTCTCGGAGCAATACTTATCATACAACCGCCTAGGTTAAAATCTTTTAATATTAACAACGGTGCTGCCTCGACGACGAGCCGGACGGTCACGCTGAATAACACCTGCACCGGAAGTCCGACGCATTACATGGCCAGCGGATCCTCGAGTTTCAGCGGCGCGTCCTGGCAGACCTACTCGACGGCCCCTTCGTTTACCCTCTCCTCAGGCAACGGAACGAAGACCGTGTATCTCAAAGTCAAGAATGCCGCGGGAGAATCCTCGGTCATTAGCGATTCGATCTCCCTGAACGAGTCTACCAAGCCTTCAGTGACTTGGTTTGCGATCAACAACGGTGCTGCCTCGACGACGAGCCGGACGGTCACGCTGAATAACACCTGCACCGGAAGTCCGACGCATTACATGGCCAGCGAATCCTCGAGTTTCAGCGGCGCATCCTGGCAAACCTACTCGACAGCTCCTTCGTTTACACTCTCCTCCGGCAACGGAACGAAGACCGTCTATCTCAAAGTCAAGAATGCCGCCGGGGAATCTACCGTGATAAGTGATTCGATTATAAAAAAATAAAAAATATATTTTCAAATATGAACTGCGAGAATATCAAGCGAAGTCCCAGCCCAATGGCTGGAGCTTTGGGCCATAAAGATAAATCACCTCTTCTTTGTTACAAGCGGCCGTTTATCCTCTCAAATATAGATCAAGATTATCTGAAACATTCGGCAGAAATATTGTTTTATGGAATGTCAGGAAACAGCTCCGCCATGTTGCGCAATTTATTGACATAATATATTTAGGAGGCAAAGAAATGAGAACAAAACGCTATATGATTTTAATCCTAGGAATATTTTTAATTTTCTTATTTTATTCATGCAAACAGTCGAATATAACATCCCCAAAAATTGGAGCCATTCTCTTTGAAACAGGTGAAGCAAAATCTTATGGGATTAGGGCAAAACGCGGGTATGAAATGGCATTAGAATGGGGACGAGCCAATGGATATAAAAAAATTCCAGATATCATTTATGGAGATAGCGCAGCTGACGAATCAAAGGGAGTGACCGAGTTTAAGAGAATTGTTGACATCAATGGTGTAAATTTTATTGTAGGATTAACGGGCAGTGGAATAGCAAAAGCAATTTGTCCTTTACTTTTAGAAAAGAATGTTTTTGTTTTAGAAGCCCTGGATTCAGCAGTGGAACTTAGCGGATGCAGCCCGAACTTCTTTCGTATTTATCCCTCAGACGAAATACAAGCTACATTTCTTGTTGAGTGGGCTATAGAAAACGATCGGAAAACTTCTGCAATAATCTATATTCAAAATGCCTGGGGAGAGGGTATGCAAAGAGGAGTTGAAAAACGATATGTTGAACTTGGAGGAAAAGTATTAGTTAAAGAAGGAGTTCAAAGCGGAATAACAGACTATACAAGTCTATTAATTAAAGTCAAAGAACATTCTCCAAAAGTCTTGTTTCTGCTTTTATATCCCACAGGTGCAAGACGATGGCTTGAACAAGCACAGCTAAGAAAAATTGAAATGTCTACTATGGGAGGAGATGCTTTAACAGGCGCAGAGGTCGCCCAAGCTGGCGCTGCTGCAGACGGCCTAATGTTCTCTGCTCCAGATCCTGGCAGCGGACCAGAATATGAAAATTTCGTGGATAATTTCAAAAAAAGATATGGAGAAAAACCTGATGTTTATGCAATTAAATCCTATGATGCAATGAAACTTGCTATCATAGCAATAAATAATTCACAAATTGAACCTAAAGCTTTAAGAACATACTTTCTTCAAATGCCAACTTTCAAGGGTATATCAGGGGATATTCAATTTACAGATAGGGGAGACGTGAAGTCTGCAAAGTATCAACGATATCAATATAAAAGTGGTCAAGCCTCCATTTTGTACAGTGAGAAAGTAAAATAAAGAACTAATCTTGACATACTCAGGTCTATTCAATCTGTTTTTAAGTGGAATTATGCTTGGATTAGTCTACGGGCTGCTTGGTCTTTCGATGCTATTAGTTTCCAGCGTTCTTAAACTAGTAGATCTCGTACGAGGAGATTTAGCAATTGCGTCAGCTTATTTAGCCTATGCTTTAACAATAAATGGGAACTTGCCAATTTATTTGATCTTTATTCCAGCATGCGCTATTGCTGGAGTAGCCGGAATATGCTTAGAACGATTTATATATCGTCCATTAGGAGGTCGTCCAAGATTTACTCCTTTGGTAGCAGCTTTAGGACTTTCTTTAATCATTCAATCGATTCTTCAGCTTATTTTTGGACCAGAACTTACTACTTATCGAGAAGCTGAAAAGTTAAGAAATAACATAACTCATATTGGCACTTTTTATGTTGCTGAAATTGATATTTTAATTATTTTAGTTTTTCTATTGGTCTCAATTACATTATATGTGATTTTAATGTACTCAAAATTCGGACGAGCAATGCGAGCAATATCTGATGATGAAGAATCTGCTATTGCTTGTGGAGTTCCAAAAGGGTCAACTTATGGATTAGCTTTTTTTATTGCTTCTGTCGTTGCCGGAATTGCTGGAATCTGTTTTGGTCTAGTTTATGGTTTAGAACCGGGCGTAGGTTTGCTCTTTACTGTTAAAGCATTCATAATCTTGATGTTGGCTGGAGGACATGGTGTTTTGGGTACAGTATTAGCTGGCATGATTCTTGGAATATCAGAATCTATTATGTGCGGCCTCCTCCCCGCGAATTTTAGAGACACTTATATATTTGCCATATTATTAGTAATTTTGCTGGTTCGGCCGGAAGGCATTACTGGCCGTGCTTTTCAAAGGTACAAATAGGAATAAGTTTATGGGATTTTGGATTCACGTAGCTGTTTCATGCGGGTTGTTTTCACTTCTTGCTTTAGGTCTAAATTTAATTTTACGTAGTGGCGTATATTCTATAGCATCTGCAGCTTTCTATATGATTGGAGCATATTCTACTGGGATTGGAACAGTTCGTTTAGGACTTTCTCCAATTGTTTCTATCTTAGCTGGAACTTTGATTTCAGCAGTTTTTGGATTTGCATGCATAGCCCCTGCATTTCGTGTTCGACAAGATCGCTTACTAGTTCTAACATTGGGATTCGCCGAAGCGCTTCGTTTAGTCTTCGTTAATTGGACAAGTCTTACTAATGGATCAATGGGTATATCAGGAATTCCACCTTTGTCCATATTTAGAATTAAAATATATTCTGATTCGCTGTTTTTTATATTTTTAATTTGGATGTGTGTCATTTTCATGTTATTAATTTCTTCAATTCTCTTTCATTCTCCTTGGGGTCTTAGGCTTGATGGATCACGCGAAAATGAGATTGTCTCATACATACTTGGAATTTCGCCTGTTACAAATAGATATTTAGCTCATACAGCAGGTGCTATAGTCTCATCGCTTGCTGGGTCATTATATGCGCATCATATTGGATTTATATCGCCCTCGCCTTTCTCATTTGTTTTATCAGTTTATGTCCTAACAGCAGTTGTTCTTGGAGGAATTGGCAGTCCACAAGGAGCAATTTTCGCTTCTATATTTATTGGATTTACTCAGCCTGTTTTACAACTAATTGGTATTTCATCATTTTATGCAACTGTAATAAGGCAATTGATTTTTGGGTTAGTACTTATTGGAATAATATTGTGGCTTCCCGAGGGATTTTATAAAAAAAATTCTGGATATCGTAGAATTGGGGAACTATCTAATGGAAAATATTGAACCTTTTTTTGAATCGGTTAAAGTATCAAAGTATTATGGTGGAGTAGTAGCCCTTAAAAATGTAAGCTTTTCTATTCCGTTTAAAGGAATCTATGGCTTTTATGGTGGAAATGGAAGCGGAAAAACTACCTTATTTGATATTGCTTGTGGCCTAACTAATCCTGACGAAGGAGAAATCAGGTTTCATGGTAGAGTCATTACTGATTTATCGCCGACAAAGAGAGGAGCTTTAAGATTGGGATTCACTAGGACATTTCAGGAACCTAGACTCTTTCCGGGCTTAACAGCAATTGAGAATGTGCTTATGGGCTACCAATTCACCTCAGGAATTACATTTACCGGTTCTCTATTTAAGATAAAGCATTGGAAAAAACAATATAAGCAAGCATACGAGCTTGTTCGATTCTACTTATCGATGTTCTCTCTTGAGGGAATTGGGAACAGACTTGCAAGAGAATTATCTTTTGGTCAACAAAAGCGACTTGAACTCATAAGAGCTTTTGTTTCGCCTGCAAATTTTTTCTGGTTTGATGAACCATTTGCTGGACTCGATTCCGCGGTAATTGGCTTAACGGTAGATAAAATAATAAAATGTGTTAAAGAAAAGGACGGAATTTTATGTTTAATAGATCATCGCAGGGAAATTGTAAACGAAATTTCCGATAATGTCTTTCAGTTTTCTTATGGAAATATGATAGTCGTTAGGTAAGAGCGCATATTATGATTGGCCCATCACTTAAAGTTGAAAATGTTACTTGTCGATATAATTCTCACCAACCGCCTGTCCTAAATAATATCTCAATAGAAATTCCTGGTGGTGCATTTGCATTGTTAATTGGACCGAATGGTTCAGGCAAAACTACTTTTTTAAGGTGTTGTGCTGACTTAATCCCTTATTCAGGAAGAATTTACATTGATTCCCAGTCTATTCAAAATAGCAGAATTACAGATTTCCTAAAAAACCGAAATGAAAACCTTAGAATTGTATACATCCCACAAGGTCATCGCGTGTTCCCTAGGCTTACTGTCCGTGAAAATCTTCTTGTAGGAGGACATACCCTCTTTAGTAAAGAAATAAAATTAAGAATGGCCGCTGTTCTTGAGCTTTTTCCGCGTCTTCAGCCGCTTTTAAATCGAACAGCGGGACTCATTTCGGGAGGTGAGCAACAGGAAACAGTGCTTGCCAGAGCTCTAATGGTAGATCCTGATCTTTTACTTATTGACGAACCATTTTTAGGTTTAGATCAGGAAGCCATTGACAGAATAGTTAATTTATTATATAAAATCAAAGTCGGTTTAAAGACCATTTTATTAGCAGAACATAAGCATAATTATTTATATAATTTAGCTACACATTATGTCAGCTTTTGCGCAAAAGGATTAGGCTCAGTTGAATTAATTTATAACTAATTTGAGAAGAGGGGAAATTTTTATTGAATAAAATTAATATTTAGATATAGGAACGTATTATTTTATGCTTATTGATGATGGGAATTTTGAACAGATGATAAAAAAAATGGGAATAAATTCAATTGAATTTATTCCTGCAAAAAAAGGGCATACTCGTACAGTGACTTCAGCTGCACGTGCTTTGCAACTTAACCAAGAAGATAGTTGGCGAATAGCAAAAACACTAGTTTGGAGAGAGGAACTAGCATCTTCAATTAAACGATTTTATATTTTTTGTTCAGGAACAAATCGTGTTGATCAATTTTATATTTCTAAACTAGCTGAAGAACATTGGAAATCTGGAATACTGAAACCTGCAACTCCAGATGAAGTTATACTATCAACAGGCTTTTCAATTGGCGCAGTAGCCCCATTCCCAAAGGCTATCCCTTTATCTTCTTTTGAATGGTTCGGACTTTTTGATTCAAAGTTATTTTCTCTCGGAAAGGGTATTGATAATATCGTTTTCGTTTCAGGCCCACGTCCCGATGGACTTTATAGCGTTTTAATAAATGAACTCTGGGAAGCATGGGCTAATTGGGTTAGTAATAAAAGAGTTATTAGGTGGTAGAGTGCGATACAACAATTTTTGGAATACACTTTTAGAATTAGATAATATTATTCATCATGAATTAACAAGCTTTATTGATATTGAAATAGCTAAAAAATTAACAGTTAGCATATTTTTTTATGAAGGAAGAAATTTTCATTATTATGGATATATTAACGCGCCTGACACACCAATTGATGAAATAATTAGGGCACATTGCCTTGCAACAGCACCCTGGAATAAATCAACAATAGCAATTCATTATTTAAATAATTATAATACAAATAGGCCAATTGCAGAATTTAATCCGGATGTTCAATCTGATCCTTTCGGTAAAGAAAAATTGTTTGACCAAGTACTTGGTCAAAGAAGCATGCTTCATTTTTCTATACCTAGCTTATGGCCGGTTGGAAACTTATTAAGTGAGATATGCATTAGTTATCGTTTACGAAATTTTCAATCCTTAAACTCTGAGGAAGTAAAAAAATGTATTATTTCTCTTATTGAAAACAAATTAAAAAATCTTTCTTCTAATGAAATTCCTTCAGACGATGAGAAACCTTGGCATGATCAAAATCTTGGTGAAAAGACATGCAAAATACTCGAGAGTTTTGGCATTTATGGGAGTTCTAAAGCCTTCATTGATATGGCAAATTTTGCAGTTAGAGCATCTAGAGTTTTCAGTAATGTTTTAATTATGGGATTAAAAGGGACAGGAAAAGGCGTATTAGCAAAGGCAATCCATAGACTCGGGCATAGCAAAGACAGAGAGCCTTTTATCACGTGCGACCTAAATGCAGTTCCCTTTGATATTGTAGAAAGTCACCTATTTGGCCATGAAAAGGGAGCTTTTACAGGGGCAACTGAAAGAAAGATAGGGTTATGCAAAATAGTAAGGAAAGGAACATTGTTTTTAGATGAAATTGGAAATCTTAAAGAAGAAATTCAAAATAAACTCAATGGCCTAATTGAAGATAAAGAATTCCGTCCTGTTGGATCTACAAAAACAGAAATATTTGAAGCACGTATCATATGTGCAACAAATAAAGATTTAGAAAAAGAAATTAATGTGAGTTTTAGTGAAGGATTATACGATCGTATTAATATTATGTACTATACAGTTCCTCCTCTTAAAGAAAGAATTGAAGATGTAGGGGAAATTGCTATGGGTTTATTGGGTATGATGATTAAGTATTATATGGAAAGAATGAATATTAAAAACAAGATACATTTTTATAGATCAGGTTTTTCCATTAGAACAATAAATTCATTAATTTCAATTGCTCAGGCTCCAAATAATTTTCAAATCCGCAGTATTCGAAGTGCTATTGAACGTGCTCTCTCCCAAGAAAATACTCCGGGATCTCTGATTGAATTAGAAGATTTAAAATTGGATTTACCTTTTAATTTTTCAAATTTTTCCAGATCTAAAGATTATGATATTGTTGACAGCGATCTTAAATGCCCTCTAAAAAAATGTCCTTTTATTCTTTATGATCACAATGAGGAAAAAATCAAAGCTGCAAACATTCTGCTTGCAAAGAAAAGATACCCTAAAATTCAGAGTAATAGTTTGGCATTAAAATTGGGCAAAAATCTTAAAACATTAAAAGATAGAGAAAAAGATATAGAAAAAGTTATTTCTCCTGGAGAATTACTTGATAATTGAAACTGCAATTGAATAATATATAAGTGAAAGTATACAGTACTTTACAATATTTGGCAGAGGAGTCGAAATATGATTTCAGAAGAAAATAGCATCAAAATTGTTGTTTTTTCGGATATGAGCAAACGCCATGAAAGAAACCTTCAGACAGAGTCATTAATTTGGAATCCTCAAATTAGTGTATTATCATTTGAAATAGTAAAGAAGCTTTATGGTGATTCAGCTAGCCAGATAGTTCGAATTAGTAACACGATATGAGATAAGAAAAAGAAGCTCAAAATGAATCGTATATTACGCAAGGGACCAAATATTGAATGGAGACGAGCTCCTCATTTTATGGAAGGGATTATTATTGGAAGGCTTAATAAAGGTCAAGGAATAAATAATTGGAGTTATTGGCATTTGGCCGGAGGGGCAGAAATTCTTTGGCTTCTTATTGATGGAAATCAATCTGAATCAGAGATATCATTGGAGCTTTCTAAAAGATTTACAAAGATAGACCATGTTTCAGAAACAAAACGGTTGATTGATATTTTTATAGAGGATGGCCTTCTTGAGCCTCCATTTATTTCTGAATGACGAATAGAAATGCAAAAATATGCCTCTGCCAGTGTTGGCATCAGCAGGGAAACGATTTAACCCACCCTCGAGTTGAGCATCTGGGATTAGGATATTTAGCGGCCTCATTACGCATCTCAGGACGCATTGTAAACATTGTTGATGCAGAGCTTTTAAAGCTCGATCTTTGCAGAACTATTGATGCTATTCTATCTTCAAAACCTGATATAGTCGGATTTTCTGTGCTCCATACCAATCTGGTTATAACTGTAGCAACAATGGCTGCGCTGCGTCGGAAAGGTTTCAAAGGAAAGTTTATAGTTGGAGGTTACCTAGGAACCCTTCATGATAAGGACTTAGTTTCTGTACTTCCGGCGGATGTTATAATAGTTCGTGGGGAGGGCGATAAAATATTACCTTTAATTGTAGACTATATGTTAGGAAATGGGAAGCTTTCACAGATACCTGCCATAACTTATTTAGAAGCTGATGGTACTTTCGTTAGAACTCCTAAAGGAGGTTTAATTTCTAACCTCGACGATTTACCTTTTCCGGCGCGCGATACTCTAAATGATGTTTTTCGCCTTAAGAATCCCGTTATAAGCGTAAGCCCTGCAAGAGGATGTATACATAGATGCAATTTTTGCTCTATCACAACATTCCATCGTTTATCAGGCATAAAAGCATGGCGAGAAAGGAATCCTATTTCAGTAGTTGAAGAGATTGAGATGATTCTTGACTTGCCAGAGGTACAAGAAGCCAGAGCAGATTTCATCTGGTTTGTGTCAGATGAGTTTATGGGTCCTATACGAAATGGTAAAACTTACGGCGAGATGTTAGCTTCGGAAGTATTGAATCGGGGATTGGTTTTCCGTTGGGAGATAGCTTGCCGGGCAGATCAAGTAGATTTAAATAGATTTCGCTTTCTCCATGAAGCAGGTCTTAGAAGTGTTTATTTGGGAATTGAATCTTTTTCGCAGATGCAATTGGATTCTTTCAAAAAAGAAACCACAGTAGAACAAAATATTGAAGCCATTAATATTCTTCAAAAATTGGGTATATCCTATACATTAGGCACGATTGTCTTCAATGAAACAGCTGCTTATGAAGATTTTATTAAAACTCATAAGATGATAAAAAAGTTGGGATATAGACATGTAACGATGCCTCTTGCTCATTTGAAACTATTTGTTAATCCCAGTTCGGGAGCAGCATTGCATATACCAGCTCCTGAATATAAAGAGCTTATCTCTCCTTTAGAATATGAAAAGCTTTATCGTCTAGCTTATCGAATCTATGATTATTCTTTTTTGGATAACAAAATAAAATTCCTTGATAAAGTATTGAAAAATGTACGAGAAGAAAATGAGAAATTAGTGACATATGTAATTGATATGCTGGATAACAATTTAATTGATGGATTTACATTTTGGAAGCTAGTCTACCTATTGCGCGATAGTTTGGGAAATCTTATTGACAGAGTAATACA
>Ga0315274_10010522_pt1 | contig 13319 bp, 11 predicted proteins | sample YL17G02_20_MG_FD_203700 | JGI IMG/M metagenome (GOLD analysis project Ga0315274, IMG submission 203700) | Sediment microbial communities from Yellowstone Lake, YNP, Wyoming, USA - YL17G02_20 | ecosystem: Environmental > Aquatic > Freshwater > Lake > Sediment | place: USA: Wyoming | collected...
TGTTGATGTGAATACAGGTGAAAACAATTGAGAAAATGGGTTTGTTTCGCAGTTTTTTATGTTTTTTGGGATACTGAAAACCTGCATAAGGTTTACCCCACCATACGACTCACTATATCTACCGAGACTTGATGTCAAAAGGTGTAGCTATAATGTAGTCAAAATGTGTGCAGAATCCCTAATGATTTCGGCAATGAAAAGAGAGAAAAATAAATGGGCAGATACTACTGGAGCAAAAAAACAACGGTCGAAGACAGCACCAAGCTGAGCATTTCTAAGCTGAAGGAGTTTGGCTTGTTGGGGGGGTGTTGTAGCACGACATTGACCTGGACGCGCAAGTTATCGGGTCACACAAACAGTATAGGGATAGTTGTGGATGTCCTGGATGAGCCGTATGTAAAGCTTAACTACACAATTACAGGCCGCAATTCGGGCGAAAAGAACGATTATGATTACAAGGTTGGTCTAACAACAACGCAATGCAATTTTAGCGGTAAAAGATATTGGTTTATTTGCCCGCTGGTTAGGAACGGTGTGCCTTGTGGCCGACGGGTTGGGACGCTGTTTTTATCGTCAGGCGGTAAATACTTTGGCTGTCGGCATTGTTACGACCTGTCTTACGAAAGCCGGAATGAATGCCGTTTGGGGCGATTTGGCCAGATAGGATACGCCTTAAAGGCAGATAGGCAGGTAGAAGAACTTCGGGAAAAAATCAAACGGTGAACATATCGAGGCAGGCCGACAAGGAAGGTCAAAAAACTAAACGGACTTGAGCAAAGAATGGAGCGGGCGATGTCGATTAGCGGGGAATTGCTGGGATTATAGCCCGTAAGTTGTCTGCTCATAGTAATTCTTTTGGCTGAGGCGGGGCGGTTTGGCCGGAACTGCCAGAGCATATCAAAGCGGCAATCAAAGCATTAGTTCAGACGAATACCAGCGGCAAAAGAGAACCAAATGACTGAAATAGTCCCGATAGACTACAAGACAACCTTAGACCTATCGGGCGCAAGGTACACCGACAGACAGCAGCTGTTTATGATTGAGTATCTGAAATGCCTGAATGGAACCAAGGCAGCCAAGCGAGCAGGGTACAGTCCCAAGTGTGCCTACCAACAGGCTTATGAGAACCTACGAAAATCTAAGATCAGACAAGCAATCGACAAGGCGATTGACGGGCGAAGCCGAATAACGCTTATCGAAGCGGGGGTAATAGACCCCGATGACGACCTGCAGAAATAGGTTATCAACTACTACACAAATCTACAGTTCTGGCAGAGATTGAGCGGTTGAGAGAACCTGAGAAAAGTTGACAAAAGTTGACATTCCCGAAGCCTACAACAAAGCTGTTCCAGGCCAATTTTGAGGCTGCCTTCTGGGGGGGGGAATACGCTTTCAAACCGAGACCCGCGATTCTACGGGCGTAGGGTGCCCATAATCGCTGCTCTGTGAGGTTCTGTGGGCTGGCTTAACTGCGTTTCCTTCTCAACATCTCTCAACATCACCATCACCACACCCAAGCCGAGAAATAAGAGCGTGGCCGGTTAAGACTATTTATGTTCTGGCATTTCTTAAGTAGGGTGTGGTTGCTTTGTCTAATTCCAGCGGAAACGCAGTTGAAAGGTATAGCTACTGGTATTAGGTTCATTTAACATCCAGAGTTTTTGGTAAGTAAAAACGACAACCAGTTTACTAATAATGCCCCTATGATACCACCAAGAAAGCTGAGTATAAGCCAAAACCAATGGTCTTTGTATTCGGCGAACCACAGGCCGCTCCATACCCACCAAGAACAGCTATATATTTTCCCCAATCGTCTCCCCTCAGGTGTTAGACTAACCCTTATGTCATTTTCGGTTTCACTAATGTCGGTGGTGATTAGACCCTGGTCCCTAAGGCGACGATCCATCCCTTCGTCCATTGGCTTTTTACACAGAAAACTACTATTGCCTCTGGTATTCCATTCCTTATAGTAAAAAACCAGCGTTTTTCTCTCATCTTTTGTCAGCCACATATACTTCTCCCAGGATTTAACCTGTTAGCGGCTTCTTCTCAACATCACCACACCGAGGCCGAGCAGCAAGAGTGTAATCAGGACTACGGCCTTCTGCCTGAGTTTCAATCACCACAAATTTCCTCTGTAAACACAAAGTCAGCATACACCGGGACGTGATCTGAGGCCCGCGTGGTGTCGTTGCCCTTCACGGCAACGGCCTTGTCAAAGACCTTACAAGAACCATTCACGTAGCCAGTAACCATCCAAGACGGTATCAGAATCTGGTCAAAGAGAATGTCGCCAGTGTTCTTGTCGGTCCCGCGCCAGCGGTTGTTTCTCATTCGACTATTCGGGTCAATCGTATTGACCAAATTAGGATCGTCCTTTCGGATTGCATCCGATTTGAGGCCGTGACTGACGTGGCCGGCAGCGCAGAGTGGCTCCGTAAGGTTCACCAAGAACTGCCCTGGGATTTCTTCGGGCGCAGTGGCACAACTGTACTGGCAGAGTCCTTCCACACCCAGGCAAATAATTCCCGCAGGCGCCTTGCAGCTTCCGCTGACAGCCGGTAACCCGAATCCGCCTAACGGTGCTGTAGATGTCAAGCACACGCCCACTCTGAGATGGTCGGCGTGCGACAAGACAGTGAAGCATAATGTGTACTTGGGCACTGACGCTGCTGGGGTGGCAAACGCCACTACAGCCTCAGCAGGTATCTATCGAGGCCAGCAGGACCTTAAAGTTAACAGCTACGTTCCAAGCGAAGCTCCGCTACAGGGGAACAGTACTTACTTCTGGCGAATAGATGAGGTAAATGCCGCCGATACCTGGAAAGGCAGCGTCTGGAGTTTCACCACCGCCAACTTTATCGTGGTGGACGACTTTGAGGACTACACGGATGATGTTGGCAGTAGAATCTTCCAGACTTGGCGTGACGGATTTGGCTTCTCAGAACCGGCACCGGGCTATCCTGGTAACGGCACCGGCTCGGCTGTAGGTTACAGTTAGGCTCCGTTCGCCGAGCGGACTACAGTTCATGGTGGCGGCCAGTCGATGCCGTTAGGTTACGACAACACCGGTACAGCTGGCAAAGCCCGATACTCAGAGACCCAGCGAGAGTGGCCCTCACCGCAGGATTGGACTATAAACAACGGTAAGGCCTTGACGCTGTACTTTTATGGCGCTCCCGCTAATGCTGCTGAACAGCTTTACGTGGCGCTGGAAGATAATGCCGGGCACGTTAAAGTCGTGAACCATCCTGATCCGGAAACAGTCCGGGTAGGCACCTGGCAGGAATGGAACATCGAGCTGACGCAATTCAGTGCTGCCGGCGTGAATCTGAAGGCTGTCAAGAAAATGTATATTGGCTTGGGCAACCGGACCAGTCCCACGGTTGGCGGCACGGGCACGATATACGTCGATGACATCCGGGTATATCCCAGCAGATGTGTTCCTTCGATGGGTAAGCCCGCTGCCGACTTGAGCGGCAATTGCGTCGTTGACTACGCAGACCTCGATATCATGGCCGGCGCGTGGCTTGACAGCGGTGCCGGCCAGGCGGCTGACCTGGATGGAGACAACAGCGTTGATCTTGCAGACTATGCCAAGCCGGCGGATGCGTGGCTTGATGAGCTGCTGTGGCCGTGACTTCCGAGGTTTAACCGCGGAGAACGCTGAGACCCCAGGGAACAACACAATAAATTACATTCTCTCCGCGAACTCTGCGGTCTCGGCGGTGAAAGACCAGAAAATGTGAGCCCTGCCAAGGTTTTTTTTGTTGACGAAAGTGTAGCTAATCTGGTATAAATGCTCGTGTGTAGGGATGCGGCTGAAAATCAAAATGCAAAGTGTAAAATGCAAAATAAAGGATCTTGTTGCCGCGTTGCGGCAACTCGACAATTTTGATTTTTGATCTTTGCTGTTGAGGAGGAATGTTATGTGTTGGAAACTGATTTGTTTGGTTTCTTTTGTTTTGGCGTTTGGGTTGGTTCTGTCAAGTAATGCACTTGCTGGAGCAACGCAGTTTGACTTCGGAGGTGATCTGAGCGCGACGTTTGGGGCTGGGACTCTTGGATACTACAACGGTGCGAGGACTTCCAATACCGTCAGTTTCGGCACGGCAAGCTCGTTCGGGCTGCCTGCTCTGGCCGGCGGTGATGCAACTGTGATGCGGTTTCCGGCGTTTGCACCGGATCAGGGGCTTTTGCTTGAACCGGCATCCAGCGCGAACGGCGGAGGGAACTACATCAACCAGTACACGATGATCTGGGATGTGCTTATTCCGAACGTCAGCGCCAATTGGATGTCCTTTTACAACACAAGCGCCACGAACTCCAATGACGGTGACTTTTTCATCCGGCAAGACGGCGGTATCGGCATTAGCGGCCAGTATCACGGCAAGGTCAACTCGGGGCAGTGGCATCGCATCGCAGTTGTCTTGGATCTTGTGGCCGGCACTATGGCTAAGTATATCGACGGCGTGCATGTTGGCACCCAAACTGCCAGTGGCGTGGACGGTCGCTGGTCGATGTATACGACCGCCCATGGAATAAAGACATACCTGCTCACCGACGAGGACAATGAGACCAACAGCGGCTACATCAATAGCTTTTGTTTTATCAATAAGGCGCTGGACGCTTCGACAATCGCAGGGTTTGGTGGACCGGATGCCGATGGCGTCGGTATTTCTGCGTTCGTAAAGGCCGAGAATCCTAACCCGTCTGACGGTGAGAAAAATGTAGTCACGCCACTACTACAATGGACTGCTGGAGAGACCGCGGCCTTGCATGATGTGTACTTCGGCACCAATCCGGCGCCAGGCGAGGCTGAGTACAAAGGCCGACAGACGTGGATCGTCTATCCGCTCGGCGCTCTTACGCCAGGAGTCACTTACTACTGGCGTATCGATGAGGTCGAGGTCGATGGCATTACCATCCACACAGGCGATATCTGGAGCTTTAAGGCCGCCACGTTAATTGCCTATAACCCAAGCCCGCCTGACGGCGCCAAATATGCAAGCATCGACACGGACCTTAGCTGGGCCAAGGGCATCACCGCAATTACACACGATGTGTACTTCGGCACGGATAAGACTGCTGTGGCCGGTGGCACCGGCGGAACGTTCAAGGGCAACCAGCCAGCAACAAGCTATACGCCCACCGGTCTTATGAATGACACTACTTACTACTGGCGGATCGATGAGGTTGAGGCCAACGGGACCACCAAGCACATGGGTGCTGTCTGGAGCTTCAAGACGGTACCTGATATACCCATTACTGACCCCACTCTTATTGGCTGGTGGAAGTGCGATGAGGGCTTTGGTACTTTGACTATTGACTGGTCTGGCCATAATAATCACGGTACCCTCTGGGGTAACCCACAGGGGGTGGCCGGGTATGATGGCTATGCTGTATACCTTGATGGCGACGACTACGTGACGATAGATGGTGTCGCTGACGATATTCAGGGCAATGACATTACCATGAGCGCCTGGGTCAAGACGACCGATACCACTGAGTCAGACTGGTTCTGCGTTAATACCGCTGACAGGGACAACGTTATCCTCTTCTGCATAGATAGCCAGGTAGCGGTCATGTATGAGGGCGCCTTCGAGGGCTATGGAACGACCGTTGTGACTGACGGCGAGTGGCACATCCTCACGTACGTTCGAAAGGGCAACACCGGCTACATTTACGTCGATGGGCAACTGGAAAGCACCCACGAGGCGAGTTTCACCCTCAGTAAAAGCGACCTCTGGTCGCTGGGGCAAGAATGGGACTCCGGCGGCCCAAGTGACTTTCTGACAGGGGCTATTGACGATGCACGGCTCTACAGCAGGGCACTGACGGCTGAGGAGGTCAAGCAGATTATGAGAGGCGATCCGACGCTCGCCTGGAATCCGAAGCCCGCCAACAGGGCCCTAACGGATATAGAAGGAGCGTTGCCGCTTACCTGGTCGCCGGGCGAGAAGGCGGCCCAGCACGATGTCTACTTCGGTGCCGACAAGACCGCAGTGGACGATGCCACTACTGCTTCAACAGGCATATATCGAGCCAGACAGGCTGCTGCCAGCTATACTCTGCCAGAGGGTCTCCAGTGGGGCGGCGGGCCTTACTACTGGCGAATCGATGAGCTTAATACCGACGCGACTACCAGCAAAGGCAAGGTCTGGAGCTTTACCGTTGCCGATTATCTTATGGTGGACGATTTTGAGAGCTATACCGACGATGTTGGCAGCAGGATATTCCAGACCTGGCGGGACGGATGGGGATTCAGCGAGCCGGCGCCTGGCTATCCCGGCAACGGCTCCGGCTCAACCGTGGGCTACGCCCAGGCACCGTTTGCCGAGCAAACTATCGTTAATGGCGTCGGCCAGTCGATGCCGTTTGGCTACGACAATAGCGGTGCCACCGGCAAAGCACGTTATTCAGAAACCTTCCGAGAGTGGGCCTCGCCACAGGATTGGACCAGAAAGGCCGTCAAGGCTCTGACGCTGTGGTTCAGGGGCTATCGCGGCGCTGTCGGCGGCTTCCGCTACGATGCAGGAGCAGGTATCTACACAATGACTGCTGCGGGCGAGGACATCTGGGGCAATTCCGACCAGTTCCACTACGCTTTTAGGCGGCTGTCGGGTGTCGGCAGCATCCAGGTAAAGGTGCTCAGCATCAGTAACACCGACCCCTGGGCAAAAGGCGGTGTTATGATCCGCGATACACTTGACCCGGGTTCGGCACACGTGATGGTAGTTATGACGCCTGGTAATGGAGTGGCCTTGCAGTACCGCGGCACAGCCGGCGGCACCAGCGGCAATACGAACCAAAGTGGAATCACCACGCCATACTGGGTGAAATTAGAGCGCGGCCTGGCCGGCTCGTTCACGGCCTATCATTCGTCCGACGGTAAGGCTTGGACGCAGCTTGGCCAGCCTGTGAGCATCGGAATGCAGTCGGAGGTCTACATCGGCTTAGCATTGACAAGCAACGATCCGACTTTGACGTGCCAGGCTGAATTTTCCGATGTTGCAAATACCGGCCCTGTTACCGGTCAGTGGCAGTCGCAAGATATTGGTATCACCAGCAACGCCCCCGAGCAGTTGTATGTGGCTGTGGAAGATAGTACCGGCAAGATCGCAGTGGTCAAACACAAGGATCCCAACGCAGTGCTGTTAGACACGTGGCAGGAGTGGAACGTTGACCTAAAAGCGTTCAGCAACGCCGGTGTGAACCTGGCGAGCGTTAAGAAGATGTACCTTGGTGTCGGTGACAGAGTCAATCCCAAGGCTGGCGGTACGGGCAGTTTATACTTTGATGACATCCGCCTTTATCGGCCCAGATGCGTTCCTTCGCTTGCCAAACCCGATGCCGATTTGAGCGGCAATTGCGTGGTTGATTACGCAGACCTTGATATAATGGCTGGGCAGTGGCTCCAGGCGATACCACCTGCGACTGCTTTGTCTGCTGACTTGAATGCTGACAAGAAGGTTGATTTGAAGGACTATGCTAAGTTAGCTGATTCTTGGCTTGAGGAGTTCTTGTGGCCATAGCTGCAACTTCACAAGGTTTTTTCTTGACGAAATTGTGGCTAATGTGGTATAAATACGCTTGTGAAGGTCTTTGGATATCATCTTCCAAGGTGTGGTATCCTTTTCACAGATTGCTATCCAGGATGAGTGGTGTTAGGCAAGCATAAGATTCTCAATTTGGAGGCGGGAGTTTTTGACCGACTGTTTTTTGAAGACCACGAGTGTTTTGGCGTGTGGCCAAAGCATACGCATTCTTAACAGTCTTTAATTAGTTTAGTAAGGAAGGAGGACAGATGAAAAGTACGATTATTAGTATTATGTTGGTTGGTCTTGCCACTGCCGGTTTTGTGAGAGCAGATGTGGTACTGCCCGCGGGGCTGACAGGATTCTGGGAGTTCAGCGATTCAACGAATATCGCACATGCAACGGTTGGCACGGACCTGGGTCTTCATAACGTCAGCGGGTCTGACTGGGTGCTGGGCGGACTGGGCGGAGCCATCGATGTTGATAGAAGCGCCTGGCTGATCGTCACACATAACATAGCCCCTGGCACCGGTGGTGGCAGTTATGTGAACGAATGGTCGATTTTGATGGACATAATGATTCCGACAAGCAGCAAAGGGCAGTGGGTTTCACTATTCCAGACCAATACAGCAAACACAAATGACGGTGATTTCTTTGTAAGAAACACCGACGGGGCCTTAGGTGTTGCGGCTACGGGTTATTCAACAAACACCATCAGCGGCGATACGTGGTACAGGGTAGTAGTATCCGTTGATAACCCAGATTTTTACAGGATTTATGTAGATGGGGTGCAGTGGCGCGAGGGAACTCCTCAGTCGATAGATGGAAGGTTTTCGCTTGACCCGACGCTTCTTGCCTTTGCAGATGAGGACGGAGAGGACTACCCGAAATATTGCAGCACCCTTGCGATGTGGAACAGGCCATTAACCGGTGCGGAAATCGCTTCGGTGGGCAATGCATCCACCGTGATTGTCCCCGAACCGGCAACTATTGCTTTGCTATGTCTTGGCGGACTGGGCATAATTGCCAGAAAAAAAAGACGGTAGGTTGCAAGTAGTGAGAGCAAGCCAACTGAAGGAGAAAGGTAACAGAGGCAGTCTGCGCCGCTGTTACCTTATTCTTTTGTGCCTTTTTTTCTGCGCCAGCGATTCTTCTTGGGGCGGTGGGGGATCGGCTTCTCTCCGCAACGGGCTGACAGGGTTCTGGGAGTTCAGCGATTCAACGAATGTCGCGCATGCAACGGTTGGCACGGACCTGGGTCTTCATAACGTCAGCGGGTCTGACTGGGTGCTGGGCGGACTGGGCGGAGCCATCGATGTTGATAGAAGCGCCTGGCTGATCGTCACACATAACATAGCCCCTGGCACCGGTGGTGGCAGTTATGTGAACGAATGGTCGATTTTGATGGACATAATGATTCCGACAAGCAGCAAAGGGCAGTGGGTTTCACTATTCCAGACCAATACAGCAAACACAAATGACGGTGATTTCTTTGTAAGAAACACCGACGGGGCCTTAGGTGTTGCGGCTACGGGTTATTCAACAAACACCATCAGCGGCGATACGTGGTACAGGGTAGTAGTATCCGTTGATAACCCAGATTTTTACAGGATTTATGTAGATGGGGTGCAGTGGCGCGAGGGAACTCCTCAGTCGATAGATGGAAGGTTTTCGCTTGACCCGACGCTTCTTGCCTTTGCAGATGAGGACGGAGAGGACTACCCGAAATATTGCAGCACCCTTGCGATGTGGAACAGGCCATTAACCGGTGCGGAAATTGCTTCAATGGGCAATGCATACACCGTGATTGCCCCCGAACATTGCGTTGAAATCACTGAGTCTGGCGGTAACACCGCCGTAACGGAAGGTGGAGCTGTGGATAGTTACGAGGTTGTCCTTTGTTCTAAGCCCACTGCTGACGTGGAGATTATCGCTACACCAGGTGACGGGCAGATTGACCTTGGCGAAGGTCCGGGTTTGCCTGTTGTCTTGAACTTTAATACCAGTAACTGGAACATACCTCAAACGGTAACCGTCGCCGCGATAGATGATAATGTTTATGAAGGTAAGAGTCACCACACAACTACTATCGAACATGCTGCTGTTAGTACCGATGAAAACTACAATGGAATAGACATCGCTTCCGTGGACGTTAGTGTCGCCGACGACGAATTGACCTGCGGCGACTGGGGCTATTTGCCCAGCGATTTGAACAGGGATTGCTATGTGAATCTGGTTGATTTTGCGATATTTGCCCAGCAGTGGCTGGAAGTTGGCAGCGATTGAGCGAAGGTCCTCAAAAGCTAGTAGAGCGTGTGTCCTGAGAGTCTGATATACTCTGGAGACAGCAGAAGGTGAACACGCACAATGAGGTCCGAAATTCAAACTTTGAAATTCGAAAATCGAAATTCTACGGCGGGCCGTCGCCTGCTCACGGTATTTGTATTGATGTTGCTCAGTCCTTCGGTCGTCCAGGCCCGGGCACAGAGGGTTGATGTTGATGTCGGTCCATACGTCGAATTCACAGGACCTTTTACCGCGATAGTTCGTTGGGATACTGCCGATGGCCGCGATTCAATCGTGGAGTATGGAACCACCGCATCGCTGGGCTGGCGGGTCCAAGATGCCACTACTACTACCACCCATGAGTTAATCCTGGGCAATCTGCAATACAGAACAAAGTATTACTACCGCATAGGCTACAGCAGCGGCCCAGAGGAAGTCTTCACGGATGTTTACACATTTGATAATGCCATCAATTATACGCGTATGGACTGCTCGAAAGTACCCTCGCCTTATCCCGCCGATTCGCTCAACCCATCATATCAGACTGCTGCTGAACACGTCATCAGCCGGACCGGCATCAGGAAAGGTTACTGCCTTGTTTACGGCTGTGGTGAGGGACGACTGGCGTTCGAGCTGGCTAAACTCAGTGACATGATCATTGTGGGAGTGGACACGGATGCAGGCACGATTAGTGCTGGCATAAACAAACTTATGCAGGCAGGCGTTTATGGGGCTCGAATCAAACTTCGCCAGGTTACCTCGCTGGACAGCTTGCCGTTCAGTAAGTACTTTTTCAATCTGATAGTCTCTGATGGCAATATTTCGGAAGGCAGATGCGCCGGCTCTGCAGTGGAGATGTTCAGGGTGCTGCGGCCGAGCGGCGGTATCGCCTATTTTGGTCAGCCAAATAATTGCCCGAATGAGCTTGCCCAGGCCGAACTCGAAGCCCGGCTGAATGCTGCCGGCCTGACGTATAGCACGACCAATGACGACAAAGGGCTTTGGTCCAAAGTTGTTCGTGACTCGCTGCCTGGCGCAGCAGACTGGCCGCGGCAGTATGGCAAGGCGGATAATGCGGCCAACGCCGGCGACACGCTCGAAGGGGCCACACAGACCAGTCAACTGATGATACAGTGGATTGGCTGGCCTGGCGCCGATTTCGGAGCAGACCGCAATCCACGGATGCCCGCTCCGGTGATGGCTAACGGCCGGCTGTACCACCAGGGTCTGGATCGGGTCTTGGCCATGGATTCATACAATGGGACGATATATTGGTCGCTTGAGATTCCTGGACTATTGCGCGTTAATACACCACGGGACGGTGGTTATATCTGCGCTGATATAGACGGGTTATACATGGCCGTTGACGATGACTGCTGGTTTCTTGACGGAGACACAGGTGCTCGAAAGCGAACCTACACACTGAGCGAAGATGGTCTTGAATGGGGGTATGTAGCGATCTCAGAGGACATGCTGTATGGCAGTGCCCAGCTCGATGGGGCTCATTATACGAATATCTGGGGCGATAGTGGCTGGTATGATGCTGCTTCGGGGCCTGTCACCTACCAGGTTTGCAGCAAATACGTCTTTGCCAATGACAAAGTCACCGGCAGCCGACTTTGGATAGATATCCGCCCCGAACAAGGCATTATCATCAACTCAACGATTACGATTGGAGGTGGCGGGCTTTACTTTGTTGAGAGCCGCAATCCGGCGGTCAAAAACTATCCTGCAGGGCGCATCGGACTATCTCAGTTATGGCAAGATCAGTATATAGTGGCTCTGGACAAATATAGCGGAGCAAAACTATGGGAGCAAGCCATCGACACTGCAGATGGCACCGTGGTGTTTTACACGCAATATGCGGATGAGAAGCTATTCATTACTGCCTCGGACAATCACTACAACATATATGCCTATGATGCCAGAAGCGGCGCTGTCCTATGGTCCAAGAGTCATGCCTGGACAAATAATAATCATAGTGGTCACATGCAGCATCCGGTGATTGTCGGCAATACTATATACCTTGAGCCTAACGGCTACGACCTTGACACCGGCAATCTGGTCACTGCCCAGGTGGGGCGTCACTCAGGCTGCGCCACTTATGCCGGAACTGCCGGGGCTCTTGTCTACCGAGGTGCCGGCGGTAACATTGCTATGTGGGATATCAACTCGGGCGCGGTTACTACTTGGTCGGGTATCCGCCCCAGTTGCTGGCTGAGCACCATCCCCGGCGGTGGAATGGTTCTCTCACCTGAGGGAGGTGGTGGATGTAGCTGCAATGGCTGGCTCAACACTTCTATTGGCTTTATACGTAGCGACTCAGGATCGACCCGCAGGTAGAGGCCCGGAAAAAAGGATTATGGTGACACACAAGATACAAAGGCACAAACTGGCAAAGGCACAAAGTAGCAAAGTCCTCTGTTCCTCTGTGCCTGTGTGTCTCTATCCCTTTGTGCTTTTTGCGGCACTCTGTACCTTTCGGTCCATATCAGCTCAGGATTGGCCCACCTACATGCACGACAACGCCCGAAGTGGCGTGACTGCCGAATCGCTGGTCGTGAATGAGCTGGATGAGGGTTGGGTCTACGTCCCACCCATGCCCCCTCAGGTTGCCTGGGACGGCGGTGCTCCGTGGGACGCTTATCGTTCAAGCAGCAGCACGAATGTCTGCCAACTGACACCGCAGCGAGACTTTGATTTCGTGTTTTTCGTCACAGTTGTTGGCGATCTGCTCTACTTCGGCTCTTCGGCGACCGATTCTGTCCATTGTCTTGATGCCCGCACCGGCAAGCAACAGTGGTTCTTTGACACGAATGGCCCTGTTCGCTATCCGCCCAGCTATTGTGATGGCAAGCTGTACTTTGGCTCCGATGACGGTTATGTTTATTGCATTACTGCCGACAATGGCGCCTTCATTTGGAAATACAGTCCCGCTGGTGACACCCGTCTCATAGGCAACAACGGTAGCCTGATATCGATGTGGCCGGTCAGGACCGGCACGGCTGTGCTGGACGGAAAAGTGTACTTCGCGGCATCGCTTGTGAACTGGCAGGACTCATATCTGTGCAGCGTCGATGCTCAAACCGGCTCGGACAGTGGGCCAGGGCTTTATAAGGTCTCCGGCGGTGTCACGCCTATGGGTGCCATAATGGCTTCACCGACCAAGGTCTATCTACTCCAGGGCAGATTACATCCTTACGTTTTCAACCGCGAAGATGGCTCAATCTTAGGCAATTTCGGCGAACGTGGACAGAGCGGCTGCTACGCCCTTTTGACTTCGGATTCTCGTTTTATTCGCGGCCATGCCAAGGTCAATGCCGCAGGTTACGAACTCGCGGAACACAATGCTGATACCAGAGACCGTATTGCTACACATCCCAATGGGCGTCGTCTGGTCGTCTCGGAAACCGTGGCCTATCTGCTAAGTGAGAATTCACTTTCGGCCATTAACCGCAGCAATGCAAGTGCGGTATGGTCGATTACGTGCGACTG
>Ga0315274_10010523_pt1 | contig 13319 bp, 18 predicted proteins | sample YL17G02_20_MG_FD_203700 | JGI IMG/M metagenome (GOLD analysis project Ga0315274, IMG submission 203700) | Sediment microbial communities from Yellowstone Lake, YNP, Wyoming, USA - YL17G02_20 | ecosystem: Environmental > Aquatic > Freshwater > Lake > Sediment | place: USA: Wyoming | collected...
CGGAGACAATCAGGCTGAACGGTGCGGCTGCGCGGGGGCTCGCCAAGGCTCGCCTCGCCCTTTCCGGTGATGCCCGGGGGGAGGTCGTCGGGACCACCGAGGGGAACGCGCCCGAGGCCCGCGGACACATTGACTGCGTCGAGATCGTGCGGGACCGCGCCGTGGCCAGTGCGATTCCCATCGTGCGGGTGAGCGATCCCCGGGCGCAGGTTACTCACGAGGCGGCAATCGGGACGGTGAATCGCAAGGAACTCGAGACCCTTATGGCCCGCGGCCTCGACGAGGAGGCGGCGGTGGACGCGATCGTCCGGGGAATGTTGACCGGATAGGGCTCTGGAGAAACGACATGGAGGTGCCGTCATGGACGTCAAGGATCTGAAGAAAGAGATCCTCGCCCTGTCTCACGGGGAAAAGAGAGAGTTGATGGAGCTTCTCATGCCGAAGCTTCAGCCGGAGATGCTGGCCGACCGGGAATTCGTGACACGGATGATGCCGCGCTGCTTCGAGATGATGCGGCGGATCAATCCGGATCTCGTGGCGAAGATGCGGGCAATGATGGCACAGGATGAAGACCCGGCGACGGTGCGGCCCGAGACCGGGCGGTCGGAGGACACCCGGCATCCGGAATAAGCCCGTGGTTTTGGGACGGACGGGGAGGCGGCAACGCTCGGAAGCTAGCGTCTGGGATGATCCGGAAGGGTCCTCGTGTGTGGGGATGTGCCGGGGTGGAGGACAGGTTTCTCCAGCGGCATGTCTGGACGCGCGGGCAATGGAGATCGAAGTCCTCGGTCGAGGATGTCACGAGTGCGACGAGACCGCGCGGAACGCGGAGCGCGCGATGCGCGAGCTGGGGCTGGATGCGGTTGTGGTTCGGCGATGGAGACTGGCAGACGTGGCCCGCTACGATTATCCCCGCCCACCCGCTCTGGCGATCGATGGGCGACTTATCTGCTCGGGCCGGACCTTGGGGGTGCGAGAGATCAAACACTGGCTGCTTCAGGGGGGTGAGGCAGTGTGCGCCGCCTGATGGCTGGCCTTGAAGCCGGTGAACCTCCGAGAGCCGCACAAAGCGGGGGGCGGCCCTTGTCGGCGAGATCGAACTCATGCTGCAACAGATCAACTTCCAAGACATCCGGACCCGACTCAAGAAAATAGGAGTTGACATGAGTCTTAGAGTTAATTACCATATGCGTACTAAATCATAAGGTGATACGCGATGGCCGACGACCGCATGCAACAATTCAAGGCCGATCTCCTAAAGGCCCTGGGGCAGCCGACGAGGCTGAGGATCCTGGAGCTTTTGGCCGACGGGGAGCGGTGCGTCTGCGAGATCTTCCCGGCGATCGGGGGCGAGCAGTCCAACGTCTCGAAGCACCTCGGCTTCCTCCGCGCCCAGGGGATCGTCGTGGCGGATCGCCGAGGTATGCGCGTCTTTTACCGGCTGGCCGATCGACGGATCGTGAAGCTGCTGGATGACGCGGACGAGTGTCTGAAGGGAACACTGAAGACCAGGCTGGCTCTGGTTGGGTGATTTTTTTTGGTGGAATGCAATGAGTAGTTGGTCATAAGGTAATTCGCTAAAGCGGAGGTGAACGATGAAGATCCAAGTTGCGGGTCCGGGCTGTTCAAGGTGCGAAATGACGGAGAAAAATGTCATCAACGCCTGTGCGGAGTTGAACCTTGCCGCAGACGTCTCCCATGTGTACGACAGGCAGGAGTTTCAGAAGCTTGGTGTATGGGTCACTCCAGCGGTCATCGTGGATGGGAAAATCGTCGTGTCGGGAAAAGTGCCGGCGGTTGGAGAGCTGAAGAAGATCCTGTCGGAGGCTGGCAAGGCGAGCTAGGCCGTCTGGGAGGAATCCAGGCTGGGGCCAAGCGGCGGACCGTGAAGGCGTCAGAGTCACTCATGTCGTAGTGCTCGTTGTGCTCGCGGCGCAGCGGGTGTGCGTGCAGATCCGCCCGTAGCGAGAATCTCAGGAGGATTCACTCGTGGATATTTGGGGTTATCTCATCCATCTCGGACAGAGCGGGCTGGGAAGTCTCGCCTCGTATCTGGCCGCGCACGTTCTCCTCTGCCTTCTCCCGGCCTTCTTCATCGCCGGGGGACTGTCCGCCCTCGTCCCCAAGGAGTCGGTGACGCGGCTCCTCGGCCGCCACGCCCCTAGGGCCGTGGCCTATCCTGGCGCAGCGATGGCGGGGAGCCTCTTGGCGGTCTGTTCCTGCACCATCGTGCCGCTCTTCGCCGGGATCTACTCAAAGGGCGCCGGACTAGGTCCGGCGATCACGTTCCTCTTCTTTGCGCCCGCGGCGAACATCCTGGCTCTGGCGTACACTGGCGTGGCACTCGGCGGGGAATTTGCCCTGGCCCGGCTCGTCCTGTCGCTGGTCTTCGGGATCGGCATCGGGATGATCATGGCGCTCACCTTTGCGAAGGACGATCTGGCTCATGCGGAGGCGACCGACACCGGCTTTGTCGGCGGGGAAGGGCTGACAGCGAAGACCGTTGTCTTCCTGCTTCTGATGGTGGGATTGCTCATCTTCGGAACGCTCCAGGTCCGCCCGCTGCTTGATTCCTATGCCAGCTTCAGCATTCCCGTTCGGGGGTTGGATCAGGTCCAGGAGGCGCTCTATCGCCTGGTCCCCTTCGATGCAGCCAAAGGCGAGGAGGGTGTCTCCGTCCAGGGCGTGATTCTGATCGGTCTCTTGATGCTCATCGGGCTTGCCGCATGGCGTGGCCTAGGCAGCGTTCATGAGGGCTACAACCGCTGGACGTGGGTCTCGCTCGGACTCATGGCGCTGACGCTTGTCGTGGCGGCGGCCAGGATGGAGCCGAAGGCGGGCGGGGTTGCGGTCGAGCTGCCTGGAAAGCTCTTCGGCGTCATCTTAGTGATGCTCGCCCTGTGCTACATGGCTCGGAAGCATTTCGAGGAGTACGAGATCCAGCAGTGGTTGTGGGAGACATGGCGCTTCGTGCGGCAGATCTTTCCGCTGCTCGTCGTGGGTGTCTTTGGGGTCGGCGTCATCCGGCAGTTCCTTCGCCCAGAATGGATCTGGGCGGTCGCGGGGACCAATAGCGTGTTCGGCAACGTCGCCGGCGTGGTCTTTGGCGTGTTCATGTACTTCCCGACGCTGGTGGAGGTCTCCATCGCCAAGATGTTCCTCTCGCTAGGGATGCATCGGGGCCCGCTGATTGCCTACCTGATGGCGGATCCCGAACTCAGCCTCCAGAGCATCCTGATTACGGCCAGCATCATCGGCCGAACGAAGGCCTGGACCTACGTGGGGTGGGTTGCCCTCTTCAGCACGCTCTCCGGGCTCGCGTACGGAGCCTGGGTGGATGGCATGAGTGGGTGGATACTTGCAAGTTTGCTGGCAGCGTTCATCGGCGCGCTGGCTCTGACCCTCCGGCTCATCGCCAGACACCAGGCCGGGAAGATACGCCCCGTGGATGCTCAGGCTATCGGTGCGACATCCAAGTGAGAACGTGTCGCCAAATTGGCGATTCTCGAAGCGATCCTCGGGGCGGAGCAGGCGGCGGTTGATACTATCGTGAGAGGCTTTTTGATTGCGTGAAGCCAGAGAGACGGCGAGAGGGAGACAGCTCGTGAGCATGCTGACGGAAAGTCGGTTTGGCTTCCTCGGTGCCGGGGTGATCGCCGAGGTCTTCATCCGCCGGATTCTGAAGAGCGGGCTGGCCAAGCCGGGCGACATTCTCGCTTACGACATCAATGGCCCGATCTTGGACCGCCTGGCGATCACGTTTCACGTGCGCGCCATGAAAAGCAACGCCGAGGTGGCGGCCGGATCCGATTTCGTGTTTCTGGCCGTGCCACCCCTCGCGGTGATCCCGGTCCTGAGAGAGGTCGCGGCGACGTTACGATCCGACCACATGATCCTTTCCCTGGCCGCTGCTGTCTCCACAGAACTCATGGAAGAGGCGATCGGCAAGCCGGTCCCCGTCGTGCGCCTGATCCCCAATACGCCGTCCTGGATCGGACAGGGGATGAACCCGTATTGCCTCGGGAGCCATGTCGGGCCAGGAGAGGCGGAGAAGGCGCGAGCGCTACTCAAGGTGTTCGGCAAGGCGGAGGAGATCCCTGAGGAGCAAATGGGCATCGCCACAGCCCTGACCGCGGTAGGGCCCACCTATATCTTCCCGGTGATCGCCGCCCTGGCTGATGCCGCCATCGCTCGCGATCTGCCCCCGAGTGTCGCCCTGGCCGCGGCCTGCCAGGTCGTCCTTGGCGCCGCCGCCCTGGTGGCCCAGACCGAGCGGAGCCCCAACAGCTTGAACCTGATGATCGGCACCCGGACGCTGGACGAGGCCGCAGCGCGAAAGCTCTTCACCCAAGCCGTGGAGGACGCCTACGCCAAGATTCAGGCCGCCGAGGCCAAGGTCGCCGCGGCAGGTGCGCAGGCCTGACCGATAGCCGCGATCGAGGCGTCCTGCTGGTGGGGAGCCTCGGGCCAGGGTGAGGGTCGGGGCTCCGGGTTCGCTGTGGCCCACCTTCCATGGGTTGTGCGATCGTGATGAGGGAGATGGCCATGGGTTCTGTGTGTGTGCTGGCGATTCTCGCCCTTGTGGCCATCGGTCCGGAGGGTGTTGCCGCGTCCGCCGACTATGCCCGCCCCGATCTCCTGGTCTCGACACATGAGCTGGCGAACGTCCTGGGCGACCCCACCGTAAAGGTCCTGGACGCGCGCGGGCCCGAGGACTACGCTGCCGGCCGCATCCCCGGGGGAATCTCGCTGCCTGTGGAGCAGACCCGCTACGTGGAACGGGGTATCCCCGGCATCCTGGCTCCCATCGAGGATCTCGAACAGCTCATCGGTGGGCTCGGAATCAGGCCCACGGACACGATGGTCGTCTACGGCGAGGTGGTCGGAGTGCGGGCGGCGCGACTGTTCTGGACGCTCGAGGTCCTCGGCCATACCAAGCTGCGGGTCCTGAACGGCGGCATGAGCAAGTGGGCCAAGGAGGGACGGCCTATCAGCAGGGGTGCGCCCTTGCTCTTGCCGGGGCGGTACGCGGCGAGGGCGGACTGGACGAAGTACGCCGATGCGGCGTATGTCCTGGCGCGCAATGGGAGCCCGGATGTGGTGCTCCTAGACTGCCGGAGTCGGCGCGAGTGGACGGGCGAAGTTGCCAGCAAGCATGTGAGGCGTGGCGGCCGGATTCCCGGAGCCCGGAACGTGGACTGGGAGCTCAATCTGACCTCAGAGGGTGGAGCTCAGGTTCTCAGGAGCGCGCAGGAGCTGACGCGGTTGTACGCCGACGCCGGGGTGGGCCGCGACAAGGAGATCGTGACGTACTGCCGGACCGGCCGCCGGGCGGCCCACACCTATCTGGTCCTTCGTCTGCTCGGCTACCCCAGGATCCGCGTGTACGATGCGTCCATGATCGAGTGGGGGAACCGGCCGGAGCTGCCCATCGAGAAGTGACTGCTGCCGGCCGGGGACTCCGGGATCCCCGGCCCCTCGAAGGAGGAAGACGTGATGACAGACCTTGTGCCAGGCTGGGCCTACGACTTCCATGGACATCGGTGTCCCTTCATGCCCATCGGCTATCGCATGGGGCAGCTTGCCATGCAGACGCTTGGTGTGGAGCGCGAGAAGGATCACGGCCTCTTCGCTTTCCCGGAGATCGGGGTGGGCCATCCACAGACGTGCATGGTGGATGGCATCCAGGCGGCCACCGGCTGCAGCTACGGGAAACTCCTGGTCGAGAGGACCGGGTACGGCAAGCTAGCCTTCACCCTGTTCAAGCCCGGCAAGGGCGCTGTGCGGATCGCCATGAAGCCGGAGTTCATGGACAAGCTAGGTCAATTCGAGTTCTTCAAATACCGGAAGGCGGGCAAAGAGCCCTCGGAGATTCCCGAGGCAGTGACCAACGAGGTCGTCGAGTGGATGTTCGCCCAGTCCGACGAGGCCGTCTTCAAGGTTGAGACGCGGCCGGAGTTCACTTTCCGACCGGTGAAAGGCTCCTTCAACAAAGCGAAGTGCGCGAAGTGCGGCGAGTACGTCTTCGAGCGCTACGTCCGCGAGAAGGACGGTCAGCCACACTGCATCCCGTGCGCGGGGTACGCGGGCTAGACAGCGGGCTGTCCCACGCGGGCTTGATCGACGCGGTCCCCGGCGTTGGGTTCGCATCGCCGAGTGCCAAACAAAGCCATGCTCCTGCTTGCCGCTAGTGCTGTGGTGGTTGTCTTTTCCGCCTTGTTGTCCATGGCGGGACTGGGCGCCGCGTTCCTGTTCGTGCCGTTCTTCTACTGGATGGGTGTCCCGCTCCGCGAGGCCATGGCGACGGCCCTCCTGCTCAACGCCATCAGTCTCGCCTTCGCCTCGGCGGTGTTCATCCAGGGGGGCCTGGTCCGGTTCCGGGCGGCCCTGCCCATTCTCGTCGCCGCTGTTATCCTCTCGCCCCTCGGCGCGTGGAGCAGCCAGTATGTTGCCCGGGACACCCTCCTCTGGCTGTTCGCCGGCTTCCTGGTCTTTGCCGGAGTCATGATGCTCTTCTATCGGCCGGTGCCGAGAAATCCGGCAGGCAGGGATGGGGTGCGCGAGGCGACGCTCGGTGCCGGCGTCGGAGGCGCAGCGGGGTACCTCGGCGGCCTCCTGGGTGTGGGCGGCGGGAACTTCATTGTCCCCGTCCTCACCTGGCTCGGCTACGATCCAAAGGTCGCGGCCGGCACCACCGCCTTCGTCGTTGTCTTTGCCTCCCTGGCTGGTTTCCTCGGTCACGTGTCGCTTGGAGGGCTCAGCCCAAGCTTCCTCGCGGCCACGGGCGCAGCCGCGATTCTCGGCGCGCTGGCCGGCTCGTGGCTGGCCCGGTTCAAGCTGTCCAGCGCCCAACTCAAACGGGTGATCGGGGTCTTGCTCTGGCTGATCGCCGGGAAGATCTTGTGGGAGTTGCTGTGAGCGACCGGGGCTTCTCTACACGTCGTGGATGGGAGTCCGGGGAGTGTCGCTGCATACAAAGCATCGCAGCATACAGGAGGGTGAAACGATGACCGCTGTTGGATACGCTGTTCTTTTCGCTGGGGGAGTTGTCGCGGGGGTCATCGGCGGGCTACTGGGGACGGGGGGATGTGTCATCATGCTTCCCATGGCTCGTTTTGGTTTTGGTTTCTCACCCGTCATGGCAGTGGGAACAACCATTACCGCGGTGATCTTCACGGCCAGCTCCGGGGCGATCAAGCATCTACGCCTAGGAAATGTGGACAGAAAAACGGTTCCCTGGGTGGCTGCATTCGGAGTCATTGGGGTCATCCTTGGCTCTTTCGTTTTCGGCTATCTGATGCCCTACGGCTCCCTCATTGACCTGATCGTGGGCTTGGCTTTCATCGGGCTGGCCCTGCGCATGCTCTACGAAGGATTCTTCCTCAAAGAAATGCCGGCACGGGAAGGAGAGGTGCTTCCCGGGAAGAGAAGCAACAAGGGGCTCCTCGGAACGGTCATCGGTTTTCTAACCGGTATCATCGGACTGGGAGGAGGCTATGCCCTCGTTCCTTCTTTCATCTACTTCTTCAACGCGCCGGTGAAGATCGCCATAGGCACCTCCATGGCCTCTTTTATTTCCATGGCCGTGGTGGGGAGCGGTTTCAAAATCTACCAGGGGGTGGTGGACATTCCCGCGGGGATCATTATGGGGATAGGGGCGGCCATAGGAGCCTTTTTCGGAGCCGGCCTGGTGCCCAAAATACGGGCCTCCACTTTGAAAGCCCTCTTTGGAATTTTGTTTCTGTATGTATCCTTGAAATACATCTTGCGTTTTTTCGGGATACATATTTGAAGAGTTCCCTCAAGGGCTTTGCCCTCCACGAGCCAGGAAGGAAAAGGCCATACGGTTAGGGCTTTACTTACAAGGGGAAAAGACATTCTCAACTCTCGTGGATAGGATCATCGATTCTTTCCCAGTTGAACAAAAAAGCAGGAGGCAATGCACATGGAAGAGAAAAAGCAAATGAGCGTGGAAGAAATTCTGAAGATGATGGAAAAGGGGCTGGGAGAGGAACCGAAGCCCATGGTCCTGATGTCGAAGCTCATCCCCGAGTGGATCCCCAGGCAGGCCCAGGAGCGCAAGTTTGTAATGGAGGAGTTGACCCATATCCCCCCCAAGTATAAACACCTGATCATGATCGGTGCGGCCGCGGCGGTGAACAGCCACCTCTGTGCTGAAACGTTCATAAAGATTGCCAACCGTGCCGGGGTCACCAAAGAAGAGATCGCGGAGGCTATGCTTACGGCCCGGTTCGCCCTGGCCTCCACAATCTTTGCCACCGCCGTGGAGGGGATGGAATACCTGGTTTCAAAATAAAGCCGTCTGAGCTCGAGTTCTCCGGCCCTCTCATGAGAGAGGGGCCGGACCTTTTCAGGAAAACACCGCAGCCGGACTCTTGAGCATCCTGCAGTAAGGAACTTTTTCGACCTGATTAATCAATCCCAATCGGGAGAATCAGAGGGCACAGGAATTTTATCCCTGCGGGAGAAGGAGGAGTCGATGTTGCTGGCCTTTGCAGCATTCATGAGGGAGCGCTATGCCTATGTCATTGTTTCTTCGCTGATCGCAGGAATTGCCACCGGAATTTTCACCTCTTCCCCGGGCCAATTTAGCAGGGGCTTCAGCAGCCCTTTGATCGTAATCATGATCGGGGCGATGGGGTTCACCATTACCTTCAAGAGCCTGAAGACGGCCGCGAAGGATTGGGGAGCCTTTGGTTTCGGTTTAGCCCTGAACTTTCTATTCGCTCCTTTCTTGTGCTGGCTCCTGGCCCTGCTGTTCCTGAAAGGGCATCCCGATTTTGCCACCGGGATGATTTTGATCGGGGTGGTCCCCTGCGCCGGGATGGCGCTGGTGTGGACCGGCCTCCTCAAGGGGGATGTTCCTTTGACTACGGTGATAAACGCGGCCACCATGATCGTGGCGCCCTTCCTCATCCCCCTTCTTATGCGACTTTTCGCCGGAGCCTTCGTAGTCATTGACGTCCTGGGCATGTTCCAAACCGTCATGCTCACCATTCTTTCGCCGGTGATCGTCGGGATTATTCTGCGCGAGCTTGCCGAGCCGAGAATGGAGGTGAAGAAATACCTTCCCCTCATGCCTGCCATATCGGCCACCGCCGCTGTATTGATCATGTTCATGGCCGTCAATACCGCGGTGCCGGTGGTCATTCACAATCTTGCCGCCATCGGACCCCTGGTCGCCTCCACGATTCCCGTTTTTCCGATTTTGTTCTTCGCGGCGTATCTCGTGGGCAAGAAGTTCCTACCCAGGGGGAAGAATATCGCGGTCACCTTCTCTTCCGGAATGAAGAACCTGGCCATCGCCCTGGGGATTGCGGTCACGAGTTTCAAGGGCCTGGTGATGTTTCCGGTGGCCGTCGGGTTTGCCTTCCAAATGCTTACCGCGGTCGGCTTCTATCAATTCTTCTTGAAGATTATGCCGCCGGCTCCGGTAGCGGGAGGAGTTACCCAAGTAAAGCCGGAGGGAAATCCAAAATGATGCCAGACGTCCGAACGCCTGGAGCCCGCGCCTTCGTCCTCCAGCATCCCGACGACCACCGGGAAGGCAAGGTCCTCGGGGCGGTCGCCCTCACTGCCGTCGTCCTGGTGGCGGAGGTGGCCGGGGGCCTCTGGACCGGGAGCCTTGCCCTCCTGAGCGACGCCGCCCACGTTCTGATGGATGTCGTGGCCCTGGGCCTGAGCTACGTCGCCCTCCGCCTCGCCGCCCGAGACCCGAGCGAGAGGCACAGCTACGGCCTCCACCGGGCCGAGGTCCTGGCCGCCGTGATCAACGGAGCCACCCTCATCCTCCTGTCCGCTGGGATCGTATGGGAGGCGATCCGCCGCTTCCGGGCGCCGGAGCCGGTGAAGAGCTTAGAGATGCTGCTCATTGCGGCCGCGGGCCTGCTGGTCAATCTGATCGTCCTCCGGCTCCTACGTGGCGACGCCCACGGCCATGCGCGCGGGGACGGGCACGGACCGGAGGACCTCAACGTCCGGAGCACCTGGCTCCACGTCCTGGGGGATACCCTATCCTCGGTTGGGGTCATAGCGGCCGGTGCGATCATGTGGCGGACGGGCTGGATGCTCCTGGATCCGATCGTGAGCCTCGCCATCGGCCTGGGGCTGCTCTGGGGGGCGGGGCGGCTCCTCCGATCCGGCATCCACATTCTCATGGAGGGGGTGCCGGAGGGGTTGGAACTCGCCCAAGTCAGCCGGACCATGGCGGCCGGGCCGGGCGTCCAAGACGTCCACGATCTCCACATCTGGAGCCTGTGTCCGGGCGCCGTCGCTTTGAGTGCCCACGCCACCGTGGATGGCACGGGGTGGGAAGAAATCGCCGCGATCCAGGGAGCCCTCAAGGCGGCCCTCCGCGACCGCTTCCGCATCGAGCACACGACGATTCAGATCGAGTGCACCCAGTGCAGCCAGGGGGTGGCGGCGTGTGTCAACAGTTGAGGCTCATCACCGTACTGTGTGCGTCGCCCAGGTCTGTTGAGGCGCGCACGCTGGTCTCCCGAATACGAGAGTGCCGGCATGAGAAGTGACACGACCGTGAGGTTCCGGATGAAGCTCGCCGCCGTTCTGACTCTCCTGGGATCACTCGTACTCTCCGGCGTCATCAGGGTGAGCGCGCAGTCAATCCCCTTGTCACCTCAGTTCCCGGTCAAGGGGATGGTCACGATGGTTGACTTGGGTGCCAATGACTGCATCCCCTGCAAGATGATGGCCCCCATCCTGAAAGAGATCAAGCAGGAATACGACGGGAAGGCGGCGGTGATTTTCATTGATGTCTGGAAGAATCCCACCCCAGCCAAGCAGGCGCGCATCAGGACGATTCCCACACAGATCTTCTATGACAAGGATGGAAAGGAAGTCGGCCGACATGAGGGGTTCCTGGACAAGAAGACCATCGTCGCCGTGTTCGAGAAGTTGGGGGTGAAGAGGTAATTCTCCACTTGGGCGCAATCAGCACGCTTGAAGGGACACCGGATGGATCAGTTCTTTCTGACTGTCAACGAATGGATGACCGTTGGGAGTCTCCTGGCGGGCGTGGGGTGCTTTCTGTGGGGGATGATCAGTGTGCTCTTCAGCCCGTGTCACCTCGCCGCGATTCCGCTCATGGTCAGCTACGTGGCCGGCCAGGAGGGGTCTCTGCGCATCCGCCAGCCAACCCAATACGCCCTGGCCTTCACGGGTGGCCTCTTTTTCACCATTGCCCTGATCGGCATTCTCTGCTCGCTCCTGGGGTGGATGCTGGGCGACGTCGGCCCCTATTGGACCATCGCGGTGGGTGCCGTTCTGGTGTGGGTTGCTCTCGATATGCTCGGGGTCGGTGCGTGCTCGCTGTCGGGCGGGCTCATGGGCCGGCTCAAGGTCAAGGGGCTCAAGGGGGCGGTCATTCTTGGTCTGGCGTATGGAATCCTGTCGGGGTCGTGCACCTTCGGATTCCTCGCGCCCATCCTGGCCATCATCACAGTGCAAGAGAAGGTGCTGACCGGTGTGCTGCTGATTGTCCTGTTCGGCCTGGGCCACGCCCTGCCCATTGCCGTGGCCGGCTCCTCCGTGACGCTCGTGCAGCGGATCCTGGAGAAAGGGACGTTCCAGCAGGCGAGTCTCTGGGTGAAGCGGCTGGCGGGAGTCGTCATCGGGCTCCTCGGTCTGTATTTTATTGCGAGGCCCTTTGCGGGAGTCTGAGGTCTCCCCGAACGGCAGGCCGAGACCCACGCGACACATCTGGATGGGCCGCGGGCAGGCTCGTCCGGGAAGCAATGCAGCAGGAAATCTGGTGCGGGTTGCAGCCGTATGGATCCCGATTCTGCCAGAGGAGCGCATGTGTATGGGTGAAACGCCGACGCAGATCCTTCCTCCTTCACGAGGAAAAGACTTGCTGGGAGAAGAACGATGGGCGCTGCGGCTCCTCCTTTTGTTTACTGGTGCCGGTGCGGCTGTGGCGGCATATCTCCTCAAGCTGCATGCGGCCATCGCCGGAAACCCGGACCGCGGCGTTTGCACCTTCACCGAGACGATCTCCTGCGACAAAGTCCTGGCGAGCTCGTACGCCGAGATGGCGGGAATTCCCTTGGGCCTGATCGGCTTTGCGGGGTTCGCGCTGCTCTTCGCCCTGGCGGCGTGGCGTCTTCGTCTGGGCCAACACGGTCCCCGCTGGCTTCCGGCCGTCCTCGCCCTCACGGCTGGGTGCGGTCTCGCCTTCGAGCTGGTGATGACCTGGGTGGAATTCTTCGTCATCGAGGCGGTGTGTCCGTATTGCCTCACGGCCCTCGGGTTCATCGCCGCAACGTTCATTGCGTCGCTGGTCGCCTGGCAGGCTGCGCGGCGCAGCGCTACGGAGGAGATCCGTCATGCCTGATCCCGGAAAAGTCCTGCATCCACACAAGGCCCGGAGGCCAATGGGCGGAATGCTGTATGGGGGGCTCGTCCTGATCGGCGTGCTGGTCTCGGGCCTTGGCCCGCCACCGTTCACGCCGTCCTGGGTCGTTGCGGGGGAGCCGGGTACCATGACGGCACCCCCCTTCTCCTTGTTGGACCTTCAAGGGAAATCCCGGTCCCTCGCCGACTTCCTCAACGCCACGCCGATCCTGCTGGAGTTCATGTCGCCGGACTGCCCGCACTGCAGAGAGATGGCCCCCGTCTTGACGCGCCTCCACGCCCAGTACCGGGATCGCGTGCAGTTCGTGACGGTGGCGTTTGATAAGAGCGTGCCTCGCGTCCAACGGTTCGCCGCTTCGGAGAAGCACGGATGGCCGTACCTGCTGGGGAGCCAGGACGTCATCAACGCCTACCGCTTGGACGGGGTGCCCACATTCTGGTTTCTGGCGCCAGCGGGCCGAGTGGTCAATCGCGTCGTGGGCTCCATGCCCGAGGAGGTCTTGCGACAGCACTTGGACTCACTGCTGCAGGCGCGCTGAAGGTCTGCGGGTAGGAACACCGGAAGGTGGGCGGGGTGAGGACAGGGATGGGGGAATTCGATGTCACGGAGGAAGCGTCATGAAAATCCAAGTGGCCGGTCCAGGCTGTCCACGATGCCAGCTCGCCGAGAAAAACGTGATCAACGCCTGTGCGGCGCTCGATCTGAGCGCGGACATCTCGCACATCTATGACGTGAAGGAAATCGCGAAACTGGGGGTCATGTCGACTCCCGCCGTGATCGTGGACGGAAAGATCGTGATGTCGGGCAAGGTCCCAACGGTTGGAGAGTTGAAGGCGATTCTGTCCGGGGCCGGGACGAGTGCTTGAACAGCACCGAGGACATATGTTTCCCGCAGCGACCAGCGATCTTCCATCTGGAGGAGGAT
>Ga0315274_10010524_pt1 | contig 13318 bp, 18 predicted proteins | sample YL17G02_20_MG_FD_203700 | JGI IMG/M metagenome (GOLD analysis project Ga0315274, IMG submission 203700) | Sediment microbial communities from Yellowstone Lake, YNP, Wyoming, USA - YL17G02_20 | ecosystem: Environmental > Aquatic > Freshwater > Lake > Sediment | place: USA: Wyoming | collected...
GGGATAAGAAACATATGCCCTGGTCTTTTCTCCGAGGTAACGAAGTATTTTATCCTTGGGAAACAGGGCAGACATGGCCCCGGCAATAAAAAAAGCCGGCACCAGGCAGGTAGCCGTATGGGCCAGGATGTAGTCTTCAAGAGCATCCAGCCCCGCCTTCATTAGATAGACAAAACTCTCCATCTCTATTTTTTTCCCTTATTTTTCTGGGGAAGGATGCAATCAGAGGACTCGCATCAGGCGGCTTTGCTCCTGCATCTGGGTTTTTAGAAAAAGCCCCACGGTATCCAAGATTTCAAAGATCCTCGGGTCCCGGACCTTCACCATCACCTTGACCCCGTCCTTCCGCGTGGTGATCAGGTGGCTCTTTTGCATCACGGAAATATGCCGGGATATGTTGGACTGTTCCCCGTTGATCTCCGGCAAGATTTCGCAGATACATTTCTCGCCCCCCCGAATACACTCCAGGATCTTCAAGCGGGTAGGCTGGGCCATAGCCTTCAAGACTTCCGATTTTAATTGAATCGCCCTTTCTTCCATATGAGCTCTCCATGTATTTTTGATTATTTAATCATATAAAGGAAAATGGGATATTGTCAAGACATTTTCTTTCGAAGCCCGAAAAAAACTTGACAACAAGAAGAGGCCGAGCTAAATTTATATATAGATGTCCAATATATTGACATTTTATATATGGAGGCATCATGGAACTTCACGATGTTGAGTATTGGAAATCGCTTTTTAATATCGGCCTGACCAAAATTCTCGTTTTGAAGATCCTCTACCAAGGGCCCAACTATGGATATGGAGTGCTCAAGGACCTTCAATCTTTGACCCAGGGCTGCTGCGTCCCAACTTTCGGAACGATCTACCCGATTCTTAAGAACTTGACCCGGATGGGATACGCGGGAGTAAAAAGGGATAAGCAACTTAAGGGCGGTCAAGCGAGGCGGGTATACACCCTGACCCCTGCGGGCCGAAAAGCCTACCGGGTTGCGTTGGAGGCCTGGAGATCCACCATCCCTTATATTCATCGAGCCATCGAAAAGGATTAAGCGGACTCCGCAGCACACAAGGAAATGTCTGCGGGTATCCAGGGGAAGAAAGAAAATTCAAGCAAAATTGCTAAGAGATCCAAGCATTTTCCCTTGTCATAAAAGGAGGAGATTGGCATGTTGGGAATGAACAACTTGACGACGGCTGGGGAATTCTTCTTAATCATTTCCGGAGAGCTCATACCCATATTCATCGCCGTTTCTTTTCTGGTTGGGGTGATTACCGAGAACCTTCCCCCGGAAAGAATACGGGACTATATCGACAGCAAATTCAAGTGGCTGGGATATGTATTCGGCGCCGGTTTCGGCGCATTGACCCCGTTTTGTTCCTGTTCCACCGTGCCCATAACGGCGGGGCTGCTCCGGGGAGGGGTTCCCTTCGGGCCCACCATGTCCTTTCTCTTTTCCTCCCCCATTCTCAATCCCGTCATCGTGGTCTTATTTTTAACCTTGCTGGGGTACAAAATCGCCATATTTTATGTATGCGTAACCTTTCTCTCCTCGATCCTGGCCGCCTGGCTTCTATCCAGGCTCGGTATGGGAAACCAAGTTAAAGACTTTTCCCCTCCCGGAACGGCCTGCTGCGCCGCCCAAACCGGGACCATTGGATCTTTTCTCCCCTCCCAGGAAATCTTTCCTGCCGGCGAATGCTGTGATCCGAAAAACCCGAAGGCGGGAACAACGTTCCCGCGAGAGCCCGACCCCGTTTTCCCGGTCATCTCCTGTTGCGCGGGCAGCTCCGAAATAACCAAAGAAAATATTTCGCGCTTGGATGAAACTCTCAGGGTCAAGATGAAAAGAGCCTTCGTATTCGCCATGAGAACCTTTAAACAGGTTTTCTGGTATTTGCTTCTGGGGGCGGGAATCGGCGCTTTCATCTACGGATTTTTCCCCCAGGACCTGGTCGTCACGGTGGCAGGGCCTGGGAATCCATGGTCCATCCCCGTTGCGGCCGTAATCGGCGTTCCCATGTATATCCGTGCGGAAACCATCATCCCGATCAGCGCAGCCCTCGTCGGGAAAGGCATGGGCATGGGAACGGTCCTGGCATTGATTATCGGTGGAGCCGGAGCGAGCATACCAGAAATTATCCTATTGGGTTCGATATTTAAAAAGAAGCTGCTGGCTGCCTTCGCCCTGAATGTCTTTCTGGTTGCGATGATCGCCGGATATCTGGTGGACTTCTTTTTGTATTAGGGGCCCGCAAAGGACGAAATCCATCGTGAAAAATAGGATAGGAAAGCCGGGAGGTGACATGATCGGCCCTGATTTCGGGGGGACAGGAGGGTCTTCTCTCCAGGGGCCCCACGAAACGAATCCGGAGATGAAATCGCGATACTCCGTCCATGAGATAAAGGAAGCTCTTTCCAGTCTCATTCTGGCTATGACCCAGCTGGAACGGGCCGGCAAATGTTGTTACGGGATATCTCTCTCCCAATGTCATATCGTGGAAATTCTCCGCAAGAAGGGAGAACTCACGATGAACGAGTTGAGCCGACGTATGGGCTTGCGTAAAAGCACGATGACCAGGATTGTCAATAACATGGCCCGGAAGGGATGGATCGAGCGGGGAAAAGATCCTGAGGATGGACGATTGGTGCATGTCCGGTTGACCCGCAAAGGCCGTACGCTTGCTTCCACCTTGGATGCCGCTTCCGCCGATTTTGTGGAGCGGATTTTGAACTCCATCCCTCCGGCAGAGATTCCCCGGGTCATAGACTCGGTTCGACGGATCGTCCAATCCGCAGAAACTGAAATGCAGCGGCAAACGAAACCGTGAAAGAGAAGGATCCAGGATCGCCCTCAGGCCGCGGGCCGCTGAACTGCTTGCCTTTTCTTTTCATTTTCGAAGCCAGGCCAGAACATCCTCTTTTTTTAACCACGAGCCTTCAGAAAAAAGCGACCAGAATGCTCCCTGAATTTATTCCCATTTGTATCTTGGATTTTCCTCGGCCAATTCCATGATCGATCGCAGATTATTTTTCGGGAACGGATTTGTAATCATTATCTCTTCTTTTCCCGAGATCCGGGCATACGGGTTTGGGCCAGTTGAACTCTTTCAACTCCTGCACAAGAAAGCTTTCTTTCAAAGGTCTGCTGACCATCCGTTTGGCGTAATCCCATTGAAGTTCCTGGAAAACATCGATATCTTTTGGGGTGAATTTACCCGATTCGATCTTCCTCATCTGGGTTTTCACCTCATGGGGGTAGACGGCAGGGTTCAATTTTACATGGACCGCTTTTCCCGACGACAAAATCTGCACCACAAACTCGCTTTCGGTCAGGGAATTGTCGATATGATGGCTGGCAAAGCGTAAACGGGCCCCCGTGAGGTAAGCGGCCACATCCCCGCCGCAGGCCGAGTTGTTGGATACGATCCGCAAATCGGTCCGGTCGATGATCCCCTTCGGGAAGAGAAGGTCAAAAGCCACCCTTAAAGAGGCGGCGCTTTCCACCAGCCCCCCGCAGAAGTGGCCGTGGTATTTAATGAGGTCCTTCAGGGTGATCTTTTGGGTTTCTTGGGCATAACGACCATATTTATTAACCGTATCAAGCACCCGAAACACCGGCGCATAAGGACTGGTGCCCAGCCATTCAGGGAAGTACCATTCAGCAGCGATATCCTTTCCTCCCCCTACTGATTCCTTCTCCACCCCCACCGCTGAAAACGGAAAGAGGAACAGAAAAAAAAGGGCCATACAATACACTTTCTTCATTTTTGACCTCCAGGTTTGTTGTTCCCCCTACCCCGTTTCTTTTCCCAGGATCGCGGCGATGGTCTCCCGCGAGACATAAGCCTGGATCAACCCCATGAGAACGAAGACGAAAATCAAAACCGGCAGGATCGTATAGAGGATCTTGAAGGTCGCCTTCAAGGCTTCCTTTGTTCTCTGTTTTTCTTTCAGGTAAGAGAAGGCCATCAACCCCAAGGCAATGATAAGGTAGATTTGGCCCGCCCGCATACCCTTCATCCCCCTTCTTTGCCGCTCATTTGTTGCACAGGATATCCATCTCACAGAGGTTCCGGGTTTCTGCCTGGATAACCGTGTGATGAATATGATAATTCTGGTCAAGCACCTGGTTGATCGTCTGGATGATCCGATCCGTATCCGCTTTTCCATCCCTCTCGGTCAGGCAGATATGACAGGAAAGAAAGACGTCGGAGGAATCAATCGACCATATATGAAGGCCGTGAACGTTCCCTACCCCCGGCACCGCCAAAATATCCTTAAGGATTCGATCGAATTCGAGATGCTCGGGAACCCCCTGCATGAAAATGTGAATCGTTTTTTTGACCACCCCGAGACCGCTCCATAAAACCATGCCGGCAATCAACAGGCTGGCAGCCAAATCCAAGATCACCCAACCGGTGAGGAAGATGATCACGCCTGAAAGGATTACGGCCACGGAAGAAAGGGCGTCATAAAGGAGGTGCAGATAGGCTGCTTTGACGTTCAGGTTGCTTTCCCGGCCCTTGCCCACGATGACCATGGAAAGGAGATTTCCAAGGAGCCCGATCGCAGCCACCCCCAGCATCAGCCCCAAGGACAGTTGGGGAGGCTCGGATATTCTTTTCAGGGCCTCCACCACGATATAAAAGGCAATGCCGACCAGGGACAGAGAATTAATCAGCGCCGTAAAGATCTCGGTTCGCTTAAACCCGAAGGTATGTTTTCGGGTGGCTCTCCGGCTGGAAAGTTTCTCCCCCAAGAAGCTGAGCCCCAGGGAGATCACGTCGGAAAGGTTGTGACCCGCGTCTGAAAGGAGAGCCAGGCTGCCGGAAAGCGTTCCTCCAATCACTTCGGCGACGGTGATTCCAATGTTGATCAGGATCGCCCAGCCGATATTTTTGCCGTTGCGGTCATGTCCGTGGTCATGCATCCGGCCTGTTTCCCCCCTCGGTTTCCCCCTCACCCATGATCTTTTGCTCTGCAGGTTCTGCTTTCATCCATAGAGGCCTTATTTTGTCCATTACGGTTTAACCTGAGATTTTTCTAATGGCTCGTCTTCACAAACCCTCACAATTGCATCAATCGTCTTCTGAAGCTCCTCCGGCGTGTAATCAAACGCGCGAAAGGGGCCTCGTTTTTCAATCCCTAAATCCTTCACCAGGTTCAGGGCTTTCCCCACTTCGAAGCCGGACTTCTCAACGATCCGGCTCGCGCAACGATTGGCGCAACCATCGACGACGATGATCCTTTTGGCCGCCTGGGTGGTCTTTTTGTGCTTGGGCACATCCGCCGCCAAGGCCGAGGTGCAGAAGAGCCCAGTCTTTTTAGGATCGAGTTTCTTCATGGCCTCCAACGCCGCTACACCGGTCAAGGTGCCGGCGCTGGACATAACCCCGAAACAAACAAACAATGCATTTTCCGGAACGTTTTCCTGCTCGGACATGAGAGCTTACTCCTTTTACTTAAATTTCAGCAGCGAACTCTTTTTAGATTTTCCTGGATTCTCTTTAAGCACCCTGCCCTATTTCTTTTCCTCTGCAACGCATCCCTCACTTGCCTTCTCTCTTTGAAGTGCGTGCCAGGCCTTTTTCGAACGGGAAGTGGGAATCGCTTTTCGGCCGAGAAACTCCAGGTGCTCCACGATCGGGGGAAGGAAACGGATTGGGAAACCAAGGACGGTTTCATGATTTCCAATGTCCGTGGCATCCCGGCATCCGTAACATCCGTACCCCAAGTTCAATCGATCTTCCATAAGAGGGATTATGGTTGAATCTACGCAGGTGGCCTGCAGCACTGCCGTCGAAGACGGAACCCGCCGGCCTCCCTTGGCGTGCAAATAGGAAAGAACGATCCACATCAGCTTTTCCACTTCATCCTCTACCACTACAAGATCCGGCGCATATTCCCCCTTCTCCAGAGGAAAGAGGTGCAGCATGGCGATTCTCCCCGGGTCAAGCCTCGGCATGCCGACAAACATTTGCCGCCCTACGGCGCTATCGGATACGATGCCAAAGCCAACGAGACCCTGGCCGGATTGGAGGCCTTGGGGGAGAGGGCGAAATCCAAAAGCCGCGGCCGCGGCAGGGCAGGAAATTCCTTCTCCGCCCAGCAGAACATCCCCCCCTCGGCGCGCCTTCATCAACGCCTGGCAATAACGATGCTGCAGCAATCTTTCGGCTCCCGGCGAAACCTTTCCATCGCTGGAAAGAAGCCGAACTCCCACTGGAGAGCTGGAAAGGCCCAGGATGGAAACCATCCGCGCTGCGTATTCCCGGATCTGTTTCAGTTCCAATCTTGAGTCCATCGGATCATCTCCTGGTCGTTTAAAAGCTCTATTTTCCTCACTTCTTGGAGGTCAGAAATTCCATTCCCTCGAGGGCCGTGGCAAAGGTCGTGGAGGCCAGGGCAAAGCGGGTTGCCAGGATTGCCTCGGCGATCTCCTCTTTGGTCACGCCGGAACGATGGGCCAGCTTGATGAACGTCTCCGTGCAGAGGTGGCAGCCGACAGCCGCCGAGGCGGCGATCATGATGAGGTGCTTATATTTGGGAGGAATATGTTTCAACTCTTCCATGACAAACTTCCGCTCCTGGGCCTGCCGGGGGATCCACTCGGGGATGAGCTTCGACATCAGAACCATGGGCTTCGGTTCCTCACCCAGTCCTTTTTCCATCATCTTCAAGATTTCTTCCACGTTCACCTGTTTTTTTTCTTCCATTTTCTTTTCCTCCTTGGAGTGTTTTCCCCGCCCTTTTCAAGGGATCTGCAGCAAAAGGCAGGGATTTAAAATCAGGCAAACCTGAACCGGGACAAATATTCCTTCAGCTTCAGCCGGGCTTCTTCCTGCATGGGAGAACATTCCTCCGGCGTCTTGGCCCCTTCCGCAACGAGATTGGCGAAGACCATGCAGCTGGGCTGCCCGCAGGCCCGGCAGCCCCTTTGCCTGGGCAGCAGCTTTAGAATTTCCATTATCTGGGGTTGGGCCGCGCTTTCGTAGCTGGGCTGGATCTGATCCCGTTTCTCCCAAACCTCGTTGATCTCCCCTTTCAGCCAGTTGAGGATTTTGTCCGCTTCTTCCTCCTCCTTGAGGGCGTTGACCGCGATCCGGTCGCCGTAAACGGTGATGAGCTTTCCGTGCACCCGGAAGGTGACGGAAGGCGGGTCCTTGATGTAGGTGAACCCGCCCAGGGAGGCGTTGAGGTAGGGAAGCGCCTCGCTCACATCCTGGTCCAATTGGGCGATGCAATGCAGGGATTCAAAATTCGGGTTGCATTCCGCCCGGAAGATTCTTTTCGCATAGCTATGTAGTAACATAAGCTGCTACCCTTTCAGTTAGCCGAGGAGCCGGGTTTCTTCACCCCGGCTCCATCCTACCTGGGCCAGGGAAATCTATCCACGTTGGGATATCCATTGCATGATTCTATCTCTCGCCGGAAGGGGAAGGCCGGCATGGACCAATTGACCGTCAATCAATAAAATCGGTGGAGTCTCCGGGAATTGGGATATCTTTTTCTCCTCCGCCACCTTTATGATTTCCGCCTCCCGGCCCAGCTCCTTCAGGACTTGGGCAACGTGGAGTTCAAGCTTGAGGCAATTTACACAAGATGGTCCCACGATCTTGATTTCCATAAAGCACCTCCTCACTGCCGCCCCATAGGCAGGGTTTAAAGGTTGCGAATCTCCCCGGGAAAGACCTTTCGAGCCATCCCCGCGCCCTCCCGATTTCGGAACCCGAAGATGAGAGAAATCTTAACCTCCTTTCTACTGGGGGATTCCCCCATCGGTATTGATTTCTTCGCGGATCTTAGAATTCCCCTGTTGGATTGGCTACTCGTCGAGTAATGCATTTATGAATAAATAATCATATAGCCAAGAAAAAAAATAATCAATAAAAAAATTTTTAAGGCCCGCGGGAAAATTAGAACTGCAGCTTGCGAGCCTTTCGAATCCTCATCGGTGTCCCTTTCATCTGGCAGCCGGGCACCGCACTTTGGCGAGGTACGGGGCGTAATCGAAGTTAGGGCTCTTGGCCGGGTTGTGGCAGACCAGGCACTGCTTTTCGCTTACGGCAGGGCCCTTTTCCCCGTCCTCCGGATGTCCCCTTCTGGGTCCATGGCAGGATTCGCATTGGACGTTCTCCAGCACATCCGCGAAGCCGGAAACCTCCCCAAACCCGGTGGTATGGCAGGGAAGACAGGTGTGATCCGACTCCCTCTTTTCCCGGACCAGGGTTTGAAAGGCTTTGGCATGGCCGGTCTTCTTCCAGTTATCGTGCTGCGGCTGATGACAGGAAAGGCAGGATGCGTCCCCCATGTATTTGGAAATCGGGTAGGCATAGGGGCGACTCTGCATCCCGGGGTCTCTTTCTGGAGAAGGGCTTTTACTCTCCGCGGAATAAAGGGGCTTAGAGTCGGCCCTGAATTCGTTCACCAGCTTGGCCGTTTGGGGGTGGTCTCCATAGAAATCCCGGAGGGTTACGATCTGGTAATGGGACAAGAGACGGGTTTCGTCCGGTTTCTCTTTGAGGAAAAACTCCATTTGCCCGAGATACTCCCCCCGGGTCCCGGCGGTGAGGATCTGGGCGTTACGGACCTCGACCGGCTGCCGTTTAAGCCCACGCTCATGTCCGCTGACCACGAAGTAGATCTCGCGGAAAGTTTCGGCGAGCTTCCTTTGCTCGCTCTCATCCATGTGGGCGACGACAATGATGGTTTTGCATTTTTTCTTCTTCAACTCGGCGATGACCTGTGTGGCCGCCTCCATGGGGTCGGTAAGCCGAAAAGCCACTTTATCATGGGGATCCAAGCTTCCGGAAAAGCGGTTGGAAAGGAGCCCGAACAGCCCCACCCGGATGCCCCTTATTTCCTTGATGAGGTAAGGCCGAAACACTGGCTTTTTTGTTTTCAGGTCCTGGAGGTTGGCGAGGAGAATCGAAAATTTCGCCTTCTTCTCCATTTTTTTCAGTTCCGCAACCCCCCAGGAGAGATCAACCTCCCCCGGGGTGAAGGCGTCGTAGCCCATGAGGTTGTAGGTTTGAAGGAAGAGGTCCGCCTTCAAGGCGGTAACCTCCTGGTCTCTTTTGGAAAGGCTATATAGGTCATAACCCGCGGAATAGAGAAGGTCCCCGGAGTCCACCAGAATTACATTCTTTCTTTCCTTGCGCAGTGTTTCCAGGAAGGAAGCCCGCCTGGCCAGACCGCCAAGCTTGCCCCCCCCTCAACCGCAGGGTTCGTACTCTCCGTAAAGGTTCGAGCTGAACACCAGGGTGATAATCTGCTCGGGCTTCGCCCCGGGAGGCTGCCCCCAGGAGGAAGAGGGAATCAGGCAAAGGAAGAAAAACATCAATAATTTCTTCATCAATACCTCCGGAAGGCCGGATTTATAAATTCATTTTACTATTCCGGTCCATTCCCGCAATCATTGCTTTCGGCCTCTGGCTTCACTCACCCTTTTTACCCGGGGAAGGTTTGAATGCGTCCGTATTTTTCTTCCCATTTACGGCCTTCCCATCTTTGGAAGGGCCCGCGGGGGTCTTCCCGAAATTATCTCTCAGGATCTCCAGGGCTTTGATCACCTCCAGGCTGCCCACATGAGTCTTCTTCTCTTCTCCATCAATGATCACGCAAGACGGGGTGGAACGGATTTGGTCTTCCTGCAAAAGGCGATTCCATAGATTTTGCGCCGGGGCTAAATCAATCGGTTTCAGCCCGATCTTTTTTTCAGCAAGCAGATTGACCAGCTGATTTTTATCCACCACCTTTTTTTCAGCCGCTTCAAACAAGGTCCTCCGGGCATGTACGACGGAGTCAATATCACCTTTCTCCCCCAGAGCATGGAGAAAATACCTGGCGTACAATGCAGTGTATTGGCTGGTGGGGACATCGATGAAAGTGAGATGGATGGTCCCGTCCTTGACCAAATCAAGGAGAATCGGCTCGATGCTGGGTTCCATGTCCCTGCAGGGGGGACAGAAATAATCGGTGTACAGCCGCACCTTGATCGTGCCGCTTCCAAAGGATGGTAAAGGGCTTTCCTGCCCCCCAGCCGTCTCCCACCCTGCCACCCCTGAGCAGAGGATCAAAAGAACGGCCCAAGGGATAACCGCGAAACGTCTCCAAACGTATCGACTCTTTTTATGCTTAATGATTAAACTGCTCATGCCTCCTCCTGTTGCGGGAAAATGCGAGGGTTGAGATTTCATACCGGCCCCGGATTCACGGTGCGTTCCGGCAGAGAGATCGAATAGAATCTTTGCCCCCAGAAAGTCTAAATATATCAAGGATTACCGCTGGGATTCCCAGCAATCCGGCACCAGCCTCCGGGATGAAGGCCGAAATCAGCAACGGAGGGGAAGCGAATTGAGGTGAGCCGGGAAGAGGACAAAAGAGTCTGGAAGTGGGTCCAAGGCGAACAACCGATAAGCGTTCTCAGGAAGCGGGCTGGAGGTCAATCCCATTCCCAACTCCACCGGGTTGGCTTTCGGGGAAAGGGCCTTATGTCCGCAAGGCCCGTCAGGCTTGCCCTCTTTCTGTTGGAATAAGTTGCAGATCGAGGCCAGATTTTGGGAAAAGAAAAGGGGCGGGGAGAAAATGATGAAAATTCCCAGGACAATAAAAATTCTTCGGTAAGCCTTTAAGCGAGCCATGATATTCATACGAATCAAGTCATTTCCGATTGCATTTTTTTAAAATATATCACAGGAATGAGAATTTGGGAATCTGGACTCTCTTAGTTTATATCGACGCGGGCCCAAAATTTCTTTAACCAAATTTGCCCCCCCCTTTCTCTTCACCCCATCAACCCCCAGATCATCCTGGCGGCGATGACATAAAGAACCACCCCGATGATGGTTTTGACCTGGGCGCTTTGGAGTTTCCGGGCCAGGAGCCAGGCTCCCAGGTAAGCCCCGGCGATGGACCCCAAAGCGGATAAAGCCAGTAGCGGAATATTGATATGCCCCATGGCCGTGTGGCCCAGAAATCCCGCCAGGGAGGAGAAAATCACGATGAAGGAAGTTGTGCCGGAGGCCTTTTTGGGATCAAATCCCAGCCAGACAAGGGCAGGGACAATGAAGTTGCCCCCTCCCACACCCAGCAGCCCCCCAAGATACCCGGCGATTCCCCCCACGGTGGCTCCCGTCCCTATTTCCTGGGCATGAGAACGCTGGACTTCTTTCCTTTTCGCCTTGAAGAAGAGCATCATGGACCCGGCAAAGACTAAAAACCCCACGAAGAGCCACAGGAGGGTATCCCGCAAGACGAATTTGGTGCTGTAGGCTCCCAGGGGGGAAAGCGCGCTGGCCACGATGATGATAGGAACGGCCGTTCCAAAAGCCACCAGTTTGTTCCTGATAAAGGTGATGGATGCGATGGTCATGCTGATGCCATTCAGAAGCAAGGCCGTGGCCATGGCCTCCCTCAGGGGAACACCCAGCCAGAAAAAAGCCGGGATGATGATGAAGGCCGCCCCCACCCCGGCAATGGTCAACACCGTGGTAAAACCAAAGACGATCAGGCTGGCCACAAGAAGAGTCGCCATGGAAATCCTTCCGTCCGTTTATAGCGAAATGCATCTTTGGGGCCTTGCCGCAGCGGGAAGCCGCTACGGCAATGATTCCCCCGGCAACCGAATTTTCACATCTCCGGCCCCCTGACTTTTTGCGAACAGGGGACACAGGTCTGTTTTCCGTCAAGGACCCTGAGGTACCGTTCGAAGACGTATTCCCCGCAAGAGCTGCATTTGCCTTTATTGAAGGAAGACTTGGGCCGGCTGAAGGTAAAAGCTTCCAGCTTTTCCACTTTGAACATCTTCTCATCTGGCGTTTCCAGGATAACCTTCACTGCTTCCTCCACCACCGACGGGGGAATCTGGGAAGGCTCTATTCCTTTCTTCCGGTAAGCAAAAAATTCTTTCTTGCCCAGCTCATCCTGGAACTCCGGCAAAGCGGCGACCCGGACGGCCCCTTTGCCCGGCGCGTAAAGAATCATGGCTACCTTTCCAAAATTCAGGCGCTCCATCATCAGTTTCCCGTAGGTACAGCCGGTGACCGCCTGAATCCCGTCCACCATACAGGTCTGCGGATGCCCTACGCCCATTTCCGAGAGAGCGAAGGCTCCATGATCCTTGACTTTTTCTACCCCCAGTTTCTCCATGGCAATCTTACCCATCCGATACCCGATCGGCATGAAGGGGCAGCGATGGCCGTGAAACTCCCACACCCATTCCGGAATTGTAAACATTTTCTCCTCTCCTTTCTCTTTCGGCTTTGCATTCATCCTATTATGCATCTTTAATCATATGTTCATTTGTAGGATGCGTCAAGGAGATTCATGGCGAGGCGAGGCGCTTTCCTGAAATTCTCAAATTTAACCCTTTTTATCAAAAATAATACCTCGCCCGGAATTCCAGGCGGTAGTCGTTGGGCTTTTCCCCGAATTCTGTGCCTTCACCCCCTACCAGGAAGGTCGCTTTGAAGCGCAGTTCCAGGTTGGTAATGCCCGTGTACACAACCTCGGGGGCAATGGAAAAGCTGGGATCATCCAAATTGATAATCGTAGTCAGAGCCGGAGTGAAATAGAGAATATCAAAGGGCTCCTTCTGGCTGACCCGCAGGTAGAGATAGTCCCTCATCGGGTTGGGCCGGCCGTAATTACCCTGGCTCAAATTTTGAGCCCTGCCCAGAAAGGCGCTGCTGCCGGTGGCCAGATACTGATCATAGGCCCGGTCGATGAATTGATAAAAATTCTGAAGCTCGTCCTCGGTATATCCCGTCCCGTTCCGGTAATATTCGAGGATATAGGTTGTTTCCCGCTCGGTCAGGTAGCGGAGTCCCAGCAGGTAGCTGGCCGTATCATAGGTCGAGCTGAGAATATTCCCCCCGGCGTCCATGTATCTCTTCTGGAAGTCTTCTATGTAGGCGAACTCCCCATGGATTTCGAGGTTCGGAGTGATGTTCCGGGAAAAGTCCACCCCGTACCTCGTGGTCCGGCTCCCGCCGGTAAAGACGATGAAATCGATATCCGTGTCATAGAGAAGGAGGTAAAGCTTGGCGGCAATGTTGGCCTGGCCGGTCTTACCAAAATCGTCATTGATCCCGTCAAAGACCGGCAGGAAAACGGGAGTAAAGGAAAGGGTCTTCAAGGGCCCGGAAAAACTCCGGATCCAATCGGCGGAAAGGACCCAGTATCCTTCCAGGGCCAAATCCGGTTCGTCGGGGTCCTTCGGCCGGTCGATGAAGGCCACCGGATTCCAGGCATACCCCTTCCCCCACTTGGCCACCTTCTTCCCCCCATCCAGGGTCAGGGAATGGGAGG
>Ga0315274_10010525_pt1 | contig 13317 bp, 5 predicted proteins | sample YL17G02_20_MG_FD_203700 | JGI IMG/M metagenome (GOLD analysis project Ga0315274, IMG submission 203700) | Sediment microbial communities from Yellowstone Lake, YNP, Wyoming, USA - YL17G02_20 | ecosystem: Environmental > Aquatic > Freshwater > Lake > Sediment | place: USA: Wyoming | collected...
CAAGACTGTCCGGCGACAATCGCGGGCCGCAGACCAGCTCCATTCGCAGATCGGGCAAGTGCCGGCGGATCAGAGGATATGCCCGGCCGCAAAGCTCCAGAAGTGCCTTGCCGATGGATGTCCCGCCGATGGAGCAAATCACCAGAGGCTCCGCCCCGTAGCCGAGCCGCCGGCGAAGGGCGATGCGATCCTGATAGTCGCTGGGATTGAAAGGGCACACATATCCGACGTATTTCAGCATACGCCGGGCCACTTCCCGCCGGTTGGGCGAAAACAGACCGAACGGCTTATCGGCCACGTCCGCCTCCTCACCCACCATGAGGGTCAGGTCGAACACCCGCCCAAATCGCCGGCCGAGTCGCGCCGCCCACCAACTGACATTCTGAACGGCAAGCCACTCCAATGGGTTCCGCGAGATCGCATCGAATCCGACGAAATCACAAATGGCGGCAAGCGGCGCCCGCTTGAGTGACGGATTCACCAGCAGCGCTATCGCAAGCTCGTAGGCTTCGTCGGCGACAATCAGGTCAAAACGCTCTCTCGCCGTCACCTCCTGGAAGATCGTGACATTGGCCTTTTGCCCCCGTGCCAGCCGCCAGAACGCCTTGATCGCTCGTGGCGACGTGAGCACTACGGCAGGATTCAAGAGACGCAGGCTAAAGCGGCCGGCCATCGTCTCCACGCACGCCGTTTCGTCCGCATACCGCTCACATTCGGGGAGAAGCTCCTCGCCCGCCCTCTGTAATGCCTGCTTCGCGGGATCGCCGGCCAGCCAGACCAGACGGATACCCGGGCACCGCGCACGCATCGCCGCCGCGATGGCCAGATCGCGCGTCACGTGCCCCAGCCCGATACTGCCGCTAACGAACAGAACCTTGTGCGTCATCACGGGGCTTTTCTACCATAGAGGCATCCATCTGGGAACGGCGTTCGCATAGAAAGGAATCTGCTCGTGAATCGGGATGAATAGAAGCAAGGTGGACAGGGTGTTGAACGCAAAGGTCAGAACGATGGCCGGAACGGCCAGCAGGCCGGTGGGCTTGAACCGGCGGGTCAGTACGGCGGCCAGGCCGTGCAACAGGAAGAAAGCTGTGGGGTATCCGGTGACGCGCTGAAGTGTCACGCCAAAAAGATACTCGTGAAGGAGGCCGGATACGGCGAATGCGGCGAACATTGCGAGGTGAGGGTTTCTGCGCCCGCCCAAAGGCTTGTAGACATTCTCCAGTAGCCACCGGTACATCGGCCGGTTCCATCGTCGCCAGAAATCGGCGGGACTGCGCGTCCAAAGCACGTTCTTCGTTGTGAAGAACGCCGCCGGAGCGCCCGCCAGCCGCCACAGGGCCGTATTGGCCTGAAAGGCCCAGATCGCCAATGCCGCCAGACAGGTTGACTTCACGGTGTGTTCCAGCAGGAATGGATAGGCAGCCCAATGGACCTTGAAGACGCGCACTGTCGCTACCGTTACTACACCCAAACCTGCGACGTACTTGCCGGCATCCAGCAGCCGTCTCTTGAACGGCAGGTCCACACCATAACCGTCTGCGACCCTCGCTACGCTCCACGCGTAATCCCCCACGAAGACGATGTACGCTCTCAAGCTCAACCGGCTTCCACGAGCTGGATCGCAATGCAGGTCCCACATGTGCGGCAGGAAGATCGCAACCAACATTCCCACCACCACCCACCGAATGGCCAGGCTGTTGGTCTCAAGCAAAATCGCACTGCCAAGGACGATGGAGCCCAGAAGAACAAAGACCACACTGCGTGCACCCGGCTTCAATCCGCGCGCAAAGAAGAACGCGACCGCCGCCACATAACCAATCCCAACTACAATGAGCAGATTCGCCGAGAGCATTCTTCGGTTGTGTCACCTACAAGAACCATCAGCACGAAGATCGTTCCATCCGACCGCATCATCTTTCAGGAGCGTTGCTCAGGAGATCGATCACCTTCTTCTCAAACCTCCGGCTCCACCAATCGGTCCTCTCCTTCGTCTCCGCGTTGACCCCTACTTCCGTGTGTTTCACTTTCCCGTCGCGTCCGAGCAGGATGGTTGTCGGGTAGCCGCAGAAACGATCAACACCCTTGATCGTTGCCATCACGTGTTCCGCCTTGGTCGGCCCGCCGAAGAGAACCGTGTAGTTGACCTTGGCTTCCTGCAGGAATGTCCTGAGTTCCGTTTTGCCTGCCTCTCCCGACTCTCGTTCAAAGGCCAGTCCAATCACCTCCAGACCCTGCGCAGCGTACTTCTCGTTCAGACGGACGAGATAAGGGATCTCGATCCGGCACCCGCCACACCATGAGCCGAAGATATTGACCAGAACAACCTTCCCTTTGAACCGGCCGGACGACAGGGATACCTGGCGACCTGCAAGGTCTGGAAGGGTGAAATCGATCCGTTTCTGAATCCTGGTGCCTACGGTCTGACGCACGAAGGCCTCCGCGTCAGAGTACACCTTCCATTGCGGCGGCATCTCGACATACTCACGGGGATTCAGACGAAGTTCCAGGAACGGGGCTGTGGGCGGGATTCCGGTCCACACCTGAATCTGGCTAGCGTCCACGACCGCCCAGAACGCAACCTCCTCGTCCGGCAATAGACTGCCCACGTAGAACAGGCCAGTTGCATTCGTTTTCGGGTATTCAAGGGGTCGGAACGGACTGAACCTCTCCGCCCCAGACATGTAGGCGAATTCCATGCTGGTCACTGGCGTTCCCTCGCTGCTGACGATCCGGCCCTTCAGACTGGCGCCTGGGCGAACCATCAGGTCCTCGATATCGGTCCTGGCGCCAGGCCGGGCTATGACCGACTTCGATCGTACATACATCGGCTCTCTGGCTGCGATCAGAATACGGATGTAGTACTCGCGGGCATCTTGAACCTGGAATTCGTATCGCCCGTCTTCATCCGAGACCTGCCTGCCCACAGGCGAGAGGGGCTCGCTTTCCCGCCGGGGATCAAACACAAGACATTCAACCACGATTCCCGGAACCGATGTACCTTCGGGCGTGCATACACGACCGCAGAGGAGGGTCCTTGCGTCTGTCCCGGACGTATCAGACCCGCCAACGACCGCCGGTAGGAAGCTCGCGGCGAGAAGGAGAACCCAAAGACGAAACATATTTGTCTCCCTTCCGCTTTCCAAGGGCAGATATGCCCCCACAGCGTTCATCAATGGAACATCACGTCGAAGGGCATCATCAGGATTACGTTTTCCTGGCGGAGCAGCTCGATTCGCTGGAGGGCCTGGGTCAGAGCCTGCGCACGCTGGGGCTCAGTCTTACGCAGCAGGTCGAGCAGGGGGGCCAGCGTCGGGTGACTGGCGAACAGGCTTGTCGCGGCGGGCAGTGTGATGTCCGTCGGGTTCTCGCCCTCGCCGGAATACTGCTCTATGAGCAGCGTGAAGAGATCCTTGGGCTCGGGCAGGACGCGGAGCTCGTAGTCCTTGATGGACGCCTTCTCAGCGGCGTATTCGATGGCCTGCTGCAGGCCGCCGATCTGATCGACCAGTCCCAGGTCCAGGGCCTGCCTGCCCGTGTAGATGCGGCCGCCGGCGATCTCGTCGATGGGTTTGCGGAGTTTGTCGCCCCGGCCCTTCATCACGTGGCCCTTGAAGACTTCATACACCTGCTGCATGTAATCGTGGAGCAATTGCCTTTGCGATTCGCTGAAGGGCTGGGCACTGCTGAGCAGGTCCGCATTGGCGCCTCGCTTGTAGCCGACCCAGTTGACGCCCAGCTTGCCCCACATGTCGGTGGTCACGAGCTTGCCGCCGACGACACCGATGGAGGCGGTGATCGTAGCCTCATCGGCAAAGATGGCATCCGCGCCGCATGATACGTAGTAGCCGCCGCTGCCCGCGACGTCGCCCATGGATACGACAAGCGGCTTCTTGGCCTGGACCCGGCCAGCGGCGTTCAGGATGACTTCGCTGGCTTCGGCCGAGCCGCCGGGCGAATCGACACGCATCACCACCGCTTTGACCGAATCACTCTCGGCGGCAGTCTCCAGGGCCTTCTGGATGTCACCGCTGAAGGCGGCGTTGAATTGCCCGAACAGAGTGGGTTGGCTATACCCCGGCAGAATGGCGCCCTCGACGTAGATCACCGCCACCGCGTTCTTCTGCGATGCCGCCGGGGCCTTGAACATCTCGGCCAGCAGGGAGAACGCGGCAAGAGGGCTGGCGAAGTTGATTGCGGCCCGCTCCTGCCGGCCGTAACGGTTGTTCACCGTCATCTGCTCGCCGACCTCTTTCCTGACCTGGGCCACGAACTGCTCCCGCGTTTCCACCGCGTCAATTAGCCCCTTTTGCAGGGCTTGCTCGGCGATGTACGGGCCTTGATCGACCAGGTCGCGAATCTCCTCGGGCTTCTTGCCCCGCGACTTGGCGATCATCTCCACAAGCGACCCGTAAAGGCCGTCGAAAATCCAGTTGAGGTTCTCCTCGGCCCGGGCGCTGGGGCTTGCCCGGGTCAGCATCTCGGCGGCGGACTTGTAGTCGCCCATATGCAGATAGTCCGCCTGGACCCCGATCTTGTCCAGCATGCCTTTCACATAGAGCGATTCCCCATATATGCCCGTCAGCCAGAGCGACGATTGCGGTGCAAGGCTGAGGCGATTGCCCGCGCACAGCAGGGCGTACGTGCGGGTATCCAAGTCTTCCGCGTGCACGTACACCTTCTTGCCGGCGGTCTTGAGATGCTCGATGGACTGCCGGACCTCCTGCAGTTGTCCGAGCCCGAACTGCATGCCGCCGAACGTCAGAATCACGGCTTTGACTTTGCCGTCAGTGCTCGCCCGGTCCATCCGCCGCACGAGGTCCTTGAGGGACGTCAGCTCTGCCGCCATGAAGCCGAATGGATCGGCAACGGGCGACTCGCGCAACATGCCGCTGAGGTGGAAGTGAGCCACCACCGGCGGGGCTGAAGTCGAATCGGCTGCTCCGGTTTGTCCCGAAGCCACGCCCACCGACGCGGAAAGCACCAATAGTCCGCCAATACTGAACCGCAACATCTCCGTCAGTAACCATCTCATGATTGATCTCCTTTATGTTCCGTCTTCTTTCTCCACAAGGTAGGCCACCGGCCCAAAGACGTGCTCGCTATCCCTACGTTCGAGACGCCAAATTGGGCCTTTCCTGCTGGAGATTATGCCTGAGACCCCGGAGGAAAGCAAACATTTGAGGGCTGATAGTGGGGCGAGATGTCACACCGAGTGCGGTCGATGGAGGTCACAAAAAAGCGGGTTGGGGACACCTCATATGAGCCATGCCGCCCCGGCTGGCTCTCATGACAACGGGGCGCGTGTGCTGAGGAAGCACGGATTTGCATAGTAGAATCCCGAGGCGGGATTCTACTATTCAAAGTGTCCCCAGCTTGCTTCTTTGTGACTTCCTTTAGTCGGCCAAGTGGTGTCTTCGAGCCATTGCGTGGCCAGGATCGTGAAGTCGTGGAAATCGACGCGGTCGGAGGCGTCGAGGTCGGCGGGGGAGGAGGCCGGATCCTCGATGGTGCCGGTGCTGTTTGTGGCCACCCAGGCAGCCTCGGCGGGCGAGAGGGCGTAATCGTAGATACGGAAATCGTCGATCAAACCGTCGTAGCGGCCGTACCAGCCAGAGCCGATCTCAAAAGAGGTGATGTCTGTGATCGGCGAATCGGTCCCGGTGCGGCTGTCGTACAACTCGCCATTCAGGTAGATTGCCATTTGGCCAGTCATATCCACGTCGCAAAAAAGCGGGTTGGGCACACTTTGAATAGTTGAATCCCGCCCCGGGATTCTACTATGCAAATCCGTGCTCCCGGGCACACTCACCTCCTTCTCATAAGAGCCAACCGGGGCGGCCTGGCTCATATGAGGTGTGCCCAACCCGCCTTTTTGTGACTTCCACTGTGAACTGTGAACTGACAACTGCTTCGTGAATACCCAGTGGTTCCATCGGCCCGTCCATTCCTTCTTGTCCCGGTGCCGACCGGCGAGGCGGTTGTCGATAGACCAGGGAGAGCCGCAGTCCCAGCGATACTGCCCCGGGTTCTGCCAGCAGCCGAGATGGATGGAGATGGCGGGGTTCGATTTGCCATACTCGTAATTCGAGCAGCAGATCGTGTCGTTCAGGTGCGATGAGTCATCGCCATATTGCCAGAATGCAATCGTGATCGCCTCGGTGATTCCGGCGAAGACGCTCGCGGCATCCGGAATGGTGACGGCGTCGCCCTGGTAGGCCAGATGGATGGCCTGGCCATACGCGCCCGGTGCATAGGTGGCTCTACCTCGGACTTGGCCGTGCGCTGTGCCCGCACTGTCGTTGGCATGGCCGTCGAACGTGTACCAGAGCACCGGATCATTCGGCTCCGCCACGGCGTACGAGCGGACACGCGTACGCAGCCAGTCGGCCGCCATCCGCTCCATGTCCCGGTAGTCCACGGCACAATCGCCGTTCAGGTCCGCCGTGGGTCGGCGATCCTTGAGACACAGTGCGGGGTGCAGGCTGATATCGGCGATGCGGATGATGCCCGAGAAGTCACAAAAAAGCGGGTTGGGCACACTACTCATTTGACCCATGACGCCTCGGCGTGGGTCATATGAGATTCCGGCCGGTGGAGAAGCTTCCCCGCTTGGAATGGGTGGGTCCGGGGCGGGACCCACCATTGGTGTGCCCAACCCGCTTTTTTGCGACGTGGATAAGGATTGGTCCACTGGGACGGATTTGGGGCGAACGCCAATCCCCACACCTCGGACGTGTGCCAGATCGACGTTGTTGAAATCATCCAGCATGATTCGCCACGTATACGGGTCCTTGTCAAGGCTGAGATCCCCCGGGCCGGTATAGGACACGATTTGCCCGTGGACGCCGTCGGTCAGGCCGATGTACATCTCGCCGCTCTTGGGTTCCGGCGGACTTCCTCGCAGAAGGATCTGCAGCACCTTTGCGCCTACCTGCGTCCAGTCCTGTGCGAAGTCGAATTGGCGGAAGACATAGGGCCAACTGATCGCGTCACAATAGTAGTCGAAGTCCATGGAAAGGTCGCATGTTTGCGAATCCGAAGCCCCGAGATACACCTCGGACCAGCCCGAGCACTTCCAGGTATCCTGCAGAAACTCGCTGTTGGGATAGGTCTCAAAGTCATCGATGGCCACATGGTCCGAGACGGTGAACGACCACACATCCCCGGGGTCGAGAAGATTGGCGTCTGTAGGCATGGCAGCGTCCACACGCCAGTAGTACGTCTTAGCCAGTTCAAGGTGTGGCTGGAAGCTGTTTGCATCGGACGGCAGGACCGCCAGGAGGGCGTCGGTCGACGCCGATCTGACCTTCGATTCCACGGCGCTGCCATAGATTCGCTGCTCACCTCCCGCACATGGCGGGACCCAGCTCAACAGAGCATCGGGCTCGACGCCGATAGTCCCGCCTGGCGGGTTGGGGTAGCGGGCCTTCGGCCCGCACTCGCGCGAGACGCGCCCCTGGATGCTTGCCAGGTCAAAGCCGGGCGAGCCGCCGCCGAAATCGATTCCCACGACGCGGACGCCGCGAGCCACAAACGGGGCCGGATTATTCGAAAGGTCGATCTCGATCCGGGAAATGTCCTGCCGGTTGGTCCACTGGGCCTTGGCCAGGGCGACTACATATTCCTGGTCCGCGCCGTCGGTGAGAAATACCAGGGCCTGCTCGCCCATCGTCCCGGATTCAAGAAGGAGGATATCTGTCCCGGTGCCGTCGACGATCCGGCCGGAGAAGGCCAGATCCACCCAATGGTCTTCCGGGATGGTCACGGCCGAACGCTCCGATGGCGGAGGGCCCACCAGCCAGACTTGCGGCACCACCGGCGCCCCAGGCTGCGATCCCGGATCCTGCCAAATGCCGTCCGCATCCATGCCTCTCCAGCAACTGCCGTCCGCATCGTAAGCGTCCAGCATCCTGGCAGGGTACTCCAGAACCGCCTCCCCCGGCCCTGCCAGGGCCAGGCCCGGCAGGACGGTCGAGGTGCATACGGCCAGAAGCATCATGAATGCTGCCCGGTGAGAATCCGGCATGTGTTCCTCCAGTCCCGTCTCAGACGACAGGGAATCTTTATCGTCGAACGTATCGATACCCCGATTATACCATTTTTGACCCCAAGTTCCAAGCGCCGCAGGCCGATTCATTGGATGTGACAGGTCATCAAAAAGAATGGAAACGGCCTTGATGAAGGCGGACCTACTGCTACAATCGGTCGTCCGCTGCGCCAATGCCCAGGCAGCAGCAGGAGACGACCGGTCGCATCCGATAACGGTGGGCAAATGTGAGGTGATAGAGCATGAGCCAATACTCAGCGAATCCGGCGGGCGAACAGTTTGCACTTCCCAGGCCGGAAGAGTACGCACAGGAATACCAGCGCCTTGAGGCCCTTGTACAAGCCGCGAGGAAGGACGGCAAGGAGATCGTCGTCGTCATGGGCGTCGGTTTTGTCGGCGCGGTCATGGCCGCCATCGTCGCCGACACCGTCGATAAGAAGACCGGCAAGCCCAGCAAACTCGTCATTGGCTGCCAGCGGCCCAGCCCGCGCAGTTACTGGAAGATCCCGATGCTCAACCGCGGGCAGTCCCCCGTCAAGGCGGAAGACCCCGAGGTGGACCCCATGATCGCCCGTTGCGTCAACGAGAAAAAGACGCTCGTGGCCACGTACAACGCCGACAGCCTGAAACTGGCCGACTGCGTGGTCGTGGACGTGCAGTGCGATTACACCAAGCACGAGCTGGGCAATATGCGCAGCGGCGAGGCGGAGATGAATGCCCTGGAGGCGACCATGAAGACGATCGGCGAGAAGATCAAGCCCGATTGCCTCGTGCTGATCGAAACGACCGTCGCCCCGGGCACGACCGAATTCGTCGCCTGGCCGATCATGAAGAAAGCGTTTGCCACCCGCGGGATCGCTTCGACCCCGCTGCTGAGCCACAGTTTCGAGCGGGTCATGCCCGGCAGGGAGTACGTCTCGAGCATCCGGGATTTCTGGCGAGTCTGCTCCGGCTGCACGCCGGAGGCCCGCGACCGGGTCGTCAAATTCCTCAAGGAAGTGCTCAACACGGAGAAATTCCCGCTGACCGTGATGGATCGGCCCATCGAATCCGAGACGACCAAGATCGTGGAGAACTCCTACCGGGCGACGACCCTGGCGTTCCTGAATGAATGGAGCATCTTCGCGGAGCGTAACGGCGTCGATTTGATCAAGGTGATCAAGGCGATCAAGATGCGTCCGACCCACAGCAATATGATCTTCCCGGGTCCCGGTGTCGGCGGGTATTGCCTGCCCAAGGACGGCGGCCTGGGCTTTTGGGCCTATAAACATATTCTCGGCTTCGAGGACGGCCGCGATATCTTCAAAATCACACCGACGGCCATCGATATCAACGACACTCGCGGCCTGCACGTGGCGGAACTGACCCGCGATGCGCTGCGGAACATGGGGCGGTACATCGCGGGCGCTCAGGTGCTCATCTGCGGCGCCAGCTACCGCCAGGATGTCGGCGATACCCGCTACAGCGGCAGCGAAATGGTCGTCCGCAAGCTCACAGAGATGGGCGCCGAGATGCGTATCCACGATCCCTACGTCGATCATTGGTACGAGCTGGAGCAGCAGGACGTTTATCCTGCTCCGGGGCACTCGTGGGCTCGTTTCTTCCGCAACCAGGAAGGTCTGGTGCATGCGACGGTGCAGAAGGACCTGGCCCAGGCGATCCAGGGGGCCGAGGCGGTCATTCTGGCCGTGCCTCACGAACCATACCTGAAGCTCAATCCCGACGACGTGGTCAAGTGGGCCGGCGCCCCGCTGGCCGTGATCGATTGCTTCGGCATCCTGTCCGACGACAAGATCCGCCGCTACTTTGAGCTGGGCTGCGAGGTCAAAGCGCTCGGCCGCGGCCACATCCAGAGAATCAAAAAGGAAGTAAAAGGAACCGCCGCCAGTTAGGGCCCGCCCACGCGAGGAATGACGGTCTCTGCATGACGCTTCTGAAAGAACAAGGGCCAGCGACTCCGTTGTCCGCTGGCCCATCGGTATCTGCCAAGTGAGGAACGTGCCTTGCGGGCTACGGGTTGGCAGCAGCAGCGGCGGACATCGCGTAGAAGCGCACCTCGCTCAAGCCGGTTTGCTGCGCCGCGCCCCAGTTCTTGGTGATCGTCAGCTTGACGAACTTGGCTGAGACCCCACCGAAGCTGACCTTTGTATTGGCCGCGTAGCCGCTCTGGCCGGGCGCCTGCGCAAACTCGGGCACGCCGTCCAGTGTCGTCCACGTTGTGCCGTCGGTGGAGTATTCGACCTTGACGGTCTTGGCGCCAAAACCAAACGATGGCTCAATCGGCAGGTTGTGGTTCCACACCCACATCTCGTGCAGCTTGTGGACCTTGTCGAACTGGTACTGAATCCAGTGCAGCGTCCCGGGCTTGCTCCACCACATGTCTGTCAGTTCGGCCAAGTGCAGATCATTGGGATCGAGACCGGAGTGGTCAACGGTCTTCTCTGGGCCGTTGCCAGGCATGAAACTGGAGGCGGCAACCGTGAGTTTCTGGATGGGATAGGTGGCCGTTTCGGTCGTGAACTTCAGAACGGCGCCCCTATAGATCCTGGGGTCCCAAGACCCCTGGACGATCTCGACCGCGTCGACTCGCCAGTAGTAGGTCAGACCGAATTCCAGAAGCCCTTCAGGGTCGTAGGTAGTCTCCATCTGCCCGTCGCTGACCAGCACCCCGCACGGATCGTCTCGGGTGGCGTTGTTCACATCGTCAAACGACGTCCCGAAGTACACATCATGGCTATCTACGAACTCCGGCGATGTCCAGCTCAGGATTGCGTCGCACGGGACTCGCAAGGCATCCCGCCTGGGATTGAAGGCTGGATCAGTCCAGTCCGTATCTGTCTCGCCGGTGTACTTCATCAGAACGACCAAGTCGCTCAAGTCCACAACCCCGTCTCCCCAAGGCATTGGTCCAATATCGCACGGGGGATAAGCCTCGCCCATGTGCGATGTGAGTAGCACGATGTCCTCGTGGCCCACCTTCCCGTCGCCGTTGAAGTCGACGATGGGGAGGATCGGCACCTGCCACATTCCGGGGTCGGCACGGCCAGACCAGAAAAACAGAGTATGACCATCTGGTGAGATGTATGGGTACCAGTCAAGCGCCGGCCCGTTGACCTTGGGTCCAAGATTCACCGGTGCTTGCCAAGGATCAGAAAGGCTTGCGCGCCTGGTCATCCACATATCCTGCCCACCATACCCGCCGGGCCGGAATGGAGGCTCGTACTCGCTGAAGAGGAGCAGTAGTCCATCAGGTGAGAGGGAGAGGTGATTCTCCGTGTATGCACTGTTCACTATGGGCCCAATATTCACCGCTTCACCCCAGGGGTCGTTCGTTGTGGCACGTCTCGCGACATATATGTCGCTCCGACCGTACCCACCGGGCCGCCACGATTCAAAGTACAGTTCCAGGCCATCAGCCGTTACCCACGGCTCGCCGTCGTAGTTAGAGCTGTTTATCGCGGGGCCCATGTTAACTGGTCCACTCCAAGGCTCGGTCTTCGTGGCTCGCGTTGCCACATAGATGTCGCCTCCGCCATAACCACCAGGCCGAGTAGAATCAAAATATAATGTAAGTCCATCAGCCGAAATACGTGCAAATCCCTCCCACTTCGCGCTATTGAGGGGAGGCCCAAGATTCTCGGGCGGACCCCAATCTTCATCTTTCGAGCCACGTCTCAAGACCCACAAGTCCCACTCGCCGAGTCCGCTTGGTCGCTGAGACGACTCGATGTACATTTCGAGTTCGTCGGACGAGATACAGTCTATCATGTCATCGACCATCCCACCGGGAAATGGCGCGAGCTTGGCTGGCTCGCCGAACGTGAAGTCCGCGTGTGCGATTGGTGCGCCAGGGCCCGACAAGAAACTGAGTCCAAATAGTGAGGCCACGAACATCGGAATCTGAAACAACTTCATCTCACACCTTCCCTTCTGCCCGAAGGCAACAGACATCATTGGAATCTCATTCACAGGTCTTTCTGCAGAAAAGACAAGTTCACAATCGAATGGCAAGTTGATGACACGGCACAGATCACGCGATGTGCCGAATGGTGAACCCGAAGGCGATCTTCCGCTCAGGATGGCCGACCATTGCCTCATGTCGGCATTCGCCATAGCCCGGTCGCCCAGGTAACCATGGTACTGAGCACGGCTGGAGTAGGCGTAGGCGTCCAACGGATCGGCCTCGATCCGGCGCGTGCAAAAGGCAATCGTGTCCCGGAAGTGCTCGTCCAACGTTTGGCCCGGGCCCAGTGCTTGGGCGGTTAGGATGGCCGGGTCAAGATCGGCCACCCAGATCTCGAAGTAGGGCGAACTCAGAGAGAAGACAAGCTTCGTTCCGTCCCCCGACCATGAGCCGACGGTGACCTGACCGTCAAGAGCCCTGGCGGGTTCGTTGGCGTCGAGGCTATAGATCCAAAGCCCCGTCCTATCGTCGCTATTGTTGCGGCCGGCCAAGCAGAGTTCACGGCTCGTGGGGGACCAGCCAGCCCCACCCCACGCCGCAAAAGGCACCGGCCACTCCGCAACAACGCCCTGCGAAGCCAGGTCCTTGACCTTCAAAGACCCGTGCTCCAGATACGCCACGCACTGATCGTCGGGCGATAAGGATGGATAGGAATTTCGACACGGCATGATCCGTTTCGGCTCGGCCTCTGGCCCTGCGATGGAGATCGAGCACAGTGTCCTATCCGCGCGCGATTGATAGTAGATGCACGTTGAATCCTGGCTCCAGGATGGCCAGCCGCCCCGCGCCAGGCGCCTGGGCTCGGTGCCGTCGGAGTTCATGAGCCAGACTTCTTCGTCTGCCAGCGGACGCTGTTGGCCCTCGCCGGCGGCCGCGGCGAGTTCCTCCAGGCGTAGGTTCTGGCGATCGCGCACGAAGGCGATGTACTTGCCGTCGGGCGACCAGCGCGGGTCCTTGCCCGGGACGATCAGCAGGTCCGTCTCTCGTGTGGCCGGATCGAAGACCGCCACGCCGCTATAGCCCTGGACCCCCAGACTGAAAGCGAGCTTGCTCCCATCCGGCGACCAGCGGGCGCTGAACCCGCCCGTGGTCAGGCGATGGGCCTTGGCCGAGAGGCTGCGATAGGTCTCCTCCGCCTCGACCATCGCCAGGAAGGCGGCGCCGACAGGCTCGCGCTCCGCCGGATGCCAGGACCGCCCGGCCTCCACGGTATCGAACACGTATTTCATGCACCAGTCTTGGAATTGGCTGCGAGCTTCATGGCCGGGAGCGATGATCTGACGGTATAGGGCAATAGCCTTGT
>Ga0315274_10010528_pt1 | contig 13316 bp, 13 predicted proteins | sample YL17G02_20_MG_FD_203700 | JGI IMG/M metagenome (GOLD analysis project Ga0315274, IMG submission 203700) | Sediment microbial communities from Yellowstone Lake, YNP, Wyoming, USA - YL17G02_20 | ecosystem: Environmental > Aquatic > Freshwater > Lake > Sediment | place: USA: Wyoming | collected...
GGGGGGCCATCTACATTTGAAACACGGGGATCACCATGAACGTTCCTGAGGATCGTCGCTACACTGAAACGCACGAATGGGTACGAATGGACGGCGATGAGACCATGATCGGCATCACCGATTTCGCCCAGGGGGAGCTGGGCGATGTGGTGTATGTCGAGCTGCCCCTTGTCGATACCGAGCTCGCCGCGGCCGAGGAATGCGGGATGATCGATTCCGCCAAGACCACAAGCCCCATTCTCAATCCGATCTCGGGATCGGTCATCCGCATCAATGAGGATTTGTCCGACCATCCCGAGCTCGTTAACCAGTCTCCGTACGAGGAAGGCTGGATGTACGCCCTCATGCCGTCCAACCCCGCCGACATCGGCAGGCTGATGGACGCCGCCGCATACAGGAAGTTTGTCGAGGATGCCGCTCACTAGCAGCCGGTAGCAGTCGGTAGCTGCTACCTTTCCGTCTTCGGAAAGTAGCTGCTACCGGCATCATGGTGTTAAAATTGTCCCGCCTGCAACGTTGCAGCGTCGCGGGGTTTTTCCTCTGTCTTAGGCCTCCCCAGGAAGGAAGTTTCACATGCATCTTCGGTTGCCGCTTGCGGTCCTGATCCTGGTCACGGGCGACGGTGTGAGTCATGTGGTCTGGGTCGACAATTCCCCCGATCCCGAATCGAACGTTTTCCATAATTGCGGAGAGGGGGCCGGGGGGTGAGGTTGTGCATCGCGTCGCTCCTCACTATAGTGTTGCGTGTCCAAATCGCCAAGTTCGGACACAGGAGCATCGACATGACGCGCTTACTCATCGCAGGCGACCATCGAGGTGTCGACACCCTGCATCGAATCCTCAACTGGTGCACCGACCGCGGTTACGAGGCGGTCGACATGGGTCCTCCCGCCGGTGAAAGCGTGGACTATCCCGATTATGCGGTCCCGCTCGCGGAGAGAGTGGTCGCGTCGGACGGGCAGGAGACCGGCGTGCTTATCTGCGGTTGGGGAAACGGCATGGCCATCATCGCGAACAAGGTCAAAGGCGCGCGCGCTGCCCTTTGCATGGACCGGGTCCAGGCCGAGTACTCAAGATGGCATAACGACGCGAATATCCTCGTCCTCTCCGCTGAAGCGACCGGCTGGGGCATGATGCAGGAGATCCTCGAGGCGTTCCTGAAGGAGAAGTTCGACGGCGGCAGGCATCTTCGACGGGTGGAAAAGATCGCGAAGTACGAGTCCGGTCATTCATAACCGTCTGGGACCACAGGGGGGACACCCCGTCCCCCCCTTGGGGGGGACTACAGGGGGGCCGATCGGTGGCGTCTACATGCGAGTCCTCGAGCATGTGGACGTTACGAGCCCCCCTATAATCCCCCCCAAGGGGGGGATGGTGTTCTTTGAAGCGTGATGAATCGCGGGCTCTGCAACAAGTTGAGATATAAACCGTCCCCCCCTTGGGGGGGACTACAGGGGGGCCACAAATACGCCAAGAGACATCCACATAATCGGAGCAGGCCTCGCGGGGAGCGAAGCCGCCTTGGTGGCCGCCCGCAACGGACTCAGCGTGCGTCTCTCGGAGATGCGCCCGGAGAAAACAACCGCCGTCCATCAGTCCGGCAACTGCGCGGAGATCGTCTGCTCGAACTCGCTCGGCAGCCTCAAGAGATCGACCGCGGGCGGATGCCTCAAGTGCGAGCTGGGGCTTCTGGCAAGTCCTCTCATGGAGATCGCGCTTGCGAACCGCGTCCCCGCAGGTCACGCGCTCGCGGTCGACAGGGTGAGATTCGCCGCCGACGTAACCCGCAGGATCGAGGCGGAGCCCAACATCGAGATGGTCCGAGAGGAAGTCACCGGCGTCGACCCACGCCCCGGCGCTCCCCTCACACTCCTCGCGACCGGCCCGCTCACATCCGACCCTCTCCTCCGCGCGATCGCGCTGCTTCTGGGCGAGCAGAACCTGTTTTTCTTCGACGCCATCAGTCCGTCCGTCTCCCACGAGTCGATCGACCTGACAAAAGCCTTCTATGGCTCGCGGTACGATCCCGACGGGAAGGATTATCTGAACTGCCCGTTCACCAAAGAGGAATACCCGGCTTTCCACAAGGCGCTTGTCGAGGCCGAGCGGATCGAGATCCGGGACTTCGAGCCGGACAAATTGTTCGAGGGCTGCCTCCCGGTGGAGATCGTCGCCGCGCGCGATGTCGACGCACTCAGGTTCGGCGCGATGAAACCTGTCGGGCTGGAGCATCCCATCACCCGCGAGCTTCACTGGGCGGTTGTGCAGCTCCGACGGGAACAGGCCGACCCGTCGAGCTGGAACCTGGTCGGCTTCCAGACCCGCCTGATACAATCCGAGCAGAGACGGGTTTTCCGCATGATACCCGGCCTCGAGAATGCGGAGTTCACCCGCTACGGAAGTATGCACAAAAACGCATATCTCAAATCGCCGTTCCTTCTGGAGCCCACGCTGAGGGTGAGCGAATTTCCCAACATCCTGGTCGCCGGATGCTTCGCGGGGGTGGAGGGCTATGTCGAGGACATCGCCACCGGACATCTCGCCGGACTCGCGCTCACTGCGATCGCGAGGTCCGAGGAAATCCTCCCGCCGCCAGCGCCGACAATGCACGCGGCTTTGTGCAGGGCCATAACCGACGTCAAGAACATCCCGTTCCAGCCGTTCGCCGCAACGCTCGGCATCCTGCCCCCTCTCGAATCGAAGCTGAGAGGCAAGAAGCATCGAAGGGAGGTAATCGTGGCAAAAAGTCTGGATAGTATGTCGGGGCACGTCAGGACCCTCAGGGACCATGGGTACAACATACCGGACGCAATCGATATCCCGGAACGCTGAAGAGATCCCCTGCCGCGACGCGCTGGACAAGTTCCTCGATCACCTTTCCGCGGTCGAGGGAAAAAGCCCGAACACGATCAAGGCATACCGGCGCGACCTGACCGATTTCCTCGTCTACATGCGCGACCGGAAGAGCCTCCCCACAACCGCGGGACCGGAGCGGATTCTGCAGGTCGACATCACCGACTACCTTGCGCATCTCGGAAAACGCCGTCAGATCAGGGAGGGTGGAAGGATTCGAGAAGGGAAGCTCTCCGCGCGGACTCAAAATCGCAGGCTGAGCGCGCTGAAGGCGTTTTTCCGGTTCTGCGTCGTGTATCGTCTCGTCGGGGTCGATCCCACAGCCGAGCTTCGGGGCGCGCAGGGCTCCAAAAAGCTGCCCGTTTTCCTGACGATCGAGGAGGTCGTGAAGCTCATCGATTCGATACCGGGCGGCGATCTTGCGGGCCTGAGAGATCGGGCGATCGTGGAATGCCTTTACTCGACCGGCCTGAGAGTGTCGGAGCTGGTCGGCCTGAACTGCGGGGACATTCCCAGGACCGGAAACTCGATGCGCGTGATCGGAAAACGGCGCAAGGAAAGGATCGTGTTCCTGGGCGAGCCCGCGATGCGCGCGATGAGCGCCTACCTCCATCAGCGGCGAGCCGAGGGGTTCGACTCAACGCCGGATTCGCCGCTCTTCGCCAATAAGAATGGGGGAAGGCTCACGTCTCGAAGCGTCCAGCGGATGCTCTCGTATCGAGCCCGGAAAGCCGGATTGAGAGTCATCCCCACCCCTCATTCGCTCAGACACTCCTTCGCGACCCATCTCGTGCAGGGAGGCGCGGACCTTCGCACCGTTCAGGAATTATTGGGCCACGCGAAACTGGGGACGGTGCAGATCTACACGCATCTGTCGCTCAAGGACCTCCGCGAGCGCTACCTCGCCGCCCACCCGCTGGCTATCGACAACAAGACAGGAAAACCCTGACATCCCCCTGGGAGGGCTCTTCAGAGCACCGTATCAACCGTTTGAGCGACCGAAGGCCGCATACACCATGTGCGGGTATTGGCCCGGCCCAGGCCATGTGATGCGGTCGCAGAACCCCACCCAGTAGCCGTGGTCCGCCCTTACCGTGATTGAGCTCGACAATGCGGGATTCATATGCATGACTTCGAACGGCTGCCACTCCCGCGGAAGCACATAGAAGATCCCCTCGAAGTGCAGCAGTTTGCCGGGATCGGCCGGGGGCAAGTCAAGGTTTATCCTGCACACTTGAGGGGTGGTGATTTGGGCCCACGGAGTCGGGAGCTCGGGATCGGCGAGAAAGAAGTACGAAATACTTGCCTCGTTTGGTGAGGCCTCCTGAGGATTGTAGTGAAGCGCTACCGATGGAAGCACTGTATCTGTTGTGGGGAAATCCTGAAGGGGCCAAATGACGCGGAGAGGAAACCCCGTAATGCTGTCGATTTCATATATGCAATACTTCATGTCATTCTCGATCTCGCCTTCTTCCTGAACGTATACGACCGCACCACAATGGTCGTAGTTGGAGTTGGGCGCGATATCGAGCTCCGGCAGGCCCGAATTCAGATCCGAATGGGGCCAAGCGGGACCCCAGAGGGGAATCAGGTTGTCGCCCTTATCGCCGTCAGCCGACTCAGTGTCCCAGTAGACAACGCAGGGGTGCCATTTGTCCGTATGTCCGCCCTGGTTGAAGGAGTTGTACACGACTCCGACTACATTCCTGGTTTCGCCGGGCCACGCAGGAAGATCATCCACCAAGCCCACGTCTATGCGCGGTAGCTCTCCTCCGTGATCATTGTCATGCACGGCAAAGGGACCGTACCACTGTCCATCGCCACGATCGTACCTCATGTAATACACTCTCGCCGTCCCTGCCAGGGCATACACAAGATACAGGTCGCCGGTCACTGAATCATACGCAACGTCCGGGTAAACCTCATTGGTATCTGTCCACAACTCCCAGTGCAAATCCTGGTTGGGCGGCAATAGGGGAAACTGATTCGGCGAAGGACCCTCCGTCCATCTGTTAAGCGTGACCCCAATGTCCCAGGAACCCAGTCCGCTTGGGTCGATCATGTAGCAGACGGCGAGCTCGATAACTCTGTTTCCTGAGCCGTCGTCCATGACACAAGAGGCGCACTTGGGGAAGTTGAACTCTCACGTGCATCCGAAAGGCACCCACGCAGCCCTGCCCTGCTGCACAGCCGGAGTGGGTTCGTCGCCCTGAGGCGATCCAATCTCTGTGCGCATCCACGAGTAGTATGGCAAGGCTCTCCCTATACCCTTGTACATGCTCACGGTCGCGCACCATGTGTACCGAAGATCCGGTACCTCCTGCTCCCAGACGTCACCGGGAACATACGGCGCCATGTTGTAGCCGTACACGACCGTCGCCAGGTCCGCATCCCACGATCCCTGGTATCCGGCCCATTCACTGAATACCGGCACGGCCGGGTACCAGAACTGCGCGTCCCTGCCGATCTCAGAAGGAACAACCGGGCTCCCGCTCCTTGAGCAGCCGGACACAATCAGAACCCCCGCGATGCAGAAAAGACAGACACTTCTGTAACGCATCACATCCTCCCTTTCGGACTGATCAGTCCAGGTCTATTGTGAAATCGTAAACATCAATGACGACATTTTTGGGTATAGCTGTCGGCGGCGTACAGAACCTAACCAGCTCTCTGTAGGCGCCATCCGGGTACTGCTCCGTCAAATCTCCTCTGAACTGGGAGTAAATGCCGTCCTCCGGGTGATAGCATTGAAAGAGAGGGCCTACTCCGGTGTAGTCTCCGTCGAGATAAATGAAATATACGTAGGTATTACCTCCATCATATCCCGGAGTGATCCCACTCCATGCCGCGCACTCGACCCACAGATCGCTGCAGTAATCGGGATCACCGAAGCCGCAGCACGGAGACTTGGTGATCGGCTCGTTGTTGTTCACCACCAAGTTGAAGATGTAAGGTTCCGACTGATTCGCGCTTATCGGAAAGTCATTGAGGGGATCGGTGACCGGAGTCTTTATGGGGGGCTCCCAGCAAGCCTCCACAGCATAACCCGCGACCACAGGCTCTCCCGGAGGCAGCCAGATTCGATATGTTCTCTCCGCCGTCCCGTCCGTGGCAAACATGTGCCTCTGATCATGCGTATAGAAATTGCGAAATCCGTTCAAATTGGCCGTGGGACAGCCCATCGAATGCTTGCCCGGCCAGTAGTTGAACATCGGAAGATCGCTACCCGAGTCATAGCTCGGACTCCATCGCCACGTCCAGCCGTCCGGGTTCAGAAGCTCCGGATCGCCCCTGAGCCTCCACGAAATCCTGTAAGGCTCCGGATAAGGCGGCTCCTTCGAGAACGGGTTTCCGTATTCGTACGAGCCGTCGAACATGATGATGCCCTTGACGTCGAACGCCGTGTACTCCGGATGCCCCTTGAACGGATGCGTGATCCTCACCACAAGGTCGATCGTCCCGTCCCCGTTGTTCTTCAGGCTCATGATCTTGAGACAGTCCGTACAGTAGCTCTCGAGGAACTTGAGCGCATTCAGGTGAAACCGTCCTTGCCTTTGGGGAACGACCTCCACCCGATCATGGCTCGCGGGGATGTAAAACGTCCATTCGCCCCAGAGCCGATGCGGATCGTCACGATCGGCGGTACTGACGGCTGCGAGACCTACATTCGGACCGCCGGGCGCAATCGGTCCCTCGCGCGCATGGGCGCAGCTCAGCGCCATTGTCACTGCGATGACAACAAACACTCCTGCTCGCATCGGCTGACCTCCCTTCGGGTCACCCTGCTCCTGATATGCTGCTCTCGGGATTACCCTCGGTACATACAGTGCATCTCTTATGGCGCTTTGTCAAGAGAGACCGGGTCCGCCGCCTTTCCAGGCGGCATCTTCTTAATCGATAAGAGCCGACTGGAAAGTCGGCGCACCCGGCTACGATCCTCACACCAAAAAGCCGGCGAGTCGCCGGCTTGTGAGTGCACATATCGGAAGCGATCACTGGTTTCTCTTGTTCAGGTCCATCTCAGCGCCGGAGCAGAGGACGAGTATGATGCCGTCCCTGTGACCGTCCGGCGACCCGTAGAACCACTCCTTTGTGGGCCCGGAGTCGTAGGGAAAATACGGTCCGGTGAACGCGTCTCCCCCACCCGACACCTCAGGAAGCCCGCAACCGCCTCCGTCCGGCCAGGGCGGCCACCCGCACCTGATCTGCGCCTTGCCGAAACTCATGTCCGGAGGATCGGGCCACGGCGGCGGCATGCGATAAAGAACCTCCTGGTCATCGGGGGTCCTGTCGTGCATTCTGATCACGTCAAAACCCTCCTGCCCGAACGATCCATATCCGCACAACATGTAACGATCAGTCTTCGACGGCAGGTAGTATCCGGGATCGTAATGCGTGTAGCCCTGCCTCTCGGTGATATGGCTTCCCAGGCCCCGGTAGAAGAAATTCCCGGGCCAGAAGGTGAAGATCGTCTTCATTTCGTCCGGCTTCCCCTCCACCTTGACGATCTGGCGTCGACCCCCGAACATGTAATGAAGGCCCTGGTACTCGCTTCCGTCGAGCTCCGGGAAGCCCAGGATGTCTTTCTGGCCCGGAGGAAGCGTTCTGCGGGTCTCGATCGTGCTCGTCCATCCCGTCGGGTATCCTCCCGCCCGGAACTCAAAGAAGAAGAAATCTTCGAGACCGTTCCCCATGATGTTCCCCTTGTACCCGAACCGCGGGTCGCCGTTCCCCTGCTGGGGATCCGCGTCGATCGAGGTGGACTTGATCACGACCATCCCGTCTTCGACAAACGGATTCTCCGGGAAGGAAACGATGTAGTCGTAGGAAACCATGGGGTCCTCGACCACCCCGTTCCGGTCGTCCTCGGGGTCATGCACCGAGTGCCAGTTGCTCCAACCCTGGATGTCTCCGCCGATGAGGTAGTCCGGATACTCGTTGTTATCCGTCATGTACCTCTCGAGCGCTATCTGGATTGTGTGAAGGTTGGCCTTGACCTCGGCTTCCTTGGCTTTGTCCTTCGCCCTGATGTAGTTGGGCAGGGCGATCGCAGCGAGAATCCCGATGATCGTAATAACGACCAGAAGCTCGATCAGGGTGAACCCTCTCGCGCTTGATCTTCGCATCTTGGACACCTCCTCAGGCGCCTGACCGACGCATCGCTCAAGATCGCGGGAGCAATGCGCCAAAATGAAAACCTTTCACTATAACACCTGCAATAATGTCCGCGTTCAGCCCCCGCCCTCTTTTGATTGTTCTTTATCTTCCTCGGGCGGCGACAACCTTCGGAAAAGATCGACCGCGATCTGGGTCTTCTTGTCGCCGGGAATTCCGGATATGGTTATCGTCTTGCGCCATGATCCATCCGCCGGCTCGTACTGGAAACCGTGCTTCTCCGACCCGTCCGGAAACGGCATCGTGGTTTCCTGCACGCCCGACTCGAGGTTCTTTCCGTACCAGTCAACGACGTCGGTGGAGGCTGCGTCAACCCCGAAAACAAGCTTGTAGATCTCCACATCGCCCGGGAATTTCTGGTGCATCGACCCCTCCGGGATAAGAACGGAATCGGGGTATCGGAAGACACCGAAGGTCGTGACCGCGGCCAACTCCTCCTCGGTCACCGGCTCACGATTCCCGAAAAGCTCCTCCATCTTCTGCTGCTCCTGCGACTCAGTCGACCCGTTCCCTGCCGTCTGCTGAGTATCGGCTGTCGCGGGCTTTCCATTTCCCGCAGTGGCACCACCGTCCGTCTTCTTCGGACCCGGACAACCTGCCAAAATAGCGGCAAACACGAGCGCCAGAATCACTACCATCGATGCGCCGAATCGAACCAACCTGATCATATGATGAAGCTCCTGGTCGAAATGCTTACACAAAAGCGGGACGCAGGCTGAGATTCTCGCCCGAAGAAAACCAACACTCTGCCGTCAAGCCAGACTAAATATACTCTAATTCAGGCGGATATTGGGGAAAAAAGACGGCGCATTGAGCTTAAATCCCTTCTGTGGCATCTTATTGACCAACGGAGGCGCCTCATGTGCCCAACGAGCCCCGACCATCCCGCGGCTACGACATACATAGACTATCGACCCTCACGGTGTCGGTGCGGCGCGATCGTGCAGCCGCACGACGTCGTCTGCGCGCGCTGCAATCGAAAGCAGAACCTCCTTTTCTCCGACCTCGACAGGCTGTATGAGAAAGACCTTGACCGCCTGTTCGAGTATCACAGACGCGAGGTCGATGCGAATCCAAACGACCATCTGCGCCTCTACAACCTTGCCGGCGTTTATCTCCTGCGGGGGCAGTACGAGGCGGCCGCGAACCTGTATCAAAGAGTAACCGAGATGCAGCCCGCTTTCCCGGAAGCCCATCTCAATCTGGGAGGCGTGCTCGCGTTCCTCGGCGACAATGAGGGCGCGGTGAGGGAATTCAAGGAGTTCGTTCGTCTCGACGTCCACTCACCGAAGGTCGAACGGGCCATTCGCGCCATTTGTTCGATCAAGAATATTCCGTACGAGGATGCCGTGCGCGAGGCGGGAGTCAAGGACATTGTTCCGAGGCCCCCGTCCGGTATAACGCCGCCCCCTCCCCCGCGACCCGGCACGATGTACTACCCGCCGCCCCCATCAAGGAGAATCCCGAGACGGTCGTGGGGAGTGATCGACATCTTCCTTCTCTTCATCATTCTCGCCGCGGTCGCTGCATGGTTTATCTTCCCCGCTCAGTCCAGATCGGTCCTGTACGCCGCCGCGGGGGTCCTTGAGTCTCGGTACAAATTCATCATAACGAATGAAAAGCCCCAGGAAAGCGCCGATGCCGGAAATTCTGCCGACCAGGCAGGCCAGACGTCGACCGCCGATCAGGAGGACCAGACCGCAAACCGGCAGCCCGAGGTGCTGAACGCAAATCCGCTCACCGAGAGCTATTTCCCGGCCGCGGTGGGAAACAGGTGGATGTTTCTGACATACGATACCCGAGACCCGAGCGGCGGCGGCTCGCGGATCAGGCAATCGACAACGGAGATACTGGTCAAACGGCTGGCGGACGCGCAGAGAGGGATATGGGAGGTCGAGACCGGAGGCGACACCGTATATTTTCTCGAGAAATCCACCGGACTCTACAGCGTCAACTCTCTGAGCAAAGTGTGGTCAACAGCCGTCCTGCAGATTCCGTATCCTCCCACGGTCGGCAGAAGTGCCACCGACAGCGGCCAGACCGTCACGGTCGAGGCTGTGGAAATCGTCACTGTCCCTGCAGGGTCTTTTGAGTGCGTGAAGCTGCACTACACACTTGAGGAACCGGGGATGGAGTGGTTCACGTGGTATGGCCGCGATGTCGGCCCAGTGAAGTATATGTCCATAGACCGCGACGGGACCTACGAAATCCGCGAGCTCACATCCTACGAGCTGAATTGAGGTCCTCACCGTCCCACCCCACAAGGGCGGGGTCAGTTCAGCTTCCTCTTCTTCCGCTTCGGCTGAGGTGCCGCTGAGGTCAGCTCCGACTTCGTCTGCTTCCACCAGTCAAGGAGTTTTGTGATTGGCGACTGTCTCTTGATCTCGCCCTTCTCCTCGACCATCGTCGCCACAGGCACGTGCTCGCGGCTCAGAAACTCGACCGGGTCCACCTCCGGGATGCTCGGCTGCTCGAGATAAGCTGTCTCGGGCTCTTTTACGGGCGCCCAAGGGGGTGCAGGGCTCCAGTTCTCAGGAATCTCGCCTATGCGTCGCTTCGATTCATCCTGCGCTTTCGGACGTCGCCCGTTCCCGGATGGATTCACCGGTTTCGTGCCTGCAAGGCGCCACTTTGGGTCCTCCTGGGCTCGCGCTGGAGACCGACGTACTTGCTCCTCCCTGAACGGCTCGTCGCTCGAAAGACGACGTTGCGTCAGGTCGATGTCGTACACGCTCGCAGGATTTCTCCCGTGCTCCCTGGGCGCGTCTTTGTCATGATTCTCTTTTGCCGGGCGAGGCGGCTCAGCTTCTTTCTTTCCCCGCGGCGGTTTCGGACCCGGACCTTCAGGTGTATCGTCGTCCTTGTCCCCGGCATCGTCGTCGCCGGTCAGATGTCCCACATCCTCCATCTTCTGCATCTCGCGCTCGATCATCTCCAGGATGTTCCTGGCCTCGGTTGCCTGCCTGTTCCAGAGACCGTTCACGACGATCGGGAACGGCCCTCCAGAGTTCTCGATGATCAGCTTCGAGAAGAACATCCCGCGATGTATCTGTATGCTCGCCAGTTTGCTCAGCGGGATGCTTTCCTCCGTCACCAGCCAGAAGGCGGGAAATTGACGTTTGCGCGACAGGACATGGTACTTGTCGATCAACAACTCCTGCGGAAATATGAGCTGCTTTAAGCGGCTGACCCGGTATTTCTTCATTGATGCCCCTCCAGTGGGGAAGTATCTATCAATAGTATCGGCCGATCGATGAGGGGCAGGACGTAGGGGCACGGCATGCCGTGCCCGTGTACCCGGCCATCGCGATTCCGTAGGGGCACGGCATGCCGTGCCCTTACCTCCCGTGCCCCTGCCTGGGTACGGGATTCTCTGTCCGGGCACGGGATTCTCTGTCCAGGTACCGAATTCTCTGTCCGGGCACGGCATGCCGTGCCCTTTCCTCCCGTGCCCCTGCCTGGGTACGGGATTCTCTGTCCGGGCACGGGATTCTCTGTCCAGGTACCGAATTCTCTGTCCGGGCACGGCATGCCGTGCCCCTACATGTCAGCAATCCCACCGGTTGCCACGTTATATCCCAGGAATAGAGAGGTGAATCGGATGAAATACGACCCTGATCTGCATCACAGGCGATCCATCAGGCTCCTCGAGTTCGATTACACCCTGGCAGGGCTATATTTCGTGACTGTCTGCACATGGCGCTCCGAATGTCTGTTCGGTGTGATCATCGACGGGCGTATGCATTTGAGCGGAGCTGGAGAAATCGTCAAACAGTGCTGGGAGGAAATACCGCGTCATTTCCCGAATGCCGGACTGGACGCGTCTATCGTCATGCCGAATCACGTGCACGGAATCATCGTCTTGACCGACCGCGACCCACGGGCATTGGATGTAGGGGCACGGCATGCCGTGCCCTCACGATCCGGATTCGGCAAGCCGGTCCCCGGATCATTGGCCACAATCATTCGATCGTTCAAGTCGGCTGCGTCCAGGAAGATCCGGGCTACCGTGCACCACACGCCGGACGTATGGCAAAGGAACTACTATGAGCACATCATCAGGGACGACGACGAATTAAACGGAATCCGCGAATACATATTCCGTAACCCGCTGAATCGGCCTGAGTAGGGGCACGGCATGCCGTGCCCGTGTACCCGGCCATCGCGATTCTGCAGGGGCACGGCTTGCCGTGCCCCTACGGGGCTCTGTCCCAGCCGTTCACTGCATCCGGCTTGTTCCCACCGACCGGATTGTAAACCCTGACAACCTGATCCTCGGTGATCGCGAAGGTCCTCAGCCCTAGCGATCGTTCGGCACGCGGGTAGGCAACTACAGTGAAGTGATTGATCAGGATCCAGTCGCATAGAAGACCCGGCGGCGGACCGGGATTGAACACGCTCCAGTCAACAGTGTAGCCCCCGATAATCGCGTCCAGAGTCTCGTCTTCGCGGAAATATCCTGCGGCCTTCAGAACCTCGAAAGATCCGTAAGACTTATTGTTGTTCGTCCCCTGGTACGCGAGCTGGCATCGTCCGATCGCTCGGAGCCTAAGCACGGCTCGCCTTTCCACCGATGTCGGAGACATGGACTGTGTCACGATGCAACATACGACGGTGGCCGCTATAACAGCGATCACGAAAGGCACCGCGCTGATCTCCGACCTCCCGCGCGACGTCTCCTGCTCGCCTTTCGAGTCGTCAGCGGGCGGTTGATCGGTTTTCTCGTTCTCTCCCATCCAGTCTGCCCTCCCTTTACTCCACCTGCGACCTTCCTAGTGGCTCACCGGGTCCCAGCTTGTCACGCTGGTCAGGACATTCCCACCGACCGGATTGTAAACCCTTAGGACCTGATCGTCAGTTATCGCGAATGTGCGGAGCAGATGAAATCGGTCCGACCTGGGATAAGCAACGATGGTAAACGAGTTGGCTAGACCGTCAGTGCCAAAATCCGAGAACGGCTCCACGTGGTTCCTAATGCTCCAGGCGAGAGTGTAGCCTTCAATCATGCTGCCTGCCGTCTCGTCCTGGGAGATGTAGCGTGTGAGTTTCAGATCCTCAAAGGAGCCATAGAACCGGTCGTTGCTCGCTCCCTGGAACGCAAGCTGGGCACAACCGATTACCCGGAGTATCGCAGCGGCGCGTCGTTCCACGGGCTGCCGAGTCGCGATCGGGCTCGCAATCCCGTACGCAACCACCGCGGCGACAATAATCGCCGCAATCGCGACGGCGGTAATCCGCGCGCCGTCGTGCGATCCCCCCGGAGCCGCGCCCGCTCCGTCAGCCCCCTC
>Ga0315274_10010530_pt1 | contig 13315 bp, 13 predicted proteins | sample YL17G02_20_MG_FD_203700 | JGI IMG/M metagenome (GOLD analysis project Ga0315274, IMG submission 203700) | Sediment microbial communities from Yellowstone Lake, YNP, Wyoming, USA - YL17G02_20 | ecosystem: Environmental > Aquatic > Freshwater > Lake > Sediment | place: USA: Wyoming | collected...
CCGGGGATATTGCCGGAGCACCCAGAGGCAGCCGGAAATCGTTAAAAAGTTTTTTGAGGCTCCCAAGGTGCGGTATGCGATGAACTAATATGATAAAATGTCAACTACATAAAGTTCTGGGTAATAATTGGACAGTTCAAGCGGCTAATTTCCTCAAAACCCACTTGCAAGAAGAGGCCACTATGTGATTTAATGCCTTGCAATGGGCAAGAGAGCGGGAATGTTTTTGGGCCTGGTCTGCTTCGGCATCATTGTCGTTGCGCAATACTTTGCATACCTTGACCCGGACCGGAGCCTGTTCCTCGCATTGTTCGACGACCCGGCCCCGCGCTTCAGCTTTTATCCCTGGCTGGTTGAAACCGCGCGTCAGTTCCGGGCCGGGTATTTCCCGCTATGGTGCGCCGAAGAGGGCCTGGGCTTTCCGCTGCTCGCCAATTACCAGAGCAGCCCGCTCAACCCCTTCAACCTGGCGTTTGCGGTCTGGCCCTCGCTCAAGTTTCTGGACTTCATGCTGGTCTTGAAACTGTTCCTGCTCGGAGCGTTCACCTATTTCTTTGCGCTGGAAATCGGACTGTCCCCGATCTCCGGGTTGCTCTCCGCAATCGTCATCGCCTTTTCCGGCTACGTCTCGAAAAACATCAACGAGGTCGACCTTAACACCGAACTCTGGCTGCCCGCGGCGTTGATCCTGGCGGAAAAAATATTGAAGAGCGGCGCTCGGCTGCTTTGGTTTTTGCTTTTGAGTTTGGTCAGCTGTCTGGCCTTGATTGGCGGCAACCCCGAGGCCGCGTTCTATTTCCTGCTCTTCATCACGCTTTATTTTCTGCTCCGGGGCGGATGGGCCGGCCGCAGGCAAAGTCTGGTCATAATTTTGAGTTTCCTGTTCGCGCTGCTTTTGAGCTCGGCGCAGCTTCTGAGCTTCATCGAGTATCTGGGCTTCGGCTGGACCATCCACGACCCCAACCTGCACACCATTGCCCGAGCTCCGGCCAGGTGGGCGTTCAGCTTGTTCTTCCCCTGGCTGTTCGGCCCCAACCGGACCGGACCGGCCCAGCTTTTCTTCATGAGTTACATCGGCCTGATTCCGGTCATGCTCGCCTTGTTCAGCTTTTCCGCGCCGCAAAAAAGGCACTGTTATTTTTTCTGGACCTTTGCCCTGGTATTTCTTGCCGTGGCCTACAGCCTGCCGCCGGTCCATTTCCTCACCCGGCTCCCGGTGTTCAACCGCATCGCCAGCGTCAAGTTCGCCTGGTTCGGGGTGTGTTTTTCCGTGGCCATGCTCGCGGGCATGGGCCTGGAAAATTATTTCCAGGGCCGGCTCCAGTCTCGGCGGATCGGACTCGCGCTTGCAGCCGCGTCCGGGCTCGCCGTCCTTGCGCTCGCCCTGGCGTTTAATTATCCGCCCTCGGGTCTTTTGCGCCATCTGCAGAGGAAAGCGTGGATGCTGCCTTTGCTTCTATATATCATCGCGGCCCTGGTCGTGCTCTACGGGGTGTTCGCCAAGGAACGAAAATTCGCCGCAACTCTGCTTGTGTTCCTGGCGCTGGTCAACCTGCTGCACCTCTATCCCGGCTGGAAGCCGGAAACCAGAATCGACCCCGGCCGGTGGCGGTTTGAAAAGCCCATTCCCCCGTCTTTCCTAAAACCCGTGCAAAGCGACCCCTCACGGCCGCGGCTTACCGGACTGGACCAGGCGTTTCATCAGAACTTGAACCTCATTTACGGCGTCTCGGACCTGAGGGTTTTCGAAGGCATCTACCCCCGAAGATACGTCGAGGCCATGGGCCGGATTGAGGAATTCCAAATGAGCGAAGCGGTCGCGGCTTTTTTTGAGCACGGCTGGTCGTTCGACGTGAGCCGGCAAAATCTGGGAAAGCCCCTGGTCAGCATGATGGCGGTAAAATATTTGCTCAGCCCGGAAGATTACAGCATCCCCGGCTGGCGGAAAGTCATGCGCGCCGAAGGTCTTACCATTTTTGAAAACCAGGACGCCTGGCCGCGGGTCTGGCTCAAGCAAAGGGACGGCCCGGTCGATTTCAGCGCGGCCAGGATCCTGCGGGAGCAGCCCGGGGTAATGGACATTGTGGCCCGGCGCGAAAAATCGGACCTGGTCATCTCCAGCCAATACGCCCCGGGCTGGCGCGCATACGACGTGGACGCCAAAAAAGAAATCAGGATTTTGCCGGAATACGGTCTGTTCCAGAAATTAGACCTGGAAGCCACCGTCCCTCCTGCCCGGGGACTGGTTTCCATCCGGCTCAAGTATCAGCCCTGGGGTTTTCGAGTGGGAATTTTCTCGACCCTGGCCGCGTTTGCGGCGCTGGCCGCGGGGTTCGTCCTGCCGGCCCGGAAGCGGTTGAACCGGTTGCAAAAAAAGCTATGATAAGCGGTCAATGATAAATCCGGAGCGCAAACTATTATCTCCGGCGCTGCGCAAGCAACTGCTTGGCTTTGAAAACACCTGCCGCGAGGGCGCGCGCGATTTTTCCGGCGAGAAAAAATTCCAGGTCACCGATTTCCTCATCCACCGCTACCCGGACCGGGCGGTGCTGCTCGCCACCGGCAAATGTTTCGCGCGCTGCTCGTTTTGCTTTAGGCGCGACTGGTGGGACGGGCGGGAGATCGACCGGCGAGGGATGCAAGCGGCGAAGGAGTATTTGCGGGCGCATCCGGCCGCCCGGGAACTGATCATTTCCGGCGGCGACCCGCTTACCCTGACGGATGGAAAGCTCCGGGAGCTGCTCGCCTGTTTTTCATCGCTGCCCTTTCTCAACTTGTTCCGGGTCGCGAGCAGGGCGCTCAGCTTCAAGCCGGAAAGGGTCGGTCCCGGGCTGGCGAAAGTTTTCCGGCAAAGCCGGAAGCCGGTCTGGTTCATTTCCCATTTCAATCACGGGGACGAGATCAACCAGGCGGTTGCGGCCGCGGTCAAGAGGCTGCGCCTGGCCGGGGTGCCGGTGCTTAACCAGACCGTGCTGCTCAAGGGCGTGAACGACCGGGTGAGCGTTTTGTCCGAATTATTCCGGAGCCTGGCCGGGCTGGGAGTGAAGCCTTACTACCTGTTCCAGTGCGATCCCTGCCCGGGCGGAGAGCGCTTCGCCACCGACCTGGAAAAATCGATTGCCCTGGTCCGGCAATTGAGCGGGCTTTCCGGGATCGTGGTCCCGCGCTTCGCATTCGAACTCCCGGGCTACGGCAAGCTTTCCCCCGAACCGGAATGGCAAATCCGGAAACGAGCCAGACACTACCAACTAACTTCGCCCGCGGGCAAAACCTATTTCTATCCGCGCTGACGGTTGATGGAAGCCAAGCGCGGGATACAATAAAGCCCAGGGAGGATGAATGATCCGTCGCTGCTTGAATTCCCTGCCGGTTGTGATATGAATAAGAGCCAACATATGAGCGGAGGAAACCATGCCCCAGGATGATTTTGTACTCGGACTAACCTTCGATGACGTCCTGCTCTTGCCCTGCTATTCGGAAGTGCTGGCCATTGACACGGAAACCAAAAGCAAGCTGACCCGGGAGATTGAACTGCAGATTCCCCTGGTGAGCGCGGCCATGGACAGCGTGACCGAGGCGCGCACCGCGATCGTGATGGCGGAGGAAGGCGGGATCGGTTTTATTCACCGCAACATGAGCATCAAGGAGCAGGCGCACGAGATCGACAAGGTCAAGAAGTTTGAGAGCGGGATGATCGTGAACCCGGTCACGGCGCGGCCGGGCTGGAAACTGATCGATGTGCTCCAGACCATGAAGAAGCACAACATCTCGGGCGTGCCGGTCACCGACGAGAAAGACCACTTGGTCGGCATCCTGACCAACCGCGACATCCGCTTTGAGAAAAATTTGGACTTGAAGGTCGAGCAGATCATGACCAAGACCAATCTGGTCACGGTCGCGGAAGGCACCACCTTGGAGCAGAGCAAGGAATTGCTCCACAAGCACAAGATCGAAAAGCTCTTGGTGGTGGACAAGGACAACAAGCTCAAGGGCCTGATCACGATCAAGGACATCGAGAAGACGCAGAAATACCCGCATGCGTCCAAGGACGGCTACGGCCGGCTGCGCGTGGGCGCCGCGATCGGGGTGGGGGACGAGGAAATGAAGCGTGCGGGCGCGCTCCTGGACGCGGGCGCGGACGTGCTCTGCATCGATACCGCGCACGGCCATTCCAAGGGCGTGCTCGAGCAGATCAAGTCGGTCAAGAGAAAATTCCCCAAATGTCAGTTGATCGCGGGCAACGTCGCCAGCGGCGACGGCGCCAAGGCTTTGATCGAGGCGGGGGTTGACGCGGTTAAGATCGGGATCGGTCCGGGCTCAATCTGCACCACGCGCGCGGTGGCCGGGGTTGGGGTGCCGCAGATTTCGGCGATCATGGTCTGCTGCAAAATTGCGGAGCCCGCGGGCGTGCCGGTGATCGCGGACGGCGGGATCAAATATTCCGGGGACATCACCAAGGCGCTGGCCGCGGGCGCGAATACCGTCATGATCGGGAGCTTGTTCGCGGGCACGGACGAGTCTCCGGGCGAGTTGATCCTTTACCAGGGCCGGTCGTATAAGGTCTATCGGGGCATGGGTTCGCTGGGCGCGATGATGGAGGGGAGCGCCCGCCGCTACGGGCAGGCGGTTTCGTGGGACGACATTTTGAACAAGCCCGACGAGGTCAACGGGGTGAGTCTGGGCAAGCTGGTGCCGGAGGGGATTGAGGGCCGGGTGCCTTACCGCGGGCCGCTCTCCGCCAGCGTTTACCAGCTGGTGGGCGGGCTCAAGTCCGGGCTCGGCTACTGCGGATGCCGGAACGTGGACGAGCTCCGGAAAAAGGCGCGCTTCATCAGGATCACTCCCGCAGGCCTGCGCGAAGGGCACGTCCACGACGTGATCATCACCAAGGAAGCGCCGAACTACCGGCTGGAATAGATAGCGCGTGAAAGACTATCGCCGGGAAAAAGTCCTGATCATCGACTTCGGCTCCCAGTACACCATGCTGATCGCGCGGAGGGTGAGAGAGCTGGAAGTCTATTCCGAGATTTTCCCCCCAACCGTCACCCTCAAGCAGATCAGGGAATTCAGTCCTCGCGCAATCATCCTTTCCGGCGGGCCGGCCTCGGTGATCGAGCCGGGCAGCCCGGCCACTCCCAAAGCGCTCTTCGGTCTCGGCATTCCGGTGCTGGGCGTGTGCTACGGGATGCAGTTGATGACGCACCAGCTGGGCGGGGTGGTGGCGCATTCGGGAAAGCGGGAATACGGGCCCGCGGAACTGGTGATTGACAACGACCAGGACCTCTTCGCCGGCATTTTGAAAAAACAGGTCCTGGCCAACAAGTCCGCAAGGCTCCACCATGACAAGCTCAAGAGCAAAAAGGGCATCCGGGTGTGGATGAGCCACGGCGACCGGATTGAGGCAACGCCCAAGGGATTTGAGAGCATCGCCCATTCCGAGAACTCACCCCTGGCCGCGATCCGCGACCAGGAGCGGAAAATTTACGGGGTGCAGTTTCATCCCGAGGTCGCGCACACCCCGCTCGGGAAATACCTCCTGGCCAATTTCCTGTTCAAGATTTGCGGGCTGCACAGGCTGTTCAATCCCGGGAGCTTCATTGAAAACAAGGTGGCCGAAATCCGGCGGCGGGTTGCCGGGAAAAAAGTTGTGCTCGGGCTTTCCGGGGGAGTGGATTCCTCGGTCGCGGCGCTGCTGATTCACAAGGCGGTGAAGAAACAATTGATCTGCATTTTTGTCAACAACGGCCTGCTCCGGCAGGGCGAGGCGGAAAGCGTGGTCAAGGTCTTCAAGGATAATTTTCAGCTTCCGCTGCGCTGCGTTGACGCCTCGGACTTGTTCATCGCCGCTCTGGCCGGGGTGTCGGACCCGGAGCAAAAGCGCAAGGTTATCGGCCGGGTTTTTATTGAGGTCTTTGAGCGGGAGGCGGCAAGCATACCGGGCGTGAAATTCCTGGGACAGGGCACGCTCTATCCGGACGTGATCGAGAGCACTTCTTTCCGCGGGCCCTCGAGCAAGATCAAGAGCCACCACAACGTGGGCGGCCTGCCCGAACAGATGAACCTCAAGCTGGTGGAGCCCCTGCGCGAGTTGTTCAAGGACGAGGTGCGCATGGTGGGGAAGGAACTGGGGCTGCCCCGGTCAATCATCCATCGCCAGCCGTTTCCGGGGCCGGGACTCGCGGTCCGGATCGTGGGCGAGGTCACGGCCGAGCGGGTGGCCAAGCTCCAGAAAGCGGACGCGATTGTGCGCGACGAGATCGAAAAGTCGGGCATGGCCAAAGAGGTCTGGCAGTATTTCGCAATCCTTCTCCCGGTGAAGAGCGTGGGCGTGATGGGCGACGAGCGCACTTACGAGAACGTGATCGCGGTGCGCGCGGTCAAGTCCCTGGACGGCATGACCGCGGACTGGGCCGATCTTCCCCACGCCCTGCTCGGAAGGATTTCCAGCCGAATCATCAACGAGGTCAGGGGAATCAACCGCGTGGTTTACGATATTTCCTCCAAACCGCCCAGCACCATCGAGTGGGAATAACGCGGCTATTTGACCGCGGTCAGTATTTCCAGCACCCCTCGTCCGAGTGCGCGGCGGGATGAGATTTGAAAGCCGGCAATTTCCATTTCGCGGTCCAGTCCGGTTGCCAGCATTTCCTTGCGCGAGGGCGGCTCGAAAAAATACATGAGGTCCAGCGCGCGCTGGAGGATGTTTTCCGGTTTGCGGAATTCGACCGCGACCATCTCTCCGCGGGGCCGCAAAATCCTGAAGCATTCCTCGATCGATTCCCGCCGCACCGGCGTGGGCATCTCGTGCAGGGCGAGGATGGCGACGATCCGGTCAAAGCTTTGGGACTTAAGCGGGATGCGGCCGGCGTCCGCGATCAGGAAAGAGAGGTCAAGTCCCCGGGTGTTTTGCGCGGCGCGTCCGAGCATGAAGGGCGAGATGTCCAGACCCGTTGCCCGGACGCCGGGATTGGTCCGGAGCAGAGTCTCGGTGAAGCGGGCGGTGCCGCAGCCCAACTCCAGGACGTCTTCTCCAGGCTTGGCCCCTGCGAGCTCAACCAGCCGGTCCCGGAAGCGCCGCTCGCCCCCGAAAGGGAGGCAAAGGATGCTCATGCCCAGGTCGTAATATCTGCTTTCCAAATCGCCGAATTTTTCCATGATTCCCCGCTTTGGGGTTCCAACATTACCTGATAAAATCAAAACCGGCAAATGAAAGATAATCATCCGGACAGCGCCGAGGGGAAAGTTTCCGGGGGGATTTCCGCGGTCATGCCCGCGCGCGACGAGCAGGAAAACGTGGAGTCCGCGGTGGGCGAAGTCAAGTCCGTGCTCTCGCGTCTGGCGGACCGGTTTGAGGTCATCGTGGTCGATGACGGCTCCAAGGACCGCACCGGGGAGATGGTGCAAAGGCTGGCAAGCGAAGACCCGCGCGTCAGGCTGGTCCGGCACGAGACCAGCCGGGGTTACGGCGCGGCCCTGGCCTCCGGGTTATATGCGGCGCAGATGCGATATATTTTTTTCACCGACGCCGACCGCCAGTTCCTTGTCGCGGAACTTGAAAAGCTGACCGTGCATCTGGCGCAGAGCAGGATGGTGGTCGGGTTCCGCGCTCAAAGACAAGACCCCTGGCTGCGCAGGGTTTACGGGCGGCTCTTCACCATGAAGGTTAATTTGCTTTTCGGGCTCAACGCGCGCGACGTCAACTGCGCGTTCAAGGTTTTCGAGCGGAGCATCATAGAGGACCACCGCTTCATGAGCAAAGGCGCCCTGATCAACGCCGAACTGCTCGCGGTCGCCAAAAGCAAAGGGGTTGAGCCAATCCAGGTTGCGGTGAGCCATTTTCCGCGCAAGGCCGGGCAGCAGACCGGGGGCAGCGCCCGCGTGATCTTGCGCGCCATGAAGGAACTGGTCAAACTATATCTTCACCGTCCCTGATTGCGCAGCCGGCTCAGGCGCTCCTGGGGCTTGGCCCCGCAGAACATCTGGTACTTGGCGATCTGGGTCAGGGTGAGTATCCCCACCAGCCGGTCGGAATCAACCACCGGCACCAGGCCCACCGAGCCGTCGGAAAGTTTTTCAAAAATTTTGTCCAAGAATTCCCCGGGGCCGGCCTGGTAAAAATCCTTGACCATGATGTCGCCCACGCGCGTCTCGGGCGGGAGTTGGGTCAGCGCCTGGAAGATCACGTTCCTGGGAAGGAGACCGACCAGGTTATGGTTGTCAACCACCGGAAAATCGTCCTGACCGCTGTGACAGACCGTCTGCATCACCTTGCCCAGGTCCTCGCCGGGCGAGACGCTTTCGAACTTCTCCAGCATCACCGCGTTGGCCGGGACCTGGTGGAGTACGCGTCGGAGCAAGGTTCCCTGTTCCTCGGCCTCGGCGCCGAAGTAGAGGAAGATTGCGATCAGGGCCAGCCACCAGTTGTAGAAGATGCCGAAGAAGAACATGGCGATGGCGATCAGTTGTCCGACGCCGACCGCGATCCTGGTTGCGCGGATGGGGTCCATGGCCATGGCCAGGAGTCCGCGGAACACTCTCCCGCCGTCCATCGGGAACGCCGGCGCCAGGTTGAAAAGGCCGAGCATGAGGTTGACGTAGTAGAGGATGGGGATCAGGTTCTGGGAGATGCTTCCCTGGCCTTGGACAAAAGCCTTGAAATCGAGACTGTAGCCCAGCGCTTCGGAAAGCACGAAAAAGACGCCGGCCAGCGCAAGGCTGATCGCCGGACCGATCACCGCCATAACGATTTCCTGCTTCGGCTGCTCCGGGATTTCCGTCCGGCTCACGCCCCCGATCGGCAAGAGCATGATGTCATGAACTTTTTCCCCGTAATGACGAGCCACCAGGGAATGACCAAGCTCATGCAAGAGCACCCCCGCGAACACCAGCAGTATGAACATCACTCCCATAAGCCCGCTCAGGATGCCGCCCTGGCGGTTGAGCGCCACGAACAGGAGCAGGAGCAGAAAGGTCAGGTGCACGCGGATCGGAATGCCAAAAATCCGGCCGATGGTAAAGGACCATTTCATGTTTCCCCCTCCGGATAAAATATAAGCATTCCCCGGGCAGAGGCACGGAGAAAAAAAAGGAACGAGAAATGAAAAATGAGAAATGAGAAACGAGGAAAGAGAAAAGGGAAAAGAGAAACGTTATATGTTGAACGCTAATCCTCTGCAACCGCGCAAACTCCCCGCCTGCCGGCTGCCGACTACTGATTTCCGGTCACTCCGACAGCGACTTCACGTATTTTTTATAGGCCTCCGCGGTCATCAGGTCGTCCAATTCGGACTTGTCACTTATCTCAATGCGGATCAGCCAGCCGTCGCCATAGGGGTCTTCGTTAAGCACTTCAGGGGAGTCGAGCAGGGGCGAGTTCACCTCCATCACCTTGCCGCTCAAGGGCGAATAGATGTCCTCGGTGGCCTTGGTGGATTCGATCACGCCCAGGGTGCCGTCTTTCTCAAGCGCGTCATCCTCTTCCGGCAGTTCAATATAGACGATGTCTCCGAGCTCGTGCTGCGCGTAATCCGTGATCCCGATCACCGCCTGGTTTTCAGCCTCCAGCCTGACCCACTCGTGAGTTTTGGAATACTTCAGATCTCCCGGGAAATCCATTTTTCAACCTCCGAAAAATTCGCTCAAAAGATTATTATAGACATCCTATCGGCCTGTCAAGCGAAGACCCCTTCAGCCCGGCGGCCAGCCCAGTTTGCGCCCGCCCAGCACGTGCACGTGGATGTGCGGCACTTCCTGGCCCCCGTCCGGGCCAACGTTGGTCACCAGCCGGAAACCGCTTTGGCCCGCGCCCAGGTTCCCCGCAACTTTCGCCGCGGCCTGGTAGATCCGGCCCAGAAGTTCGCGGTCAGCGTCCTTCAAATCCGCGGGGCCGGGTATGTGTTTCACCGGCACCACCAGGAAATGGACCGGCGCCGCAGGGTTGATGTCCTTGAAGCAGACGACGTGGTCGTCCTTGAACAAGAACTCGGTCTTGATCTGACCGGAAACGATCCTGCAGAAAACGCAGTCAGCCATCTCACTCCTCCCTTTGGCCTCTAGGTTTTAGTCAGATTTCAGCCTGCTGTCAAGCGCAAGCGCCGGAATTCACCGCCTATTTTTCAGGGGGAGGATTTTCGCCCCGGTACGATTGAATTTGCTGGTAACGGCTGATGATCTGCTCCAGCTTGGGATCGCCCGCCGGGGCGATCCTCACGAGCGTGCGGATCAGCTCGTCAAACCCCGAGAGCTCGCCCAGCTTGAGCTTCACAATGCACAAGTTTTCCAGATAAATGTAGTTTTCAGGATCGAGCCGGACAACTTCCGCAAACTGGCGGGAGGCGGACTCAAACTCTCCCCTCTCAAAATAGAGCGCGCCCAGCGAGTTGCGGGCGTCAACGAACCCGGGATTTAATCCGATCGCGGCAAGCAGTTGCTTCTCGGCCTGCGCCGGGTCTCCGTTCTTGATCAGGAGCGTGCCCAGGAAATGGCGGGGCACGAATTCTCCGGGCGCATGCTGGACCGCCTGGGTCCAGAGCTTGACCGGGTCTTGCCAGGCCCGGGCCTGGAAATTGGAGGCCAGGGCCAGGATGGCGAAAATAGTTGCGGCCAGGGTCAAGCCCGCAGCCCTGGATTTTGAGACCAGATAATCAACCAGCAGGCCTACGCCGATGAAAAGCCCGATCAGGGCAAGGTAGCCGCGGTGCCAGGCCAGGAGGATGTTCAGCCGGAGCAGGGCCAGCGGCAGGATGGCCCCGAAATACCAGGCCAGCGGGAGCCACAATTGCCGGACGCGCCGGCGCAAGGCGATGCCGATCACTATGATGGAGCCTGTGGCGGAGGCGGCGAGCAAGGCCCATGCCGGTCCGGGGAGCGCGGGGAAAATGGTCAGGGGCGCCGGGAAGAGGAGCTTGGCGAGATAAATCCAGGGGGCGCTGAACCCGGCGAGCAGGCTGATCGCGCGCGAGTGGAAGGGGATCATCGAACTCTGGATCGCGCCGAAGAGCGAGCCGGAGACCAGCTTGTAGATGACCATGAAGCCGGCGGCCATGACCAGGAAGGGCGCTCCGGCGGTTATTTTTTCGCGCAGGCGCCGGCCGGAAAACCAGAGCATGACCGCGATTACGATCACAAAAGCCACAGAGTCGATCTTGGAAAGCAGGGCGAGGCCGAAAAATACGAGCGACAGGACCCGCCACATGACCTTGCGTTTCCCCTTCGGCTCTTGCGCGAGCCGGAACCAAAACGAGATGAGCAGGAATAATCCCGCCAGCATCCCGCTCCGGGCGCTCAAGTATGAGACTGAGAACCCGGGCAGGGGATGGGCCAGGAACAGTAATCCCGCGCCGGCCCCGGCAAGCCGGCGTTTGAAGAGCGCGGTCGTGACCAGGAAGATGAAAAATGCGCTCAGCGAATGAATCAGGATGTTGGTGAGGTGGAAGGCGCTCCATTCGCCGGCCCCGAGTTTCCAGTCCAGGGCGTAGCTCAGCACCGTGACCGGCCGGTAGGGCCAGTTCCCGGACTTGGCGCTGAACGCGCTGGCGTCGGTGATGAATCTCTTCAGGTCCAGGGACCGGATGGCCGGGTTCTGCTCCAGGGTGTGGAGGTCGTCAAAGACGATCCCGCCCTTGAGCGAGGGATAATAAACGGCCAGTCCGGCCAGGACGAAAACAATCAGCGCAAACGAATTGAAAACGTATTTGTTCATTCCTGTGACCCCAGCTCGAAAATAATCGCAAATCGCCGATCATGCAAAGCTTAGGGGTCAGGCCCTATCGTCGCAGCTCGAACTTCGAGGTTAGGGCCTGACCCGAATGGCGCTAAGTTAAGCTCAATAATAGTTTTGGCCCAGCGGTTTGATAATAGCCCCGCGCTTATGGTCATCAACTGATTAAATGAGTTGCCACCGATTTCTTTGGACACGGAATTGGGTTAAATTGGGGACAGGAGGACGGTGGCATGAAGAGGGAAGAAATGAAAGAAAAGGGAGCAACGGGCGCAACGGAGCGAAGGGCCAATCAAGCCCGTAGCGGAGTTGCGCCCGCAGCCGAAGGCAACGGCGGGCCTGGTCAGTCAGGATTTGATCCCGGTGCGGTCAAGCGTTGGAGCTTCTCGCGCAAGCAGGAGGTTGTGTTGCGGATGTTGCGGGGCGAGCCGGTCGATGCTTTGAGCCGGGAGCTTGGGGTTGAAATTTACCGTCTGGAGGAATGGTGCCGGAAGGCTCTCCTGGGCATGGAGGAGGGTCTGCGGGAACGCATCGGAGACCCGCTCAACACCGAACTGGACCAGGCTATGAAACGGATCGGCGAGCTTAGCATGGAGAACGAGTTGTTGCGGATGAGGTGCGAAAAAAAAGTCCCTTTTCCGCCTCGGAGGTTGAAGTGACCGCCAACTCCGGTTCCCCGGGCTCGGGCAGGAGCTACGGCGTTGAAAGAGTCTGCCGCGCTTGGGACTACCCTCGCTCAACCTTCTACCAGAAGAGAGCGCAAAACAGCAAGACCGAAAGCGGCCGGGAATGCAAACCCCAAAAGCGAGGACCCAAAACCAGGCTCAGCGACGAGCAGCTCCTGGCGCTCATCCGCGCGGACCTGGCCAGCTCGCCCTTTACCGGAGAAGGCCACCGCAAGGTCTGGGCCAGACTCAAGTTCGGCGCGGGAATAAAAGTCGGACGGAACCGGGTGCTCAGGATTATGCGCGCGAACAACCTGCTCTCGCCCCGCAGACCCAGGCGAAACGCCGATCAGCACCAGGTGAATTCAAAAAAGGCGACCGCTTTGCAGCCTTGGAGCCGGTTGCGGGAGCGGTGAAGGAGCATTTCGGTTCGCTGGCCGAGGAGGCCGCGCGAGGACTTCAATTACGGATCGACAACGGAGGGCCTTACCTCTCCGAGCATTTCCAGAACCAGATCATCTTTTGGGGCATAACGCCCAGCTTTGCTTTTATCGAACAGCCCGAGACCAACGGGGTGGTGGAAAGGTTCTTCCGGACCTTGAAAGAACAGATTATCTACGGCCGGGTTTATGAGACGGTGGAGGACTTGAGAGCCGCCGTGGATAAGTTCGTGGGGCTATATAACGCAGAGTGGCGCATCGAGCGGCTCGGGTTCTTAAGCCCGACCGAGGCTAGAAAAAAGTACTTGACACGGATGGCCGCCTGATGCTTAAATGCTGTCCAAGAAACCGGGTGCGATACAATCAACTGATTAAATGAGGGGTGGGCATAATTATATGCCATCCAAGATTTCTTTGACCCCCGATAACCTGGAACCGCGCTTCCAATTATAATAGATCAAGAGCTGGTAGCAGAGCACGATCAAAAGCAT
>Ga0315274_10010531_pt1 | contig 13315 bp, 11 predicted proteins | sample YL17G02_20_MG_FD_203700 | JGI IMG/M metagenome (GOLD analysis project Ga0315274, IMG submission 203700) | Sediment microbial communities from Yellowstone Lake, YNP, Wyoming, USA - YL17G02_20 | ecosystem: Environmental > Aquatic > Freshwater > Lake > Sediment | place: USA: Wyoming | collected...
CGACCTGCGGCTGGTTATGGTTGCTGATTGAACTCGCCACGCCGACGAGCATGAGCGATTCCGTCTGACTTGTTGAGCCTTTTTTCGGCGTTGGACCAAACAGGACTGCACACACACACACACACACAGGATTGCAGGATTGGGGTCACATCTCAACATTCAACAATTGATCAACTGGCCATGTTGCGTTTGCGCTCCTCTCGGTGGGTGGGAGCAAGGGGGAGCCTCCCGCTTGGTTTGACGTCACAATACGCGGTGATGACGGGGCCAACGGAAGAACATGGGGCGAGGGTGAGCTTGGAGCATTTGTTGAATGTTGAGATGTGACCCCAAAGCACTTCCACAATACGCGGTGATGACGGGGCCAACGGAAGAACATGGAGCGAAGGTGAGCTTGGAGCATTTGTTGAATGTTGAGATGTGACCCCAAAGCACTTCCAGCTCACTTCTGCGGCGGCGTCTCCTGGAGTCTCTGCTCGGCCACCTTGAGGTAAAAGACTGCCATGGGGTTGCGCCAGGGGTGATGAAGCTCCAGCGAGCGCTGCAGCCAACGCTTGGCCTCGGCGTACTCGCCGATTTGAAGGCAATGCCATCCCCGGAGGGCAAGCTGATAATGGCTGTTGGGATCGCGCTCATAGGCTCGTTCGAAGCAGAGTGCCGCTTCGTCGTATTGCCCGAGCCAGTCCAGACACATGCCGGCACGCGCGTAATTGTAGGCATCGTAGGGATTCAACATTATCCCGGTCTTGAACCACCCGAGCGCTTCGGCGGCCAGTTCCCGGTAACCACTCATGCCCTCCCAGCTCAACTGCCGCAACGTCTCCCCGATCTCGCAGGTCGTCTCGAAGTTCGTCGGTTGGAGGGCCGCAGCGTGTTTGAGCGCGGCGAGCCGCTGGGAGGACTGCGTCCGCTCTTTGGCGGCGCGCTGGAGCCAGGCATATTCATGCGCCCAAACCCCCGTCTGCTGTCCCAGATAGAGCAGGCCAGCCACCAGGACGGTAGTGCCCAGGATGCGTGTGAGCAGACCCATGCGTAACCAGTAGCCCTCGGTGGCAAAGCGCAGGTATCCGGACAGCAGGGCCATGAGGGTGACCGCGACAATCGCGTTTGCTGGAACGTGCATGTTGAAGTCAGACCAGGAATGGATCAGCAGGGCCAACAAGCCGACCGCCGCGCCGAGCACGGTGGCCGCCCGGTTACTCTGTTTGGCGCCCAGATCATTGGGCTCGCGGCGCACGTGTTTCCAGGTCTTGAACACACCTGCGTAAAGGCAGATCCAAGCCGCTGCGACCAGCGCGGCACCAACGACACCCCAATCCACCAGGGTGTTCAGGTAATCGTTGTGAACGCGACCGGGGCGGGCCTGCAGTTCGGGCGGGCGGTAGGCGGGGAAGCGATAGTCGAAGTGCGCGGGTCCCACGCCCCACCAGGGGTGATCCTGCCACATCCGGAGGGCCGGTTTCCATATCCACAGCCGGGTCAGCACGTTGTGCGGGGTTTCGACGGCGAACACCTTCCGCACACGTTTCTGGACCTGTTGCGCCTCCAGGGCGAAGAAGGTTCCCGCCGCCACGAGCACCACCAGCACCACCAGCACGGGGAGCCGGTGTTGGCGCTCGCGAAGCAGCAGGACAAACAAGACCAACAGCGCGAACCCCACGGCGATCCAGCCACCGCGGGACACTGTCGTGCCGATGGCGGCCAGCATCACCAACGAGGCATAACCGACCAACACTCTCATGACCGGCTTGAGCCGCCCAGTCAGTGTGAGTGCGAGTCCGATCGGCAAGATCATCTCGAGAAAACCCGCCAGGTGATTGGGGCAGATGTAAGTGCCGCTGGCACGCTTGGCGTACACCGCGGGCTTGAGGAAGTGCCATATTCGTTGAGAATCGGTCAGGAATTGGCAAACGGCGTATAAGGAGATTGCCATCCCCAGGAACACCAACGTCAGCACGATCCACTGCGACGAACTTTGCCGGTGCAGGTTGTTGAGAACGGCAAGAAAGAGGCAGGCGTACAAGAGGATTTTCACCAACTCCCAGCGAGCAACATACTCCAGGTCGGCCTTCAGGTATCGCGCCACCGCGTATCCGACGAAGGCCAGCACCGTCCAGCAGATGGGGGGCCAGAGCAGCTTCGGACTCGGATTCAGCCAGAGCCGGAGCAACCAGAGGAACACCACAGCGATCGTCAGCCCCAGCAGGATCAACAACTGCAAGGTGTCCACGCCGCCGATGGCCAACGGACCGAAGACCAGCATGACCAGCACCAACCCCAGGATGCCCTTCTCGCACCAGTCGTCCAACCGTTCGCCAAGCATGGTGGACCAGAGGCTAGCGGAGGTCGCTCGTTCCCGTCACGCCAATTCCTGCGGATGCGCCGCCTCCCAGGCGCAGATCTCGTGCACGACTCGGTCCGCCACCCGGTCCCAATTGTGGCGCTGCAACAGGTTGTCGGCCCAGGTTTCAAGTCGATTGCCAGGCACGCTCAGAGCCGTTTCCAGGGCGCGGCCGAAGGACTCGTAGGCCCGGTTCGAGAAGGGACATCCGGCTCCGGCCATCACCTCCCGCGTGGCGGGCAGATCTGAATACACCGGACAAGTACCCGAGATGGTTGCTTCCACCGGCGGCATGCCGAACCCTTCGTAGTCCGAGAAATAGACCAGGGCCTTGGCCTCGGCCAGCAACCGGCGATACTCGGCCTCGGCCACCCGAACCTGCCGGTGCCAGCCGGGGAATTGCGGCATCTGAACCTCCTCGGGAATTCGGCCGATCCACTCGACGGTTCCCGGGTAACCGGTTTCCCGCTGCCAGCGGGAGAGGTAGGCCACCGCCAGATCGGTACGTTTATGGGGCCAGCGACTGGTGAGCACCAGGATCCGGTCGCGCTTCTCGGGCGCGCGGACGGCACGGGGCGGAAAGCCAATTCCGATCGTCCGAATGAGGGGGGCCGGGACGCCGTAGTCTCCGGCGAGGCGGGCGACCTCGGTGCTGGTGAAATCGCTGATGGTAAACACGATCTTCGAGTCGCGGACGGTAGCTTTCAGGGCCTGACGGAAATACCAGCTCTCGAGCTTCGGCATGCTGTGCGGGTAGTGGCGCCGGTAGTAATCGTGGTTGGCATCGGCCACACACGTGACCAGCTTCACGGGACAGCGCCCGGCAAATGAGGCAAAGCCTTTAGGCAGGAACAACCAGTGGTTCCCACTCCGGCGGGCTGCGCGATACACGCCAAACTGGTCCCACCAGATCCGGCCCAGCTTGCCGGCGATGGCTTGGTCGTGATGTTGGAGGGGGACCTGCGCCGGCAGTGTCAGCCAGTCGTCCAGGGTGCGGTTGCTCAAGACGGTCAGACGCTTCACCTCCGGTCGTTGAGCCAGCCTGCCCACCAGTTGCACCGACAGGTTTAGGATGCCGACTGATTTAGTCTGCTGGAAATTCTGGTCCGCGACCGAGTAGGTGAGATTGAACGCGCTCACGCTTCGCGCACAGCAAAGCCGGAAAGGCCAGGCAGAGTCAACTACTACGCTTTCCCCGAGCTTCCAGGCTTGCAGCTTCTCCTGAGGCCACTGCGCGCTTCGGCTCACCGATGGCTGGCGACCTCGCGGTAGAGCTCAACCGTCTGTTCCGCGCAGCGTTTCCAGGAGAACTTCCGGGCCTGCTGTTTCTCCTTTTCGACCAACTCGGCGCGGAGCGTCGCTTCGCGGTGAAGTCGCTGGAGTGCGTCCAGATACGCCGACGGTTCCATCTGCGAGTAGAGGACGGCCTCGCCGGCCACCTCGGGCAAGCTGGCCACGCGCGAGCAGACTACCGGACAGCCCAGACTCATTGCCTCGGCAACGGGCAGCCCAAAGCCCTCGTACTTGCTCGGGAAGACGAGCGCCAGTGCACGCCGATACAGGTACACCAGCGCGCCGTCGGGCTGGTGTCCCAGGTAGTGCCAGTCAGCCGGCGGTTGACCTTCCGAGCCAACGCCCAGCCAGCGCGCTCCCACGATGAGCAGCGGGGGCAGGCGGATCTCGCGGCCCGCTGCCACACGGTAGACTTCCCGAATCAGCGCCAGGTTCTTGCCCGGCTCCAAGGAACCGACGAACAGGAAGAACTCCGTCGGCACCGGAAACTCGGGTTTCTGTTCGACAGCCGCCGGCTCCATTGGATGGAAATCGCAGCCGTTGTGGATGACCTCGAGACGGCTCGCGGGCAGGCCCAACAACTGCATCGCCTCCTCGGCGGTGAATCGGCTCACGCAGATGATCCGGTCCACCTCGTGCAGCCGTCGCAGCCGTCGGGCTTCCGACCAGCGATGCCATCGGCGAAACCGGGCGGGGTGTCGCAACACGGCCAAGTCGTGCAGCGTGACGACACACTTCACGGGTGACGGCGGGCGGACCAGATAACTGGCCGTGGCATGGTAGAGCTCCGCGTTGCGCCGGCGCAGGGATCGGGGGGCGAGGAGTTTCGCCCAAAACACCTCGCGGTAGAAAGTCTTGATGGCCCGCTGCGGCTGCCGGTATCCGTAATTCGCGACCTCCCAGGCGAACTCGAACCACTGAACGTCCTTGGCTGGCAGCGACCGCAGGCCCTTGAGCAGGCCGCGCGTGTACCGCGCGATGCCGGCCTGGGCCGTGTACAGGCCACTTGTATCGATGGCGACACGCATCTAGCCTCGCGGGGACTTCCGGAAAACGTAGATGTAACCTTCGGGCTGCCCGGGAACCGGTTCGTCCTGCACTTGGGATTTCAGCGTGAGACCCGCCGACTGTGCCACGGGAACCACTTCTTCCGGCGGCGTGCAATGCAGATCGAACACGGCCCCGCTGCCGTGGCGCCAACGCCGATAGGCCGCGTCCAGCCCAAAGGGCAAGGCCTCGATCACCCGTTTGCGCACCCGCGCGCCCAAGCCCGAGCTTCGGCTCCGCGCCGGCAAGTGAAAGGCCACGAATCCGCCCGGCTGACAAACCCGCGCGAACTCGGCCACGTATTTGGCCGCCAACGTCCACGGCATGTGTTGCAGACAAATGTGCGAGAAGACCAGGTCAAACTCACCGCTCTGGAAACAAGCCAAGTCCTCTCGCTGGTTCAGCACGAATCCGACATTGGGTGTCTTCTCCAAGATCTGCCGGCCCCGCTCGATCATCGCGGGGGCGATGTCCACGCCGGTCACTTGGTTTGCCCGGCGGCTCCAGGCCAGGCCGAGCCGGCCCACGCCGCACCCGAAATCCAGCACGTGCGTGAAGCGAGCGGGGCAGGCTGCCTGCTGCCCGAGCAACTCCTGATAACGCGCCACCACCTCTTCGCCGGTCCGCAGGAACGCCTCCAATTCCCACCGCCCGCCCCGCTTGTCTTCCTGGCTCGCCACCGCCCACAGCGGGTCGTCCTCGCCCAGCGTCTGCCAGGTCTCTACGAGGTGATCGAACTCCGAGCGGCTCATGGCGGCGACAAGAGCAAGGGCCTCAGGCAGGCTGCGGGGCGCCCGAAGGGACCGCTCCGTTCAAACCTGGTTCGTCTTCGATGACGACCTCCCTCACCGACTCCGGACCCCGAACGCCGCCGTTCAGCGCCACGCTCAGTCCCACGGTGCCGGTGAGCACCATAAGATCGAGGTCAAACTGTCCGTAGAAAACCATGTAGAAGATCAGCCGCGTTACGAAGTAGGACAGAAGGAAGGTGTTGATCGCTTTGAGTTCGGGATCACCGTAGCGCTGGTTTCGCCGCAGAATCTTCAACGCCGACCAACAAAACCAAAGAAAACAAATCACCGCCCAAATGCCGAACGGGATGACCATCGTCAGCCAGCCGTTATGGTAGTTGCCGCTGACCACGGTGTCCTCGAAGGACGTAAAGAAACCCCGCCGCATCGCCTCCTGCGTCAGGTAAAGGTCCGAGCCGATGAAGCCGTACCCCTTGCCAAAAAACAAGTGGTCCGGCACCTCTTTCCAGACGACCCTCCACATCTCCAGCCGCCAGTTGAGCGTGCCGTCCGCGTCCAGTTTCGCCACGGGATCAACGTGCACCGGGAGGAAGCTTAGGCTGCGTTGGATCGATAGCGGCATGCGGTCGGTAAAGCCGATGAGGACGGCGCCGCCCAGCACACCCACCAGCAGGAAGGCCGGGAGAAATCGGCTGCGCAAGAGGCCCTCCGACAGGAATTGCACGACACAGAACAGCACGAACAGGATGGTGCCGGAGCGATATCCTCCGAGCAGGCCCACCACAAACGCCACGCCCATAAGGACCAGACGATGGGGTCGCGCGAGGTCGAACAGCCCACGGATGCCGTAGCGCAGGAACAGAAACCAATAAACCGCCTGCGCCGCGAAGGTCAGGCTGGCAAACCGCCGCAGGCTGCCCTGGGTGGACGCCTGTAGATAGGCGACCTCCCAGTTGAACAGGGCGAAGAGGGCTTCGAATCGTGATCCAGCCGCGTAGGCCAGGTCACCGAGCACCGCCGTCATCCCTGACAGAATGTAGAGCGACACATACAGCAGCGCCCGCTCCCGGGGAATAGGTCTGGCCACCAGCGCGAAGTAGCCGATGACCGCCCCCAGCAAGCCCAGGTACCGCTTGCCGCCCCACACTTCGGAGCCAAATGCGCGCCCGCCGATACCGCCGGTCAGATAGGCGGTGCCCAACACCACGCACGTCAGTAAGATCAACGGCATGGAGATCGAAGACACGTGTAGAAACTTGGTGCGCTTCATCAGGGTGCGTTCCAGCAAGGCCAGGGACAAACTCAGGCACGCCATCACGATCCAGAGTCCGGGCTGCCCGGGCAGGAAGAAGGTGATGAAAAACGTGTTCCAGGAAGCCACCAGGAGAAGATGGTGCCAGCGGACGAGCAACGGAAAGCTCAGCACACCGACGACCATCACGACGGGCATCAGGTCGGTCATGCTGTCCGGTGTGGCCAGGAGATAGCCCAGAAACACCGCCACCGGCAGACACACGAGGTATATCAACCACGTGCCGCCAACTCGTAAATTGCCAGTCATTGAACCGAATTAGACCGAAGGTCCCGGCGCTCCGCAAACCTTTTTCCGCGCCCCCGCAGGGGGAGGCTCGCATCCGGCTCTTGCCCTGCCCTCCAACACTGGCAGGCAGGCTCCGCCGTCCCGACACCCGGCGTGTCACCCGTCATCGCCCCGGCGCCAATCGCCGGCGTTGCGTCTGGCTGGAGTTCAACCCCACCCCAGCCAGCCTCGCACCCGTCCTGCCGACATCGCCCCGAAGAACCGGGCCTCGTGCTGGCGTCCCCGCACCAGGGCAAGCGTCATCGGCTTGAGGGGACCGAGCCAACTATAGAGCACGAACCACAGCGGGAACTGGTGCTTTCTCAGGACCCGCCCCATCCCGACATTGTAGGAGTAGGCACGACGCAGTCGCGCAGGGTCGCTCGCCGGACGCGGATCGTCGGGATGGAACACGGTACAGTCCGGGTCGTAGTGGAGACAGCATCGTGCCGCCACTGCGCGCAACGGGTAATCCACATCTTCGGACGAGCCCCATGGCGTCCCGGCCCCGACTCCCAGTGTCTCGTCGAAGTCACCCACGCGGTCGATCAGGCGTCGGCGAAAGAACAGGGTGTTGGAGTTCACGCGGCGCCAGACGTTGTTCTTCGTCACCGGGCCCGGGTCGCGGTCGAACCGACCCATGACTTCAGCGCCGCCGGGAGTAACGGGACGACCCGTGATACCATCCCACTCGGCATGCCGGTGGAACTGGGCGGCTAGCGTCTGCAACAAGTGGGGGCCATACCAGCAATCGTCGTCCGGAAACGCCACCACGTCGCCGGCAATGTGCTTCAAGCCGGCGTTCCGGGCGCGAGAGAGCCCGAGCGCGGATCGCACGTGCTTGATGGTCAAAAGCGGCTCGAATGGCTGTAGAATCGGGCGAAGACGATCGTCCGTGTTTTGATCCACGACCACAACTTCCAACTCCCGGTGCGTCTGGCAGCCCAGTTCGCGCAGAAAGCGCCCGACCTCCCGGGTTCGGCCGACTGTGGCCATGACGAGTGAGAACTTCACGGCACCATTACAGGGCCTCCGCGAGTTGCAGCAGTCGGACGCGCCACGTGTGCCGGGTCAGCACCCGGGCGCGCCCCCGCGCGCCGACGCGCCGGGCACGTTCGGGATTACGGCGCAGAGCCCTGAGGTGCGCCGCGGCTTCCGGCAGGCTCTGGTAGGTCAACACCTCGGTCCCCGCTTCGAGGGCGGCAGCCACGTCCTCGTTGTGTTCGGTGAGATAGCAGCAGCCGTAACCGGGAAACTCCAGATCGCGCAGTTTCAGGTAGCTGTTGAAGCGACCGCGCTCGTCCCGGCTCTGGTTGAGTCCGAGTACGACCTGACTTTCACGCAGGAAGTCAAAGTACTCAGTGTCGTCCAGCGATCCGCCCGCCTGGCGGCGCACCAAAGGCCAAACCAGACGGCGCATTACCTTTTCGGTGAGTCCGCCGCTGACCAGCGCATTCCACAAGCGTTGGCGACGCGAGATCGCGCTGTAAAACGGATCGTCACCGGCGCCGATCCAACCGTGCCCGCGCACGTCCACGCGGCATCCCCATAGGCGCAGCAGGCCGAGTTGGGTGATTCGGTTCGTCGTCGGCAGGCCAACAAAGACGACCTGCCGGCGGGCCTGCCGGCAGGTGAGGTCCGGCAGTTCGTCCGGGTTCAGCGCGTAAGGGAGACAGGCGGCCCGCACGTTCAGAGCGCGGTATTTGGGCAAAGCAGCGCGCTCAGGAAACCAGTTTAACGATACCAGGCCTGCCAGGTTCGCCACCTCGCTGAACCGGTGTATGCTGTCGCAGTAGAAATTGATCCATGGCACACCGAACTGAATCGTGTCCTTCACCAGTCGCGGGTCCAGTTCGCGCGAGTAGCAGTAGGAAATGACTGCGTCCAGTCCGTGCTGGTGATGCGCCGTCTCGATCTGCTCCCACAGTTTTTGCGACGTGGCTGCGCCCGGAGCGGCGGAGTCCGCGGCCTCCACGCCGGCGCCGCCCCGACTCCAGTCGAAGCTGACGTCGACGGGGATGATCAACCGGCTGACCGCGCCGCGCAGGCCGTCGTAAAAGTGGCGTTGCCAGAGCGCTCGGTAGTGGCCGCTCGAGGCGTGGCAGTCGGAGACGATCGCGAAGACGACGCGGAGGGGTTTCATCGTCCTGTTGGCCGCCGGGTGGCGACAACGAGGTAGCCGGTGCAGACCTCCTGGTTGCCGAGCCAGCCATCGAAGCGGGGCAAGACCCGCGGGAGCAACCAGTGAACCACCACCTTCGCCACCGCGCGCCCCAGAACCGACACAGCACGGCGGAAAACAGAGAGTTGCCGCTCCGCGTTCGCCCAAAAGGTGTAGAAGGTTTGGCTGAAGATGACCGCGGAACGCCCGGGTCCGCCCACCGCAGTGATCGATTCGACGGTGAATCCTTTTTTGGGCAGCCAGTGTTCGTACCAGTGCCGGGTGAAGCCGCCGTAGTAGTGGTAGGGCTCCAGGTGCAGGAAGGAAAGCAACGGCGCGGTCAGGAGCAGTCTGCCGCCGGGCTTCAGCAGGCGGGCAAACTCATCCAGGACAAGCACGGGATCGACGGTGTGTTCGAGGACTTCAGTGCAGACGATGGCGTCCACGCAGGCATCCGGCAGCGGAATCCAAGTGATATCGCAGATGTGATCAATCGGGTTCAGGTACTTCACCAGGGGCCCCTGATACTGACAGAAATCCTGCGTCTCGTAGCGGCAGTGGGCAAAGAACAGCCGGTACTTGCTCGCGCCAGCACCGGCGTCGAGCACGCGGCTGCCGGGGGGAAGCTTGGCTGCTTCGAGCCTGATGAACTGGTCCCGCGCGTGGGCGTCGGGGTTCCAGAAGCGCTCCGCTGCCGTGGTGACGATCTTGTCCATTGCCGCCGGCATGGTACAGAAGGAAGCCCTCTCTTTTCGAGTCAAATATCGCCCTCGTGGCGAGGCAAAGGGCCGCGCAAGGCGACCTTTCGGATCAGATGTCGTCCCAGCCACGCGCTCACCGGCATCGATATCACCAGCCACCACAGGAATGCCGGCCAGGAAATCGCGGCCGCTACAAGGCTTCCTGCCGTCTTAATCCCCGCCAGCGTCAGCATCACGCGGACCATGGCCGCACTGTTATGCTGTCCCTGCAGGAGGAGGTATTGAAACTGGTTCACTTGCGACGTCACCATCGCCAACCCGCCCGCAAAGATCATGACCAACGACCGCTCGTAACGCGCGTCGATCAGCCAGCCGACAAGGTGGGGCGCAACGCCGTGGAGGCAGGCCAATCCGCCCACGGCCAGCGCCAGGAAGACCAGGGTGAAAGCGTCGCAGTGGCGTGCGAGTCGCCGCCAGTCGTCTGCTGTGGTCGCAGCGTCGGCCTGCCGAAACACCGCAGGGAACACGCCCTGCATCAGACCGGCCAGGGCCAGCGTTGGGACGTATCCACCGAGATTGGACGCCAATGCGAACAAGCCGGCCTGGTCTTCCCCAAAGAAAAGAGCCACTGCCCAGCGATCGGCGAATTGGAGCAGCCAACCGCCGAGGCCCAGCCATGCGAACGGCCGCCCGTAGCGCCGGAGTTGCTGAAGCCACTGCCGATTCGCGTCGGTCGAGGGCGGGGAAGCTCGCCAGGCCGCGCGAAAGAGCCAGAGCACGCACGCGCCGAGGAGGAGGGCGTGCAGGGCAAAACCGAGACCCAGCACCAGGAACGTGGCGCCGAGCGCGTAGGCCAAGGCCAGCGGCAGGAGGGCACGGGTGGCGGCGGCTGTGCTGTTCAACGCACAGATGGCCCAGTGGCGCTCGTCGGCATTCAGGGCGAGCGTGGCGGCGGCGTTGAGGGCAATCACCCAGTTGGCCAGCACCAGCATCGGCAGACACCACAGCCACTGCAGGTCGCCAAGCCCAAGAGCGACTGCCGCGACGAGGACCCCGAGCAGGGGCGCCAGGAGCTGAAGGTTGATCCAACTCCGCACCCAGAGGAACCGGACGAACTGGCTGGCTTGGGACCGCTCGCGCTGCCAGTAGCGCGAGGTGAAGTTGATCAGCCCCGGATGCGTGATTTGAACGGCGATCTGAGCCAGCGTCAGGAAGTAAACCTGGTAGACCCCATTGATCGCCGGTGGCACCAACCAGGATAGCAGCTTGATGCCGATGATGCCGAACACAAAGGCGCCGAACTGATTGACGACGATAGGGACCAGGCGGCGCATCAAACGCGGGAGAGGTCCGTGCCGGCCGGCACGAAGATCAGATTGCCATACTCGTATGCGGCGCGTGGCTGGTGGGGACGAAACCCGCCGCCGGTCAGCTCCCAAGGAGTAAATCCCCGGTCCACCATCTCTTCGATCAGCGGGCGACTCGCTGGCAACCCTTCCGTGTCTCCCACTTCCACGGAGACGATCGGCCGGTCTTGCGCCAACAGGTTCACGGCCCCGCGGAGTATCTCCTGTTCGGCCGACTCGGCGTCGATTTTGATCAGCGATATGCTCCGGCCCAAGTCGCGGCGGAATCGGTCCAGCGAAATGGTCGGGACCTCGATTAGCCTCGGGGCCGGCGGACCTTGCTTGATCCGGGCGTCCCGGAGACTGTTGAATGCCATCCACTGCGGCCCGAAGTCACGGAAGGTCATGGCACCCTCGCCCGACCACACCGCGAAGGGGTGCACGGTCACTTGCGGATACCGGCCCACGTTGCAGTGCGCGATTTCCCGCGTGGTCGGGGTCGGCTCGAAGGCGTGAACCAGACCGCGGTCGCCAACCAGACAAGCAAAAAGCGTGGTGTAATATCCCAGGTGCATGCCGATGTCCACCACCTGTTCGCCGGGCCTGATCAACCGGCAGAACGCCTCCGAGAGATCGGGCTCATATACCCCGTAAGCCGCAATCTGTTCGCTCACTCCCTCACCGTTGACGATGGTAAACTCGTCAAGAAAGAAAGTGGGGGCCGTGCGCAGGGCACCGACCGGCGCGCGAATCAGCCCGCGCCTGCGGATCTGGTTGCGAAGGAATCGTGCCGGATCCAGCCACGGTTTCTGCCACGATTTGGCCTCGCGATACCGGCGGCAGGCAGCCAAACAGCGAACAATCTCTTCGTGCTGCATGTCAGTCAGTCCGTTTCAACCACAGATCAACCTGCCACAATCGGCCATCCGGCCATGTCCGCAAGGTGTCGGTCAGATCGTCAAGCTCGAATCCCAAGGCCGTCAACGCATTCAGCACCTCCGGCATCAAGCTCTGCTCATGATAGATGGCACGTAACGAAACCTCGACGACGAGTCGGCGCGTCTGGGCCAGCGTCTGTCTGCCACCGGTAATGACCCTCCCCTCAAAACCTTGAACGTCAATCTTCACGAAATCGGGCGGCGGGAGTTTCTGCCTGCTCACCAGTCCATCCAAAGTAGCCACCTGCACCGACGCGTCGTATAATACTTCGGTCCCACATCCGACCGGTCCCGATTTCTCCAACGGCGTCAAGAGCGAAGACGCCGCCGCATTCTGCGTCCGGTGCAACACGTCACTCGTATCTTGATCGCCGAGCGCAAACGGAAAGACCTCCCAGGCCGCCTGGGAGCGCCCCCGGCGGGCCAGGATCCTCTGCCGGGCTTCGGGTTGCGGCTCGAACAAGCAGATTGCCTCAGGCCGAAGAACCGCTTGGCAGGCCTCTGCCCAGAGCCCTTCGTTGGCGCCAATGTCATAGACCACCCGTGGCCGGAATCCCTCGTCGCACCAGCGCTGCAAAACCTGGCAATGGCCCTCGTCCCACCCGTGCCGCCAGGCCCCGATGATCCGAGGCTCTGCCGCCAGCCGGGCGACCTTGAGGCAGCCGGCTTGCACTCGAGCCCGGAGAAAGCGCCCCGCTCGGTATGCCCAGCCTCGGTTCAGCGGATTATTCATCCGTTGCACAAAAGATGCCATGGCTGTGTCGTCTCGGTTCACGCGCTGACAAGTTGATCAAACGACATTCACTACCCGAATGGCAAGCAAATCGGGATGGCCAGGCACAAACCCGCCAGCATCGCGAGCTGTAAGCTTCAGCGCTTCTCCTGCGCGGCCGGCTCGCCTCGGAGTTCTTTGCTGGACCAGACCTGCCAATTCTTGATCAGCCGCGCCAACTCATCGGTGCGCACCCGTGCGCCCTGCTCCGTCAGATGCCAGATGGTGTCAGCGAAATGTTCACGCACGGGGTACGCGCCCAAGCGCGGGTCGCGCAGCACCGGGAGGCACTCCGCGACTTCAGCCAGGAAACGGCGGTTGGCTGTCTGAAAGCCGGTCAGGTTCTCCGGCGTCACGTACGCCCACGGCAATACGTAGGCCAGGC
>Ga0315274_10010533_pt1 | contig 13314 bp, 9 predicted proteins | sample YL17G02_20_MG_FD_203700 | JGI IMG/M metagenome (GOLD analysis project Ga0315274, IMG submission 203700) | Sediment microbial communities from Yellowstone Lake, YNP, Wyoming, USA - YL17G02_20 | ecosystem: Environmental > Aquatic > Freshwater > Lake > Sediment | place: USA: Wyoming | collected...
AGTAGACTCGTTCAGGATTGAAAATTGACAATTATCTAATCCCTGTCAGCCAGTTGCCGGCAAATACGGCGAAGTCGGCAAAATCCACGAAGCTGGACTGATCGAGGTCGACGCCGTCGCAATAAGAGTTGGCTGCAAAGCATTGTTCGTCCAGCCAGTGCTGTGCGAACCACGCCAGGTCGATGCAGTCGACGCCATCGGGGCAGCGGAAATCGCCCGCGGGAATCTGCCAGAGCAACACGGGGTAGTTGACTGCCTCGCAAATTGTCCAGATGGTGAAGAAGTCCCAGGCTGCGGCAGTGAAGGTGCTCATCGTTCGCATCTGGGCTGTAGTTTTGCCTGTGCCGCCGGCACTGGTTGGCCAGCCGCTTGTTTGAGTGTCCCAGAAACAGTGCATGACAGTTCCCAGGACCCGCACGTTTCCCACCAGTCCGCCGACATATTGATTGCCCGAAACTTTGCCCGTTGAAAAGCACTTATAAGCTGCTCCGCGTTCGACCTGGCCTACCAGTCCGCCAACATACATGCCTCCCTGGACAGTGCCCGTAGCGTAGGAATTGGTGACGGCGCTTGCTTCATCGGCAGTCCAGCCGGCCAGACCACCGACATCTGTATTGCCTGAAACGGCGGCGGTGGAGTAGCACATGGTCACTTTGCCGTCGCCAACTCCTCCGACCAAGCCGCCTACATACCAATCGCCCCAGATGCTGCCGCTTGAGCAGCAGTTGATGATCGTGCCCTCATCTGAGCCTACCAGTCCGCCGACATACAATCGGCCTGAAATGTTGCCGCGTTCGACGCGGCAGCCGGTGATTACTCCGCTCTCGAACGCCCCTACCAGGGCGCCAACATAATCGCCCGCCCCCGCCCGGACGTTGGGAGTCAGCAATTTCAAATCCATGATTTTTGAACTTACGCTGCTGACGTTTCCGAAAACTGCTATAGCATTTACGCCCGTAGAGGTGTACGTGAAGTTCGAGATAGTATGACCGCTGCCGTCGAACACGCCGCTGAAGGGATTTGAAACTGGATCGAAAGGGGTCCCCCTGCCGATGATATTGAAGGTTGTTCCGGTATAAGCGCTCAGGTCGATGTCGGCCATCAGCTTGAAATGCTTGTCCCAGTCGGCAGGGTTTGCCCCGATTGTGTTCATCTGCTCGGCTGTGTAAATCCGATATGGGTCTGCTTCCGTGCCGCTTCCGCCGCCGTATTTGGCGTAAGCCGGCAGGCAGAACGAGCAGATAGCAAACAATGCCAGTAACGATCTTGATGCTCGATTGTCCCAATTACGCATCTCTATCCTCCGAAGAAGTGGGCGGCAGCCGTCGGCCCGAGCTCAGGCCGAGGGCTTACAGTTCTATAAAATTGTATCAAATTTGTGGGGGCACTGTCCAGAAAAATCGCTTGCATTACCGGGCGAACGTGCATTATAATCACAATAGCTAAACTTGGCGGATACGGCATCTCTTGATGGAAAGTGTCGGGCAGAAAAACTCCTTAAAAGGAGGCAGACCGACAATGCTCAAACGAAAAGGCTTTACGCTGTTAGAAGTAGGCCCGCCTTGCCGGGACAGCCGGCATCGCTGTGGATTTCTAACGGGGTTGACGTTGATAGAGCTTTTGGTGGTGATTACCATTATCGCCTTATTGATGGCGCTATTAGCGCCCGCCCTGCAGCGAGGAAGACAGCAAGCCAGAGCAATCGCCTGTCAAGCGAGATTGCGCGAATGGGCCTATATTTGTTCGACGTACACTTGCGAGAACGATGGCAAGCTCTTCGGATGGGACGAGTTCTTTGGGCCGTTTTTCTCCTGGTTCTACCGCGACCATAACGGCAGGTACTATTTTGGGCCTTACCGTCGCGACCGGGGCAGACTGCTGTTGTGCCCAACCGCTCGCAAAGCTCGAGATTATGAAATACCCAAGGTGCAGGCTTGCCTGGAGCTCGGCGACAAGTCCTCAGCCTGGGCGTGGTTTCTGACGTACCCAGGCGATCCCCGGTTCATCGGCAGCTACGGGCTGAATTTCTGGGCGCTTACTTCTTATCCATCTGAGTCTGCCGGCGCCGCTTTGCCGGCTTCCAGGCCGCCATTATGGCAGAGCTGCCTGGTTAGAGGCGCCGGCAGTGTCCCTGTGCTTCTGGATTGCCGGGTGCCGCACGCAGCGCCGCGGCATAATAACGACCCGCCGGATGCTGAGGATAGACGGTCTGTAGGATCGGGCGCGATGTGGACCTTCTGCATCGACCGGCATGACGCCCACACGAACGGCCTTTTTATGGATTGGTCCGTGCGGAACGTTGGCCTTAAAGAATTATGGACGTTGAAGTGGCATCGCGAGTTTGACACAACCGGCCCATGGACCCAAGCCGGCGGCGTCAGGCCCGATGATTGGCCGCAGTGGATGAGAAGCTTCAAGAACCATTGAGCCGCCCCGGCTTGCTCGCGGGCGGGCCTGCCCCGAGCCCGGTCGAGGGGTCTGCCCTGTGAGAGTCGTGGCATTCGGGCGTTTTCGCCGGCAGATTCTTCGCTCCGCTCAGAACGGCGTCTGCCGGACGTTTCGAACAAATCTCAGCGAACAAAAACTGCCGCCGTTCGGTATCTAACGAAATCCGGCTGGAAAAATAGAAATACATTGTCCTTTTAGAGCTATTGTGCTAACATTGCCGCAAGGAGTGCACATTGTGGCGTCGGTATGCTTTTACTTTCAGGTTCATCAGCCCTGCAGGCTCAGGCACTACACCATCTTCCACCAGGACAGCAATTACTTCGACGACTCCAAAAACGAGGAGGTCTGCAAAAAAGTAGCCAATAAATGCTACCTGCCGACAAATCTGTTGCTGCTGGACCTGATCAAGAAATACCGGGGCAGGTTTAAGGTCGCCTTTAGCATAACCGGCGTATTGCTGGAGCAGCTGCAATCGCACTCGCGGGAGGTTCTATCCAGCTTCCAGGAGCTGGCGGCGACCGGCTGTGTAGAGTTTCTCGCGGAGACCTACCACCATAGCTTGAGCTTTCTATATTCGGTGGATGAATTCATCGAGCAAATTGAATCTCACAAGCAAGCTGTCCAGAAGTTTTTTGGCCAGACGCCCCGCATTTTCAGAAACACCGAGCTTATCTACAATAATAATTTGCCCCCTCTGATTGACCGGCTGGGCTGCTTCGACGCGATACTGGTAGAAGGAGCAGATTATATCCTGGGCTACAGAAGTCCGAACTTCGTCTACCGTCCGCCCAATTCGCAGAGGCTGAAGCTTCTGCTTAAGAACTACCGCCTCAGTGATGACATAGCATTTAGGTTTTCCAATCGGTCCTGGAACGAGTGGCCTCTCAGGGCCGACAAGTTTGCCAGCTGGGTCAACGCCGTCAACGGCAACGGCTATGTGGTCAACCTCTTTATGGATTACGAGACCTTTGGCGAACACCAATGGGAAGACACGGGCATTTTCAATTTCATGCGGCAACTGCCGGAGGAAATCTTCAAACACCCCGACAACGATTTCAAGACTCCTTCCGAGGTGGTTGCCGCATACGATGCGGTCGGTGTGTTCGATGCGCCTTACACCATAAGCTGGGCGGACCTCGAAAGAGACCTCTCCGCCTGGCAGGGAAATGCAATGCAGCAAAGTGCCGCTGCCGAACTTTACAAGCTCGAAAATAAGGTTAAGGCGACAAAAGATGAACGGATACTTGCGGACTGGAGAAAGCTGCAAACCTCGGATCACTTTTATTATATGTGCACAAAGTGGTTTTCGGACGGGGACGTTCACAAATACTTCAATCCTTATGATTCGCCCTACGAGGCGTATATGAACTTTATGAACGCACTGGATGATCTGAATTCTCGGTGCAATCGAGTTCTTCGGCTCGTCTCGGCGAAGGCCGAAGCCGGAGCGGGGCAAAAAGAGCAGGAATCTGCCCGTATTCCGATTATGGAGACGCCGCCAAGCCAGTCCGCCGTACATACAGCGGTCGAGGAGCAGGCCAGACCTATGCCTCGGATTCCCTCGGAGCGGGGTCCCTCGCAGGGGCACGCCCGCCATACGACTGACGGGCAACCCTCCGCCCGCAAGTGCGGGGATCAGGCCGACCAGCCTGCTGCCCCGCGGCCATCGCAGCGAACTGCTGACGGCGTCTGGCAAAGCACTTAACCATCCCCTAAACCTGCGGTAAAACCTCAGGCTAAATATTTAGCCCCGCGTTTCACGCGGGGTCTTGACACAGTTATGACTAACGCATACTGGGAACATTATTCGCATCCGGCTGATATAGGGATTCGCGGCTTTGGACCAAGTAAAGAAGAGGCCTTCACCCAGGCTGCTCTGGGTTTGACGGCCATCATCGCCGACCTTAAAACGGTAGAGCCAAAAGTAGAGGTCAAAATTAGCTGCCAAGACCAGGACGATGAGTTTCTTTTTGTAGATTGGCTGAATGCTGTAATATACGAAATGGCGACCCGGCAAATGCTCTTTAGCAGGTTCGAAGTCAGTGTTGAGAACGAACGGCTCTTGGCAAGGGTCTTCGGCGAAAAGATTGATGTCAAAAAGCACAGTCCTGTCGTGGAAGTAAAAGCCGCCACGTACACCGACCTGAAGGTCGGGCAGGACAAAAACGGAGATTGGGTGGTACAATGTGTGGTTGACGTGTAGTTCGGGAGAAGAGCAGAAATTGAAAGGGACTTAACCGCAGAGAACGCGGAGCAACGGAGGACGGAGGACGGAGAACGGACGACGGATTGCTGTCTTCTGTCCTCTGTCTTCAGATTTTGTTGCGCGGTCTCGGCGGTGAGAATTGAAAGAAGATGCAAAATGTATGCGGATAAGCTAAAAAGACATTCCGAGTGTCAGTGGCAGATCGAGCCATTCGATACGATGCGTGTGCCGGTGATTATCTTCGCCGATCAGAAACTTATCAGGGATATGGACGAGAAGGTTTTTGAGCAGGCGGTAAATGTCGCCAAGCTGCCCGGCATAGTAAAGGCCTCTTACGCGATGCCCGATGCTCACTGGGGCTACGGCTTTCCCATAGGCGGCGTGGCAGGTTTCGACGCCGAGCAAGGCGGCGTAGTCTCAGCAGGGGGCGTGGGCTTCGATATATCGTGCGGCGTGCGGGCGCTACGGACAGGGCTTACCGTGGGTGACATCGAGCCTCAAAAAAATAGACTTGCGGATTTGTTGGCCCGGCGAATACCCGCCGGCGTCGGCAGCAGAGGAAAGCTCAAGCTCTCCAGGCGGGAAATGGACGATATGCTGGTGGGGGGCGCCCAGTGGGCGGTCGAGCGAGGCTTCGGAACCACGGCAGACTTCGAACATACCGAGGAACATGGGCGCATGACGGGCGCTGAGCCAAGATACGTCTCCGACCAGGCAAAAAAACGCCAGGAGGAGGAAGTCGGCACACTTGGTTCGGGCAACCACTACCTGGAAGTGCAAAAAGTCACTGAAATCTATGACGCCGCCTGTGCGGAAGCGTTCGGCTTGCATCACGATGACATCCTGGTGGGCATCCACTGCGGCTCGCGAGGACTTGGCCATCAAATCGGCACGGATTTTCTGAGCAGAATGGTCAAAGAGGCGAGAAACCAGGGCATAGAACTCCCTGAAAAAGAGCTTGCCTGTGCGACGATCAAATCCGAGCTTGGCCGGCAATACATAGGCGCGATGAACTGTGGGATGAATTGTGCCATAGCCAATCGCCAGGTTCTGACACATTTAATCAGGCAGGTCTTCGCCGAAATCTGGCCCAAAAGCAATCTGGCACTGCTGTACGATGTCTCTCACAATACCTGCAAGCTCGAAGAGCACGTCGTGGATGGAAAAGCTAAGAAATTGTACGTACACCGCAAAGGCGCTACTCGTGCCTTTGGCCCCGGCCATCCGTTGCTGCCGGCTGATTTGAAAGCAGTGGGCCAGCCTGTTTTAATCGGCGGAACTATGGGGACCGCTTCTTATGTACTGGTCGGCACAGAAAAAAATATGTCACTTTCTCTTGGCTCTTGCTGCCACGGTGCAGGAAGAGCGATGAGCCGAACCCAGGCGGCAAAAAAATGGCAGGGAAGAGACGTTATAAGGACACTTGCCGAGCAGGGCATTATCATCCGCGGAGCGTCCGCACGCGGCGTTGCTGAAGAAGCCCCCGGCGCATACAAAGATGTCAATGAGGTGGTTGATGCCACCGACAAGGCCGAATTAGCCAAGAAAGTGGCCAAGCTCGAGCCTATGGTCTGTGTGAAGGGATAAGCGGATATCCCCGCCTGCGCGGGGACAAGCCTGCCCCTGCGGACGCAGGGGTTGCTCGCATCTCATTCGACTGCTGCTCCCCGCTTGCGCGGGGCAAGTTTACCCCTGCGAAAGCAGGGGCACGTATATCATCGAATTTTTAGACACGGATTTACACGGATTCACACTGTTGAGGCGCAGCCGAAGCATCCGGCATCCGGCGGGATTCTTCGCTCCGCTCAGAACGGCGTCTGTGAAATCTGCCCCGCGGCCAGCGCAGCGAGCTGTGGCTTTTCTTCCTTATCCCTCGGGCAGAATCTACGGCATAAGCCTTGATTGAAATATCCCGACCTGCTATCCTATAGCCTTTCGCACCCGAAGGAGTTGATATACAAAGAATACTCTTAGGCGAAAGGGAGCAAAATGCCAAGTCGTGCATCAGCATTTATTACCTCGATCTGTATTTTCACACTATGGTCGCCGGCAGCAGTCCAATCGTTTGCAGCGGATGAACCGCTGGCAAGAATCACCGTCGAGGCAGGAAAGCACACCCGAATCGATACCCCTGTGTCTGTTGCTCTTGATGGCATAACCTACACTGAATTAGCGTTGTATGAAATCAAGGGCTCTCACCGTTCACCCGTTGCTAAGAAAATTGAGCCCTGCAATCCGCCGCGGCTGTGGTGGATACTCGATGGCACTACACGTCCTGGGGAAGAACGAATCTATGAACTTATGGAGGGTCGGTCGTATGCGGAAAGATCCGTAGTCGTTCTCATAACAAGAAATGATGCGTTCTTAGAGATCGAAACAAGAGGCAGCAAAATTCTTAGATACAACCACGCTGTTGTTCCGCCGCCGCAAGGACAGAGCGAACTCTTTAGCCGCAGCGGATTTATCCATCCCTTGTGGTCGCCGACTGGTGACGTACTTACAAACATTCACCCGCCCGACCACATCCATCACTTGGGAATTTGGATGCCCTGGACGCACACTAAATTCCAGGGCAAAGACGTAGATTTCTGGAACCTCAAAGAAGGTCAGGGCACGGTTCGCTTTGTCAAATTCTTGAGCACGATCAGCGGTTCTGTTTATGGGGGTTTTCAGGCGGAGCACGACCACGTGGCTCTAAAGACCGACCAGGGCGAAAAGGTGGTGCTCAAAGAAGTGTGGGACGTCCGAGTCTATAACGTGGGTGGGCCTGAAGAAGGCTACTGGCTTGTAGACTTTAAGTCCACGCAGCGGTGTGTGGCTGATAGTCCGCTTTATCAGATTGAATATCGCTATGGCGGTTTCGGTTTCCGCGCCGCCGCCGAATGGAAAGGTGAAAACGCGGCGTATCTAACCAGCGAAGGCAAGACTCGCAAGGATGGGCACGGAACCCGTGCCCGGTGGTGTGACACGTCGGGCGCTATCAACGGCAAATGGGCAGGCGTCACGCACATGAGCCATCCGGACAACTTCCGCCATCCTGAGCCGATGCGAATCTGGCCTGAGTTTGAGAACCAGGTGTTCTTCAATTGGGCGCCTTCGCAATTGGGCGACTGGGTGATGGAGCCGGGCAAAGACTACATCTTCCGCTATCGGCTTTACGTGCACGAGGGCAAAGTCAACGTCGCCGATTCCGAGCGCCTCTGGCAAGATTTTGCCGAGCCGCCGGAGGTCAAGGTGGAGCCAGTGCGGCCCGCCAACGCAACCATATTGTTTGACGGCACGGACTTTTCGCAGTGGACGCACGCAAATGGCCAGCCGGTAAAGTGGCAAATCGTTGATGACTCGATGAAAATCGTGCCCAAGAGCGGCAGCATTGTTACAAAGCAGGAATTCCGGGATTTCAAGCTGCATATTGAATTTAAGACCCCGCAATTGGCTGCAAACGTCAAAGGCCAGGCACGCGGCAATAGCGGCGTATATCTGCAGCGGCGTTACGAAATTCAAATTTTGGATTCCTTCGGTCTGCCGGCAAAAGACAATGAATGTGGATCGCTGTACACGGTAAAAGCCCCGGACAAAAACGTCTGCAAACAGCCGGGCGAATGGCAGAGCTACGACATTACATTTCACGCTGCCCGATTCGAGGGGCAGGGCAAAAATGCCAGAAAAGTCAAGAATGCGCGCATTACAGTGTGGCAGAACGGCGTCCTAATACATAGTGACGTGGAGATACCGAACAAAACCGGCGCCGGGCAGCCGGAAGGCCCTGAGCCTGGCCCTATTCTTCTTCAGGAGCACGGCAGCGAAGTGATGTTCCGCAATATCCGGATTGTCCCTCTCGATGAGTAAGGAGGAAAGGCAAAATATGCAGCTAAACACGTTGTCCCGCCGAGACTTTCTAAAAAGGTCGGCAGCTTTTGGTGCCGCAGTAGGCCTGCCCACAATCGTTCCATCTTTTGTCTTCGGGGCAAACCCGCCCAGCGAGAAAATTGTGCTGGGCTTTATCGGCACAGGCGGCCGAGGCGGAGGACTTCTATCGAATTTTATGGGCCTGGCCGATGCCCAGGTCGTTGCCGTGTGCGATCCGAAACGGCCTCAGCGCGAGGGTGCGCAAAAAAATGTGGACGACCACTACGGCAAGAAGGTGTGCACCGCATATAACGATTTCCGTGAGCTTTGCGCGCGTCGTGACATAGACGCGGTGGTAGTCGCTTCCACCGACCACTGGCATGTGCTGCACGCGCTGGAGGCGGTGCGGGCGGGGAAAGACGTCTATTGTGAAAAGCCGCTCGGCATGAGCGTCGAGCAAGGACAGGTGCTGCGCGAAGAAGTGAATCGATACGGGCGGGTGTTTCAGTTCGGCACGCAGGAGCGGTCCAGCCGAAACTCTCGCTTTGCCTGCGAGATGGTTCGCAGCGGACGCATCGGCAAGGTTCACAAAATCACCGTTGCCTCGCGGTACAGCGAGGCCTCGGACAACTATCCGCCGATGCCCGTGCCGGATTGGCTTGATTACGACCTCTGGCTGGGACCGGCGCCCTGGGCGCCGTACACCGCAAACAGGGTCAATAATAGTCACTGGTTCCATATTAGCGACTATGCGCTGGGATTTATAGCCGGCTGCGGAATTCATACCATTGATCTGGCTACCTGGGGCAACGGCACGGATCTTACAGGCCCGGTAGAAGTTGAGGGTACAGGCGAATTCCCTCGCGACGGGCTATGTAATTGCGCGACGGCCTGGGACGTGAATCTCAAATTCGCCAATGGCGTGCTGATGAACTTTACCGACGGCAAGAAGAATCCGCTGGGCGTTCGGTTTGAGGGAGCGGACGGCTGGGTGTTTGTTAAGGAAGAGCATCTGGGCGGCACGGTGGATGCACAGCCCAAAGAGCTGCTGCGAAAGGAAATCGGCCCGGATGAAGTGCATCTACCCGTGAGCAATCACCACCAGCAAAATTTCCTGGATTGTGTCAAGAGCCGAGCCAGGACGGTCGCGCCGGTCGAAGCAGCGGTGCGGTCGGATACACTGTGCCAATTGAGTGACATTGCGATGCGGCTGGCAAAAAAGCTCCGATGGGACCCGGACAAGGAGCAATTCATTGGCGATGAGCAGGCCAACCGTATGCTCAAACGCCCGATGCGCAGCCCCTGGCGGCTGTAGAAATATCATGAATTTGACACAGAAAGGTAGAAAATGAAAAGACAAATACGATCTTTGACCATAATATTGGCCATCGTTGGGGCCTGCGGTTCCGGCGTCGCGACAGGGGCCGAGATAATTGCTCACCTTAGAGTTTCGGCTCCGAACGCCGATTTGGTCGATGTGCCTGTTCACGCCGTGATTGAACTGCCAAAAAGGCTGACCGGCGCGCGCTTGGAAGAAATCAAAGTCAAGATCACGCAGCTTAGTGATCTGTTTAAGACCGTCTCTGTGCCCGGCCAGCTTGTTCTCAATGAGAAAGAGCAACTGGAGGTGTGGTGCGTAATCCCGCGTCTTGAAGCAAACAGTACGAGCACGTGGACGGTCGGTGTTCCGGTTCTGGTATACCCGAACACTGACTTTGGCCCGGAAAAGGCCTTCTCCTGGCAGAGCGATACTGACTTTGGCGAAAAGGCCTTCTCCTGGCAGAGCGATGATGCCGACTATCTCGATTTACTTTTCGATGGCAGAAAGGTCACGCGATATATGTACGCCTATGATACTTCAAGCCCGCAGCGCCGCTTTGAAACCTACAAAACTTTTCTTCACATTTTTGACGCCCAGGGCGAAAATCTGTTGACCAATGGGCCGGACGGTGTGCATCCGTACCTAGAGGATAAAATTCTGTATCCGCACCATCGGGGCATATTCATAGGCTGGAGCAGGCTGGAGTTCACCGGCAGCAGGTACGATTTCTGGGGCATGGGAGGCGGCGTCAGCCAGGTGCACCAGAAATTTTTGGAGCAAATCGCCGGGCCGGTGCTGGCCAGATCAACCGCGTTGATTCACTGGAATGACAAGAACGGCGAGCCGATTATCGCTGAGCAGCGACAGACAACTGTTTTTCGTCAGAGCGACCCTATCCGCGGGGGCGGACTGCTGGAGCTTCGCACTGAGCTGAAGGCCGTCAGAGGCGACGTAGAACTAGGTGGCGATCCGGAACACGCCGGTTTTCAATATCGAGCCCACAATGACGTTGATTCGGGCGGCAAAGAAGTCAAGGCAACCTATCTATTTCATGATGATGGAGTCGACCCGAAAAAGGATATAGACCTGCCCTGGGCGGCGATGTCGTATCGGCTGAACAACCAGCAGTACTGTGTGCTCCACATGGACCATCCGAGTAATCCCAGGCCCACGATTTACTCGGCCTACCGTGATTACGGGCGGTTTGGCGCGTTCTTCACGCACACAATCAAGTCGGGCGAGACCCTGAAATTGTGCTATCGAATATGGATTGTCGGCGGTGAAATGCCTTCCAGACAGCAATGCATAAGCAGGTACTCGGCGTTTGTTGATTGCCCGCAAGTCAAGGTTCTGGATTAGCAAATTCGCGGGAAATTTGGGTTGCGTGTGGGTCATTGCAGCTTATAATGGATGTTTTTACCGGCCCCGGCAGGGGACGGTCTTATTGTGGTTATATGTAAGTCTTGCTGGAGGAAACAGTTACAAAGCTAAGGAGAATGGAAATGGCTAGACCTGTAACACTTTTTACTGGACAGTGGGCGGATTTGCCTCTGGAAGTGTTGGCGGAAAAAGCGGCAAGCTGGGGCTATGACGGCCTGGAATTAGCCTGCTGGGGAGACCACTTCGAGGTGGACAAAGCCCTTAAAGACGACAACTACTGCAAGGCTAAGCGCGAGCTTCTGAAAAAGCACGGGCTGCAAGTGTTCGCCATTTCGACGCATCTGGTTGGCCAGGCGGTTTGCGACAACATAGATGAGCGTCATAAGGCGATTCTGCCGCCCGATGTTTGGGGCGACGGCGACCCGGAGGGCGTCCGCAAGCGCGCAGCCAAAGGCGTCGTGCAGGCCGCGAAGGCTGCCAAGAAGCTCGGCGTAAAAGTTGTCAACGGCTTCACCGGCAGCTCGATCTGGCACGCAGTTTATTCGTTTCCGCCGGCGTCGCCGCAAATGATCCAGGCCGGTTACGATGATTTCGCCCAGCGCTGGACGCCGATTCTGGATGCGTTTAAGGCTGAGGGCGTGAGGTTTGCGCTGGAAGTGCACCCGACCGAAATTGCCTTTGACATTGCCTCAGCCAAGCGTGCTCTGGAAGCAATCAAGGGCCACAAGTCGTTTGGATTCAACTATGACCCCAGCCATCTTGGCTATCAGGGCGTGGACTACGTCAAGTTCATCCGTACCTTCCCGGACCGCATCTTCCATACTCACATGAAGGACGTTTGGTGGAGGCATGGCGACGGCACGGTGGGCGTGTTTGGCGGCCATACCAATTTCGGAGACCCACGCCGCTACTGGGACTTCCGCTCGCTGGGCCACGGTGACATCAACTTCGAGGAAATTATCGTTGCCCTTAACGATGTGGGCTATCAGGGTCCGCTTTCGGTCGAGTGGGAAGACAGCCGAATGGACCGTGAGCACGGTGCCAAAGAGGCTTGTGAGTTCGTTAAAAAGGTGGACTTTAAGAGCTCCGGCGTCCGCTTCGATGCGGCGTTTGAAAAGTAAGATTAAATATCAAAAATAAAAAATCAAAATTGCGGAATCCGCCAAAGGCGGATGACTTCCTCAATTTTGCATTTTGCTCTTTGATATTCGATTTCTTTCGAAGGGAAATTATGTGATGAACGGCAACAATAGTATCGGTCGGAGGCAGTTCCTTAAGGGCTTAGCCGGCGCCGCTGCGACGGCAGCAGGATTCCCGTATATTGTCAGCGCCGCGGCTTTAGGCAAAAGTGGCAGTGTCGCTGCCGGCGAACGGATTACCATGGGCTGCATCGGCGTGGGCTGGCAGGGAACAAGCAATATGAATTCCTTTCTCAGTGAAAAGGACTGCCGGATTGTCGCGGTTTGTGACGCGGATAAAAACCATCTGCAAGACGCGGTCAATCAGATTAACAGCCACTATAAAAATAAAGACTGCGCTGCCTATCATGATTTCCGCGAGCTTCTGGCACGCCAGGATATTGATGCGGTTTCTATTGGTTTACCCGATCATTGGCACGCCATTCCGGCTGTAGAAGCCGCCGCTTCCGGCAAGGATATTTTCGGCGAGAAACCTCTATCGCACAATCTGGCCGAAGGCCGGGCAATCTGCAACGCGGTGGCTCGCTACAGGCGGGTATGGCAAACCGGCAGCTGGCAAAGATCGCTGGAGAATTTCCGCTTTGCCTGCGAGCTGGTGCGCAACGGCCGCATCGGCAAGGTGCACACCGTCCAGGTGGGCTTGCCCGCCGGGCACACAGATTTTGCCGGCACTAAGGGCCAGGAACAGTTCGGTCCACCGCCCGGCGAATTGGATTACGAGCTCTGGCTGGGCCCGGCCCCATACGCGCCTTACTGTCCCGCCCGGGTGCACAAAAATTGGCGATGGCATTTAGATTACGGCGGCGGACAACTGATGGACTGGGTGGGCCACCACGTTGACATCGCTCATTGGGGTCTCGGATTTGACTACGCCGGCCCTTATGAGATCGAAGGCGTCGGCGAATATCCCA
>Ga0315274_10010534_pt1 | contig 13314 bp, 11 predicted proteins | sample YL17G02_20_MG_FD_203700 | JGI IMG/M metagenome (GOLD analysis project Ga0315274, IMG submission 203700) | Sediment microbial communities from Yellowstone Lake, YNP, Wyoming, USA - YL17G02_20 | ecosystem: Environmental > Aquatic > Freshwater > Lake > Sediment | place: USA: Wyoming | collected...
CATCGGCGTGGGCATGACGAAATGGGGCGAGCTCTGGGAGAAGTCGCTCCGAACCATTTTCACCGAGACGGCCTTGCTGGCCCTCGATGACGCGGGCGTGGATACAATCGACTCCATGGTCGTCGGCTGCATGTCCTCGGGATTGTTCGTCGGGCAGGAGCATCTCGGGTCGCTCCTTTCCGACTATCTGGGAAAAAACCCGGCACCGGCGGCGCGGGTCGAGTCGGCCTGCTCCTCGGGCGGCCTGGCCCTGCGCCAGGGCTTCATCGAGGTCGCCTCCGGCCTGTCGGATGTCGTCCTCGTCGGCGGGGTCGAGAAGATGACGGACGTGACCGGCTGCGAGGCGACCTACGCCCTGGGGACGGCGGCCGACCAGGAATACGAAGGCTACCACGGTTTGACCTTCCCAGCCCTGTACGCGATGATGGCCGTGGCCCACATGCACAAGTACGGGACGACCCGCGAGCAGCTCGCCCAGGTCGCCGTCAAGAACCATTTGAACGGCTCGAAGAACCCGCTGGCCCAATTCCCGTTCAAGGTTTCCATGGAGGCCGTCCTCTCCTCCGTCCTGGTCGCCGATCCGCTCAGGATCCTGGACTGTTCGCCGATCACGGACGGCGCCGCGGCCCTCGTCCTCTGCTCCCTGGAGACGGCCCGGAAACGGAAGAAGCCCTTTGTCCGGATCGTCGGGAGCGGCCAGGCCTCGGATACGATCGCCCTCTCCTCGCGGAAGGATTTTTGCTGGATCGAGTCCACTCAGATCGCCGCCCAGAAGGCCCTGTCGATGGCGGGCCGCAAGGTCGAGGACATCCAGCTGTTCGAGGTCCACGACTGTTTCACGATCGCCGAGATCATGATCACGGAAGCCCTGGGCCTCGTCAAGAAAGGGCGGGGCGGCAAGGCGGTCGAAGACGGTTTGACCGCGATCGGCGGCAAGTTCCCCGTCAACCCGAGCGGCGGCTTGAAAGCCAAGGGCCATCCGGTCGGGGCGACGGGCGTCGCCCAGGCCATCGAGGTCGTCAAGCAGCTCCGGGGCGAGGCCGGGGAGCGGCAGGTCAAGGGCGCCAAGCGCGGACTGACCCAGAATATGGGCGGCACGGGCGGGAGCTCGGTCGTCCATATCTTCGAGGCGGACTGAGAGGAGGACGAGATGCCGACACCATCGAGATATTGGCGCGAAATTCCCCAGCGCTACAGATACGAAGCCGGACGTTGCAAGGCCTGCGGATTCATCTGTTTCCCGCCCCGCCTGGTCTGCCCCCGTTGCGGAGCCCGGGAATTCGAAACGACGAAGCTCGCCGGAACCGGGACCGTGCTGACCTACACGATCATCCGGGTCGCTCCCGAGGGCTTCGAGGACCAGGTCCCCTACGCCGTGGGGATCGCCGAGCTTGAGGACGGCGTCAAGCTCACGGCCCAGATCGTCGATTGCGATTTCGCATCGCTCAAGATCGGGCTGAAGGTCCGGCTTGAGTTCCGCAAGCTCTCCGAGGACGGGGAGGCCGGCATCATCCACTACGGCTACAAGTTCGTCCCGGCCTGAGCCCGCCATGTTCAGGATCGAATCCAAGGTCGATACGCAGAGTTCCGAATACCGGCAGAACCTGGAGCATATGAACCGGGTTGTCGCCGAGTACAGGGAACGGTTGGCCAAGGTCCGGGAGGGCGGCCCGCCCAAGGCTCGCGAGCTTCACGCCTCGCGCGGCAAGCTCCTCGTCCGCCAACGCCTGGAGCGGCTTTTCGACCGCGATACGCCCTTCCTGGAGCTCAGCCCCCTGGCCGCCAACGGCATGTACGATGACGATGCGCCCGCCGCCGGTATGGTGACCGGCATCGGCGTCATCCGCGGCCGCGAGGTCCTCGTCGTCGCCAACGACGCCACGGTCAAGGGCGGGACCTATTTCCCGATGACGATCAAGAAGCACCTCCGCGCCCAGGAGGTCGCCCTCGAGAACAGGCTTCCCTGCGTCTATCTCGTCGACTCGGGCGGGATCTTCCTTCCCCACCAGTCGGGGACCTTTCCCGACAAGGAGCATTTCGGGCGGATCTTTTACAACCAGGCCCGGCTCTCGGCCCTGGGGATTCCCCAGATATCGATCGTTATGGGATCGTGTACGGCCGGCGGCGCCTACGTCCCGGCCATGAGCGATGAGACGGTCATCGTCCGCCGCCAGGGGACGATCTTCATCGGCGGGCCCCCGCTCGTCAAAGCGGCGACCGGAGAGGACGTCTCGGACGAAGACCTGGGCGGCGCCGACGTCCACTGCCGGATCTCGGGCGTCTCGGACTACTACGCCCAGAACGACGATCACGCCCTGGAGATCGCCCGAAACATCGTCGAAACGCTCGACCCGCCCCGCCGCTTCGAGCTCGACCGGGCCGAGCCCGAGGAGCCGCACTACGACCCGGCCGAGCTTTTCGGGATCGTCCCCCGCGACCTCCGCAAACAGTTCGATATCAAGGAGGTCATCGCCCGGATCGTCGACGGGAGCCGTTTCCAGGAATTCAAGGAGCTTTACGCCCGGACGCTCGTCTGCGGATTCGCCCGGATCATGGGCTACCCGGTCGGCATCCTGGCCAACAACGGCGTCCTGTTTTCCGAGAGCTCTCTCAAGGGGGCCCACTTCATCACGCTCTGCGCGATGCGGAAAATTCCTCTCGTTTTCCTCCAGAACATCACCGGCTTCATCGTCGGAAAGGACTACGAGCATCGCGGGATCGCCAAGGACGGCGCCAAGCTCGTCCACGCCGTGGCCAACGCCGACGTCCCCAAGTTCACGGTCATCGTCGGCGGCTCCTACGGCGCGGGGAACTACGCCATGTGCGGCCGGGCCTACGGGCCGCGCCTCCTCTGGATGTGGCCCAACGCGCGGATCAGCGTCATGGGCGGCGAGCAGGCGGCCAACGTCCTGGTCACGGTCAAGATCAAGAAGCTCCAGGAAAAGGGCGCGGTCATGACCGATGAGGAGAAGGCCAAGATGATGAAGCCCATCCTCGACGCCTACGAGGCCGAGGCGAGCCCCTACTTCAGCACGGCCCGGCTCTGGGACGACGGCATCCTCGAACCCCTCGAGACGCGCCAGGCCCTGGCCCTGGGGATCGCCATGAGCCTCAACGCGCCCATCCCCGATTATAAGGTCGGGATCTTCAGGATGTGAGAGGACGCGGTCATGGCCGAAACGACCTATGAAACGATCGTCGTCGAAAAGGATGGCCGGGTCGCCCGCCTCTGGCTCAACCGGCCGGACGTCAGAAACGCCTTCAACGCCGTCATGATCCGGGAGCTGCGGGACGCCCTCCGAGCCTTGGGCGGAGACGAAGCCCTCCGAGTCGTCATCCTCTCCGGCCGGGGAACGTCCTTCTGCGCCGGGGCGGACTTGAACTGGATGCGGGAGATCATCCGTTTCTCGTACGATCAGAACCTGGCCGAATCGCTCGAACTGGCCGCCCTTCATTGGGAGCTCTACAGCCTGCCCAAGCCGACGATCGCCCGGGTCAACGGCCCGGCCATCGGCGGAGGCGCCGGCTTTCTCTCCGCCTGCGACATGGCCGTCGCCTCGACGGACGCCGTCTTCGGGCTGAGCGAGGTCAAGATCGGCCTTGTCCCGGCCTGCATCGCGCCCTATGTCGTGAGGCGGATCGGAGAGAGCCGGGCCCGCCAGTATTTCCTGACCGGCGAGCGGATCGACGCGCGGAGGGCCTGCGAGATCGGCCTCGTCCACGCCGTCGCGGAGCCCGAGAAGCTGGACGGGAAAGTCGGAGAATGGGTCGGGCTCCTGCTCTCCTCGGGACCGGAAGCCGTGGCCAAGGCCAAGGAACTCCTGCGCAAAGTCCCCGGCATGGACGCGGCGGAAGTCCGGCGATTCACGGCCGAGATGATCGCCGGGCTGCGGACGAGCCCCGAGGGCCAGGAGGGCATGGCCGCCTTCCTCGAGAAACGGAAGCCCCGCTGGACGGCCTGAGATGTTTAAAAAGATCCTGATCGCGAACCGCGGCGAGATCGCCGTCCGAATCATCCGCGCCTGTCGGGAAATGGGGATCTCGACCGTCGCCGTGTATTCCGAAGCGGATCGGACCAGCCTCCACGTCCAGCTGGCCGACGAGGCCGTCCCGATCGGGCCGGCTCCCGCCGTCGAGAGCTACCTGGATATGAACCGGATCGTCCGGGCCGCCCATGACACCGGGGCCGAGGCGATCCATCCCGGCTACGGATTCCTGGCCGAAAACGCCGCCTTCGGCCGTCTTTGCGAAAAGGAGGGGGTCGTCTTCATAGGACCCGACTCCGCGGCCCTCGAGCTGGTCGGCGATAAGGTCCGGGCCCGCCAAACGATGGAGAAGGCCGGGATCCCGATCATCCCGGGCATGAAGTCCGTCGCTCAAAGTCCGCGCGAATGCGAAGCCGCGGCCCGCTCCCTGGGATACCCGGTCATCGTCAAGGCTTCGGCCGGGGGCGGGGGCAAGGGGATGCGTATCGTCGCCGATGAAAAGGGCCTCGCTCCGGCTCTCGAAGCCGGCTGCCGCGAAGCCAAATCCGCCTTCGGCGATGAGTCCGTTTATCTCGAAAAGTACATCGAGGACCCCCGGCACGTCGAGTTCCAGGTCCTGGCCGACAGCGCCGGACATACGGTTCACCTCTTCGAGCGGGAGTGCTCGATCCAGCGGCGCTTCCAGAAAATCGTCGAGGAGACGCCCTCGCCGGCGCTGGATCCCGAGTTAAGGGCCCGGATGGGGGAGACGGCCGTCAGGGTCATGAAAGCGGCGGGGTACACGAACGCCGGGACCGTCGAATTCCTCCTCGACAAGGACCGCAACTTCTATTTTCTCGAGGTCAACGCCCGGATCCAGGTCGAACATCCCGTGACCGAGCTCGTGACCGGTCTGGACCTCGTTCGCCGCCAAATCATGATCGCGGCTGGCGAGCCGCTGGGGCTGAATCAGAACGACCTCCGCCAGCGGGGCCATGCCCTCGAATGCCGGATCTACGCCGAAGACCCCCGGCGCCGTTTTCTGCCCTCCTCCGGCCGGATCGTCTTCCTCAAGGAGCCCCAGGGCCCCGGCGTCCGCTGCGACAGCGGGATCTACGGCGGCTGGGAGGTCCCGGTCTATTACGATCCCATCCTGGCCAAGCTCATTGTCTGGGCCGAGAACCGCGAGGCGGCCTGCCGGAGGATGGCCTCCGCCCTCGACGACTACGTCGTCCTGGGGATCCATACCACGATCGATTTCCTCAAGGACGTCGTCCGCCACCCCGAGTTTCTGGCGGGCCGGACGACGACGGCTTTCCTCAAGAAGCATTTCGAGGGATGGGGAGAGGGCGGGGCGGACGAGGATACGCTTCGGCTGGCCCTGGCTGCGGCCGCTTATGACGAGATGACCCGCGCCCGAATTCCGGGGACGTCCCGGGCCGGGGGATCCGCGCCGGGCATCCCCTCGCCCTGGACGACGCTGGGCGGCTGGAGAAACGGAGGAACGGGATCCCATGGAGTTTGAATTCCTGGTCGACGGTGCTCTCAGGAAAGTGTCCCTGGAGAAAAAAGATTCCGGGTTCGTCTTCCGCGAGGGCGGGACGGCCCTGGACGCTGAAATCCGGCCCGTCTCGGAGAACACTCTCCTGATACTGGCCGGCGGCCGATCCCATCTCGTCCGGATCGCGCGCGCGGGCGAACGGACTCTCGTTGCCCTTCACGGACGCGAATACGCAATTACCAAACCCGCCGCCGAGGCCGCGCGCTTCGAGCAGGGGGATGACAAAGCCCCTGAAGGAGAGAGGCAGGTTCGGACCCCGATGCCGGGCAAGGTCATCAAGCTCTGCGTCTGTCCCGGCGAGGAGATCCGGAAGAACCAGGTCCTGGTCATCGTCGAGGCCATGAAGATGGAAAACGAGATCGTGGCCGGGACGCCCGGCGTCGTCAAGAAGATCTTCGTCGCGGTCGGCGAACTCGTCGATCCGCAGAAGATCCTGATCGAGATCGAGCCCCGGCCTTGACCGGGAAGCGGAAGCGACGCGCAAATCCAGACAGAGGAGAAGGCCATGACGAACCAAGACGCGGAATCTTTAAAGGAATGCCGGGAGATGGTCCGGGATTTCGCCCGGGCCGAGATCGGCCCCCACGTCCGGGAGTGGGACGACAAGGCCGTCTTCCCCCGCGACGTCTTTCGCCGGCTGGGCGAGCTGGGCCTGATGGGGATTCTGATCCCGGAGGAGCACGGCGGCGCGGGGATGACCTACCGCCACTACGTCGCCGTCCTGGAAGAGCTGGGGGCCGTCGAGGGCGGGATCGCCCTCTCCGTCGCGGCCCACAACTCCCTGTGCACGAATCATATCTACACCTACGGGAGCGAGGACGTCCGCCGCGCCTGGCTGGCCCGGCTGGCGAAAGGGGAAGTCCTGGGGGCCTGGGGCCTGACCGAGCCCGAGGCGGGGTCCGACTCGGGCGCGACCAAGACGACCGCCGTCCGCGAGGGCGACGGCTGGGTCATAAACGGCAACAAGAATTTCATCACCCACGCCGGCGTCGGCGGCGTGGCCGTCGTCATGACCCGGACGAAGCCGGGGACCGACCACCGCGGGATCTCGGCCTTCGCCGTCCCCCTCGACGCTCCCGGTGTCACCGTGGGCAAGCACGAGGACAAGGTCGGGATGAGGGTCTCGGACACGGCCTCGCTCATCTTCGAGGGCTGCCGCGTCGGCGCCGAGGCCCTGCTCGGCCGCGAGGGGGAAGGCTTCATCCAGGCCATGGAGATCCTCGACGGCGGCCGGATCTCGATCGCGGCCTTGTCCGTGGGCATCGCCCGGGGCGCCCTCGACGCGGCCGTGGCCTACGCCAAGGAGCGCCGCCAGTTCGGCAAGCCCCTGGCCGCCTTCCAGGCGATCCGCTTCAAGCTGGCCGACATGGCGACCGATGTCCAGGCGGCCCGCCTCCTGACCGAGCGGGCGGCCGAGGACAAGGACGCCGGCCGAAAGACGACCCTCCTCTCCTCCCAGGCCAAGCTCTACGCTTCCGAGGCCGCCGTCAGGGTCGCGGAGAACGCCGTCCAGATCCTGGGCGGGTACGGCTACTGCAAGGATTACCCGGTGGAAAAATTCTGGAGGGACGCCAAGCTGTGCACGATCGGCGAGGGGACGAGCGAGATCCAGCGCCTGGTCATCGCCCGCGAAGTCATCGGGGAGTGATCGGGACTATCATCATTTCGTGATGACGGGAGAGCGTCAAAAGCCCTTTGACTTCCAGCCCATTTCTGTGTAAACTGGCGTCTTATGCAGCAGACATGGAAATGGCTGCTATGATACCCTAATAATATTTAAGGAGGAACTATTTGAAAATATTGATCTTCGGGGGCTCCGGAAAAATCGGCTCGGCCGTGGCCTGGGACCTGGCCAAAGACAAGGAGGTCGAGGCCATCGGCCTTATCGGCAGGCACAGGAAGACGCTCCAAAAGGTGAAAGACTGGGTCGGGAGCAGGAAAATCGTCCTGCATATCCTCGATATCAACAAGAAGAAGGAAGCCGTCTCCCTGATGAAGAAATATGACGCGGTCGCCAGCGTCATGCCCGACCGAAAGACGAGCTACAAGGTCCTGCACTATTCTGCGGAAGCGGGCCTTCCCAGCGTTGACGCCCTGGAGGAATTTCACAGGACGCCTGACCCTTACGAGGTCGAGGGGCTCGAAATCCCCAAGGGGCTGACTCTCGACAAATACGGCGAGTGGCTCCATAAGGAGTTGGCGAAAAACGGGGTCACTTTCATCGACGGAATGGGGTTTGCCCCGGGCCTCAGCAACGTCACCTGCGGAGAGGCCATCCGGAAGTTGGATGTCACCGAAAAAGCCGTGGCCCGGGTCGGAGGCATTCCGTCCAAAGAAGCATCGCTCAGGCATCCCTTGAGATATATGATCACCTGGGCCTTCTGGCATGTCCTGAGGGAGTACATGATCAAGCTGAAGGTCATCAAGGACGGCAAGATCGTGGAAGTCGATGCCGCGACGGACTTCGAAAAATTCCACTTCGGCCAACTGGGAAAAGACGACGACCTTGAATGTGCCGTGACGCCCGGCATGCCCAGCTTTCTCTTCACGCGGCCCGCTCTAAAGGAATTTGCCGAAAAAACCGTCCGCTGGCCCGGCCACTGGCAGGGAGTCATGACTCTCAAGGAATGCGGACTCCTCGACATCGAACCCGTGAATTTCAACGGCAAGAAGATCGTCCCCCGGGAATTCCTGTCCCATCTGATTACGCCGAAGCTCCAGCCCAACAAAGGCGAGACGGACGTCTGCGTCATGTATAACACCGTCGAAGGCATGAAAGACGGCCGGAAAACGCGGATCGAGTATTACATGTGGGACGAAGCCGACACGAAGAACAAGATGTCGTCCATGATGAGGGTCACCGGATTCCCCGTCGCGATTACGGCCAGGATGTTGGCCAAGGGGGTCTTTAAAGAGAAAGGGATCGTCGCTCCCGAGGATGCCTTCTACGGAAAGATCTATAAGGATTTCATGGAGGAGCTCGAAAAAAGAGATATCCGGATCCTCGAACTGATCCGAGAAATCTAACGGGAAGGTTCGGATCGAGGGAAGGATTCCGAAGAACCCGGAAAAGATACCCTAAAAAGACGGGTGAATGCTTGCCCGATCCCAGCCCGGCATTTGAGATAATTGACCCTCATATCTATTCTGAAGACTAAGACTTTTCCTCTTCGATTTTAAAGATGACTTTTGCCAGAGGATCAGGACACTGCCATTCATCCAAAATATCCAAAAGGCCCTCTCCCTCCTTATTTTTGATGATGGCTCCAGTAATAGGTTGCAGGATACTGCCCAAGGCAAAAATACAAACACCTCCTCCTGAAGGAATTTCCAATTTAGCATTTCTGATATAGAAGGTTGTGCCCACAGATGTTCGGCTGCATTGGCCTTTAGCTTTGACGCATGTAATCTTTAGGTTTCTAAACGCCATTATTTTCCTCCCACATGCTATTTACTATTCTAACGCCTAATCATCCGCCTGTGTCCAAGCCAACACTCATTATACAGTTTATATAAACCGGGGAATACAGTTCATATCCCCGCGCTACCTTGAGGAAAGAATTATTCTGGTTTGCGCTGTTGTCGACGCTTTTTGGGAAGCGGAGACGCCCCGGAAATTCTATCCTTTATTCTTGCTTCGGAGAAGTCGTTTTCTTTTGGGCGACTTTCCTGACCAGCCAGCGGCGATGTTTATTCCCCGCGGCGGTAGACGACGGCGGTGACCGTCTTGTCGTTCCCGCCCATGTTGACGGACAGGCCGTAGGGGCGGCTCGAGGGAATGGGAACCTGCCAGTTCGCCGCTTTTCCCGTGAGCTGCTGCCAGACCGTGACGGCCTGCCGGACGCCCGTGCCGCCCGTGGGATGACCCCAGCCGATCAGTCCGCCCGAGGTGTTGAAGGGCACGGCGCCCCCCCGCGAAGCGTTCCCGTCCAGGAGGAAGTCCGCGCCTTCTCCTTGTTTGGCGAATCCGATCGATTCGACCGACAGAAGCCCGGATATCGTGAAGCAGTCGTGGCATTCGACCGTCCCGATCTCCCCGAGCTTGACCCGGGAAGCCCGCAAAGCCATGGCCGCGGCCCGGGCCGTCGTCTCGAGCCGGGTCGGGTCCTCGGGGGGGATCGTCAGGTCCGCCTCGACCTGCCCCCAGCCCACGACCTCGACGGCGTCCTCTTTCTCGATCCCCGCCCGTTCCAATCCCTTGGCCGAGAGGACGGCGATCGCCGCTGCGGCGTCGGAGACTTTCGAGCAGTCGAAGACGTTCAAGTGGTCGACGAAGCTCCTGGGATTCGGCTCGGCCAGGGCCAGGGATTCCAGGTCCTGAACGGCGTTGTGATATTCCTGAGCCGTTTCGCACAGCCGGGCGTTCTCGACCGCCTGGCGATACCATCGGGCGAAAGCCCGCCGCGTTTTCTCCCGGCCGTACTTCTCGAAATAGGCCCCCGCCCGGTCGCTGAACTGAGCCGGGAAGAAATAAGCGTGGCCGTTCTTGCGCTCCCCCCGGTACCAGCCCGCGCCGGCCAGGATGTCGGCGCCGTAAACGGCCTTGACGGTGTTCTGGACCTCGACGCCGATGACGAGGACGATGTCGGCCGTCCCGGCCAGCACGGACTTGACGGCCGTCGTCAGGGCCAGACCTCCCGATCCGCAGGCCCCTTCGACCCGGGTGCACGGCTTCCAGCGCAGGCCGGGATCGATCGAGGGGATCAAGGCCGCTAGGTTTCCCTGTTTGTTGAAGCGGGCCGCCATGAAATTGCCGATGACGCCCTCGTCGACGTTCCCGCCTCCCCCGATCTGCTTGAGCGTTCCCTGGCCCGCTTCCCGGATATACTCCTCGAGCCCGGGACGGGCTTTCTTGGGATGGAACTCCTTGCGGCCCGTCCCCATCGAGACGGTGTGGTAGCCCGCCGCCATGTAGACTTTTTTCCGGCTCTTCGTCATGGCTTGACCTCTCAGTCGAAATAGCTGTTGATCGGGCCGTAGGCGTGGTAGAAGCCCGTGAGCAGGACCGTGTTGACGTCCTCATCCCCGGCCGCGACTCCGTCCCGGACGAGGCCCAGCCCTATGTCCTTGGACGTCCATCCGTAGGTCCGGGCGAGCTTGGCCCCCGGAGTCGTCATCGTCCTCAGTTCTCCGAAATAGGCGTCGAGGGCCTTGGCCCGGTCGGGGAGCTGAATGACGCTCTTCCAGGGCTTGGCCTGTCCGGGAAGGGCTCCAAGTTTACCATCGCCGCGGCCGGCGATGTCGGCGAAAGATACATAGGCCCGCGTCTCGAGGTCCAAGACTCCGCCGGGCCGTCCCCTCTCGTACTTCAGGAACCCGTCTTTCTGGGAGCCGTCGGCGAACTGCCCGCCCTTGATCCCGATCGAGATGAGCCGGTCGAGCAGAGGGCTGTTTAGGCCTTTCCCCGGCAGGCGCTCGTTCATGACGCTCAGGATGCATTGGCAGACGTCGAGGCCGACGTAGTCGACGAGCTGGAAAATGCCCATGGGCCGGATCAGGAAATCCTGGCTGACCTTGTTGACCATGTAGACGGCGTCGACGAAGCCGTGCTCCGGGGCGAGCCGCTCGACCTCGGCGATCCCGTGGAGGGCGTCCCGCATGAAATGCCCGTTGCCGATGAAGCCGGCGACGTCGCGCGAGGGGATGACCGTCTTTCGGAGTTTCTTGGCGAATTCGGCGGCGAACTCGGCCAACTCGGGGAGCGTCGTCTCGGCCCGGATGACCTCGACCAGCCTCTGGACGGCCGGCGGATTATAGAAGTGGAACCCGATGATCCGGCCGCCCAGGTTCGCCTTCCGGTTCAACTCGGAGATGGGGATGGACGAGGTGTTCGTCAGAAACCAAGCGTCCCCGCCCCCCCGGGAGACGATCCCCGAGTAGAGCTTGACCTTGAGCTCGGGATTTTCGTTGACGGCCTCGAAGACGAGCCTGGAATCGCCGGCGCTCTCGATCTGGGTCGTGGGCCGGACGACCGACAGCACATCCTCGACGTATTGCCGGATGATCTCCTCGTTCTCGACGAGGTCCTCGCGTTTCTGGTAGGCCTTGCGGAGCCAGACCGCCTTCTTCTCGGCCGCCCGCAGGACCTGGGACCGGAGGTACTTGAGGAGCCCGGCCAGGGCTTCGTCGGAAACGTCGACGGCCCTGAGCGCGAACGAGCGCGACTCGTTCCCGGGCTCCAGGCTCAGGTCCGCCATCTCCATGGCCGTGAGCAGGACGATCCCGCTTCCCATCTTCCCGGCGGCGCCCAGAACCGCCACTTTCTCGAGCCGATCGGCGTAAGACATGGATCCCGCCTCCTCCCGGCCCTCTCAGCCGCCCCACTTGGGGGGACGCTTTTCGAGGAAGGCCCGCATCCCTTCGGCCGCCTCTCCTTCGAACAGGGACCCGAACGCCTCCGACTCCAGGGCGCAGCCGGCTTCGAACTCGATCAGGATTCCCTGGCGCGCGACCCGCTTGATGATCTGGACGGCCTGAGGACCCTTGGAGGCGATCGTCTTGGCGATCTCGGTCGCGGCGGGGAGAAGCGCCTCGGGCTCGACGACTTTCTGGACGAGGCCCATCCGCAGCGCCTCCTCGGCGCCGATGAGCTCCGCCGTCAGGAGCAGGTAGAGGGCGTTCCCCAGCCCGATCAGCCGGGGCAGCCGCTGGGTCGCGGCGTATCCCGGGATGACGCCCAGGTTGACCTCGGGCTGGCCGAACTTGGCCTTGGAACTCGCGATCCGGAAATCGCAGGCCAGGGCCAGCTCGCAACCGCCGCCCAGGGCGAACCCGTTGACGGCGGCGATGACGGGCTTGGGGAGAAGCTCCAGGCTGCGGAAGGTCTGCTGTCCCCAGCGGGAAAACTCCTGGCCCTGGGCTCGTGTCATCCGGACCATCTCGGCGATATCGGCGCCCGCCACGAAGGCCTTCCCTTCCCCGGTGATGATCAGGACCTTGACCTCGTCCCGGCCGCCCAGCTCGGCGAGGAGGGCGTCCATCTCCCGGAAAAAGTCGGAATTGAGGGCGTTGAGCGCCTGGGGCCGGGAAACGGTGACGGTCGCGATCCCATCGGCCACGGAGGTTTTGAGGATCTGATAGTCCATCGTTTCTCTCCTTTTCATTCCGCGAACAGCGACCGGGCGATAACGACGCGCTGGATCTCGGATGTCCCTTCGTATATCTCCGTGATCCGCTGGTCCCGGTAGAGACGCTCGACCCGGTAGTCCTTCATGAATCCGTAGCCGCCGTGGATCTGGAGGGCCTTGTGGCAGACCCGGTGGGCCATCTCGGATGCGAACAGCTTGACCATCGCGGACTCGGTCGTGAAGCGCCTCTTGCCGGCGTCCTTGATCGAAGCGACGCGGTAGAGCATGGTCTTGGCCACTTCGACGTCGACGGCCATGTCGGCCAGCATGAACTGGAGGCCCTGGAATTCAGCCAGGGGCTTGCCGAATTGGACCCGTTGCTTGGCGTAGCGGACGGCCTCCTCCAGGGCGCCCTGGGCGATGCCCACGGCCTGGGCCGCGATCCCGATCCGGCCGCAGTCCAGGGTCGCCAGGGCGACGCTCAGCCCCTTGTTTTCCTGGCCCAGCAGGGCCGTCGCCGGGATCCGGCAGTCGGTGAAGACGAGCTCGGTCGTCGAGGAGGTCCGGATCCCGAGCTTGTCCTCATGCTTGCCCACGGCATAGCCGGGCGTGTTCTTGTCGACGAGGAAGGCCGAGATGCCCTTGGCGCCTTTTTCGCGGTCCGTCTGGAAGAAGGCGATGATGACGTCGGCGAAGGAGCCGTTCGTCGTGAAATTCTTCG
>Ga0315274_10010535_pt1 | contig 13314 bp, 12 predicted proteins | sample YL17G02_20_MG_FD_203700 | JGI IMG/M metagenome (GOLD analysis project Ga0315274, IMG submission 203700) | Sediment microbial communities from Yellowstone Lake, YNP, Wyoming, USA - YL17G02_20 | ecosystem: Environmental > Aquatic > Freshwater > Lake > Sediment | place: USA: Wyoming | collected...
CGGAGCATGGCATCCGGGTTGGAATTTGCCGGATCAAACGGATTAGGAGAAAACTCGGCATACGGTGTAAACAGAAGAGGAAATTCAAGGCTACCACCGATTCAAAGCATACCCTCCCGGTAGCTGAGAATATCCTGGGACAGCAGTTTAAGGTTGCCGCGCCGAATGAAGTCTGGGTGAGTGATATAACCTATGTGCCGACTGATGAAGGCTGGCTGTACGTAGCTGCTCATAAGGATCTCTTTACCGCTGATATTGTTGGATATGCCATGGGAGAGCGCTTGACCAGGAATCTGGTCAGTGAGTCTCTGTTCAAGGCTGTGGCAGCTAAACACCCGGCTAAGGGGCTAATTCACCATTCAGATAGGGGCAGTCAGTACTGCTCGCATGAGTATAGAAATATCCTGGAGCGGTTCGGACTCTTGGCCTCGATGAGCCGTAAAGGGAACTGCTATGATAATGCGCCGATGGAAAGTTTCTGGGGGACGCTTAAGCAGGAGCTTGTTCATCACCACCGGTACAGGACCAGGCAGGAAGCGATAGGGGACATCACAGAGTATATCGAGATATTCTATAACCGGCAGCGCTTGCAGCCAGGACTTGGTTTCCTGTCACCTGCGGTCTTTGAGCAAAGATACTATGCAGGTCTAGTGGCAGCATGAGAGGTTTCGTGTCCGTTATTGACATCCGACATCATTTATACCGGACTTCGTAGGGGCGAAGCTATTGCTTTGAGGTGGAGAAATATTGATTTACTAGGGCTTGAATTACATGTAGTCGAAACAGCTTATATAATCAAGAAAAAGTTTATTATAAAAGAGCCTAAGACTTTACACAGCAAAAGGGCGGTATCTTTATCCCCATCGCTTGCTGCTTTATTGCGTGGGTATAGAAAAGACCAAGAGGCTATTAGGGAGAAGATGGGGAGTAAACTGACTGATGATGACTTTGTTTTTTCATGGCCTGATGGTAGACCGATAGACCCGGATTTGGTAACCAGAGCTTTCCATAGGATAGTAAGCAAGGCTGGACTGAATAAAATAAGGCTTCACGATTTGAGACATACTCACGCTACACTGATGTTAAAAGCAGGTGTGCATCCTAAGGTAGTGTCAGAGCGTCTAGGACACGCAAATATCGGGATAACGCTGGATACTTATAGTCATGTGCTTCCGGGATTACAAGAGGCAGCTGCGGAGAAGTTCGATAGAATTTTCGATGAAGTTTCTAACGAAAACTTGGACACTTCCGTTAGCAAAATGTTAGCAAATGATGGTGGGTTTGAGCGTGAGCCGCCAGCGAATCGAACGCTGAACCTGCTGATTAAGAGTCAGCTGCTCTGCCAATTGAGCTAGCGGCCCATCCTCAATATTGTAGCCACACGCAATCTGGCTGTCAATTTGGGGTCCGCTTAGCAGCTTTCTCAATTGAATCTGGCAAACGAAATAAAAAGTAAATTGAACACGTGAAAAATAAAGTCGTTATTCGGATTGCCTATCTTGCCTATCCCGGCCAAATTAAAATAATTTAGCTGCTCAATCAGTAACTGGAGTTATGCATCTCTTGCGCCCTTGTCAGCCTCCAGAGATACATGTACTTGCGCTTTTCAGACATGAATAACCACTTCATCCGGAAGAGGATGCCTTTTGCGCTCTTAAATGTTTTCACCATTTTTTCTCTCCCCGCCGCTTTACGTCTTCCCCTTTATAGTTACAACGAAATTTCTCATTAAACGTTACCTGAAAACTTCCTGTTATAATTCCCGCTCAAAATAAGCTTACTGCGATATACTAGGTCAATCAATCCTTTCGGCATATGACTTTTATCTTATAGAAAAATAACATTGCCTGACTATATACATGACTAATTTACTATTTAACTTGGGTCGCACCTGAGTTAAAATTAGTGTGCCCATAAGACTTGCGGTTCGAATTGAGGTGGTGAAGGGCAAAGAACATTGGGGGGAGCTGTGAGATGGAAAATACGGAAAAACTAGGCGAATTTGAACTTACGAAGTTAAGTAGTGCCATTGACGAATACAAAAAAAGAATAGACCAGATTGTACAAGAGGAAAGGCTCAAGTGGAGACAAATGGCCGAGGAAGAGGCGGAGAAAGTAATCGACCAGGCTATGCGGAGAGCAGAAGTCATTGTCGCTGAAAATCAGCAAAGATGTAAGCAAATTGAAGCTGAAGCGGAACAAAAGGCAAGAAAAGAGGAAGCCAGAATTATTGATGAAGCGAAGCGAAAAGCAGGGGAGATTATTAAAGAAGCCGTAGAGGAGGCAACCAAAGAGGCTGGGGAAGCAACCAGAATAGAAACAGAGAGAGTTTTAGAAAGGGCTAGGGCAGAATCGGATGATATCATAGCGCGCGCCAAATGGTCAGCTGAAAAAGAGATGGAGCAGTTTACCAAAGACGCCGTAGTACAAGCTATGGCAAGGGCAAGCCAGGAAGCCAATCAAATTATAGCTGAGGCTCATGAAAAGGCAAAGATAATCGTTGATGATGCTGTCGGGCGGAGCAAAAAAACGACTCAGATGCTAATGGATATCGTTCAAGGAGCCAGAGGTATAACGGACCAGTTCCAGCAGGATATGCAAGCAAAGCTTGAGGAATCATCCACAGTTGTTGCCAGTGCTGCGGATGACCTGAGACAAGTACTGGAGAGCCCGGTTGAAACAACCGCAGCGAAAACAGAGGTCATAGAGCCTTATATTGAAGTGTTCACTAATAGCCCTAAGAACGGGTCACGTGGCCCCCTCCTTTATCAGGGTTACCTGGAAATAAAAACGGGCGGACATTGTACCATTGAACAGGTCAAAAATTTCACGGCATCCTTGACGGGTGTCTCCGGCATCAAGCTGATAGGAGAGTGCGGTTCAGGCAGCGGGTTGACTGTCTTATTCAATGTGTTGGAACCCACCACCCTCATAAGCGTATTTATGAAAATGCCGGTGATTGAAAGAGTGGTTGCGGACGGCAATATCATTAGATTATTTCTTAAACGAAGAGCTAATGGAACGGAGAAAGTAGCAGCAAAAGTATCTAACGATGGGGGAGAGCGCTGACAAATATTTGAGATACTGAGTGCGTGGCTCCTTATTTAGTTCGCTTTATCCCCCGATTTTGTTTGAATCCCCGGCGTTTTTATTCAACATTTCCTTTAAGTCTTGGTAGCTGTTCATAGCGGCGACGGTGTTCAAGAAAGCCTTCAATGAGGCGCTTTGGCTTCTCAATTCTTGCAGGTCGCGCCCGATGGGGCTAACGGAGGTTGGGCTATCAGCGTAGGTGCCGTAAAAGGCAAAGAAGGCTTGATTCAGCTTTCTAATGTAGTAGCCCTGTGAAGCTAAATACTGCCGTTTCTGCTCCATAAGCGCTTCTGCCTGTTCAATTTCTCCTTGCTCCAGGTATTTATCGACGCTTCTTCTTAATTCCCTCATCTCAAGATTAAAGTCAAAGTCCGATTTGACTGTTTGCTCTTGACTCTCGATATTTTCGTTCTGGGTATAGTATTTGTCGTACACGATTGCGCCGATTTCCTTGCTGACCATGCCGGCTAGAGTCTCGTTCATCGTGGCGATTTCATAGTTGGGGGACACGCCAGCTAAATCAAGCAGGTAGAGAAAGCCCATCGGTTTAAATGCTAGATATTGGTGTACCCACTCTTCAGTTGCTGCGTAAATAGTAAATTGTAGACTTAAGTCATCGGTAACGAAGCTGGGATAGGTAGCCATACCGCCGATGGTTACCACAAGTGAGGATACCCCCAGTTCATCAACTCTGGCTTCGATATCCTCCTTTTCTGCAAGGTGTGTCTCCGGCTTTAAAAGAACCTCCCTGATACTCTCTATCCTGTCTCGTGGTGAAATTACCAGTAGATTCGGCGGTTTCTCCAGTTCGAAGCTGAGAGGAGGGAAGCTGACTTTTAGCTTTATGTATTCATCTATAGGGTTAAAAATGCCCTGCTCCGCCAGGGTTTCGGTTATTTGTTTGGCAATTATTCGTTCTACCTTATCTTTCAGCACTGCCCTTCGCTCTTCCAGACCATTCAATTCTGTATTGAGAGATGCCAGGTCTCCCTGCCCATCGGCGACAATCGACTGTATTTGTGTATTTAAGGTTTTTATTCGTCCAACATCGTTGAAATACTCTCTGACCAGTCCTGCTTCGTCTTCTATCTTATCCTCTTTGCCAGAAAAGAAATTTCTTATTTCGCTTGAGATAGTTTCGAATTCCCATCCGGCGAGGCTGAAACTGTATGGCTTTGCGATTTGGCTTAGTTGGCTATCAAAATCAGGTGCGGATTTGCAGCCGATGCCAAGCAAACTAACCAGTATCAGGCTTGTGATAACAAGAAGGCGTTTATTAAGTCTATTCGGGTGTTTAAGAGGAGCGTATACAGGGGTAAAATCCTCTCTTTTAATCCTTCCCTTGGAATGACCTATTCCCCTAAACAATTGAAATTTTAGCAGGGCGTTTAAGAGGGGCGCCAGCCCCTCTTCCAAACCTCTTCCCCTTCCCCTTGAAAAGGGGAAGGGGATAAAGGGGATAGGGTCATTAAATAATCTCATAACAATTAACTTGATTTTCCTTGTCGCCCTGAATTGTGAAAATAATCTAATCTTTTTGCCTCGCCTTTACCTGCTCTACAAGCTGAGAAAGGGTTTTCCCCGTTTTCTGGTGGATTACAATATCGGCGTAGCGGTCATGAGGTGTTGGTGCCAGGTTAACGATAATAAGTTTAGCGCCGCTATCCTTGGCAATTAGTGGCATTTGAGCGGCGGGATAGACCACGAGCGATGAACCGGCTACCAGAAAGAGGTCGCAAGCCGCAGCTCTCATTTGGGCTTCGCGGGTTTCTCTTTCGGGCATTGGCTGACCAAAGGAAACTGTAGCAGGCTTTAGTACTCCGCCGCAGGCTTCGCACCGTGGAGCTTTTTCTCCCTGTCCGAGCCGCTTCTGGATTTGCTCCTTCGGATATCTTTGACGGCATTCAAAGCAACTCACCCACCTCATAGTTCCGTGCAGCTCTATTACTTTCTCCTCGGGAATCCCGGATTCCTGATGCAAATTATCGATATTCTGAGTAATTACGCAATCTAATTTGCCCATATGATGAAGCTCGGCGATAGCATGGTGGCCCTGGTTGGGTCTGGCATTCTCTGCTGTCTCCCATAGCAATTTGTAGAATTCCCAGTATTTCTGTCTGCTCACCTCGTTCGATAAAAACTTCTGATATGTGAACTCATCAGGGTCAAACCTATCCCAAAGCCCGCCGGGACTGCGAAAATCCGGAATCCCGGACTCGGTGCTGATGCCGGCGCCGGTAAAAACAACAGGTCGCTTCGCCTGTAAAATCAATTCTGAAGCAAATTCAATTTCATTCATGATAGCGTTTACTAGTGTCTATTCGGGGTGTCTAAGAGGGGCGTTTATACGGAGGTTCCCCATAAAATCCTCGATTTTGTGGGGTAAATCCTCTCTTAGATAAACTAAGCTTTGGCATATGTCTGATTTGCCAGCCGAAGCTTTAGCGTAGGCTGGTCTTTTACACCTGCTTTTTAAGCGAGGAAATATCGAGCTTGCTGATAAGATGGCCGGTGTCCAGTCCGATTACCTGGCCCTTGTAAATATGCAGGTTAACAAAGGTCTCGGTTCTCAGGATGCCGGGGATGGCGGATATCGCATTTTCCATAAATTCGGCAAACTCTCCGGATGTTCTGGTGAGGACAATTAGTATAAAATCAAACCTCCCGGTAACATTGGCTAAATAGCAAACATTGGGGTGTTTGGCTATCTGGCTTGCTATTGTTCGCAAGTCCGCCAATCGGACTTGCAACCCAACAATGCCCATGAAACCATAACCCATCGCCTCCAGATTTGGTATTGCTGTTATGTTTATCATACCATCGCCAATCAGTTGCTTAACCCGGTTTCGCACTGTTGTCTCGGATACCTTTAGCGTTTTGGCAAGGTCTATGTAGCTCTGCCTGCCATCTTTCTGTAATTCCAGTATTAATTCTCGGTCAATCTCGTCTATCATGACAAACCTCAGTAAGTACTTAAAAATTGCCGATTAAACGCGGCTTTATTTACCATTTTAGCACATTGATGCTCTTCCTCAAGGCTTATTTCATGAAAGCACTATAATAAGCCTTTGCTACTTCGAATACCGCAGCTTAAAACCATCCTCTACGCTTGACAAATTTCGGATTTCGTTTAATACTAATTATAGTTCGGTTTGATATTTAAAGTCAAGATAGTCTGGTGATTCAAATGGAACCGTTTGACATAGAAATTTAAACCTCATAAGAGCTGCTGGGAGCTTTGCTCCTAGGCAGTTACTTATGTTTACTCCGTATGATGAAAATAAAGTATATCAACAAAATCTCAGACGTTCCCCAGCTTAACCCACGGGAAGTCCAGGAATTAGAAAAGGTCACAAATAAGTTCCCCTTTGGCGCTAATACTTATTACCTTGGTCTAATCGACTGGGAAGATAAGTCAGACCCCATTAGGCGAATGATAATTCCCATAACTGATGAGCTTGAGGAAGATACATGGGGTGCGGTTGACCCTTCTTCTGAAGCTGATTATACCGTCGCCCCCGGCCTTCAGCATAAGTATCCGGATACGGCTATTTTCCTGCTCAGCGACCTTTGTGGTGGCAGGTGTCGTTATTGTTTCCGTAAAAGGCTCTTTATGCAGCAGAGAAATCACGAAATCCTGAAGGATTATCGTCCTGCCGTGCAATATCTGAAAGAACATAGCGAGATTGATAATGTGCTTTTAACAGGCGGCGACCCGCTCCGTCTGGCTACTTCATCTTTGAATAAAGTCCTGTCTGCCCTGAGACAGGTTGAGCATGTTCAGATAATAAGAGTGGGGACGAAGATGCCCGTCTTTAATCCCTTTCGTGTTATCGGCGACCCAGAGTTACCCGAGGTGATAAAAGAGTTCAGCACGCCGGAAAAGCGGATTTATTTCATGCTGCATTTTTCCCATCCTCGCGAGATAACCGGAGAGGCAATCGAGGCAGCAAATATCCTAATTGAAAGCGGGGCAATCCTTTGTAACCAAAACCCTCTGCTTCATGGTGTGAATGATAGTCCGGAGGTTCTGGCTGAGCTCTTTAAGAGACTTTCTTTCATAGGTGTTTCCCCTTATTATCTCTTTCAGGTAAGGCCGGCAGTGGGAAATAAACCATACGCTGTTCCCCTTGTTCAAGCCTATCAAATCTTTCAGGAGGCGAGAAAGAATCTCTCTGGCACAGCCAAGAGAGCTACCTTTGTCATGTCCCACAGGCTTGGCAAGGTAGAGGTTGTAGGGCTGGATGACTCTAATGTCTATATGAGGTTTCACAGAGCGCCGGATCCGGAGGATGCAGGCAAACTCATTGTCTGCCGCAGGAATGACAAAGGCTATTGGCTTGACGACTTTGAAATAGTTTCAGTAGTTGAGGGATGGCCTTCCAGAACTCCAGTGGCGAGTGAAGCTGGTGAACTTGCTGCGGTGAGTTCTCGCACCTAGTTGGATAAATCATCGTAAGAAAAAACGGCTTGATACCGCTCACCCTGAGCTTGTCGAAGGGCAAACATTATTACGCTTATCTTTGCAATTAAGTAATAGCTAACTCCGTAGAACTGCCTATTTAAACCTCCGACATTTACACCAATCTATAAAAAACTAACCCCGATGGCAGCTTTGGATAGAAGTAGGTTGATTTCTTGGGCATCTTGTCACCAGCGTCAGCGATAGCCTTAATCAGCTCAGCCTTAATTGGCTTCAATATAATTGCTAGCTGAAATTCATCTTCTAATACTCTTGTCACAGCATTTTGTCTGTCATAGCTGTAATCAAGAATCGCCCTTTCCCATCCCCCGATTAGCCCGATAAGCTCCTCCAGTATGACATGGTCGGCAATGCTGACATCCAGTCTTTTATATAGCTCGCAATGAAAGTAGGGCATCATCTGGCTGGCAGCACCAAAGTCTCGGAGCTTCAGCACAACAAGGTTTTCTCCGGTTAAGCCAAAAAGGGCTAGTCTGATATCGTTTGCCTCGCCATTTAATAAATCATCAACCTTTTGCCAAACATCAGGCGTGCTCAGTGGCAGTTCCTCAATATCAAAAAAGTTTTGCAGTTTAGCCATAAGTCCATCTAGTGTGGATTTTGGTATGCCACGGACCAGTCGGTGCGGCGGCAAAATCATTAGCCCTTGGTCTGAAAAGTCTACCAGTGTCATCATTGCAAAGTTAAAAGCCTCATCTCCTGAGACAGACGGGGAACAACTATGTCTTTCGCGCTGGTAGGTAAGAGCGCTCTCATAGCGGTGATGTCCATCGGCAATGTAAAGCGGTTGCGGAGCCAGATGTTTGCAAATCTGGTCGATAATGGCAGGCTCAGTAATAGCCCAGACTTTCTGGCTCTCTCCATCTGCGTTGCTTATATACATCGTCGGTTTCTTTCGAGCCTGAGAAATGAGTATTGAAGAGATTTTCTGCTTTCGGTCTTCAAAAAGAGCTAAAATCGGGCTGGTATTAGCTTGGCACGCCCACAGCAGGCTTACCCTGTCGCTTCGCGGCCCAGCCAGTGTGCCTTCATGGGGTCGGACAACCATCTTGTCCCATTCCTCCAGCTTGACACGGACGGTTATACCGCGGCGCTTATACCTTTTCCCTTGATGAGAGAAATAGTGGTCGTGAAGGTATATAGTGGGTGTGTCGTCAATCTCGAGAATACCCTGGTTCAGCCATTGCTCCAGGGTAGTTGCCGCACGGGTATACTTATTGTCCGTTGCCGTATCCTGTGGTAGCTCCCGGCCATGCTCCAGTCGGATGAAGTTATACTCGCTTCTATGGTAAAGCTCCTGCTGCAACTGTGGTGTGATGACGTCATAGGGAGGGCAGATAACTGCGGCTAAGTCCTTAACCAGCCGTTGATTATAATGCACACCCCGAAATGGACGAATCTCAGCCACCTTGTTTTCCTATCCTTATCTATCAAAACGAAGTAATCAGGTGTTTCCTGCGCCAAATGATTTTCTGTTGCAATTATAAATGGTCGGGGTGAGAGGATTTGAACCTCCGACCTCATGGTCCCAAACCATGCGCGCTACCAACTGCGCTACACCCCGTTGTTTCCGTTAAAGTATAGCAAGGCTTCTAAGATTGGGTCAAGCTTAAATGCCTTTTAGTATTTGATATCAAAATGGGGAAGCCCCTTCGGAAACCAAAGTTCCCCTTCCCTTTACAAAGGAAGGGCGCTATGGAGATAGGTTGTAAATAAACTGGGACAATTGATGGCTACTTATCGCAGTGCCGCTCTCTGTTCAGAGCCCCTTATAGGTCTCTTGCAGAAGCACAGCATCCTCTTCCAGGTTAGGACTTTCGCAGATTACAAAACCCTTGGCATCATAGTCCTTTAGCGCTTTAAGCAATTCGGTATACTGTAAATCCGATTCTTTCAGGTTCAGATGCTTTGTTTCACCCTTCTTACCAAAGGCTATGCCGGAAAAATGAATATGCATGTTATTGAGAGCGTCCCTTCCTAATCGCTCTTTAATCTGCTCAAGAATAGCGGCAAACTCTCGGTAAGAATTGAATTTTCCAGTGCGGGCATGCCAGTGTGCAAAATCTATGACTGGCGCTACCCTCTCTAACTCGGTGCTCAGTTTAAGTAGCTCTTCCGGCGTTCCGAACTGGGTCTCCTTGCCCATCAGTTCCGGTCTAATCCATATCTTGTTATTTTCCCGTTTCAGCCGCTCTACCACTTCTGAAAGGTGTTTCTTTACCGTCTCATATACCTTTTCCGGCGGGTCCCCAAGATAAAAAGCTATATGAACGGCAACGCTTTCTGCGCTGCATATTGCGCCGATGCGTGCCGTCTGTAGTAATCGCTCTTGGCTCGCCCGTATTTTCTCAAGCTCGTGTGCGTTAAAATTTATGAAATAGGGAGCATGGGCTGTCAGCCTTACCCCTTCTTCTTTGGCCACTTGCGCCACCAGATGGGCCGCAGCCTCACCCATCCTTACCCCCTGCACAAACTCAATCTCCACACACCCCAGCCCGAGCTCGGCAATACGCTTTATTCCATCTACGGTGGATGCGGTTTTAGCGCTGTGGGGAGTTCCGCCAGTGCCAAAAAGCAATTTCTCCATTTCTCAAACCTCTTTTAGTTAAAAAGCATTATAAATTTAGTATAGCACAGTTGCTCTGTCCCTTCTGGCTATCAGATGTCATTGCCACGTCATCCCGATTAAAATCGGGATGACGTGGCAATCTCTGCCGTTCGCCTCAGCTTGCCCTACAATAATCTAGCGTGGTGTCTAGGAGGGGCGTCAGCCCAATTTTGAATTTTGCATTTTTATATTTGAATTTGTTTAGAATTTCGTATAACCCATTCCCTTTTTCCTCCACAAATGATATTATAAAACTAAGCTTTAGCGTAGGTGTGGCTTGCCAGCCGAAGCTTTAGCGTAGGCTGGGGAACAAAAGTTTAATCGGGGGCAATTGCTGGAAGCATTAGAAATAGCTCGTAAAGCAGTGGAAGTAGCCAGTGAAAAGCAGGCAGTTGATATACTCCTGCTCGACACTCGGGATGTGTGTAGTTTCGCCGATTATTTTGTCATCTGTAGCGGCGAGTCGGATAGGCAACTCCGGGCTATTTCCGAAGAAATTGAGCACGCATTAAAGAAAGGGGGTGTCTTGCCGCACCATATTGAGGGTGATGTAGACTCGGGCTGGCTCCTCCTCGATTTTGGCGATGTAATTATTAACATCTTCGCCCCATTTGAGAGAGAATTCTACCAGCTGGATAAACTATGGAGCCATGCACGCCCTGTGCTTAGGATTCAGTAGACCTTTTATACTCAAAGATTTCGTCGTCTGAAAAGAACAGCTTTATTTCCTTTTCTGCCGTAGCCACTGCATCCGAGCCGTGAACCGTATTGTGCTCTATATCCAGTCCGAAATCGCCCCGGATAGTTCCTTTCTCAGCCTTGGCAGGGTCGGTTGCTCCCATTGCCTTTCTTATCGCCTCTACCGCTCTTTCCCCTTCGAACACAGCCGCAACTATCGGCGTCGAGCTGATGTAGTCAACCAGACGGTTAAAGAAAGGCTTATCCTTGTGGACGCCATAGTGCCGTTGAGCTAATTTCTTATCCATATGCAGCATCTTGAGCGCTACCAGCTTGAGCCCCTGTTTTTCCAGGCGACCGATAATCGTACCCGCCAGTCCTCTTTGCATACCATCAGGCTTGATAAGTACCAGAGACCTCTCCATTTTACCTCCTGAACCTGTTAAGGATTAATGAGCCTCTCTAAATCTTCGATGCTTATTTTTTCCAGGCTGTCGACTACTAGGTCAGCCGCTTTGAGACGCTCCTCGGGGTGGGTATTGGTTACGGCGATACATTGAGATCCCGCTCTTTTACATGCCATAACGCCGGCAATAGCATCCTCGATGATAACGCAGTTCCTTGGCTCCACCCCCAGTTTTTGTGCCGCAAGCAGAAAGCCCTGCGGGCTGGGTTTCCCCTCTTTTACATCGCGGCCGGCGACGATAACATCGAAGTAATCGCCTATGCCAAGGCTTTGCATCACCAGCCGGATGTTTTCAACCGGTGCCGACGTGGCTAAAGCAACCTTGAATCCGTGCTTGCGAAGCGCTTTTAATAACTCTACTGCACCAGGTAGTTGTTTTACCTTTCCTCTTGCCAGCCTGCGGTATGTCGCCTCTTTTTCCTTGGCAAAAGCATCTACCTCGCTTTGAGATAGGTGCTTGCCAAGGTGATGTCTGATTATGCTGTCGTTTCTCTGCCCGAATTGGCGATTGAAGTCCTCTTCGGTGAAGTTGACCCCTCTTTTCTGGAAGGTTTTTTGCCATGCCCTGAAGTGGTGTTGCCCGGTATCGGCAATTACCCCGTCCATATCCCAGATAACGGCTTTGGCTTTGCTTTTTGGTTTAACCTCTTTTTTAACTGCGTTCAACTTTATCGGGCTGATGACAATCATTGAGGCTGTGCTTTCCGCAATCAAAGTGCCATCCTTCAATGATATGCTCGCCTGAGTCTCGACTAGCTGTCTTCTGTGTCTGAGCATAGAAGAGGTGATGATAAGAGTCTCGCCAAGCGGGGCGGGACGTCTGAACCTGGTTTCCATCTTGGCAGTGACGCAGCACATGCCGTTATACATGGTGGCATAGCTCATCGCCTCATCGAGTATGCAGTGGATAAGGCCTCCGTGGACAACATCTGCCCAGCCCTGATGGAGCTTGGTAGGGGTGAATTCAGCTCTGACTACATCGCCTTCTTGCTGAAAATTCAGCTTCAAGCCTATGGGGTTATTCACCCCGCAGCCGAAACACATATCTACGTCTCGTAGAGTATCAATTGATACTTGTGGTGGAGTTACCATTCGTGCCTCCGTTCTAGCCTAATGTTGCTTCTTGGGCTTTGTAATTGGCGGTCTCCTGAGATATAAAGGTTGTAAAGTGCTTATGTTATCAACCTTGCCCGCTTCCAGATGTTTCTGCCCCAGTTCCGCCAGGAAATTGGCGCGGCGCAGTCTGGCAGCCGGTGTCGGTATTATGGCTTTTTGCTTGAGTTGTTGCTTCAGTTGTGTTTCGATTTCAGGTATATATTCTCCGCAAAATACGGTCTTTTTGCTTATTTCTGAGCACAGAGCATCAAACGTAGTTATATGCTCAGATATAAGCTGGAGCCATTCGTTCCCTTTCATCTGGTATAGGGCAGTGGCAATTTCTCCTCTGCCGGCGTTGAATATGGGGCAAATGGGCAAGCCTGTTTCAGCATGCTGGTAGGCATCCGTTTCCAGTGTGCTGATACCGATTATCGGTACCCCGAGGCTTAGGGCTAATCCCTTTGCAGTCGCCATTCCTACTCTGAGTCCGTTAAAGCTTCCCGGCCCCTTGGCGACGATTATGCATCGGGTTGATTGAAGGCTCACCTTCGCCTTATCCAGAAGTAAAGTAAGGTAAGGCAGCAGTTGTGCAGTATGGTTTTGCCCGCAATGCCACGTTAGTTCAGCCAGCACTTTGCTCTCTTTAACCAGAGCGATGCTTGCTGTTTCGGTTGAGGTATCTATCGCCAGTTTCATCGTATCCCCCGCTACGAATTAAGAGAAAAATGTTTCAGTTGATTCACTATTTCGAGGTAGCGCTTGCCTCTGGGTTTAAATTTTAAATTGCGCTCGCTGTCAGAAAGGAAATTTATCTCAATCAGCAGGTGCTCTTCCGGTAAAACACTCAAGCCTTTTTCTGCCCACTCCACGACGCAAACACCCCTACCACAT
>Ga0315274_10010536_pt1 | contig 13313 bp, 13 predicted proteins | sample YL17G02_20_MG_FD_203700 | JGI IMG/M metagenome (GOLD analysis project Ga0315274, IMG submission 203700) | Sediment microbial communities from Yellowstone Lake, YNP, Wyoming, USA - YL17G02_20 | ecosystem: Environmental > Aquatic > Freshwater > Lake > Sediment | place: USA: Wyoming | collected...
GTAATAGGTTCAGGTTGCGTAATGATCGGATCTTGAAAGGATGGATCATGCATCTTCATAGTAATTCCTCCTCAGAAGACCTTCCGTAAATGAAAGGGAGAGATATGCCTCAACCTTTAAAATTAATACTCCGTATAAGCCCCCTTAAAGGCCGGGGCGGCTGATTGGAGATATCGTTTTAGAACACCTGATCGAGAGGGAAGCTGAGGCATTTTCCAGCGCCTTTTCCTCTCGTTCAAAACCTCTTCCACCTTTTCAGGACTCGTCCGCACGCCATGAACCCCGATGACCTCCAGTCTTCTCTGGGGGATATCGATTCGGATCAAATCTCCATTCTCGATCAAGGCAATCGGTCCTCCCCGGGCAGCCTCTGGGCAGACATGGCCAATGCAGGGTCCTCTCGTTGCTCCGGAATACCTTCCGTCGGTGATCAAAGAAGTGGTCTTTGAAAGCACGGGGTCGGTGATCAATGCCTCCGTCGTAGCGAGCATCTCAGGCATTCCTGCTCCCCGGGGCCCTTCATAGCGGATGATGATCACATCCCCTGATTTGATCCGCTTATCGAAAATGGCTTTTAATGCCTCCTCTTCCTGATTGAAGACGATTGCAGGTCCCTCGTGAACCATCATCTCTTTTGTGACGGCAGAGAATTTCACCACTGCCCCTTCCGGAGCCAGGTTTCCTTTCAGAACGGCAATGGAACCTCTGAGAGGGGTCTGTCTCGCCTCCCGAATCACCTCTTTTCGGTCGACCTTGTAATTCCGGAGCCAACCCTCTCCCCTTTCAAAGAACCCTTCCCTCTTTAAATCTTCTAAATTCTCTTTCAGTGTCTTTCCGGTCACGGTTAGGACATCGAGATGGAGGAGATCCTGAATCTCCCATTCCACTCTGGGCACTCCTCCTGAAAACCAAAGGAGCTCTGTTAAAAAATTGCCGCTCGGCTGAATATTTGTGAGGTAAGGGGTCGTCTGGTTGGCCTTCTCAAAATCTTCATAGGTGATCTCAATTCCCAACTCATGAGCAATGGCTGGAAGGTGAAGCAGACCATTGGTTGAACCTCCAATGGCCGCATGAACCTTTATAGCATTGAGGAAAGCCTCTCGCGTAAGAATATCGGAAACCCGTATCCCTTTTTCTGCCAACTCCATGACCTTTTGCCCTGCTCTCCGTGCGTACCGGTGGATCTCCTGTAATGTAGCAGGGATCAACGCAGCTCCGGGAAGAGCCATTCCCAGGGCCTCGGACATGCACTGCATGGTGCTGGCCGTCCCCATAAACTGACAGGCTCCACAACTTGGATCACACGAGAGGATATAGGATCTGACCTCTTCTTTTGAAACCCTTTTTAATTTATATCCTGAGGTCATCTCTCCACTTTTAACTGAACTGGTCATATTTGGACCCAGACGTGCGCTTCCTCCGGGTATATGGACCGTTGGAATATTGATCCGAGCAGCGGCCATAAGGTGAGCAGGAATGGCTTTATCACAGGAAGAGATGAGGATGATTCCATCCCAGGGTAAAACAGAGGCGTGGACTTCCACCATCTCGCAGATAATCTCGCGGGAGAGGAGGATATAGTTCATCCCATCGTGACCCATTGCCCACCCATCGCAAATGTCCGTGACATGAAACTCCGATGGTTTTCCTCCTTTTTGATAAACGCCTTTAGAGGCTTCACAAGAGAGGGAATCGAGATGAAAACTACCGGGGTGACTGTGGCCAAAGACATCATCGATCAGGATCTGGGGCCTTTCTAAATCCTCCTCAGACCAGTCCATGCCACACCGCAGGGTATCGATCTGAAGCCAATTTTCTCGAAATGGTTTTGCCCTCTGTTGAATAGCCATAGGTCTCACCTACCTTAAATAAAAGAATTTTATGGAGCCTCACTGGCATTGCCGTATTAACTTTTACAACGCCTCTGTGAGGCGACATCCCGACCACTGGATGAATACATCTTCTGCTGTCGGGATGAAATGCTACCAAATATTTTCTCCCGAATCAATGGTTTTCATCATCTTAAAGAGTCTCAAAATAATATTGACATATCCACTTTAAACCTATAAAATACCACCCAATTCAAAAAAACAAATTTCTTTCTTACGATAGAGAAAGGAGGAGGAACCATGGGTAAAAAAAGTTTTTTGCGACGGCGTATCCACTGGATTCTTGTTCTCTGCCTTGCGTTGGCCTTCATTGGGCCCAGCCTTGCTGGGCTTGCGGCTGCGGCAGAAAAGGCTAAACTGACCGTATGGTGGAACAAGGGGTATTACAAGGAAGAAGATGAAGGCATGAAGAAACTTGCCACTGAGTTTGGTCAGTATAACAATGTTGAGGTAGACATTACGTTTACCATCCAAGACGATCTTAGTCCCAAAATCATCAGTGCCCTGATCGCTCGCCGGGTGCCCGATGTAGCCTTCTGCTTCTTCACCGATTGGCAGATTGCGCCCAAATTCGCGTGGGATGGGAAATTGGCAGATGTCACCGACGTCATCAACGATCTAAAGCCACGCTACCTCGAATCCCATCTCAAAACCGGCTGGCTTTATAACAACGCCGAGAAAAAATGGAGTTACTACTCTATCCCCATCGAAGCTCAGGCACTGGGCTCCCATTATTGGAAAGACTTGGTGCAGGAGGCTGGCTTCGATCCCGATCCCAAGAAGATCCCGATGAAGTGGAACGAGTACTGGGCATTCTGGAAGAAAGTGCAGGACAACCTCCGTAAAAAGGATCCCGCTAAGTACGGGAAAGTTTTCGGGATTGGCATGACCTCCTCCAGCCGGGCAACGGACACTTTTTACAACTTCGAGCAGTACTTACTCGCTTTCCATGGAGAGATCTTGTCGCCCGAAGGAAAAGTAGTGGCGGCTGAACCCAAGAACCGCGATGCCGTCGTGAAGACCCTGGCCTTCTTCACCAGCATCTATAGTGAAGGTTATGTTCCTTCGGATGCCCTGACCTGGACAGATGCTGACAACAATGTCAATTTTAGCAATAAGACCGTGGTAATGACGCCCAATCCTTCCATCTCTATTCCGGGCGCCCACTTCTTCACCAACAAGGATAACTACTACAACAAGATTGGGAGCATCCTGCAACCGGCCTCTCCTGTGGACGGCAAAGGCTATCCCTACCTCGTATCAGTGAAACCGATCATCATCCCGAAGGATGCCAAGGAACAGGTGCTGGCTAAGAAATTCATCAGGTACATCCTGGGGACCAAAAATTTCACTGCTTACGTGACAGCATCGAATGGCCGTTGGTTCCCATCCTTCAAGGATGTGGCCGCTGATCCGTTCTTCCATAATCCAAAAGATCCTCACGTCCCGGTGGCGACAGACCAGCATTTGAATAAGCCAACACGCCCCTTCTACTATAGCTACCACCCAGCCTACTCCCAGGTTTATACCGAGAACGTCTGGGGCAAGGCTATCTCCCGGGTAGTGACGGAGAAGTGGACCAATGAAAAGGCGGCTGATGAAGCTATAGGCCGAATCCAAACGATCTTCACCGGCTGGAAATAACTAAACATCTCTCTAAAGACCTCGACCGCGGGTAGGAGGCCGGAAGACGTCCTGCCCGCGCTGAATTTAGTCCTATGGCCCAGAACATACAAGCCACTGTTATTTCTGTTGTGTCCCACCGCCGTGAACGTTGGGGGGGGAAAACCATCCTCGGGTTGGCATTTTGTTCTCCACTGATCCTCGTCTTTCTGGTCCTGGTCATCACCCCCATGCTCTATGAGATTTACCTGGGACTGGACCGAACGATCTACCCAGCTATCTTCTCAGACCCTATCTTCATCCAGACACTCTGGAACACAGTCATCTTCGTGGGGGTTGCGGTTAACGTCAAGATGTTCCTGGCTCTGGTGGTTTCGGCCCTGTTCGCCGCTGATCATTGGGCGGTTCGGATCCTGAGCGGGATCTTTCTCCTTCCTTGGGCCATTCCCTCCTTGCCAGGGATTTTGGCATTTCGGTGGATGTTAAACGGGCAGTGGGGGATCGTCAATAAGATTCTGAATGATATAGGCTTTGCAGGATACCCCTGGTTAGTCCGCCGACCGACGGCGTTGGCGGCTGCTATCGTTTACCACATCTGGAAATACCTCCCTTTCTGGACATTGATGTTTGTGGCGGGCCGACGTAGCATACCCAAAGACCTTTATGAGGCCAGTGACATCGATGGGGCACAGCCTCTGCAGAAGTTTCGGTTCATCACATTCCCCATGTTACGGAACCTCTACCTGATCTGCAGCCTCCTCTCTATGGTCTTCACCCTCGGCGATTTCGTAATTATCAAGATCATGACAGGCGGGGCACCCGGCGATTCAACCCACGTCCTGGCCACACTGGCTTACCGGTATACATTCCAGATGGGCAAGCTTGATTGGGGAGTGGGGACCTTTATCACTGCTCTACCCGTGACGCTGTTATTTATTTTTATTCTGATTCGGTGGGTGAAGTAGGAGTTTATCTTATGCGCCTCCGCGGCTGGCGAAAAGTGGTTTTCTTTGGTGCTTGCGGTCTCATCCTAATATGGACCGTCTTCCCGGTGTATTATATGATCACGCTTTCCCTGGTCCGAGAAGAAGACCTTTTCAAACCAAGTCTGTACGTGGCCCGTCCGACCATCGAAAATTATGTCATGACGATCCAGCAGAGCAACTACCTGGTCAGTGAGTTTCGGACCCAACTCTATAACAGCGTGGGCATTGCGATGATGACGACGGCGGCCGTCCTGATTATTGGGACCCTGGGAAGCTTTGCCCTGGCCCGGATTCGTTTCCGTGGAACCCGCCTCATCTCCAGCATGACGTTGTTCACCTATATCATCCCCTCCTCCTTTCTGTCCATTCCGTTCTTCAAACTGATGGCAGACTTAAACCTTCTGGGTACCAAACTTTCGGTTATCCTTGTCATGATCACCTTCACTTCACCCTATGCTGTCTGGATCCTCTGGGATTATGGTAAGACTGTGCCGTCCCAAATCGATGAAGCAGCGGCCATTGACGGGGCAGGCCCCCTGACTCTTTTCTTTCGCATCTACCTTCCCCTCATCCTACCGGCCATGGTCGCCATCGCCACTTACGCCTTCCTCTATTCCTGGAACGAATACTTGTACGCGGTGTTGTTCTTATCAGGCGAGACCAACATTACGATCCCCGTGGCCATGGGCAACTTCCTGGCCACGGATAACCCTCCCTGGAATATCCTCATGGCCGAGTCGGTGCTCTACTCGATTCCTCCTGTTATTCTCTATTACTGTTTCCGGCGCCATCTCTTGAGTGGTCTGGTGTCAGGGGCGGTGAAATAAAAAATGGTTCAAGGCACAAGGACTTTATGAGAGATATCCAGCCAGAAACAGGTAGAAATTTATCCTGAATTCTTTTATATTAGGGAAGATATGAAGTCTGAAGATGTTGATCGAATGGTAATCCTGAGCCATCCGAAAGATAATGTGGCTACAGCAAAATTTCCCATAAAGGCTGAAACTCTTCTTACCTTCTCGGATGGGAAGAAGATTGAGGTAAGAGAGGAAATACGTTTTGGCCATAAGATTGCCCTTCGGAAGATTCCGAAAGACAGCCCGGTGATCAAATATGGTGAACGGATTGGGAGAGCAATCCGAACCATTGAGCCTGGAGAGTTAGTTCACATCCATAATGTGGAAGGTGAACGGGGAAAGAGTAAAAGTAAGAATATAGGTTAAGGTTAAGATTGAGGCTGAGGTTGAGGAAGATGAAGTTTCTCGGTTATAGACGACCTGATGAAAAAGTGGGGGTTAGAAACCACGTCATCATTCTTCCTTCTGTTGTCTGTGCGAGTGAAGTTTGCAATGCCATTGCCCGGAATGTGAAAGGCACCATCGCCATTCCCCATCCCCATGGTTGTGCACAGTTGCCTTTTGATGCGGAACAGACTTCTCGTACCTTGATTGGAATAGGGAAAAATCCAAATGTTGCAGCCGTCCTGGTCATCGGCCTGGGATGCGAGGTGGTCGATTCATCGATGATCACATCAAAGATAGCAGAGTCTGGGAAACTGGCCAAAAACCTCATCATCCAGGAGGTTGGAGGAAGCCCAAAGACCGTGAAGCAAGGTGTCAAAATCGCAAAAGAGATGCTATCCTATGCCTCTCGTCTCAGGAGAGAGAAGGTAAATCTCGATTCCTTGATTCTCGGGGTGGAATGCGGAGGTTCGGATGCCTGTTCAGGTTTATCAGCCAATCCTGCCCTTGGCGTTGCAAGCGACCTTCTGATCAAGGAAGGAGGAACCATCATCCTCTCAGAGACGACGGAGAGCATCGGAGCCGAACACATCCTGGCGAAGAGGGCCATCAACCGGTCCGTGAGAAAGAAGATCTTTGAGATTGTGAAACGGACAGAGATGCGAGCGCTCAGCCTCGGATTAGACATTGGTAAGGCCAATCCCGCACCGGGAAACTATGCAGGAGGAATTACCACACTGGAAGAGAAGTCATTGGGGTGTGTCATGAAGGGTGGAACGGGTAAGATTATGGAGGTTCTCGAATATGCTGAAGCACCTGCCCAAAAAGGGTTAATTCTGATGGACACACCCGGCCACGATGCTGAATCCGTAACAGGGTTACTGGCTGGAGGGACACAGATCGTCGCCTTCACCACAGGCCGTGGCAATCCCATGGGCTCACCCATTGCTCCCGTGATTAAAATCGCCACTAATTCCTTTCTCTATTCAAAGATGAAAGATGACATGGATATCAATGCCGGTGAGATCATTACAGGAAATAAAAGTATTCAGGAGATAGGAGAGAAGATCTTTCACGAAGTCATAAGGGTTGCTAATGGAAAATTGACCAAGAGCGAAATCTGGGGCCACAGGGAATTCGCAATCAACCGAATCGGACCCTCTTTCTAATAGAAAGGCTCTTTAAAGTGCCATAAAAGTATCCTCAAAAGATACTCCAGCTATCCCAGGCAGTTTTATCAGGAGTTTAACGATACTCATTTTAGCGAGAAGCTACGAGGGGACATATTGCCTTTCCCCAAACAGACTCCATTTTTTTCTTGACAAATAAAACATAATAGTGTAATTAAGTTACAAATGTGAAACTTTGTGGAGGCTTTTCTTGCCGTCCGATCTCCATATTATTAACTCCGTCCTGCGGGCAGCTCAGATACTTGACTCGTTCAACCCGCAAAAACCTGTCTATACGAATACCGAGCTTTCAAGAAAGTTAGGCTTAAACAAGACGACCGTTACCCGGCTTCTCTACTCTCTGGAAAAGGCAGGCTTCGTGGAGAGAGATCCCAAGACAAAGGAATACGGCCTAACACACAAACTCTACCGAATCGGAAGCGTTTATATTAGCCAAGTCGATTTCCACAGAGTGGCTATGCCAGAACTTGCGAAATTGGGCTCTTTCTGCCAAGAAACGGTCCATTTGGTTATCCTCAACGAATGGAAGGCCTTTTATCTCGACAAGGTTGAGAGCCCTCAATCCATAAGGTTAATTTCGAGCATTGGCAATACCTGTCCTGCCTATTGCACGGGGGTTGGAAAGGTTCTTCTGGCTTTCCTCCCTGAGGAGGAGCTCAAGGATTTTTTCCGTTCTGTTGAATTAAAACGCTACACGCCCAACACCATCTGTAGTCCGAAGGAATTGAAAGTACATCTAAAGATGACCAAGGAACAAGGTTATGCTATTGATGACTCAGAGCATGAGCCAGAGGTTCGGTGTGTCGCCGCTCCGGTGTACGGGAGGAACGGATCCGTAATCGCATCGATCAGTATTGCAGGTCCGGTATATCGCATGACCCGAGAAAAAATGGAAAGGGAACTTGTACAAGCCGTCAAGTCAACGGCCCACACGATCTCTAAGAAACTTGGTTATATCGAGGATCAATGAAGAAGGGTTGCGTGGATCTCGGACATCTCTTATTCTTGGACACGAAAGGAGGGATAGAAAAGAGGAAGGGGAAATTTAGCTAATCTTTTTGAGAAAGGAGGAGGAATATGCGACGATATTTGGGATTATGGATGGTCTTCAGTTTAGTCACAATGGGGTTGTTTTTTGTTCAGGCTGCCAGCGCAGCAGAGAAACCAATCGTTATTGGATTTCCGATGATTCTCTCCGGAGGAGGAGCCCTCTTCGGCGAGCCGAGCGTCAAGGGAGCCGAGATGATGATCAAAGAGATCAACGATAAAGGAGGACTCTTAGGCCGGCCTGTAAAACTCGTGATTCGAGATTGTGGGGGGACGCCAGAAGAAGCGACTCGAGTGGCGAGGGAAATCATCCTGAAAGAGAAGGTGGACTTCCTCGTAGGCGGCCTCACCGCATCCCAAGGTCTTGCGCTTTCAGAGGTTGCCAAGACGGAGAAGATCCTTTACATCGCACCTATCTCCAAAACAACGGCGATGACTGATCCTGGCAAGCTTCATCCCTATGTGTTCAGGAGTGCGGCGAACACAAATACTGAAGGAAGAAGCGCTGCGGTCTTCATGGCCAAACATCCCTGGACTCGAATCGCAACGCTCGGCCCGGACTATGAGTACGGCCAGATGGTTACGAAGGCCTTTGTGGATTGGATCAAAAAGATAAAGCCGAAAGTCGAGATTGTTCATCAGGGGTGGCCGAAACTGGGCGAAACAGACTATAGCCCCTTCATCGCCCCGCTCCTTGCAGCCAAGCCGGATGCAGCCTTCATGTCCCTCTGGGGTGGCCATTTTGTCACTTTTGCCAAGCAGGCGAAACCCTATGGCTTCTTTGAAAAGGTGAAAGTGGTAGCCGCCGGTGAAGGAGGTTCTCCGGAAACAGCAATGGCTCTAAAAGACGATTTGCCCTTGGGGATTACCACCAATGCCTATGATGTGTTCTATTATCCAGACACCCCTGAACATAAGTCATACGTGCAGCGTCTGAAGGAATTCACCAAGCAGGAGTACGCCCCGAGCTGGGCAATAACGGGTTACATTGCCGTCCAGTTCCTGGCAGAGGCGATCAAGAAAGCGAATTCAACAGATACGACGAAGGTGATCAAGGCATTAGAAGGTTTGACGATTAATACACCCATTGGAAAGCAGACAATGCGTGCTAAAGATCATCAAGCCACGAGAGGACAGGTCTGGGGAACGACGGCAAAAGTCCCGGAATACCCATTTCCCATCTTGCGCCCGGTGGAATACATACCTGCCGATGCCCTGATGGATTGAGTCGAAAAATTGTCATCTGATCTCGCCTGCCCGCTTCACAAGAAGAAGAGGGCAGGCTCTGCCTGCCCTCTCAGAGGGGACGGGGTTGTGTTGTCAAAAATTACAGAGGTATCGGGAGAATGAGCCTTCCAGACCCATCTTTTTTCCTGATCCAGTCTCTGAATGGCCTCACCTATGCGATGTTCCTCTTTCTGATCGCCTCCGGACTTTCACTGATTTTCGGAGTCTTGAGGATTCTGAATTTCGCCCACGGCTCGCTTTACATGCTGGGGGCCTATTTCACCCAACAGTTCGTTTCCCTTTTTATCGACGCTCCCGGGCATTTCTGGTGGGCTGTCATATTAGCATCCCTCACCGTAGCCCTCATCGGGGTCGTCATCGAGAGGTTCTTCCTGCGCCATCTCTATACACGCGAGGAACTCTACCAACTGCTCTTTACTTATGCGCTTGTTCTCATACTGAGCGACTTCGCCAAGATCATTTGGGGGACCGGTCAGTTCTCCGTTTCGCGACCAGCCATTCTCAAAGGTGCTGTGTCCATTCTTGACCAGTATTTTCCGAAATATAACATTGTCATCATTCTTCTCGGTCCCTGTATTGCTTTCACCTTTTGGTTCATCATACTCCGCACTCGATGGGGGAGGAAGATCCGGGCTGCGGCTCTGGACCGGGAAATGCTGGGTTCTTTAGGGGTCAATGTGAGCCGTTTATTCACAGTTGTTTTCTTCATTGGCGCCTGGATGGCTGGCCTTGGAGGCGCCTTGGTTTCCCCGGTCTCTGCCATCGTTCCAGGAATGGACGTCGAGATCATTATCAACGCTTTCATCGTGGTTGTCATCGGCGGATTGGGAAGCTTTTGGGGAACCTTCCTCGGCTCCCTGATCGTGGGCCAAGTCTATGCCCTTGGAATCTTAGCTTTCCCAAAACTATCTCTGGCTTTCATTTACGTCCTGATGGCCTTGGTATTAATCCTCCGTCCCTGGGGGCTTTTGGGAAGACGTTTGCAACGGTAAGATGCCATGTCCAAAGAAAACTGGTTCTTGATTCCTTTCATTCTCCTCATTCTCCTTATCCCTGTCTCGGGATCCCGATTCTACGTCTTCTTGGGCACGGATATCCTCATCTTTGGTCTTTTTGCCGTGAGCCTCAATCTTCTGTTGGGCTATACAGGGTTAGTTTCCTTTGGCCAGGCAGCCTATTTCGGGATCGGGGCGTATACCTGCGCGCTTCTGATGAAGAAGGCCTCTATTGTTTTTCCTGTTGCCTTTGTAGCCTCAGCGGTCTTCGGGGCAATCGCAGCCTTGATCATCGGATTTTTCTGCGTCCGGCTCACCAAGATCTACTTCGCCATGCTGACACTCGCCTTCTCCCAGATTGTGTGGGCAATCGCGTTCAAATGGAATTCCCTCACAGGGGGTGATAATGGAATTATCGGTGTTTCCTTTCCACAGTACTTGGATTCTCCCACACGATTTTACTATTTCACCCTTGGGGTGGTTGTCTGTTCCTTCTACATCCTCCGAAAATTGATCAATTCGCCCTTTGGTAGAATGTTAACAACGATTCGAGAGAACCCTGAACGGACAGAATTTATCGGGATCAACGTGAGGCAGTTTCAGCTCATTGCTTTTATGATCTCAGGATTCTTCTCTGCAATCGCCGGTGCATTGTTCGGAATTTTCAACCACAGTATTTTCCCTGATTTTATATTCTGGACCCAGTCGGCAGAGGTACTCATTATGACCCTCCTTGGGGGAATGTACAGCTTCTTCGGTCCTGTTGTGGGAGCAGCTGTCTTGCTCTATCTCAGGATGCAGGTCACCTCCTATACCCAATATTGGCCTCTTATTTTGGGTACGATCCTTACTTTGCTTCTCTTCTTCTTTCCAGGAGGAATCGTAGGGTTTCTGAAGAGTCGGCTGATATTCGCGAAAGGGAGCGAAGATGTTAACCGTTGAAAAGGTGAAGAAATCCTTCGATGGGTTTTTGGCGATCAATGGGGTGAGCCTCACCGTTGAGAAAGGGGAACTCTGTTCTATCATCGGCCCCAATGGCGCCGGGAAGACCACCCTTTTCAACTTGATCACCGGCCATCTCCCTGTGGACGAAGGAAGGCTGATCTTCAAAGGGACTGATATCACCCGTATGCCACCCTACCGGATCTGTCGGCTGGGGATAGGTCGCTCTTTTCAGAGGACGAACATCTTCCCGCGCCTAACCGTCTTTGAGAACATTCAGTCGGCAGTTCTGGCCCACCGAGGTGAAAGCCTGAACTTCTTCAAAGCGGTTGGTCCTCTCTTTTGGGAGGAAACCAATTTGATATTGGAGATGGTTGGATTAAAGGAATATGGAAACGCGGTGAGTGGATCCCTCTCCTATGGATTTCAAAAACAGCTCGAATTAGGGATCGCTCTTGCAACAGAACCCGAATTGCTCCTCCTGGATGAGCCGACTGCAGGGATGTCCGCAAAAGAGACCCACCACACCATCGAGCTGATTGGACGGATCGCCCGTGATAAAGGACTGACCCTCCTCTTCACAGAGCACGATATGGAAGTGGTCTTTTCCATCTCTGAAAGGATCATGGTCCTCCATCAGGGCCAGGTGATTGCGGAAGGATCTCCTGAAGAAATTCGGAAAAATTCCGATGTCCACAAAGTCTATTTAGGAGAGGTGCGATGATCTTAGAGGTGAACGACATCTACACCTCTTATGGATTGAGCCAGATCTTGTTTGGTGTATCCCTTAAGGTTGATGAAGGGGAGGTCGTTTCTCTTCTGGGTAGGAATGGAGTTGGCAAGACTACTACACTACGTTCTATCATGGGCCTCACTCCGCCAAAGTCTGGATTCATCAAATGGAAGAGTAAGGAGATTGTGGGAAAGTCCTCTTACCAGATCGCCAGGCTGGGGATTGGATTCGTTCCGGAGGACCGGCGAATCTTCTCAGATCTGACGGTCTGGGAGAACTTGGATGTTGCGATCAAATCTTCGAGAGGTAAGGGGAATGGCTGGACCATGGAAAGAGTCTTTGAGCTCTTTCCAGCCCTTAAGACGATACAGAACCGGAGGGGAGGATATCTGAGTGGTGGAGAGCAGCAGATGCTCACGATCGCACGGACGCTCATGGGAAACCCGGAGCTTCTGCTTTTAGATGAACCTTCCGAGGGGTTGGCTCCCATTGTGGTGCAGCAACTCGGCGAGCAGATTTCGAAATTGAGGCAGGAAGGGATGACGATCCTTTTATGTGAACAGAACGCCAGATTTTCGATGGGTCTGAGCGATCGGGTCTATATCTTGGAGAAGGGAGAAGTCCGATATCAGGGAAGCATAGCCGATTTCAAAAAGGATGAGGAGATTTACAAGACATACCTCGCCTTTTGATTTCTCTATTTAGGTTCTGAAAGGGGGTGAGAGGATGGTAAAGTTAGTCGCTATGTTCAATCTTCCTGAGGGTACAGACGAAGCTGAGTTTGAGAAGTATTTTGTGAAGAAGCATGTGCCCGAGGCCGCTCATATCCCAGGGCTTCGAAGGTACACCATTGGGAAAGTGGTCGGTTCCCCTGCAGGGGAGCCAGCATGGTACCGCGTGAATGAACTCTGGTTCGATAGCGTAAGCGCTGCCATGAAGGCCTTTAACTCCAAGGTAGCAGTAGATTGCACAAACGATCTCATGCCGAGAGTGAAGGACTTCACGCCAGTCTTTGTCAAAGACCAGGAGGTGAAGTTACCCTCCAAGGCTAAAGCAAAGAGAGGAAAAGGAGGGAGAAAGCGATGAGCAAAGCGAAAATTACATGGTTGGGCCATGCCTCCATTAAGGTAGAGGCTAATGGAAAACTTGTCTTCTTTGACCCCTGGATTCGAGACAATCCGGTCTGCCCCATCAAGATTGAACAGATCAAAAAGGCGGATGCCATCTGCGTAACCCATGGCCATATTGACCACATTGGGGATTCTATTGAAATCGTCAAGAAGACCGGAGCGCCTCTCATCTGTAGCCCAGAGATTGGATTTTATGCAGATAGACACGGACTCACATACGATGAAAAATCGATCCCATTGAATATTGGAGGGAGCTGGAAGACCGACACCTTTACGATCACCATGGTGA
>Ga0315274_10010537_pt1 | contig 13313 bp, 7 predicted proteins | sample YL17G02_20_MG_FD_203700 | JGI IMG/M metagenome (GOLD analysis project Ga0315274, IMG submission 203700) | Sediment microbial communities from Yellowstone Lake, YNP, Wyoming, USA - YL17G02_20 | ecosystem: Environmental > Aquatic > Freshwater > Lake > Sediment | place: USA: Wyoming | collected...
GACCGCCAAGCGTCTTGGTCGCCTCAGCCTCAACCCCCTCGCCCACCTCGACCCACTGGGCACGCTCATGATCCTCTTCGCCGGCTTCGGCTGGGGGAAGCCCGTGCCGGTGAATCCCTACAACCTCCGAACCGGTGTGCGCCGAGGCATGGGACTGGTGGCGGCGGCCGGGCCGATCTCCAACATCCTCACGGCCTACGTCTTCGCCACGCCCTTCCGCACCGGGCTCATCCACTTTGGCTCGGCTTCGTCCAGCCTGTTCATACCTAGCGTAGGGCAATTGCTGTCGTCCATCGTGACGTTGAACGTCTTCCTGGCGGTTTTCAACCTCCTGCCCATCGCCCCCTTGGACGGCTTCAAGGTGGCGATCGGCGTGCTGCCGCCGCGCTGGGCCTACACCTGGGCACAGACAGAGCGCTACGGCCCGCTGATCCTGCTCTTCCTCATCATGTCCGCCAGCTTCGGTTTCAACTTGCTGGGCGCCACGATGTACCCTCTGGCTTACAAGCTCTTGGGGCTGGTGCGCGGATAGACTGGAGCCGGGGAGAAGCTATGGGCGGCGGCGATCAGACGACGCGCGCGGAGCGGGTGACGCACCGCGTCTCGCGCTTCCTGCATTCGGTGGGGCCCACCATCACCCGGCTCGACCGCGCTTTGGCGGAGGAGTGGCTCACTCACGAGGAGCTGCGGCTGTTCCTCTCCCAATCTGAAGCTGATCAACGCCACGCAATAGCGGTAGCGCGGCTGCTTCTTCAGGCCGGCTACGCCTCGCACGATCTTGTGGTGGCGGCTCTGCTACACGACGCCGGCAAGCGGGAGGCGAGCTACACCCCCTGGCACCGAACGGCCATCGCGCTGCTGGAGGCCTGGGCCCCTAGGATGCTTCGTTGGCTGAGCCGGCGGAGGAGTCGCCTGCTGGCTCCCTTTGCCGCTCACGTGGCACACCCCGGGCGCGGCGCGCTGTTGGCCTTGGCGGCGGGCGCAAGCGAGCGCTGCGCTTGCCTGGTTCGGCGTCATCACGACTCCGCGGGCGAGTGCGATCAGGAGCTGGCCATGCTGCGCTGGGCGGACGACCATGCCTGACAGCAGTCTGAGGCGCGCCGCCATCGTCGGACTCGGCTGGACCGGCCAGTCCTACGGGCTGGCCCTCAAGAGAGCCTTCCCCTCAGTGGTCATCGTCGGCCACGATCGCGACGCCGAAGCTGCCAAGACGGCTCGGAAGCTGGGCGCGGTACAGAAGACGCACTGGAACCTGATCTCCGCCTGCGACGCCGCGGAGCTTGTAGTCCTCGCCTTGCCCGGCCGTGAAGCCCTGGACTCGCTGCTCGCCCTGGCCGGCGAGCTGCCACCGGAGACGCTGGTGACTGACACGGCGCCCCTCAAGGCCGCGCTGGTCGCCTGGGCGACAGAGAACGCGTCGGAGGGCCTCCGCTACGTACCCGGGCACCCGCTGCTCGAGCGCACCCCTGAGCCGAGCGCCGATGCTTTCTCCGGCCGCGCTTACTGCCTGACGCCCGCGCCGCAGTCCGATGCCGCGGCAGTCTCGTCCATGGTCAACCTCGCCGAGCGCCTGGGGGCCAAGGTGACGTTCCTCGATCCCGAGGAGCACGACAGCCTTATGATAGCGCTCGAACACCTGCCCGCTCTCGTTGCCTCCGCTACGGTCCAGATATTGCAGGCTAGCAATACCCGCACCGATCTGCACTGGCTGCGACAGGCGATACCGGCCGAAGTGCTCTCACTCGCCGAGCGCGTCGGGGAGTTGAGGGGCGCCGAGCTGAGCGCCGCCAACCGCGAGGCGCTGCGCCACTGGCTGGAGCGCCTACAGGCCGGGCTCGGCGTGCTGCGCGACGCGGTGGGACAGGAGAACGGCAAGGGGCTGGCCGAGCTAATCGAGCGCGTTCAGGGGACCGGCGAGCGGTGGCTACCCGGGGCGCGCCACGACGACGGGGCGGTGGACACCGGCCCCGGCGAGGGCGCCTACTGGCGACGAATGATGGGCATGAGGTGACCTGTTGGCGACGCGACCGAGCCTCACAATCGCCCTTCCCGCCTACAATGAGGCAGAGAATATCGAGCCCATGCTCACCGATGTGGTGCGCGTCGCCGCGACCGTCTCGGACGACTACGAGGTTATCGTGGTGGATGACGGCAGCCGCGACGATACGGCGCAGGTCGTCCGGCGCTTCGCGGTCGTCCAACCCCGGGTGCGCCTGGTGGAGCATCCGCGCAACCTCGGCTACGGGGCCGCCGTCTACGATGGCTTGACCAGCGCCACCAAAGAGTGGGTCTTCTTCACCGACTCCGACCGGCAGTTCGTGCTGGACGAGCTTCGCCTGCTGTTTGAAAAGGTCGATGGCGCCGACCTGGTGGCCGGCTACCGCGCTCCACGGCAGGACCCGCCTTTGCGCCTGCTCTACGGCTGGGGCTGGAACTTGGTGGTGAGGCTGCTCTTCGGCCACACCGTGCGCGACGTCGATTGCGCCTTCAAGCTCATGCGCCGCGAGCTGGTGCGGCAGGTGGCGCCGCTGGTGATGAGCCGAGGCGCCACTTTCAGCGCCGAATGGCTGGTGGTGAGCAAGAAGCTCGGCTTCCGCATCGCTGAGGTGCCGGTGACCCACCGTGCGCGCACCGCGGGCAAGCCGACTGGGGCGCGGCTGCACGTCGTCTGGCGCGCCTTCCGGGAGCTCTTCCGCTTCCGCTTCCGCCTCTGGCGCGAGGGTCTCCCGGCCGCCCGCCGGCAGGCGTCGGGCTGAGCGCGGCCGGCCCTCCCGGCCGGCTGAAAGCCCGGTCTCTCATGGCCTTGACCCGATCCGCGGGCGGGAGCACCAGCACCGCCCATGGGCCATGCACTTCGTACCAGCCCGCCCGCTACGCCCAACAAGCCCGGCGTGCGATACCTCTAGCGCTCATCGCGCTCGGCCTAGCGCTGGCCTCCTACCAGCTTGGGGCCGACAGCCTTTGGTCCGACGAGATCGTCACCGGCCAAATCACACGCCGAACCCTGAGCGAGATGTGGGCGGCGATGCGCGCCGACCCCAACCACTTCCCGCTCTACTATTTGCTCGAGTGGGCCTTCTCGTGGAGCGGGCGCACCGAGTGGGCGCTGCGCCTGCCATCAGCTCTCGCCGCCTCGCTGGCGGTCGTCGCCACCTACCGGCTAGGGTGCGAGCTGCTGGGGACGAGCGCAGGCATCGCCGCCGCCGCGCTGCTTATGGCGCACCCAACGCACCTGTGGGCGGCTCAGGAAGCCCGCTACTACGCTCTCGTGGGTGCAGCGACCGCCCTGTCGGCGGCGGCACTCCTGCGTCTCCTGCGGCTCCCGCGCCCGGCGACGGCGGCCACCTTCCTGTTCGCCGCGCTGGCCGCCCTCTACACGCACTTCTTCTGCCTGTTGCCGGTTGCGGTGGAAGCCCTGCTTTCGCTCGCGCTCCTACTCCGCCCGCGCGGCCTCACTCCCCGCGCCAGGCGGTTGTTGGTCGTCGCGTGGCTGGCGCTTGTCCCCCTCTCGTTGCCTCTGGTGCCCTACGTGCTGCGGCTGCTCCACTTCGAGGCAGGCGGCGTGAGCGGCCGCATGCTCACTCCATCCGCCCTGCGCGCCCTCTGGTTGGAGTACGGCCTGGCCCGGCCGGCGCTGGCCGCGGCCCTGTCCGCTCTCGCCCTGGCGGGCCTCGTGCTGAGCGCGCGGCGTCGTCCGGCGGCAGCGCTGCTGGCGGCGGTTTGGTTCGCGCCGCTGCTGCCTCTCCTTGCCCTGCGCAGCACTCACTTCTTCCTGAACAAGTACGTCTACTTCCTCTTGCCGATGTACGTGGCGCTGGCGGCGGCGGGTTGGGCGGCGATCGCGGAGTCCATCGTTTCCGTCGCCGAGCTCCGCTACCTGAGCCCCTTCGTGGCGCTCGCCGCGCTGCTGCTCGCGCTGCCCTCTCTGCCCGGGTTCTACCGCACCGAGAAGTTCGACTGGAGGGCGGCGGCTTCCCGGTTGGCGAGCCTGGCAGGCCCCGAGGACGCAGTCATCATGCTGCCGCCGGCCGAGCCGGAGATGGCTTGGTACTACGAGCCCTCGGGCGTTGCTCCGGTGGTGCCCTTCGGCTACGGGCGCCATTCGTTGCCGGCCTTGCTCGCCGCCGAGCAGAGCTCGCGGGCTCTCTACTGGGTGGTGCTGGCGCCCCAAGGCCGCTTACCTGAGCAGGAGACGCTCGCATCTTCCTTCGATGTCGAGCCCTACTTCGGAGTCGTCGTCCTGCGCAGCCGCGTCCCGGCCCTGCAAGCGGCGGCGGCTCTCCTGCCTCTCTTCGCGCGCGGAGCCGGCAGTGATGCTGTCCTCGCGGCGCCGGCGTGGGACACTCTGGGAGCCGTCTACGAACGGCTAGGCGATGAGCAGGGGGCGGCCGAGGCATACGGGCAGGCGCTAGCACTCTTTCACGAAGAGCGCGTCCGGCACCGACTCAGCGGTGACCTGGCGCGCCTGAGGGGAGACTGGGCGGTGGCCCGCGCCGAGTACGAAGAGGCTGTCTTGCCGGTGCCCGACCTGCCGGAGGTGTACTTGAACCTGGCGCGAGCGCGGCGCCAAACTGGCGACCGCCAAGGCGCGGTCTCCGCCTGTCTCGCATACAGGCGCCTGACCGGCGAGTGGCCGCCTGGTCTGTGCTTAGTGGAGGACCTTCTGGCCGAGCTACCAAAGGCCGGGCTCGACACACCCCAATCGCCGCTGGAGACGCCCTTCTGCCGCTCTGATGCACCGGACTCCTGCTACGTTGCCCAGACGGCGTTCACGCTTCCGAGTACGGGCGAGTCGCACCCGGTGCTCTTCGCCCATCCCCCGGCGGCGGTCGAGTACAGGATCGACTTAACCGAGGACGCGTATCTTGCCGTCTGGCCGCTGCTCGACCCGCAGTCCTGGGGCTGGGGCGGCGATGGCGCCGTCTTCGAAGTGAGCGTCACGGTGCCCGGTGGCGCGACGAGGCTACTCGGGCAGCGCCTGGTCACGCCGGCCGATCGCGAGTGGCGGGAATGGCTGCTGCCGCTCGCTGATTGGGCCGGCACGAGCGTGCTGCTGCGCCTGGAGACGACACCGGGCGAGGCCGGCAACGCCCAAGCAGACTGGGCAGGGTGGGGACAGCCGCTGATCGTGGCTCTGTGCGAGCGACAGCCGTGAGCCGGCGGCTGCTTGCGGCGGTGCGGTCTGGTACCGCACTCCTGCCGCTGGGCCTGCTCGCGCTCGCCCTGGCCGTCCGGCTCTACCGGCTAGATCAGGTGCCACCTGGGCTGTACTTCGACGAGGCCACTAACGGCGTTGACACTATGACTATCCTAAGCGGCCGCTATCCGGTCTTCTTCGAGCAGACCTTTGGCAGGGAGCCGCTCTTCATCTACCTGCAGGCGCTGAGCGTTGGATTGCTGGGACGCACGGCCTTCGCCCTCCGCCTGACGGCCGCCGTGGTCGGGTCGGCCACCATACTTGCCGCATACTGGCTCGTGAGGGAGCTGTACGGACGGGCTAACGCCAGCGGGCGCTCGGTGGCGCTCTGGACTGCCCTCTTCCTGGCACTCTCTTACTGGCACATCGCCTTGAGCCGCTTAGGCTTCCGCGCCATCAGCCTGCCTCTGGTTGCCTGCCTGGCCTTCGCCGCCTTCTGGCGCGCGTGGCGTGCGCTCGAAGCCGGCAGCCGGAGTTGGGCGGCCGCGGTGGGCTGCGGCCTGCTCGTCGGCCTATCCGCCTACACCTATCTCGCCAGTCGCTTCCTGCCCCTGCTGTTGCTGGCCTCAGCGGGTGTTGGCGTCGTCGCCACCGACGCAGCCAAGGTGTCCCGCCGTCGCGGGCTACTGGCGCTGACGGCAATCGCGGTCGTGGCGATGCTGGTCTTTGCTCCGCTGGGCTACTACTTCCTAACCCATCCTGGCTCATTCATCGGCCGAGCCTCGATGATCTCCGCCTTCAACCCGCAACTCAACCAGGGCCATGTCCTAAGCGACTTGGCCGGCAGCGTTGCCAAGACGGCGGCCATGTTCGGCTTCCTCGGCGATCCGAACCTGCGTCACAACCCCGCCGGCAGGCCGGCCCTCGAGTGGTGGCTGCTGCCGTGGATGGTGGCGGGGGTGGGCCTGGCCATAGGGCGCCGGTCTCGCCCGGGCCTCTTCGCCCTGGTTTGGTGCATCGTCTTCGCGCTGCCGGCGGTGGTCACCACTTCGACCGCGGGCATGCCCAGCCACCTGCGCACCGTGGCGATGGCGCCTGGCGTCTATCTGCTAGTCGCGCAGGGGCTCGAGGGCGCCGGCGAGTGGCTGAGCCGCGTCCGGCCTCGTCTGTGGCCCGCGCTGCCACTGGCCTTCCTCCTTCCCAGCGCCGCTCTCGGGCTAAACAGCTACTTCGCCGCCTTCCGCACCAACCCGGATCTCGGCCGGCTCTACTTCGATACTGCCTACAGCGCGGCTGCCCAGGCCCTCAGCCTACAAGGTGAGCAGGGCAGTGTCTGGGTCATCCCCCGTTCACCGCTCTTCTTCGGGCCGGATAGCTGGCCGCAACCGGTGCTGACTTTTCTCTACCACGGTGTGGGCAGCCAGGGGCAGGTGCTCGCCGACGCTGAACACGCCCCCGCGCAACTGGCGAGCGTGACGTCCGGCCAGGGACGAGCCTTTCTCGTGCGCTGGCTGCCGAGCCTGGGCCTCCCCGACGGCGCCTACACCCTCGCCGATCCCAAGGACTTGGTCGCATTCCTGCTCGCCAAGCACGGCAGGCTGGTAGAGGCGAGGGAGGCAGACGGGATCAGCTACCGAGTGTACGACCTGCCGAGTCGAGCGGAGTACCGTCTGGCCATCGGCTATGACTCCTACAATGCCTGTTTCGGCGGCGCCGTCTGCCTCGTCGAAGCAGCCCACGGCCACGCCGCCATCTCTGCCATGGAGTCGCCGGAGGCGCTCGAGGACGGGGAAGTGCCTTCAGGACGGAATGCCTGGTTCGTCCTGCGCTGGCAGGCGCAAGCGCCGGTCGCGATCGACCTCAAGTGCACGCTCTACCTGGTGGACGAGGAAGGCCACCTCGCCGGCCAGGTGGACGACCTGCTCGTGAGCGATCGCTACCCGTTCTCCAGGACCTGGGACGCCGGCGAGGCGGCCACGACATACCACATCCTGCCGGTGCTCCCCGCCGTACCTCCCGGTGAGTACCAGGTGAGGCTGGGTGTGTACGAAGCGGAGAACGGGCGACGCTATCCGCTTCTCGACGGTGATGGCCAGCCCGCCGGCCAGTCGCTGCTGCTCGCCACCTTGAGCGTCAGCCGCCAACTGGAAACGCCGGCGGTCGCGCCGCAATTCTCGACGGCCGCGGGTGCCGCAATAGTTCCGGGCCTGCGCCTGCTGGGCTACGACCTGCCGCTCGACAGCCTTCAACCGGGGCAGACGCTGCCGCTCACCCTCTACTGGAAGGCGCGGGCCGCTCCCGAAGAGGAGCCGGAGCTGCTGCTGGCGCTGCGCACCGAGGCGGGCGAACTCGTCGTGCAGCGGCGAGGCCCATTGGCCGAAGGCCGCTACCCGGTGACGAGGTGGTCGGCGGGCGAAGTGGTGCGCGACTGGCAGGAGCTGACGCTGCCCCCCGACCTGCCCGTGGGCGATTACTGGCTGACGCTATCGCCGGCGGTTGACCCTGGTACCGTGCTCGAGCTGGGCGCCATCCAGGTTGCCGGCCGCCCGAGAGTCTTCGAGCCACCGCCCATCCGCCAGCCGCTGGTCGCCGTCCTCGACGGCGAGGTCGCGCTTCTGGGCTACGACCTGGACGTCGCCATGGTCGAGGCAGGCTCGATCCTGCGACTTACCCTATACTGGCGGGCGCAGGCTGCGCCGTCCACCTCCTACACGGTCTTCGCTCACCTTCTCAGCCCCACCGGCGTGAACTTGTGCGGCAGCGACAGCCTCCCGGGAGGAGGCAGCCTGCCTACCAACACGTGGTTGCCTGGCGAGGTAGTAGCTGACACCTACGAGATCGCGGTGCCGGCCGATGCCCCTGTGGGTGAGGGCTACCAGGTCGAGCTGGGTATGTATGACGCATCCACGGGCCAGCGCCTGAGCGTCTCGGGCCAAGGGGCGGATGTGGTGAACCGACGCATTCTCCTGCCGAGCGCGATCATCATCTCGGCGCCGCGGTGAGAGGAGCTGCCGCATTGAGCGCAACGCGCCCGCCCGATCAGCCGTCATCCGCCGCGGAGCAGCTATCGGCCGCGCTGGCGGTGCTCGCCGGCGTAGGAGTCGTGGCGCCACTTCTGGCCGGCCCGCTGCCGGCGACGCACGACGGGCTGCACCACCTCTTCCGTCTCTTCGAGCTCGATCGCTCGCTGCGCGCCTGGCATCTCTTCCCGCGGGTCTTCGCCGATATGGGGTTCGGCTACGGCTATCCCGTCCTCAACTTCTACTCCCCCCTCTCCTACTACCTGGCCTGGCTGGGCACGGCCATCGGGATCGGCTACATCGGTGGCCTGAAAGCGGCCTACGTGCTGGGTGCGGTGGCGGCGGCGTTGGCGATGTACGCCTGGGCACGGACGTTCCTGCCGGCCGCGGGCGCTTTCCTGGCCGCCGCGGCCTACTCCTACATGCCCTACCACGTGGCCGACGTGCTCGTGCGCGGGGCGCTGGCCGAGGCAACGGCTTTCGTCTGGCCGCCGTTGTTGCTTTGGCTCCTGACGCGCTTCTGCCAGCGCCGTGCGCCTGTGTACCTGGTCTGGCTCGCAGCCGGCTTGGCAGGGTTCATCCTGACGCACAACCTCACGGCTCTCATGTTCGCGCCCTTCCTGCTCCTCTACGCCCTGCTTCTGTTCGGCTTGCCGAGACGCCGCCCAGCGATCACCGGCTACGGTGCTCTGGCGGTCGCCGCCGCTGCCGGTCTCGGGATAGCCGCCTTCTACTGGCTGCCGGCGGCGCTGGAGGTGCGCTACGTTCTGGCGGGGACGGTGGGTGGCATGTGGGACTTGCTCAGCTTGCTGCAGCCGCTGGGTCACTGGGTTTCTCCCTACATCCTGCACCGCTACACCCCCTTCCAGGGCGTGGCCGGCCAGCATCCCCTCGGCCTGGTGCAGACCGCATCCGCCATCCTCGGGCTGGTCGCCCTGGGGCTTGCTTGGCGTGCGAGCACCAGGCTTCTCCGAGTGGCCGGCGCTTGCGCGCTCGCCGCCGCGCTGGCGTCCATGGCGCTGCTCACGCCGGCATCCTCCTGGCTCTGGAGCAATCTGCCGGGGTTGAGCTACCTGCAGTTCCCCTGGCGCCTGCAAGCGGTTGTCGGCCTAGGCACGAGCGTCCTCATCGGCTGCGTGTGCCTACTACCGCTGCCAAGGTTCTGGGCTTGGGCGGCCTCGCTGGCGCTGCTGTTGGGGCTGAACGCGCTGCTCGGCCTGCGCCTGGAGCCGGCGCACCTGCCCACTGCCGCGCCGCCCCTGCGCGAGGAGCAAGTGAGCCTGGACGGACTGCTGGACTACGACTTCCAGACGGCTCTCTGGCTGCGCGAGTATGGCGGCGAATGGTTGCTGGAGTATCTGCCGGTCTGGGCGCTAGGGGAGCGCGAGCGGTTCTTCCTGCCGACCGATCAGCCCGAAGCGCTACCGCCGCTGCCCGCCGCCTCGCGGGTGACCGTTGTAGAGGACGCGCCGTTGAGAACGCGACTGCGAGTGAGCCTGCCGCAACCGGCCACGCTCGTCTTCCACCGCTTCTACTTCCCCGGCTGGCAGGTGGTCGCGGACGGCCGGGCTCAGCCGACACGACCCCTCGGCCGTCTCGGTCTGGTGGCCGCCGATCTGCCCGCCGGCGAGTACGACGTCGCGGTGCGGCTAGATCAGACCGCGCCGAGGCTGGCGGGGCTTGCTCTCTCGGCGCTCGGAGCACCCGGCCTGCTGGTCTGGGCCGTGCGAAAGAGGCAGCGGGCGTTTCTCAGCGTGAGCGCGGGCCTTGCCGCCCTCTTCCTCAGCCTCGTCGCCGCGCGCGCTTGGCGCTACCCAACGATCCATCGACCGCTACCGCTGCGCGCACAGGTTGGGGATGCGGCCGAGCTCGCCGGTTACGCCATCGAGAGGCGTGGCGACGGCAGCGATGTCTGGCTCTACTGGCTGGCACTCGCGCCGCGGGCCCAGAACTACAAGGCTTTCGTCCACGCCGTGGGCGAGGGAGGGGAGATGCTCGGCCAACACGACTCCCAGCCCGGCAACGAGTTCACGCCCACGACGCGCTGGTTGCCCGGCGAGCTGGTGCCTGACCGGCACGCGCTTCCATCGATCGCGGTCCCCACGGCGCTCTACGCCGGCATGTACACCTGGCCCGATGTGGCCAACCTGCCGGTGCTGCAGGACGACCAGGACGTCCCGGAGCGCCGAGTTGCCTTGGGGAGCTTGGCGCGGCGATGAACCGGCGTCGCGCCGCCCTCACGCTTTACGCGCTGGTGGCTACTGCCTGGGCCTTGCGCGTCCACCGGCTGGGCGCCTCGGAGCTGTGGTTCGACGAGGCGGCGTCCTACTTCATCGCCGCCAAAGACTGGCTGGGCATCCTGCGCTACGTTGTGGGCGCCCCCTTCGAGCACCCGCCGCTCTACTACCTGCTTCTACATGCGGTCATGCCCCTCTTTGGAATATCAGAGTGGTCGCTGCGCTTCCCCTCCGCGCTGCTCAGCACCATCTTCGTCGCTGCCCTGTGGCGATTCAGCCGCTCTTTCGCCGGCGACCGGCCGGCCCTAGTCGCCGCCAGCCTCGCCACCGTTTCGCCCTTCCTCGTCACCTACGGGCGCGAGGCGCGCATGTACGCGCTGCTGCAGTGCCTGGGGTTGGTCGCGACCTACCTCCTCTTCAGGCTGGCAGCGGCGCCGCGGCCGCGCCTCTGGCTACTCTACGCGGCGACTGCCGCTGCCGGCCTGGCGACACACTACTTCTTCGCCTTCCTGCTGGCAGCGCACGTGCTCATGCTGCTGGTGCTGCGGCGCCCAAAGTCGCGCGCCCTTCTCCACGCCATCGTCGCGGTGGCGCTCACGGCGGGCGGCTTAGCCCTCTGGTTAGCGGCCGCGCCCGGCTTGCGCATGGCGGCGGCACAGATGTGGCGCGAGGCCCTCTGGGGCAAGTCGTGGCGCGCCATTGGCGATCTTTTCGTCGACTGGGCCTACGGTGGCGCCATCATCTCGACTCGCCCGGCCTGGGCGCCCTTGCCAGCGGCGGCGCTCGCAACGTTAGCCGCGCTCGGTCTGCTCTACCGCCCCTTGGCAGCACGACACCGTGTGGCCCTAGCGGCCTGGGCACTAGTGCCGGCCGCCTGCGCTATCGTGATCCCATACGGCGGCCTCGTCCTGCGCCACTTCTCCTACGTCGCACCGGCGCTCTACCTGCTGGTCGGCGCTGGCCTGCTCTACTTGGGCCATCGCGGCGTCCTGCCCCTGATTGCGGGCATTGCAGCCCTGACGGCGAGCGTTCTGCCCGGCCTCATCTGGCAGTCTTCGCTCGACAAGGGCGACTACGGCCGCGCCTTGGCTTATGTCCGCCGCTACGCCCAGCCGGGCGACCTGCTGCTCTTCGTGAATCCGCACCAGTGGGTACTGGCGCAGTACTACAACCGGACCGGTCTGCCGACGGCGAACGTGGGTGCCGGCTGGCCGGTGCCCGCCGAGCAATTGGCGCAGGCCGAGCGCGTCTGGGTGATGGAGTGGGAGACGTGGGCTCTCACCGACACCGTCAACCTGAGGCATGACCTGTGGCAATCCCTCTATCCCGCCGAGTCGCGGGACTACTCGGCCGATCTCTCTCTGCACCTGCTCTACGCCGCGCCAAAGGCACACGGAGCCGAGTTGGCGGGAGGGCGCTGGGATGATGGCCGGCAGTTGGCCCGAGCGCTGGTGAGCGCAGGTGCCCTACGGCCGGGCCAGGCCGCTCGCGTGCAGCTCCGGTGGAGGCCCGATCCGAGCCTGGCCACGACAACGGCTCTCGCACTGCGCCTTGTCGGCGGCGACGGTCGCACCTGGGCCGAGCAGATGAGGCAGCCGTCCACCAGCGAGAGCGCAGACGGCACCGCCCACTCCAACCACGCCCTGATCGTGCCTGGCGGGACTCCGCCGGGCGAGTATGTTCTCGAGCTGGCTGCCATCGACCTGCCCAGCAGCGCTACGCTGAGCGCCACGGCGGCGGACGGCACGGCACTGGGGCCCTGGGTGCGCCTTGGTACTGTGCAAGTCGAGCGGGGCAGTTATCCCCTGCCGGAGGCGCCCGCGGGGCAGCCGGCCAGGCTCGAGAAGGGGCTCAGCTTCCTTGGCAGCGAGTCCGATGCGACTATGCTTACCGCCGGGGCGCGCTGGCAGGCCATTCTACAGTTCTCGGCCGAGCAGGTGCCAGCCGAGGTCCGCCTGCGCTTCAGCTTGCGCGGGCGCGGTGGCGAGCGCGACCTGGGCGAGGTGCCGTTGGGCACGACGGGGCTGCGGGCGAGCGAGTGGAGGCCGGGGGAGGCATGGCGCTGCCCCTACGACCTGCGCCTGCCGGCGGACCTTCCGTCGGGCCAGTACGAGCTGATCGCGCGTGCCTTCGAGGGCGACAGGCAACTGCGTCCACCTGGCAGCCGCCCGCCCTGGCCATTCGGGCGCGAGAGTGTGCTACTCCTGGATGTTTTCAGGGTGACCGCACGGCCGCCGCACATGGTGGTGAGCCGGCCGTCCCGGCCCCTCGATGCCGTGTTCTCGGGACAGATACGGTTGCTCGGCTACGACTTGGAGGAGAGCGAGGGGCGTCTCAAGCTGCGGCTCTACTGGCAGGCACTGGGCCCGACGGGCGAGCCGCGCAAGGTCTTCGTGCATCTCACGGCGGACGGAGACGGCCAGCCGCTGGCCCAGGACGATGCTCCGCCTGGAGACGTGCCCACCACCGACTGGCTCAGCGGAGAGTCCTACCTTTCCGAGCACGTGATCTCGCTGCCCGAACTGGAGCCGGCAAAGCGCTACGTGCTGCGCGTCGGGCTGTACGACGAGCGCACGATGGTCCGCCAGCCCGCCAGCGGTGCTAGCGCTTCGGCAGACCACGTCCTGCTGCCGCTATCCGAGCCGGACTAGAACACCGTTCGCTCACATGCTGAGCGCCGCGGCGTGAAGCATCTAGCCATTCGGAGTTCTCGATTAGCGCAGGCCGAGATTCCTCGCCTGCGGGCTCGGCACGGCGAGTGTGGGGATCGGAGCGACGGAACCGGGCTCCGTAGCGCCTCAGTGAGACACAACCGTTGTTCTAGCCTGGATTATTCATGAGAGGCCTGACCGGCTTGCCAGAAGGCGGGTGTGGCATATTCGGAGGGCAAAGTGGTCTCTTTGATCGGGCAACCCTAGC
>Ga0315274_10010539_pt1 | contig 13311 bp, 15 predicted proteins | sample YL17G02_20_MG_FD_203700 | JGI IMG/M metagenome (GOLD analysis project Ga0315274, IMG submission 203700) | Sediment microbial communities from Yellowstone Lake, YNP, Wyoming, USA - YL17G02_20 | ecosystem: Environmental > Aquatic > Freshwater > Lake > Sediment | place: USA: Wyoming | collected...
TGGAATATTATCCATTTATCAAAATTCTCTATTTTACTCAAACAATCCATCACAATGGTTACATCGCAACTGATTGGTTTATAATAAAACCAACCGTCTTTATTGACCTTTTCTGTGACATGAGGACTAATCTTATAGCCAACACTTAACAACTTGCTTTCAAATTTACTGTTGTCATAATCGTCACTTCTGACCAGATACACCGTAGACTCTAAAATGAACTCTGATTCTCTGGAAGAGAAATAATTCCATATTTTTTCAAGATCTACCTTATGACCCCTATTTTTGGCCTCCATTGAAATGTTCTGAAGATCAATCTGGATGTACGTTCCCGATGTTTCGCTCATTTAATTTTTTCCATCCTTAAACCATCTGTTTCTTTAATCACTCTATATACATGATCTGCCGCATTTTGAAACGACCGTTGGTGCGTTACTAATAATACATCTAAACCCAGCTTTTTTGAAAGTTCACTGATCAATTTTGACGTATTTGCTACATATTCTTCACCGACAGAGGCAAAAGTCTCATCCAGAAGCAGTAATCTGGCATAATTTTTCTTCAAAATACATAAAACCCTGAGTAAAAACCCTTCTATGACGGCCACACTGCCCCCAAAAGACCCGAATTCCCCCTCTATCCCATCATTAGCAGTCTTGAGCTCGATATGTATCTTCTCATTTTTCTTGGTTATAACCGGGTTGAAACTGAGATTTTGATCATCAAAGACCGACTTCAGACCGTACGTTATAAGGCCGGCCATCTTATTAATCTCATCTTTAACCATTGTATCTAATAAATGCTTCAAAACTGCACTGGATTTTGTCAGAATATCTATCTCAGTCTTGATCGTCGTGATTTCAACTAAAAGGGCTTCATACTGACTCTTTGAAGCTTTATACAGCCCCTCCAATTGATCGGACTTCCTCTGCAGTGGCATGAATAACTGACGGGCAGTATCTATCATAGTTTTAATTCCTCACGCCATATTTTTATAGCATCTAAAAAATCAGGGTGTCCGACTTTTGATTTTTTAATTATATTCTTTAATAGCTCAAGATTACCGTACATAAAAACTACCACAGGAGGACCTAATTTTTTGTTACTGATTATTGCTTGTTTCATTTCATCTTCATTTTTAATATTATTAAATATAATAGACATAAGCTCTTCTAAACGCTGACTACAAAAAGTTCTTGGTTTATAAATCAAACCATCAAAATTATCAAAAAACTTTTCATACTGCTGAAACGTATACTGAGGCATTTTTACCTTAATCCTGTTTTATCAGCTCAGCAAAACATGGTGTGGATTTTTCCCCTATAAATGCATCATGCAAGGAAACCCACGGCTTTAGCCGTGGGAGGAATTGCGTCCTCCATGGGTTAATGTTCAAGAAAATCACATCCTTACATGACCCACTCTGAGTCAGTCTCCGACCCGATCCTAAATCATGCAAAGATATCTTCCCTTTTGAGGCTCCGCCAACATAAACCATACCTAACTTCGTATGGTTTACTACCGAGCCACGTCTCAGTCCCATCGACCGAGTCCCACCATAAAGTTTTCGGAACCCACCTGTCTCGGGCTCAAACCTGTGCAGTTGCCTTCGATGCAATTGCAATGGTATGACCCGAAACATTACTTTATTGTCAACAGAACTCTTCCCTGTCACATAACTCGCCAAGACCCAGGAATCAACATTATGGGCATTAAATGTCTCTGCTAATTTCTCTTTTGTTTTTTTCAGACCTAACAGATTCCGTCTCTCAAATGTCTCGTAACCCTGTTTCAGGATCAGGTATCCCATCAGGGATACCCTAGCATAAAACCAGGCCTTTCCCACTTCTAAAGGACTAAAAGACTTGTTCCATTTTTTAGCCCCTTTCCAAGTTTTAGCTTTAATGTCCTCAACCACGATGTCTGAGATCGGGTATAGTTTTTTCAGGAAATTTAACAGGTTCAGTTTAATCTGCCATCGACTTTTAGTCGACGGCGGGAGCCGTCTACAGTTTATCCCTCTGTTAGCTTTGTTTTTCCGACAGGGTGTCTTCCTGAACCTTCGGGACCTACGCATGTTTTTCCTGACCTCAACTCGGTCTTTTACCCAAGTCACTGCATCAGACAGGACATTCAGGTAAGTGTGCTGCTTTGACTGAACAGTCATAGCTTCACGTTTACTTCCGGGATCAATACCTACGACGACCTGTTGAACCTTGCCTTCGGCACGGTTTAACAATTTGACAGAAAAGATGCCTCGGAACCATCTTTTCTGAGCCTGTCCTGACTTAATCAGAGCTCTTGCATATGCCGGACGGCAAGGCATAAGCGGAGATCCTGTAGAACTAATAACCGGGACCCAGACAGGACTGGGCCTCGGACTCTGTCTTGCCCTTTCAGGCATGACAAGTAATTTCTCCCTTCGAGACTGACCCACAGAGGGAAGAGGGACTTGGGAAGCATCCCTGATATCTGTTGCCCTGCCACGGACAGTGGGTTCAGTTGTCTTTAGACGACCATTACCGGCCCTTACGGGCAATGTATGGGTCTTATTAGGACTCATGGTACTGATCTTGACCACTCTATTCTCCCTTTTGCTCTTGCGGAGCCCTACGGGCTTAGCAATAGCCCTGACTCACATTACAAGCCCACGACTTTAGTCGTGGGTAGTTGACATGTATTAAATTCCAGATACTCGACCGCATCTTCATACAACATTTTATCCCTGGCCATTAATATCTCCACACATTTACCCTGGTCCAGCAATATCAAGAACTTCATCTATGTTATCCATTATGATTCCATTGAATAACTTGCAATGCCAGTTCTTTCAAATTGTATTTAATATCTACACCATCACGAGCCAGTTTAGTCTGTATTTCCACATCCTGCCTCCGTTGATACTCAGGATCCATACCTATAAAAATAGGCTTCTGATCTTTAATATGGGCCCCAAGCTCATACAGCACAATCGGACATAACGTCTCTTTACAGAACCAAAACAATATGGCCGAAGACTTCTTAAGCATATTAAATTCCCATTCTATCTGCTTAAAAGAAGCTGTCGGGTCATCAATAGGAAAATTTTTCCTTCTTGGATTCAGTACAACAAGATCAGGCTTAACCAGATATTTCAAATAACCTACTATATCAGTTTGCCAGTCCGAGGTTCCGGTAATGCCGCCACCAAGAAAAATACTCGGACCATTACCCGTGTATTCTTTTAAAGCTTCTATATAAATCATGGCACAAACCCCTTAAAAAATCTGTATAAAAGTGTCCTTAAATCTCAGGACACTTTTATACACAGAATCAATTAAATTTCCACAGCCTCTTCAGCAAGTTTGAACTCATAGTCCTGACCAGCTAAAGTCAGAGTACCCTCTTCCCTAGATTTAAATTCGTCAAACCAACGACGCCCTAAAATTACTGCCATTTTTATTTCCTGAACCTTAGACCTGATCTCCCTGAGCTCATTCTGGCGGACTGATATAGCCTTATCAAACCACTGCACTTTAGCCTCTGTGGTCTTCAAAGAGCCTTTCACAGCATTATAAACATCCAAACCTTTTTCAATCAAGCACTCCACAGGAGTCCTGGCCTTATCAGCTGCTATCTTCTCCACTATTTTCTTTACAGCCGGAAGAGTATTGAGCTTGGCTATCTTAATATCAAAGGCCTTGGCCATGTATTTATCCTTGACCTCATCCTTTTCCCGAGGAGGATTATAAGAACCTCCCTTATCAACTGATATGCCGTTTTCTCTGAGAAAAGCAGCCTGGCCATCAGTAAACTGAATAGGCTTTTCATAATCCTCACCTATCTCCTGATCCTTAAGCCATTTCAGAGCCTTGACCTCAGCCTTAAGAATCTGCTCTCTCATGGACATCTTACACAACTCTGTTGCCGATGTCTTCCCGGTAGCCAAAGTTCTGTTAACAGCTGACAGGGTCTCTACATTCACCCCGTATTTACCATCTGTCTTAAAAGTATCATCAAATACCAAACCCTTATTTTTCAGGTCCATGTAGGTATCTTTTGAACTGCTGATATAGAACTTCTTGGTATGGACACGACCATCTTTTATGAAGGCATAGTTCCTGAACACATATGTAGGATAAGGATTACTAAATCCCATCTGGGCCGGCTTTGTACCTTCTACATCATGCAGATCAATCGTCCCATTGATTCTGGTCAGGACACTTAAATTCAAATGACTCTCATGCCAGGTCAGATTACTGAAAGGACACTTACTGTTACTATCAGCACTGAATTTAGAATAGCCGCTGGCAACCTTACTGGCTACCCCGATTTTCTCATAACTGAACTTTTCATGATAAGGATAAAAAGCTGCTTCATCATCAGCCATGAGCATCTTCAGCAGGTCAAATACACAGAAAGCATCTACTGGGGGTAAATAATTCGGGTCCCGGCCGTTCTGAAAACGCTGATCCACATCAGTTATGCTCAGATTCATAAGGTCTTCAGCCCTACCGTATTCCTCGACCGTAAAAGCATTCGTAAGGGAATCAACAATTTTTTTATCTCCAGCCTTACCGATGACTTCAAGAGCTATGTCAGTCTTGGTTTGTTGGGTTAAGACCAGAGCACTGCTATATATAGCTTTGCTGAGACGGTCTGAAGGGTCACCAAAATTAATCGATGATACCTCTACTTTATCCCAGCTCTTTTTGTTCGGCTTATCGGCACTCAGGTAATAGACATAGGATGACTGACCCTTCTGAGGGCTTATCTGTAATTTATTGTCTTCATCCAAGGAATAGATCACCACGCCCTGATCAGATATCGTGAAAATTGCTAAGGGATTATTAACGAGAGGCTCAATCTCTTCTTTCGGTTCAGAAAAATCTGACATTTGGACTAATTTAGTTATTATGGAAGTATATTCGTTAATATCATTCGAACTTATCAACATGGAACCCATTTTTGAAGCCATTTCATGCATGAGATCTTTGTTATAATATAGCCCGTAAGAAATAAATACTGAAGAAGATATCTTACCCTTAATTTTATTGATAGCATTATAAATATTATTAATTTCCTTTTGATAGGAGGAAACGACCGGATAACCATCAGTAAAAAAACTTAAAGAAAAAGTTTTTGAAATTACTGATAGATCTTTAATGACTGTAACAGTGTCTGTAAGAATTTCTGAAAAGCAGGTACACCCTAGGCTTGAGGAATGATCCTTGATAGCTTTTTCCAGAGCTTTATAATCTGAATCATCTGTGATTTTAAAACCTTTAAATATCCAATCATATTGACCCTCACTACTGAACCACCCTAACGAAAGAAAATCTCCCTTTATGAGAGATTTTGATAAAACGATTAGTTGTTTGGACATTTCTGGGAGCATCGAGGTCATACTCCCACTACGATCTATTATCCAAAGATGGTTAACTGAGGTACGTTTAAAAACCGTTTTATTGGCTTTCGCTTTTACATCTTGCTCGACCAGACACAACGTATCTGTTATTGGTACGTATTTAGGCATTAACCCCTCCTTTGTTTTTAAAACATTTAGGACAACTGTGCCCTTTTGAATACCCTCTTGTTCTATCAGAGACTCTTGAAAACCATTTATTTCCACAGTTTTTACATACCCAACCTACTCTTTTACCAGAACCATATGAAATATTTTCTATATTTAAATCTTTATTTAATTCAAAATCCCACTCTTTAGCTATCTCAGGGAATAGTACTAATAAACTTCTTTCCATTGTAGAGAATCTTCCACTACAAAAGGGGCACCCCGCTCCTCTCACTCTATTATGTGGAGGCGCTTCCCACTCATGCCCCTTAGAGCATTTCCACCAAACTTTAATTCCAGAACTTTTTGATATTTTTTCAGGAGTTAATAATCCGTTTTTTTCGACATTCCATTCTTTTATTAGTTCAGGGTAATTCTTATATAGGCTGAATTTAGGGTAGCAAATATATAAATTATTTTTATATTCTTTTTCATCTAAAGAATTTATCTCTAAATTAGTACCAAGCAGTGTATTTATACCTTTAAATAAGTTCTTTATTACATTTAAATGAGGTTCCCTTTTTTTATAAACAATATCATTTTTAGTTAAAAGATTAAGAGGATATTCTCTTATATGTATTATATCTCTACCATTACTTCTAACAGTCTCTGTTTTTTTTATATCTTCTTTCTCTCTATCTTTATGCCAATAATGGCCGTCAATTTCTATTACAAGATTAAATTCTGGTATAAAAACATCACATTCACATCCAAGAGATTTTTCTTTTGGGGTGGTATTAGGAAAAATTTTCTTTAGTTCTATAAATACTCTTAATTCTAAAAAAGATATTTGTTTACCAACCCTGCAAAAAGGACACCCACGCGGCTCTATTGGGTCAGTTCTTGAAGATATTAAAGCTTTCCACGAGTGTCCGTTTTTACACAACCACCATATTTTTTTACTAGACCTTGGAAGGATTTTAGTAGGATCTATATTTCCGTTTAGTGTTGGATTAATTTCTTTAACTAATTCTGTGAAAAGAGATAGATTATGCTCTGGAGTCGCTTTTTTATTAGCACAAAAAGGGCAACCACTTTTTGATTTGGTTCGATCTCCTATACAACTTCTCCAGGCATGCCCATTAAGGCATTTCCACCATATTTTTATCTTTGAATTTAAGCAAAAATTTTCAGGCTTTTCACCCCCATTTAAATTAGGGTGAAATTCGGATGCTATTTTTTTATCAGAGGCAAGAGTTTTAACTTTTGATTTTCTTCTTTTGTTACATTCTGATATTCTTCTTTTACTACAGGTAGGACACCCCCTACCTGACAAATGATTCCCAGGCCTTTGAAAAAATACCCCGTGCTTTTTGCATACCAGTTCAACTTTAATTTCATTACCTATATAATTTATCCTAGAATAGTCATATCTATCTCCATGGACTTTTGTCGCTCTAGTAATAAATTCAACAGATGTATGTCTTTTTCTCATGTCTTTTATCTATTTAAATAATTTAAGAAACTATTCTGGCTTTATAAATAGATGCCACTTCGACAAAGGACTGTTTTTCAACGTTTTTGCCGTCTTCTATTATGAGTTCAGCATCACTGTGTATTATGAAATTTTTATCGATGTAAAAATCAATCTTAGGGGCAGAAAACAGAGCCAGGAGTTTTTTCATCCTGTTACATTCAAGGACAAACTCCTCAAAATAATCTGCTGAATCACAGGTTATCTTCTCCACCGACTTTCTATCCCCTATAGTTTCAAGAATAAGGTCCACTCCTTTTACCACAGCCTTTATCCCAACTTCTTCTTTAGCTGTCAGAGACAACTGGGTAAGTTTCTTAATCAGAAGTTTACGGTCTACCCTGAACCCGCTACATGTAGGTTTAACCACAGATATCGGTAATACCGGGAGCTCTCCTGTAGCTTTTCTGAATCCAAAAGCATACAGGTCATCCTCTGAGGTTATATAGACAGTCTTAGCCGTGACCTTGAATACCACATTTAAAAAATGGCCCTTTTCAAGCATCGAATTTATGGCCGATATCATCAAACGCCGAAGCACAATCTTCTTTACATCTTTAAAATTGATGTTATAAAAGGCACCTATCTGACTGCCTCCGTCTGTCCCATAGAGGATACCGTCTGTGATAAATACATTGGAGTACTTGTCGGTCCCTGTTTTTGTAGCTGAGAATCCCTGGGTATAGTGTATTCCGGTTGAAAGCACATCTGTACTTATCGTCGCTATCTTCTCTGCCTGTGAAAAATCATCTTCAAAACTTATAAACTCTGAAGAATATTTGCAGTCAAAGGCAAGATATGTATCATCTGATGTAAATACTGTCAGAGTATTTTTGTCATATAACATTCTTACCTGATTAACATCCAGGTTACCTATTAAGGCTCCTATTTTACCCGGGTCCGTGGCAAAACAGTTCTCGTTGTATGAGAGACCTGTAGTAGGTAAAAAAGCCATGGCCTTTTTATCATTATTGGTAGCATACAGCACAATATTGTTATTCTGTATTTTAAAAAGAACAAGACCTGTAATTGAATCCAGCTTATCGTCTGTTCCAAGACCGGCTATTGATATTGATTTTTTCAGATCTATTACATTAGCTGTAAATTCAATCATCGTGTCACCTCTGTCCAAGTCACTTCACCTTTATTAAGACCTTCCGACCAGACCAGATAAATTTTAGGATTCTTAGTATTCTTACATGATTTCTTTTTCAGCTTTTCGATAGATCCTTTTAACTTTCTCATTGTGCTGCCTCTATTGCTATAAGTTTATCCATAGTTTCTTTTACCTTGTTGCTGAGCTCTTCAAGTTTGGTCTTTAACAGGTCCTCTTTTTCTTTCCGTATCTCAGAAAGACGTTTCGGGTCATATCCCTTGGCCTGTATTTCAGCTAACAGCTTTTCGAGACGGTCTTTCTCACTCTTAAATCTCTCTTCAAGACGAATCTTCTTATCAGAGAGTTCTTTTATAGAACCTTTAAGACTCACAAATTTCTCAAGATCAGTCATATTTTATCCTTTTTCAAAACTGTAATACAGCTACACCTACCTGCTCAACTACATAAAAGTTTATTAAATTTTTTTTACTGTCTTTGGCCACAAATACCTGCACATCCGTCAGAATACTAAAAACACCTTTCCCCTTGTATTTACGTATATCTTTATAAATCTTTTTTTCTTTTTCAAGTATGTCTACTTTACTAACGATCAAATCAATATTTTCTTTCAGCTTTTTACCTACAAAATCCTTTTCAGGTATTTTTACAGTACAATCTATTTGTATTATAGCTGCCAAAGAACCTGATACAGTAGATTTATGTGACACAACTACAGCCTTTCCATTTATTACATATGATTTTTTACACTCATATGAAATAATTTCTCCATAATCCACTGGACGTACTTGAAACTTGTTCCTAAGAGGACTTTTAAAATACAATTGGTTCTTTACAGCAGCCCTGACACTAGCTATATAATCTTTTTCAATCCCCTTCAAATAAACGTCACTCACATACGAGCCCTTTTTTACACCAATAACTTTCGTAAAACTTTCACGACCCTTCTTCAACATACCACTCATAATACATCCTTTTTAAAATCCGAATTCAACCATGTCACCGTTATGAATAGTTTTTATGTTAATTATTTCTTTAAAGACGCTAAAGCCCGATCAATCATTTCTTCCATCTTACCATAAACATCGTCGAGGCTTCGATGTAGTAACGCAGCTTCCTGTTTAAGGACATTTAATCCTTCCAGGTTATAAAACTTTTCCTGCCCCAGTTCAAGTTTAGCACATACTTTTATATCTTCTTCAGAAGTCACAATAACAATTCCATCTGGTACTTTTCTACTGACTATGATATAGGCTCCCCAAATAGAAGCCATCAAACCTTTTTGAAGCTCTTCTTTTTTCTCCTCTATATTAATAGCATCTCTATTCCATTTTCTCATATCCGAGTATGTAAAAGGGCTCATTAAAACTGACTCAACTCTTATCTCGTCTCTTTCAACTTCTGCAAAGAGGTCTGCCATATCAGATGGGATTAATGGACTGAGAACCGTTTTTATCTCATGAACTTTCGTAAAATTTTTCAAAAAATCTTCATAAGAGACTTCCCCTTTACGAAAATTATAATGAGGAAGACCATCAACACTGTCCAACGTAGATACTTCTGAATTTACTGAGTTCATAATACATCCTTTTTAAAATCCGAATTCAACCAGGTCACCGTTATGATTCAGGTCTTTTATAATTGACGGACGTTTAGATTCAGCTATTCTGCTTAAACACTCCTGACAGTTTGTCCTGTACGGACAATACTGACATGTTTTATGGCTTGGTTTGGCCTTTTTAATGTTCTGTGTAATTTCCTTAATATCCAGAGACAGCTTAGCCCGAAAGGCATTAAGAACTACCACATCCACAGGTATCTTACTTATTTGATTGAATCGATAATAGAAGAATCCTACCTCATTAGGGATCTGACCGTAGTGCAAGAGATACAAAAGACTGTAGAAAAGGGCCTGGTCCTGGTCAACATTTTTACCTATCTTATCGGTCCCTTTACCGTCTATAATCAACACATCATCATTAAGTTCTTTATGAATAAAATCTACTCGTCCCTCAAGAGTATTTCCGTCTTTCAAAGACGCCCTTAAAGTCACTTCAGATTTAGTATTCAGAAAATAGTTCTGGTTCGTTGAATTCATGATATCCCGAACATCTTTGAAAGCTACCTCTAATATCTCTTCCTTACTGACTTTTATAAACTTAGCTGACCAATCCACTGGAGTAGTATCCAATACTCCTGTATAAAGAGTTTTAAGTTTCTCTCTCATATCCTCTGGAAATAAATAAGGAGTCGTAAATCTCCAGATATTACAGAAAACTTCGAAAAACTTTCCAACCAATGACCCGTAAAGGGTATGATATTTATTCTCTTTTATCGTTGGTTTAACCTTCTGCACATATTCAAGGTCAAATCTTTTTGGACAGCTTCTGAAAACTTTCCATGATGTATAAGTAATTTTCACACCTTCACCTGCCTTATATACCCAAGTACCCGGTCTCGTACGACTTTAGCAAGGTCCATTGCATCCAGTATATGATCAATATCTTTATCAGATTTTATAGTTTCCTGGACCGCCGATGCCGCCAACTTCTCCACAAATTCCTGTATCTGCTTGTCATCCTGTTTTTCCTGCATCTTTTTTGTCAGGTCAAAAATCTCTGACGCAGGCTTTACTTTCAGCTTAAAGGAATTCAATTTATAAGTCACATTATCATTATCAATTGTTATCTTTATCATCCCTATCTGAGGAAGATGATTAATATCCTCTTCTGATAACGACCCACGACTCATGGATCCTATATTTACGAAATATTTTCCGTTTTCATCATAGATACCTTGATCTATATGGTAATGACCTATTACAAAAACATCTGCCGGCAGCTTTGCCAGTTCATCGTACCCGTAAAGACGCTCATTAAACAGGTTCCCTGCTTTAAGACCACTGTAAATATGCATAAGACATATCTGACTCACACATCCTTCTCTGGAGGGTAATTTGATATCCTCAATCTTCAGTTCATTCGTATAAGGAATACCTACAAGAGATACTTTATATCCATTTTTTTCTATAACCTCTTCTCTTAACTGAAGAATGGTCTTATCAGCAAACAGGACCCCTAAAGGCTGATCAACAAGACTCTCCAATTTGTCAGCCGTAATATCATGATTACCTTCTATGGCATAAAAAGGGCATGAGAATTTCTTAATGACATTTATGATATCCTGATTAAGACGGTGACTGTTTTTAGCCGGGTTTTTAAGATTAAAAAGATCTCCAGCAAAAAGTGCTGCATCAGCCTTAAGCTTATTACATGCCCTACCCATCTGGTCTAATTTATCCAGCATCGCCTCTTTATAATTATCCAGGCGATTTCGGGGACCATTATCACTTATATGAAGGTCACTACCCGTTATGAATACAAATTCCGTCATTACTATAAGGCCTTTCACATGCAGGACATACTTTTATCTGTGACATTTCGATCTCATAGGACTCAAGATTAGCTACAACCTGTTTTAGCTCATCTCTTACCGTTTTTGTAGTGATAGCCGTTCTTCTGAACTCTCCCTCCATCTCAGAAATAAGGGTGAAATCCTTTGAAAACTGTTCAAGATTGTCTACTTCACTTTGATATGATTCTATGTTCAGGCCATCAATGAGAGTCTTGACTTTTTTAAGACCCTCAGCACACACCTTTACAGAGGATTCCCATGCAGCTATCTGACGGTATTCTTCCAGGTATTTTTCCGAGTACTCAGGAATCTCTACAGAGGTAACACCTGAAAGGCCTTTTATAGTCTTAATTGACACTTCAACAAGGTTACAGTACTGGGTTATTATTGACAGGCTCTCTATTACATCAGCACAGTCTGTTTCCGGTATTTCAACCTCTCTAACAGGGGTTAAGACTGTAACAAGTCTGTCTGATCTGTTTAAAGCCTCTTCATACTTTTTTAATGCTTCTAATACATTACTCAAAGATTCACAATCAGTACTATCAGGTATTTTTGTGCTTTTAATTGGAGTTAAAACAGTAACAAGTCTAGAAGACTTATTTAAGGCTTCTTCATACTTTTTTAAAATCTCTAACTCATTACTTAAGGCATCACACTCAACACTGATTTCACCACTTATTTTAACCTCTGACTGAATGCTCTCAAAATCCTTAAATATCTCAAGCTTTTCTTCACGGATCTTAAAATCTGCTTCCCTTATTTTAAGAAGAGATTTCTGTACCTTGAGATCCTTTTGACAGGCATCATCAGCCTGACTGAAAACATTAAGATCATACAGAGAAGAAAGAACTTCTGTAACCACCGATCCAGGCTTATCTAGAAGAAAAAGAGGCTCGAATTGATGAGCTACCAAGGGGCTGATTTTGGTATCACCTATACTCATGTGATCAAAACCAGCTTCAATAATAGGAGGTGGCACAGCTCTTCCGAGCTTGGTAAAAACTTTCCCGTTTACCGTATAACTACTCGAAGACCCGCTTTTCTTCCATTCCAGCTTAAGGCCAGATTCTTCCCCATCTTTGGGAAGAGTTTTTCGCTGACCCTCGTAATCCAAGTATACTTCTGCAGAAGTCTCCCCTCTCCGTATAAATTCTTTTCCTACTTGATTTATCAGAGCAGAATCAATCGCACGTACTACGGCACTTTTACCTATATTGTTCTTTCCGACAATAACGGTAAACCCGTTGACCTCAAAATCAACTTCCTTTATACTCTGAAAATTCTTAATCTTTACCTTAGTCATCCTCAGGTTCCTGAGTTTTACTGTTCTTTTTCTCAATGAACTTCTCTGACACATTACCCAGAAGATCCTCTATGTCATCAGTCTTCTCATCCTCATTTTTGTACTCTTCCCGGGCCTTTTCATCCTCTCTGATCACCAGATTTTCCCTCAGTTTAGAAAACAGTTGCCCGTTTTCATTAAGAGTCTTCCACAACTGCTGCTTTCCCGTGGTCTTAAAAGCTTCTTTCTCTCCATCCTGAAAAGAATATGTAGCCCCTGCTTTTTTAATGACTCCGGTATTAATAGCCAGCTCTATTATTGAACTGATGTTATCAAAACCCTCTCCAAACTTTATAAACAGCGGGGCCGTCATGTATGGTTTATCAATCTTATTCTTAACAGCTGTGACTTTAACCGTCACATTAATAGGATCTTTGTCCTTTTTACCCGTGAATTTACTAATGGAATCAACC
>Ga0315274_10010540_pt1 | contig 13309 bp, 6 predicted proteins | sample YL17G02_20_MG_FD_203700 | JGI IMG/M metagenome (GOLD analysis project Ga0315274, IMG submission 203700) | Sediment microbial communities from Yellowstone Lake, YNP, Wyoming, USA - YL17G02_20 | ecosystem: Environmental > Aquatic > Freshwater > Lake > Sediment | place: USA: Wyoming | collected...
GGTTTGGGTCCCACCCCCGTCGGGTCCGAACGTGCGGAAAACGTCCGGAAATCCAGGAAATCGCTCAGGCTATGTCAGGAGTTGTGGAATCCTACCGCGGCCAGGGCATGCACGGCCTGCACGCGGCGGACGTGGACGAGGACGGCCGCGACGAGGTCATCCTCGGTTCGGCCGTGCTCGACGACAATGGCAAACCGCTCTGGAACACGCGGAAGGGTCATCCCGACGTGTGCTACGTGGCGGACATCGATCCCGCGCGCCCGGGTCTCGAGATCTTCTACGGCATCGAGCCGGGCAAAAAGAGCAACACCGTCTGCCTGGTCGAGGCGAAGACCGGCAAGCAGATCTGGGGGAACCCGGAAATCACCGTTCACGTTCACGGTCAGGGCATGGTCGGCGACATCATTCCCGAAGAGCCCGGCCTGGAGTGCTACGCGGGCGAGGCCAAGGGCGGCAGCAACTACTGGCTCTACACCGCCGGCGGCAAACTGCTCGGCCACGACAACCTCGGCGAACTGTCGCCCCACGCAATCTTCTGGCTGGACGGACCGACCAAGGTGTTCACTGTGGGCAAGACGATCTTCCGCTGGCCGCGCGAAAAGGTCGGACAGATCGAGGGCCGCATCGTGGCCATTGCCGATTGCTTTGGTGACTGGCGCGAGGAAATCATCACCGCGCTGGAGGGCGAGCTGCGCATCTACTCAACGACCGCACCCGCCACCGCGCGCCGCGTTTGTCTCATGCAAGACCGCCTCTACCGGACGGATGTGGCGATGCAGACCATGGGTTATTTCTATCCGCCGCAGTTGGGCTTGGATCAGCGGCAGCCCTGAAACGCCAGCAGGTTCAACAACCGCGGACAGCCGCTGCGGGGGGTGTGTGACTGGGTTATGACAGGTGATCGAGAAGTCATGAACTGGATCCTCTTCCTGGCATTGGCATTGATCATCGCCCGGCTGGCTACCGAGCTCTGGCTGTCCCGGCTCAACCAGCGACACGTGCGAGCGCGTGCCACCAGCGTGCCCGACGATTTGAAGGCGGTCCTCGATCCCGCGACCTACACGAAAGCCGTGGAGTACACCCTTGCCAAAGCGAAGCTGGGACAAGTCGAGGACCTCTGGAGCGCGGGGGTTCTCCTGGCCTTGCTTCTCAGCGGCGCACTGCCGAAGGCCTTCGGGGTCTGGTCCAGCACGGTCGGCCACGCGGCGTGGGCTGATGCGGTGTTCCTCCTGCTGGTTGCGGTGGGAGTAGCGATCCCAGGACTGCCGCTCGATTGGCACGCCCAGTTCCGGCTGGAAGAACGCTTCGGCTTCAATACCACCACGCCGGCGACCTGGTGGCTGGACCACGTGAAGGGATTCGCCCTCCTGTGGCTGCTGGGCTGGCCGTTGCTGGCCCTGATCCTCAAGGTCGTCGATTGGATCGGTCCCGGCTGGTGGCTCTGGGCCTGGCTGGCGATGCTCGGCTTCCAGCTCGCGATGTTTCTCCTCGCGCCGGTCCTCATCCTTCCGCTGTTCAACAAGTTCACGCCCCTGCCGACCGGAATGTTGCGCGACCGCATGCTCGGCCTGGCCGGACGCACCGGCTTCCGCGCCCGCGATATCTTCGTCATGGACGGGAGCAAGCGGTCGCGCCACTCGAACGCCTTCTTCACCGGCCTGGGCCGCTTCCGACGCATCGTCCTGTTCGACACGCTGATCCAGCAACTCACCGAGCCGGAGTTGGAGGCCGTGCTCGCACACGAGATCGGCCACTTCAAGCGGAAGCATGTGCTGAAGATGCTGGCGTGGTCTGCTTTGAGCGCGCTGATCGGATTCTACGTCGTGGCGTGGCTGGCTGGGCAGACATGGTTCGGCCACGGCTTTGGGTTCCAGTCGCCCAGCGTCGCCTCGACACTGTTGCTGGCGGGGTTGCTCGGTGGCGCGGTGAGCTTCTGGCTGTCGCCGGTCCTCAACCGTTGGTCGCGCCGACACGAATACGAAGCCGACCGGTTTGCCGCCCAGGCGATGAGCGGGGCCGGCTCGCTGATCGGAGCGCTCCGGAAGTTGAACCGGGAGAACCTTAGCAACCCGGCGCCCCACCCGCTCTACAGCGCGTTCTACTACTCGCATCCGACGTTGCCCGAGCGCGAACGGGCCGTTGACGCACTCGGAGTCGGGTCAACGTAGCAGAAGCCAATGCGCGATGGAGAAAGCCTGAACACCTGAGCGCGACTTGACACGCTGTTCGACGTCGCTATGATGCCACCCTATCTGACACTTCGCGCGCACTCACACATTCCTTCATTTGACCGATCACCTCCTCTGCGGGCGAGCCTGGCGTTGGTGTGCGCCGCCATGCTTGGCGGCTGCGCTTCGTCTTCGAACTACCTTGCCCGGCGATGGAACGACGCCAAGGACATCTGCACGGTCACCGTGGGATTGGGCGCCGGGGCTAAGGCTCGCGTGGGCCCGTTGGCGACCGGCCTGAGTTGGACACGCGACTATGCCGGGTTGCGCGGCGGCTATTTCGGCGTGTTTCCTCCGAAAGAAAACCAGTCGAAGGACGTCGAGCTTCTGGCGGCGCGGTGGGAGGAAACGCCCTCCAAGGAGCCGATCCATGTGCGGGCCAAAGACTACAGTTCCATGGGCGCGTCGTTCTACGGCTCCCCGTATTGGTGGACAAATGAGGAACGCCCCGTGTACTATTATTACTCGCAAATCGAAATCGCCGTGGGCGCCGGCGGCAGTCTCCGGGTGGGTTTCAACCCTGGCGAGTTGCTGGACTTCCTGCTCGGATGGTTCGGTGTCGATCTCTACGGCGACGAGGTCGTAACGTCCCGCAAGACGCATGGATCGCCCAGCAGCGACGAGGTTCCCAACTCGAAGTAGGTCCGATCAAGTGCGAGTCGGAAGCTCATCAAGACTCAGGAGACGTCTGGTCGGGCAGCAGGCGGATCACGATGTCGGTCATGACCGCGCATCGCCGGACATCGGCCGCAGGGGCACTGGTCCAGCCTGCGGCCCTGGGGATTAGCTGAGGCCGGTGGCTCAGTAGGGTGTCATGTTGAGGCCGAAGCGCCCGCTGGCGCCGCCGGTGCCGCCCGCATAGAGCGCGATCTTCGCCTTCTTCTCGAGCGCAGGCAAATCAAGCTGGCCGGCCGCAAACGCGTCGGCGTCCGCTTTCTTGATGCGGATCGTGAGGAGCGAACCGCGTGCGGCAGCACGCTCATCTTCATTGAGCACGACAACCTTGTCGGTTTCAGTCCCCGTTTCCACTTTCCCTCCGCGATCGACACGGACGACGCCGACGCGCTTGCGCTGGGGGTCGCCGACCCAGCCGAAAACGCAGATGGTGATCGCGTCCTCCAGACTCAAGCCGCGGATGTTGCGCGCGTTCTTGAGGGCGCCCAGCAGGGCCTCCTTCAGGTCGTCCACCTTCTTCGCGTCGTATTCCGGCAAGGTCTCGCCGTGGACCTCAAATCGCAGCGCCTTGCCGAGAACGTCGTCGACGAATGGCTTTCCTCCGTAAAGCTCGCGGCGAGCTTCTTCCCAGGCGGCGTCGGTCTCCGATTTCTCCTTGGCCGGCTCGGTCTTCTCGAGTGGGGGCAACAGCGGCAACGGGACGTTGAGCAGGAACACCGCGCCGTAGTCCTCAAGATAGAAAGCGCGCGGGCTGCTGCTGGCGGGGGTGAGGAACACATCGATGCCCATGGCACGGACTCGGCGTTCTTCGCCGAGCTGCTCTGCCACGGTCTTGTCCAGCCCGCGCGCCATGACGGCGAGGTCTTCCTCCAGGTCCGCCTGGGACTTGGCATGCGGCTCAGAGAACTGGATCACGACCGCGTCTCCCGCAGCACGAGCCCGGGCGCCGCCCAGACGGATGTTCGTACCCGTTGTGCGTGGGAGTACCGGCGCCTCGGGAGATGTGCGGGCGCGGGCCGCCTGGGCCAACTCCAGCGCGCGGGCATGCGCCTCGGCCACCTTTGCCTGCTGGTCCGCCAACTGCCGATGGACATCCTCCATGTGACGGGCCACCTCAGCCTGGGCGTGAGCGACGCTTTGGGCGACCTGTTCCGTTGGCGGTGGCGGAGCCGGTTCAACGGGTTCGGATGAGGACACGGGGATCGCCGTGGCAGTCAGTGCCAAAGCGGTCGTGACGAGCAGATTTCGGAGGTTCTTTTTCATGGTTCAGGGTGGGGCGCCTCGAGGCGCCGGGGTTCGGGATCAGAAGTTGTTTTGGGTTGAGCTGGGATAGTCGGCCAGTTGAGCGAGTTGCTGCTGAGTCTGACGCAGCCCGGCGCCGGTGAGCACCGCCACGTTTTCCAGGTCACGACGGTCCGTCAGCCGTTCCTGGCGGAGCGCGGTCAACGCCGCCCCGATCGTCTGCCGGTCCTGTCCGCGCTCTTGCTCGACCGGCGCGGCGAAGCCGGCCAGGAGCCGCTGGGTTTCGTCGCGCGACGTGTTGAGGGTGTCCGCCGAGGCCTGGGCCAACTCGGTGCGGACGCTTTGGGCTAGCTCGGTTCGCAGTTGCTGGCGAAGCGACGGCTCCAACGTCGCGCGGATTTGCTCAATGTCGGCCGCGGGTGCGGAAAGCCGCCCCACGCCGAAGCCGACGCTCAACACGACCGCTGCCGCCGCCGCCCACTGAACCACGTGCTGGAAGAACAACGCGGGCCGCTGCCGGCGGTGAGGCAGTTTCCAGGAATCCCGGGCAGACATGGTTCGGTCACGGCTTTGGGTTCCAGTCGCCCAGCGTCGCCTCGACACTGTTGCTGGCGGGGTTGCTCGGTGGCGCGGTGAGCTTCTGGCTGTCGCCGGTCCTGAACCATGGGTCGCGCCGGCACGAATACGAAGCCGACGGGTCTGCCGCCGAGGCGATGGGAGAAACCGACGCACTGATCGGCGCGCTCCGGAAATTGAATCGGGAGAACCTTAGCAACCCGGCGCCGCACCCGCTCTACAGCGCATTCTACTACGCGCATCCGACATTGCCAGAGCGCGAGCGGGCGCTGAAGCGTCTCGAGCAGGACCCTCCCGCCGCTCCCGCCTCCACCCGACATGGCCCATGGCACAGCAGTTCTCATTTCGCCCCCCCGACCGCCTAAAGGCGGGACTCCGAACCCCGTAAACTGGTGTCCAACGCCGTTCGGAGTCTCGGCTTCAGCCGGTTCCGGGCGCGAGCGACGGCCAAAATGAGAACTGCTGCCCATGGCAGATTAACCATTGACTGGAGAAGGACGGCAGTCGTATATGGACAACGAACTCCGAACATAGGTACACGCGTATGCTTAACTTGACACGATCCTCTTTGGTCGTGTTCGCGCTGGGTTTGTCGACAGCACTCCAGGCGGGCACGTTTAACGCCAACTTCAACGACGGCCAGGTGCCTATCGGCTCCCAGGTGTTCGGCAACGCCTTAGTGGAGTCTCCGGGTGGCGTGGGGGACACCGCCTGTCTCAAGCTCACCAAGAGTATCAACTTGCAGGCGGGCGCATTCATCATCGAAGACCTGGACGGCGGAGCGAACGTTTACGGGTTCCGGGCATCCTTGATGGCGCGGATTGGCGGGGGCACCGCCACGCCGGCGGACGGCTGGAGCTTCAGCGTAGCGCCGGACATTCTTGACGGGACATTCGGCCAGGAAGGAACGGGAAGCGGGCTGTCGGTTTGCTTCGACACGTACGTCAACACGGACGTGGGAGAGACGTTTCCCACCATCGATCTGAAAGTGGGAGGTCAAGTCGTGGCGTCCAGGAGCGTGACGATCGACGCCCTGCTGACCGGGAATGACTTCGCGCCGGTCATCATTGCCGTGAACGCCGACGGCCTACAAAGGGGTGGTCTATTTCTCGAAGTTCTACTTCCCGGGCTACCAGCCGCTCGCGGGATGCAGGCTGGCGTTCGGCGCCCAGACCGGCGGGCTGAATGCCAACCATTTCATCGATGACCTCAGCATTGAGACATACCTGGTCCCCCAACCCGGTCTCGTCCAGAACCCGCAAGATCAAACTGTGATCGAAGGCAGTTCGGCGACCTTCTCGGTTGTGTTGAACAACGGAGACACCGCCACCGTCGAGTGGTTGCGGAATGGCGTAGCAATTCCCGGCGCGACCGGCACCAGCTATACGCTGAGCGCGGCGACCTCGGCCGACAGCGGTGCGAAGTTCTCGGCCCGCGTCACTTTGGACACCACCACCTTGACCTCGACTGAGGCGACGCTGACCGTGGTGCGCATCGACCTGCCGGCAACCCCGGTCGTGTCGTACAACTTCAACGACGGCTCGCTGCCGCCCGAGGCCCTCGGGTATGGTGCCGGCACCGCTTCCGATGGAGTCAGCGACTGGACACCCTATGTAAGCCTCACCGGCGGGGTCGGCGACTCGGGTGTCCTCCAAATTACCGAGGCCTATAACGGTCAGAGCGGTGCGTTCCTGATTCCCGATCCTCACGCCGGGGAGCCTGTCTATGGGGTTGCCGCGCGCTTTGACTTGCGCATCGGCGGCGGCACGGAGGTTCCGGCCGACGGAATTAGTTTCAACTTCGCTGCCGACTTGCCGGACGCCACGGTGGGCGAAGCCGAGGAGGGCGTCGGCTCCGGCTTAAGGGTGTGCTTCGACATTTACGACAACACCGACGGCAACCCGAATAATGGCACCGGCGAAGCGCCCGCCATCACGCTGAAGTGGGGCGGGGTGGTAGTGGGTGAGGTGAAGACCGCGCTGAGCGACATCACCACGGGCGACGCTTTTGCCGACGTGATCGTCCGTTTGACACCGGATGGTCTCCTGGACGTCGCGTGGAACGGCAAGGTGCTGCTCTACCGGGCGCCGGTCCCTGGCTTTGGCTCGATCTCCAACGGGCGGTTCGGCTTCTTCGCCCGCACGGGCGATCTCAATGCAAACCAGTGGGTAGACAATCTCAGGATTTACACTTACCTGACCGCCCCGCTGCGCATCAGCAAGCAGCCCGCGCCGCTGACCGTGCTGGTGGGCAGACCGGCCGCGTTCGACGTGGAAGTCAGCAGGCCCACAGGCGCCACCTATCAGTGGTTCCGAGATGGCGCACCTATCACTGGCGCCACCGCGAGCACCTATACAACCCCGGCAACCGTCGCGGGAGACAACGGCGCAAAATTCAAAGTCGAAGTCACCCTGGATGCCGAGACAGTGAGGAGCGACGAAGTTACCCTGTCCGTGCTTGATCTGGCCGCCCCAACCAGCCCGCAGCTCAGCTACGACTTCAACAGCGGCCAGCCAACCGGGACGGACATCCGCGGAACGTATCCGGCAGGTGGCACTCCGGTGGCCTTCATCGATTCCCTCGGTGGCGTCGGCGACAGTGGCGTGCTCAAGCTGACGACCTCTGAGAACGACCAGGTAGGCGGATTCCGTTCGGCGCTGGTGGAGAATGGCGCCCAACTGCTCGAGTTCACCCTGGCCGCAGACGTCCTGGCGGGTAATGGCATCACGGATGTGCCGGCCGACGGTTTCAGTATCAACATCGGCAGCGACGTACCTCTGAGGGCACCCGGGGACCAGGAGGACGGTGCGGGCACTGGCATCACGGTGGCCTTCGACACGTACGACAACGTGGATGCCAACCCCAACAATGAAGCCGGGGAGGCACCTTCGATCGATGTCCGCTACAAGGGGCTGGTGGTGGCGGTGAAGCGGGTGCCGCTGGCCCTCGTCAACTCCGGCGTTTACGCCCCCGTGCTGCTCCGCGTGAGGGAGAGCGGGATCCTCGACCTGGCCTTGGGAGATACCGTGGTGTACCAGGGTTTGCAAGTGCCGAAGTACGTGCCGATGAGCGGCGTCAGGATTGCCTTGTATGCCCGCACCGGCGGCGCGAACGCCAGTTATTGGTTCGACAACGTGCGGCTCGGCTACACGATCCCGACCGTTGTCAGCATCACCGGCGAGCCAAGTGACGCGCTCATCCTCGCCGGCCAACCCGCCATCTTCCAGGTCCAGGTCAGCAATCCGCAAGGGGTGACGTTCCAGTGGCGACGCAACGGGACGGCCATCGCGGGAGCGACGCTGTCGAGTTACACCACTCCGGCTCTCAGCCTGACTGATGACGGTGCCGGCTACTCGGTGGTCGTCACCAGTCCGGGTGGCACGGTGACCAGCCGGACGGCCATCGTGAGCGTGCTGGCGAAGTTCGATGCGGGTGCCAGCCCGGCGGTGAACCTCAACTTCAACGACGGACTGGTCCCGCCGGACGGTGCAATCTTCGGAACCACTATCGTCCAGCCTTCGGGCGGTGTGGGCGGTTCGGCCTTTGTGCAGTTGACCGAGGCCGTCAACAATCAGACGGGCTCGTTCCTGCTCAATACGCCGGTGGGCTCCACGCCGATCGCCGACTTCACGGCCACCTGGATGATGCTCGTAGGCGGGGGCACCGCCACGCCGGCCGACGGTTTCAGCTTCGTCCTGGGTGGGGATATAGGAGACGCTTCCTTTGGCGAAGATGGCACCGGATCCGGTCTGATTGTCGGTTTCGACACCTTCGACAACGGCACCACGGAAGTGGCGCCGGAGATCACCGTTCGCTACAAGACAGCCACGGTGACGACACGTTCCTTTGACATCAGCGTGCTGCACACGGGCACGGAGTTTGTCCAGGTCGGCGTCCGGGTCAATCGCAACGGCACCCTGGATCTGTACTATGGCAACACGGCGGTTTATCGGGGGCTGGTTCTGCCCGGCTTCACTCCGTTTGGCGCCGGCCGCTTCGGCTGGGGGGCCCACACCGGCGGGTTGAACGACAACCACTGGCTGGACGACGTCAAGATCGCTCTGAACACCCAGCCAGCCGCGGGCCCCACCATGACGACCAGCCTCTCGGGTGGCAACATCGTCCTCGCCTGGCCGGCAGGCGGCACGCTGCAGTCAACGACTGCCTTGCCGGGAGGATGGTCTGATGTCCAAGGGGCGACCTCCGGTTACACTGTCCCGACCATCGACCCAGCCCGGTATTTCCGAGTGCGACAGTAACCGACAGCGATATCGCGAGGTGCTTCACGCGCCCCGGGCTCGAAGGTTCTGGCAGCGGAATCCCCGGCTCGGGGCGTGGGCTTTTTTGCTTTCGACATCTTTGCCGACCGCGAGTAAGTTCTTTCCAGTTCAGCGGGTTGTATGCCGCAGGAGATGACAGCGGGCAGCGTGCCCCCGCGGATGGAAGTGTGGCGATGTATTTGATGGTGACCCCGATGCGTAAAGCGGATTCTCCCTCCCCCCTGGTTCTGGTCCTGTTGCTGACCTCGCTGATCCCCAATTCCGGCCAGTCGGAGGTCACCGTCAGTGAGGACTCGGAATGGCGCTACTTCAAAGGCCTGACCGAGGCGTCCGCTCCGGATCCTGGAGCCTGGCGACTGGCCGATTTCAATGACGCGTCGTGGTCACTCGGCCGCGGCCCATTCTATTACGAGGACAGCGCGGGCTTCTCCGGGAACACGGCCCTGACGGATATGCGCAGTGGCTACACCTGCGTGTTCCTGCGCAAGGCCTTCACGATCACGAACCCGACCGGAATCGAGGAGCTGACCCTGTATCTCCAAGCCGACGATGGCTGCCTCGCCTGGCTGAACGGCACCAAGGTGGCGTGGGTCAATATGCCCGACGGCGACCCGCTCTACAGTTGGACTTCCTTGCCGGCGGCCGGCGAACCCAACGTGGTCACCCAGGTCATCACGAACGCCGGCTCCGTCCTCCGGACCGGAGTCAACATCCTGGCGATCCAGGCATTCAACTGTTCCCTGTCGGACAGCACGGATTTCCTGATCGCCGCCTCGTTGAGCGGCGACCTGGACGTCCAACCTCCGGTGGTGGCCGAGGTCATTCCGCCCCAGGAGGCGCGGGTTCGGACCCTCACCGGCATCGAGGTCGTCTTCAGTGAGAATGTGACCGGCGTCGCCGCCGCCGACCTCCTCATCAACGGCGCGCCCGCCACGGGTCTGAGCGTCATCTCGCCGCGCGCTTATGCCTTTGCCTTTGCCGAACCGGCCGTGGGCACCGTCTCCGTCTCCTGGGCGGCGGATGCGGCCATCACGGACCTCGCGGTGCCGGGCAACCCGTTCGTGCGCACCAACTGGGATTACACGCTCGATCCGACCGCGCCGCTTGCCGATGTCATCCTCTCCGAGTTCCTCGCCGAAAACGCCAATGGCGACCGGGACAACTTCGCCTCCCGCTCGGACTGGATTGAGTTGTTCAACCGGAGTGACACGGCGGCGGACCTGGACGGGTGGTTCTTGACCGATGACTCGAGCAAGTTGACCAAGTGGCGTTTGCCGGCCGTCACCCTGCCGGGGAGAAAGTTCCTCGTCGTTTGGGCTTCGGGAATGGACCAGATCAACCCGTCCGCTCCGCTGCACACCAATTTCAGGCTCGGAACCAACGGCGAGTATCTGGCTCTGGTGGATCCCCGAACCAACGCGGTTTCCGAGTTTGCCCCCACCTACCCGCCGCAGCGGCCGGACGTTTCCTACGGACGCGACCAGACCAGCCCGACCCTGGTCGGATACTATGCAACCCCCACCCCCGGTGCCGCGAACTCGAGCAGCGGGACTGGATTTGCGCCCGAGCCGGAGTTTTCCCTGCCCGGCGGCCTTTATCCCGATGCGACGTTGACGGTAACGATCTCGGCTGCCGCCGGCACGATCCGTTACACAACTGATGGGAGCCGTCCCACCGCCAACTCGGCCATCTATGCCGGCCCGATCGCCATCCCGCAGAGCACGGTGATCGAAGCGCGGGTGTTCCAGGATGGCCTGCTGCCGAGTGCGATCATCGTGCAGACCTACAATCTCCTGGGAAGCGGATCGGCCGGGTTCAGCTCCAATCTCCCCCTCTTGATCGTCAACACGGCGGGCCGAGACGTCGCCTCGGACGTGCGGACCCCCGCCACGGTCAGCGTGATCGAGCCGTTCCGGGGGCGGGCGAGCATGGTGACGCCCCCCACGTTCCAGGGCAACTGTCAGGTTGAACTCCGGGGACAGACTTCGCTTTGGTTCCCGAAGGTGCCATACAACCTGGAGCTCAACGACCCCAGCGGCAACGATCTCGAGGTGTCGCTGCTGGGGTTGCCGTCCGAATCCGACTGGGTGCTTTACAACCCGTATTCGGACAAGCCCTTTCTCCAGAACTTCCTGGCGTACGAACTCCACGAGAAGATGGGCCACTACTCTCCCCGGTGCCGGTTCGTCGAGGTCTTCGTCGATACGTCGGGCGGCAAGTTGGACTACCCCGGGGACTACCAGGGCATCTACATCCTGGTCGAGAAGATCAAGGTGGACGCGCATCGCGTCGATCTGGCCCGCCTGACTCCCCAGCAGAACGCAGAGCCGGAGATTTCGGGCGGGTACATCATCAAGAAGGACAAGGACAGCCCGGGCGACCTGGATTTCGGCACGCAGGGTGGCGGCGGTTTCAGCGGCCAGGCCCTGAAGATTCACGAGCCAAAGCCGCGCGAGATCACGTCGGCGCAGTTGGCGTGGATCCGAAACTACCTGAACCAGTTCGAGCGGGCCCTGTATGCCGCGAATTGGCTCAGCGCGACCGGGACCAACCACTACTCCAGTTACATCGACATGGATTCTTTCGTTGACCAGCACATGATCGTCGAGTTCACGAAGCAGATCGATGGCTACCGCCTCAGCAATTACATGAGCAAGGACCGCGGGGGAAAACTCCGGATGGAGCCGATCTGGGACTGGAATCTCAGCTTCGGCAACGCCGACTACCTGGGGGGCGCAGATACCAGCGGCTGGTACTACCAGCGCATCAGCGAGAACGAACACGTCTGGCTCCGCCGTTTGATCACCGGCACCACCTCGCCCACCACCACTTCGGGAGACGCCGATTTCAACCAGAAGATCGTGGACCGTTGGAGCGTGCTGCGCACCAACCTCCTGTCTTCCACAAACGTGCTGGCCCGCATCGACGAACTCGCCGCGTATCTCAACGAGGCCCAGGTTCGCGACTTCGCCAGGTGGCCTCGCCTGGGCACCTATGTCTGGCCGAACCCGCCGCTCTATTCCACGCCCACCACCTACGCCAGCATCATTGCCAACATGAAAAACTGGGTCCGGGGTCGCTACACCTGGATCGACAGCCAGTTCGTGAAAATGCCGACGCTGAGCCGCGACGACAGCGGGGTGTCCCCGGGCTTCACGCTCTCCGTGTCCGCGCCCGCGGGCGTCATCTACTACACCACCGACGGCACGGATCCACGGGCCCCGGGCGGTGCCCTGGCGCCTCAAGCCCGTCAATACACCAACGGGATCGTCCTCGAGACCAACAGCCGGGTGGTGGCCCGCGCCCGCAACGGCAACCGCTGGAGCGGTCCCCGGGCGGCGACCTACACCGTCGCGATTCCGCCGCTGCTCCTCACCGAGATCATGTACGCTCCGGCGCGAACGCCGGGTCAGGCCACCAACGATGCCCCGCGTTTCGAGTACGTCGAGTTGGTCAACGCGGGAACCCAGCCGCTCGATCTGCGGGGCTTCCAGTTCACGGGGGGGATCCAATTCTCCTTTGCCACCGGCGCCGTGACCAGCCTGGCACCCCACGCCCGCGTGGTGGTGGCGCGTGACCCGGTCGCCCTGGCCACCCGCTACGGAATTCTGACCAACCTGGCCGGCCAATACGAGGGGTCACTGGCCAACGAGGGCGAGCGGCTTCGGGTGGTGGGCCCCATGCAGGAAGTCATCCAGGATCTCCGCTACGATCCGGGCTGGTATCCAGCCACCGACGGACTGGGTTTCGCCCTGGTCCTCGTTGACGAAGACCCCTCCGCGGAATCCTGGCGCCTGCCGGGCGGCTGGCGTGTCGGCGCCCTTGGCGGCACCCCGGGTCACGAGGAACCTCCCGCCGCGCCCATCCCGCCGATTCTGATCAACGAAGTCCTGACACACACCGATCCCCCGCTCTCCGGCTCGATCGAGCTCCATAATCCCACAGCGAACGAGGTGGATATCGGGGGCTGGTATCTCTCCGACGATCGGCTGACCCCGAAGTATCGGATCTCCGCCGGCACCCGCATCGACGCGGGAGCGTATCTCTTCTTCACCGAGTCGGATTTCAACCCGGATCCCGGCGTGCCTCCGTCCTTCAACCTGCGCGCATCGGGCGATGAGGTGTTCCTGTATTCAGCCGACGCGAATAGCAACCTCACCGGGTACGTGCATGGACACCGCTTTGGCGCGGCGCTGAACGGCGTGTCCTTTGGCCGTCACGTCACCAGCACCGGCGAGGAACACTTCGTGGCCCAGGCCGGCCGCACCCTGGGGCAGGCCAACAGCCTGCCGCGCGTGGGACCGGTGG
>Ga0315274_10010543_pt1 | contig 13307 bp, 12 predicted proteins | sample YL17G02_20_MG_FD_203700 | JGI IMG/M metagenome (GOLD analysis project Ga0315274, IMG submission 203700) | Sediment microbial communities from Yellowstone Lake, YNP, Wyoming, USA - YL17G02_20 | ecosystem: Environmental > Aquatic > Freshwater > Lake > Sediment | place: USA: Wyoming | collected...
TTTTCCAATTTCAGCCGTCTCTCCAATTACCACGCCCATGCCGTGATCAATGAATACCCCCTCACCTATCCTGGCTCCTGGATGAATTTCAATGCCCGTGAAAAAACGGTTGATTTGTGCTAACCAGCGGGAAATGAGTTTTAACCCGTGTTCCCAGAACCAGTGATTGATACGGTGACCCCAGATGGCATGCACGCCAGCATAACAGAGAAGTACTTCCAACCAATTACGCGCAGCTGGATCCCTCTCTAAAGCAACTTGAATATCATTCCGCATAGTTTTAAACATATTCCCTCTGCTTAGTTCAAATTCTTGAACAAATCAGTGCTTAAATAACGTTCTCCAAATGAAGGGATGATGACGACAATCAGTTTGCCCTTATTTTCCTCCCGGCGGGCGACTTCCAGGGCAGCCCAGGTGGCAGCTCCGCTGGAGATGCCGACCAGAAGGCCTTCCGTGCGTGCCATCAATCGTGCCGTATTAAAAGCATCCTCATTTTTCACGCGGATAATCTCATCAATGATTTTTGTGTTAAGAATCGCAGGGATAAATCCAGCGCCGATGCCTTGAATAGGGTGAGGACCTTTTGCCCCTCCGGAAAGCACCGGGGAAGCATCCGGTTCCACTGCGACACAGCGGAAAGAAGGTTTGAGAGCTTTAAGGGCTTCGCCAACGCCTGTAATTGTCCCACCGGTGCCCACACCCGCGACTAAAATATCGGCTTTCCCATCTGTATCCTTCCATATCTCCATTGCCGTGGTACGACGGTGCACCTCTGGGTTGGCGGGATTCTCAAATTGATTGGGGATAAAATAACGCGAATCAGAGGCTGCCAGCTCCTCCGCTTTACGGATGGCGCCGGGCATGCCTTCACTGCCCGGAGTCAGGATTAATTCAGCCCCAAATGCTTTGAGCAACAATTTGCGTTCATTGCTCATGGTGTCCGGCATGGTGAAAGCGCATTTGTATCCGCGTGCAGCACATACAAATGCCAGCCCAATACCGGTATTACCGCTGGTGGGTTCCAGGATGATGGTGTCTTCTTTGATTAATCCGGCTTTTTCGGCAGATTCAATCATGGAAAGGCCAATACGATCTTTGACGCTGTGGGATGGATTGAAATACTCCAATTTGGCAACCACCTCCGCAACGGTACCTTTTGATACACGGTTCAAACGTACAAGCGGGGTATTCCCGACCAACTCAGTAATGTTATTTGCAATTTTCATTTTTCACCTCTTTAAAAATTAAAAACCATCTGATGAATTCGGCGAAGAATCATTTTCTCAACTATCGAGACTGGTACCGCCGTTGCCATCAGATGGCTTTTATCAATATAACCAGGCGGTGATTAGTGCCAGTCCCGCCCTGGACAGATGCATTCAACCATTTACTTCTCCAATATAAATAAATATTATTAAAATTATTATAACTGATTAAGGATCAGTCTGAAGATACGAAATATCTGAGAATTGTCAATTTATTTGCCCGCAACTAAAGAAATAAATAAACGTAAACAGATTGCAGGTAAAATAAATTTTCTTCAGAGGCAATTATGAATAAAAAATTATTTCGGAAACCGGTCGGCGCCATGCTTGGTGGCGTTTGTGCAGGGTTAGGTGAATATCTGGGGATAAGCCCTTTGTTTATCCGCTTGTTCTTTGTGCTCTGGGCAGTGACTGGAGGTAGCACATTCCTGGTTTATTTGGTCCTATGGGTGGTCATACCCACCGAAGGGGATACGTACCCAATGAACCTGGATGGGCGAATTAAACAGGTTGGCAAGGAAATTTCGGAGGTAGCCCGACATCCCAATTCTCAACTGGTTGTATTTGCTGGCGTTGGGCTGATTGGTATGGGTGTTTTTTTTATTCTCCAACAGGCTGGTTTCCCTTGGTCCGGCTGGTTTAACTGGGATGTGATCTGGCCAGTGGTTTTAGTTCTGGCAGGTATTGCTCTCATTGTTCGCTCTCTGATCCGAAAAAGTTAAAAAAAATACCCTTCCAACCGATTGAGGGGGGCAACCGGCCGGAAGGGCAAACTCATCATAACATGTAATTACAATAGATACAAGATTATTTAAGAAAACAAATTATTTTTGTCAGGATTGGGAACTTTTATTTCCTTGATGCGTCTATAATTTGATTTCAAAATTATTCGTGGAGGTCGAAATGACTAAAAAAATAACATTTTTGAGTGTTCTGTTGATGATCGGGCTCTTCCTGAGCGCATGCGGCACTCCGTCTGCCATTACCGTTAGCGCCCCAGCTCAGATTCCGCAGATCAGCGCAAGTGGTTCTGGTCTTGTGCATGTCGTGCCGGATATTGCTTATGTATATATTGGTGTTCGCAGTGAAGGCAAGACTGTGGCAGATGCGTTAAAAAAGAATAGTCAATCTGCTCAAGATATTAAAGATGCGCTTGTTGCCCAAAATGTGGCCGGGAAGGATATTCAGACATCCAGTTTTAATATATACCCGCAGCAATATAATTCGGCCGGGCTATCTGTACCCACATTTTATGTGGTGGAAAACACAGTTTATGTCACAATCCGAAATTTGGATGAGATTGGGACAATCCTTAATTTAGTGGCAAATACCGGTTCCAACAATATCAATGGTGTTTATTTTGACCTGTCAAATAAAGCCAGCGCACAGGAACAAACCCGCCAGATGGCCATAGAGGAAGCTAAAAAACAGGCAGAACAAATTGCCGGCCTTACCGGGGTCAAACTTGGAAAACTGATAAGCATCAATGTCTATTCCAGCGGCGCTCCTTACGTATTGGAAGGCAAGGGGGGTGGTGGTGGAGGTGCTATGGCGAATTCCCCTGTTCCAGTGTCGTCCGGGCAGTTGACCATCACGGCCGATGCCAACCTGGTGTATGAAATTCTGCAGTAGATAATTAACTTAATAAAACAGGTACGGGTTTCGACGCCCGCGCCTGTTTTTATTTAATCCACAGCCAGGTAATTAAATAATAGCTGATGACACCTGCCCATAACCAGGTATCCACGCGGTCCAAAACACCACCATGTCCCGGGATCAGATGGCTGGAGTCTTTAAGATTAAACTGACGCTTAAGCATGCTTTCCCCAAGATCTCCAAGCAATGCAAAGATGCTGACAATGGAGGTAAGCAGCAAACCATTAATTGCATTGATATGGACTGAAAGAGGGTGAACGAGAGTACCAAAGATATATCCGAACAGACCGGCACTCAGGATTCCCCCGAGATATCCTTCTAAGGATTTGGAAGGGCTGACTCTTGCGGAAATCTTATGCCTGCCGAATATTGAACCAATCAGATAGGCGCCTATGTCGCTTGTTCCCACCCCAAGGATGGCGAGGATTATCCAAAAAACCCCTTCGGGTAAAAACCGCAATGCCACCACGTAACTGCCCAGCCAGCCAACATAAATCAGCCCGCCCAGGGTGAAGCATAATTCAAGGCCCGCGGTTGTTACCCCTCTTTCATAAGCGATGGTGTGATAAGCCATAGAAATCAACACCAGGCATGAAAATATTATCGCGGTTAGATCCATACCTGGCAGCACCTTGGATAGGGTCAGACAAACCGTCCCAACAATTAAGATGGTTCCATTGGGCGAATACTGTGCTTCTTTAAACATGCGCCAGAATTCCCAGGCTCCTACTCCCAGAATAGCGGCTGCAACCAGGATAAAAACCCACCCGCCTGCAATTACAATGAGCAGACAGGCAGGGATAAAAATTGCAGCGCTGAGAATTCGTTTACCCAGCATGAGTTTGGCTTTCCTGTTTATTTGATAATTTGCGGCCGCCAAAACGACGCTCGCGTTTACCATACTCCATTATTGCTTTAAATAATTCATCTTTATTAAAATCAGGCCATAATACAGACGTGAAATACCATTCTGAGTAAGCGGTCTGCCAGAGCAGGAAATTGGAAGTGCGCATTTCTCCTGAGGTGCGAATGACCAGATCCGGGTCGGGAAGACCTGCGGTAAACAAATGTTGATTGATTATCTGCTCGTTCACCTGATCGGGTTTAAGTCTTTCTTTGATGATGTTTTCAATTGCATAAACAATCTCGTCCCGGCCGCCGTAATTCCAGGCGATGTTGAGAATTAATCGTTGATTGTTTTTTGTCAACTGAATAGCCGATTGAACCTTTTGGCGTAAAGAAGGATTGAGTTGTTCCAGGCGGCCTATGTGTCTGAGCTGAGTACCTTGTTTATGCAATTCGTCCAACTCTTTTTCAATTGACTCGGCCAGGATTTGCATCAATCCATTCACCTCATCCGGAGGGCGTTTCCAGTTTTCGGTTGAAAAAGCATAAATGGTTAGATACTTCACGCCGAATTCTACGCAAGCTTTTATAATCTGACGCAAATTCTCGGTTCCAGCCCGGTGTCCGACGATATGAGGCAGATGGCGCTTTTCCGCCCAGCGTCCGTTGCCATCCATAATAATCGCGATATGAGCAGGAATTTTAGTGAGTTCTTCTGGAGGTTCATGTTCTGGCATTCTTTATCCTGAATTAAACTTCCATAATCTCTTTGACCTTTTTCTCGCCAATTCCATCCACCTCTTTGATAATTTTATCGGTTAATTTCTGGGTCTCTTCTTCACCGGTTTCAAGATCGTCTTCGGAGAGGAGTTTGGCTTCTTCATATTCCCGCAATTCTTTAATGATGTCTCGGCGCACATTGCGGATGGCAATTCGGGATTCTTCAAGCCGGCTATGGACAAATTTGGTTAAATCACGCCGCCGTTCTTCATTCAATGGAGGCAAATTTAATCGAATCACTTTGCCATCGCTTAATGGGTTTAAACCAAGTTCCGATGCTAAAATGGCTCGTTCGATTTCCTTAATAGAGTTGATATCAAAAGGCCGGATGAGCAGTTGACGTGGTTCGGGTACGCTAATGGTAGCCAGTTGAATCAGGGGAGCTGATGCTCCATAATAATCAATCTGCATTTTTTCAATCAGTGCAGGGCTGGCACGCCCGGTGCGCACACCGGCCAAATCCTCCTCAAGAGCCGTAATAGCGCTCCTCATCCGTTTTTCAGCTTCAGCTAAAGATTCTTTAATCATTTTGCCTCCTTGGACTTAATGAAAAGAGATTGAATTGGATGGATTTTTATACTCATAATAGCATACTTTATTTATTCAAAAAATTCCATAAATCAGGAAAAATTTTAGCAAATTTTTACCAATGCTTGACAATAATAGAACAATAGTACTATAATATTGGGTGAGGAAAAGGTGAATTATGAAACAGGGAATATTGTGGTTCGATGATGATCCGCAAGCTGATCTTTCTGTGAAAGTGAATCGAGCTTTGGAATATGTTCAGCAAAAGTATGGAAAGCGTCCTCGTCTTTGCTTTGTTCATCCGAGTCTGTTGGAAAAAAGAGTCCTTATGGAGCAAGGTTTGGAAGTACGTGCCAACCGAACCGTATTGCCCAATCATTTCTGGCTGGAGTTGATGATTTAAAGAACATCAGAAAATTGATTCACAGGGTGCAAAGCCCGGGAATTTGTTTCTGCATACAGATTATTTTCCTGCAAAAATGGCGATGGCAACGGCATAATGTTGCGTGTGGCTGATGCTCACAGACCAATCTTTTAGATTATTTTCCTCTGCAATCTTTCTGGCATTTTTATATAGATGTAAAATCGGCTGACCATTGGCATCGTGCAATATTTCAATTTCCTGAAAACTCACCAGTCCAATCCCGCAACCCAGAGCTTTTACAACAGCTTCCTTGGCAGCAAATTTTCCAGCCAGAGTTGAATTGGAGTCCATTACTTCCAACCGTTCTTGAGAGGTCAGGACACGGTGGATAAAACGTTCACGGATTCCTGGCTCGAATCGGTCAAAGCGCTCAATTTCAATCAGGTCCACCCCGCTGCGTAGCTTCATCAAAATTCACCTTTTGGACTGGTGCCAGCGCTGACGATGGCGAGACGCTCAATATCTAAATAGTGGCGTGATGATTCTAGAATTTGTTCTGCGCTGATGGAATTGATCAATTTCGGGTAGCGTTGATAATAATCCAGTCCCATTTTAAAATGTTCCATTGTCAGGATGGCATTTGCCAATCCCGAATTGGATTCCAATGAAAGCGCAAGCCGGCCAGTTAGATGGGATTTTGAATCACTCAATTCCTGTATTATCACTGGCTCGCTGATAAATTTACTAATCTCTTGTTTAATTAATTCTATGGCTTTTTCTGTGTTTTTTGGATTTACCCCTGCCATAAATTCCCAATTTCCACCTTCCAACCAGCTATTTACACTGCTGCCTGCATAGTAGGCTAATCCGGCTTTCACCCGTACAACTTCTCCAATCCGGCCAAGCATACCAAATTGCCCCAGGATATCATTGCCTAGATACACAGGTAGAAAATCCTGCGATTTGCGCGTCGGACCCAGGCTGCCGATCAGAATATCCGTCTGGGTTTTTTCTGCGATCTCAATATGCTGCCGAACTGTTTTTTCAAGTGGTTTGACTTCTGGCAGTATGGGGGTTTTTTCAAAAGTTGTTTTCCATTTTTCAAAGTATTGGCTGACCAGTTGGTACGCTTCTTCAGGCTTGATTCCGCCAACAATTGCCAAAATCATCCCAGCCGGTCCATAATATAAATGGTGAAAATTGACCAGATCCTCACGGGTAATGGCTTGAATGGTATCCGGGTAACCATCTGTGGGTTCACCGAAGGGATGGTTTGGGAAGAGGATTTTATCCAATGCCATGGAAGAGCGGTCTCCGGTATCCTGTTCACGGATGGCTAGCGAACTTAATATTTGAGTGCGAATTCTTTCTGTATATTCCAACGGAAATATCGGCTGTATCAAACAATCGGCGGTTAGTTCCAACAACATAGGCAGATCTTCTGCCAGGGCTTTTCCTGAGAACCATGTGTTCTGTGCGCTGGAGCTGAAGCTCAGGCTGGCTCCAGCCGATTCTAACAAATGATGAATTTGAAGGAAGCTTCTATTTTGTGTCCCTCTGGAAAGCATGGATGCGGTGAAATCTGCCAATCCCAGTTTGCTTGGGGGATCATTTTTACTGGACGCCTTTAGTAAACCAATTATATTAATTGAAGCGGAACTGGAATTCTCCATGCAGAGAACAGTGATGTCATTGGGTAGTTGGTATCGTTGAATGACTTCTGGTCCAGGGATACTTAAATTGGATTTATGCGGTGATGTCATCCTATTTGTCCTCCTGGCTCGGTTGGTATATTCCCACCACGCGCCGATCAGGTGATAAATACGTCCGTGCTGCCTGTAGTACTTCTTCTGCTGTTACAGTTTGCAGACTTTCAATATATTTTTCAAACCACTGATAATTAGCAAACATGTTGGCATATCCCAACCAGAAGGCCTGATTGGTGATATTCTCGCTGCCATAGGCAAATAATGCTTTGGCCTGTTTGATTGCACGTCTAATTTCATCTTCGTTCACCTTATTTTCCTGTAATCTATCAATTTCCTCATCAATGGCTGCAATTACATTGTTAACTTTTTTATCTGGATGGACAATGACTGATAGTTCAAAAAGATAAGGGTCAATGGTGGCAGTTAAACCACCGCTGACACTCACTGCCAGATCTTTTTCAACCAGTTTTTGATACAGTCGGCTTGTTTTATTGGAGATCCCGCTTCCAAACATATTTAATGAGGTAGGGCCAGTTAATATGCTATCCAGTACGGTCATTGTATAAAAGTCTTTTTCCGCAGCTCGTGGTGCGCGATAAGAAATTTCCAGATAGGTAGTTTCGCCTGGTCCTTCTACCACAATTCGTTTTTCACTCTGAAGCGGCGCATCCTGGGCAATTTCCTGATCAGGTTTTTGAGTTGAAGGTATCTTCTCATAAAGGTTGCGTAACTGTATTTCTATTTGTTCTGGTTTAAAATCACCCGCGATGGCAATAATGGTATTGGATGGGGAATAAAAGGTCCGATAATGACTGTAAAGATCGTCTCGGGAAATTTTATTAAGATCATCCAGAGTGCCTATTACTTCATAATGATATGGATGTGTAGAGAAAGACGCGTTCTGGATTGATTCAGACAGGCGAAATAGCGGGTCATTTTCATTTCCTTCGCGTTCTGAAATGATTACTGTTCTTTCTGATTCAATTTCATCAGGGTTAAAGTTACTATTAACCATACGGTCAGATTCCATTTCCAGAGAGAGACTGATTTTATCGGCTGGCATGGTTTCGTAATAAGTTGTCCAATCCAGATAGGTCATTCCGTTCATTACACCCCCATCCCTTGAAATGGCATGGTCGATCATTTTTGAAGGATATTTCAAGGTGCCTTTGAATTGGATATGTTCAACAAAATGGGAAATACCGGTAATACCCGGAATCTCATTGCGAGACCCCACCCGATACCAGACCCATTGGCTGATCAGCGGTGCATTATGAATCTCTTTTAATAGAATAGTTAAACCATTGAGTAGATGGATGGTGCGGATACTATTTGAATCTGAAAGCATAAGTTGGGTGCAAACCTTTCTAAAAGATAGGTATTCTTATTGTAATTTAATAATAACAAAATATTAGTCAGATTGTTGGCTGATGGAAAATACGGTTAAATAAAAAATGATCAAAATTGTCTCAGGGATATGACGGTGAAATAAAATAAATGATCAGTTAACGATGATTACTCTGCGGGGCAATGTCGTGTTTGCCATTAAAAAGGGTACTTCGTGAATATGGGAACATCAGCAACAAACCTATGGCGATGATGCCTTCCCCGATTTGTACTCCACGTGCCTGCCATATTCCAAAATAGGGTACTACATACGGGAAAGGATGACTGCCAAATCCAATGATATCTGCCATTCCGGAAAGCACTGCCACCACATAACCGGTGCTGATTAATCGAATTCCAATTTCTGCTGCAATGCTTGGTGTTCGTTTGAACCAGAGAGAAATCAGGGTGAGGTAGCCGCCGATACAAATGATGGCTAACCCCACCAGCATCACAATGATTTGAATAAAACCAAAAACCGGGCTGCGGTCCATCCCTATAATATCCGGCCGTACGCCAATGAGAAAAATAAGCAGTCCAATCAAAGTGAGGATGATTCCAAAGCGAATACGCTTAACGGAATATATAATCGATTTATCCGATAAGGAAGTTTGTACTGCTATATTTTTTATTTGCTTCTTATTCTTTGCCATACGAAATCATTACCGTTAGTCAAGATGAATAATCAAATAATTACTGAATGAATTCGTTGAGGCAAAGGTTATTAAAAATTTTAACCGAAATAAGAATTTAAATTAATCCGTTTTTTTTTCTGCGCTGTCAGCAGGTTTTTCAATATTGGACAGATCAGTGGTTTCTGTTTTTAAATCCGAAGGTTCTGATTTCTTTCGGGTTTTCTTTTTTGGTTCAGATTTTTCTTCCTCAGATGTTTTTTCAGTGGTCTCGCCGGATTCAAGTTCCTTTTGCAGAATTTTCATATCCAGATCAGTATACTGCTGGGATTCCACACGGCGCAAACTTAAACCAATCCGATGAGATTCAGGTTCAATTTTGATAATGCGCAGGGTAACAATATCTCCCTCATGTAGTGCTTCTTTGGGATGATCAATATGTTTTTCGCTTAATTCGGAGATATGAATCAGCCCTTCCAAATCATTTTCAAGTTTGGCAAATGCGCCAAACTTGGTCAACCGGGTGATTTTTCCTTCCACCAACTGACCGACCTTGAAACTCTTGATATTTTCATACCACGGGTCGGATTGTCTGGCACGGATGGAAAGACCAATACGCTTACTTTCTTTATCGATTGAGATCACTTTTACGTTAACCTGCTGGCCCACTTTTAATACATCTCCGGGATGTCGAATTCTGTCCCAGGAGATTTCAGAAAGATGTACCAAACCGTCCGCGCCATTGATATTTACAAAAGCACCAAAATCAGCCAGACTGGTCACCGTACCGGTACGTTCTTCTCCTTCCTCTAAACTATCAATAACCTTGTCACGAATGCTTTCCCGCGTTTCGTTACTGGCTGCCCTTTCAGAAACGATCAACCGTCGGCGTTCCCGATCCACTTCGATGATGCAGACATTGATTTCCTGCCCCACCATGGGTCCAAAGCTTTGTTCAGGCGAATCACCGCTGATGGCGGCTCGACGTGAAAAGCTGAATTGTGAGGCGGGGATGAAACCGCGCAGCTTGCTAAAAGCCACCAGCAAACCGCCTTTGTTGTAACCTACTACCTGACCCTTGTAAGTTTCCTTACTGGCTAAATATTTCTCAGCTTCCAACCAGGTGGACTCCTCCAGGGCGCGCGCGTAGGAAAGTACCAAATTGCCATTTTGGTCTTCCGGGGTGACCACATAAACCAAAATATCCTGACCTACCTGCATGGCAGCGAAATCCTCAGGTGGGACGGCTTCAAATTCATGTCCATTGATGATACCTTCGGATTTTGCACCCACGCTTACCAGAATCTGGCCGGGGGAAATGCTGGCGATGGTGCCGTGTTTAATATCACCTGATTTAAGTAAATTTATTCCCAGATCACTTTCGTTGAGTAGTGATTCCATATTGGGTTGCTTTTCGTTCTGGTCTTTTTCCACTGATTCCCCATTGTCTTGATTATTATTGTTCTGATCCATAGAACTGGCTCGCTCCGGTGTACAAGAATAAAATCATTATAAGGTCTAATGATTAAGTTGGCAACCCTGTTGGATAACCAAACAAGTTTATTAATTATCGTAAGAGAAACATATTAAAAATTTCGACTAATGATGGCGATGTTTCTTAAATTTGTTCTTGCCATGCGAGTGGGAGGACGGATTGGGATTTTCGTGTGTATCCTGTGCAGTGGATTTAATAGTCGTTGTTTTCGCCCTGTTTGGACGGGCACGAAACATCTGAGAAATTACACTCATCCGGATGTTATCCAGCAGGTTTTTAAAGGCATCCGATGCCTGGCTCTTATACTGCACCAGCGGGTCGCGCTGGGCGTATGCTTCCATGCCAATGGAAACTCGCAAACCTTCCATATGGGTAAGGTGCTCGATCCAAAGCGATGAAATGGCATTTAATAAAATATTGCGGTAAATAAAATTTTGCAGGTCTTCTCCCATCACCTCTGTCAACTTTTCCAGATTGGGCTGCTGAAGAGGAGTTTGCGGCTGGAGCATAAGCTGGCGATATTTTTCGGAGCCCAGGTGTGTATCGATTTTTAATTTGAGAATCGGGTCAAATTGTTCATACGTAATTTGGGATTGCAATAGAGTACGCAATTCCATCCGCCCAAACGCCATTTGCAATTGCTTTTGGACATTGACCAGATGATTCAGAACATGATTAGTCAGGTCTTCCGACTCCTGGTTTTCAAGTTTATGGCCAACCCAATATAAATAATTTAGTAGATTTATTTTCCTCGTCATTTTCTTGTGGGAACGGGGGTCTAAAACAAGACGATTGACCTCATCCATCCTGGAAAGAATCTCCAACATCAAATTATCTTCCCATTTCACTGGCTCCTGACCATTGAGAATTGCCAGAATATTCTGGCTTGCCAGTCCTTGCTCACCGCAGAGAGTGACGATTTTGGAATCAACGAATCCTGATAACCAGGAAAAAATACTCTCCCGAATGGAATCCCAATTTTCCAGCAAACCTTCATCGGTGGGCAGATTCAAAGACTCTTGCAATTTGTTGCCGTATACCTTGGCAATGCGTACGAGAAGCGTTTTCATGGCGCCCGCCTGAACCCGCTCTTTTACTTCAAGGCGAATTTTGTCCAAAAAATCAAAGATATTTTTTATCTGTTCCTGTGAATAATTCAACCGTACATTAAATGTGGTTTGAATTTGGTTGAAGATTGCCCTTGGGTTTGTGCCTGGTTCATCGGACTGCATTTGTAGTCCTTCAAAATAAATATCAACCTCATCCTGTTTCTGGGCAAGCTGCTGTTGAAAGGTCTCATGCGTCTTATCTAGGAAAACGCTGGCGCTGGCTAAAAGGTGGGTTTTCTCTAATTCAAGGGCTTCTCTTGCCAGATCATCCAAGACCGCGAATAACTGTTGTGCAGGGATTTTAGTCAAGCCCTTTAATTTGCTTTGGATGAAATCCAATAACACCCGCATTTTGAAGGAAGGAATACGAACCTCCTCGCCTTCAAGCGCAAGAGTGGGTTGGATATCATCCAGATAAGCCAGCAGCCGCCAGGTGCCATCGCTCTCTTGCAGAGCAGCAGGGATTCGCTGATGAAGTTCAGTCTGCAACATCTCCAGTACATCCTCCATCAGGGAGGATTTGGTTAATACTTTATCACGCTCTTTGTAAATACGTTCACGCTGTGAATTAATCACATCATCATATTCCAGCAGGTGTTTGCGGATATCAAAGTTATATCCTTCCACTCTTTCTTGCGCCTGGTCTACCACCCGCCCATATAAACCCAGTTCCAATGGCACAAGGTCATTAATCTTGAGCAGTTTCATCATCATCTCTTTGCGTTCCTGCCCAAAGAGTCGCATAAGGTCATCTTCCCAGGAAACAAAGAAACGTGAGGAGCCGGGGTCACCCTGACGGGCGGCACGGCCGCGCAGCTGATTATCAATACGCCGGGCTTCATGTTTTTCCGATCCAATGACATGCAGACCGCCGAGCTCCCGTACCAATTTCATCTTTTCAAAGTGTTGCTGGAATTGCCGTACCTTTTCCTCATATACACCAACTTGCTGGTTAGTCAATTGGTCCAGGGATTGGTAATACTCCTGCATTGACATGGTAAAAGGATCTTTACCTGCATTTTTTAGCACACGCATTACATCAGGCAATACATCTTCGTATAGTTCGCCCCCCAATTTAATATCGATACCACGCCCGGCCATATTAGTGGCGATCATTACCGATCCGAATATACCAGCATTGGCGATGATCTTGGATTCTTCATCATGTCTGCTGGCACTTAATACCCTATGTTTAATTCCCTGCCGCAGGATTTCTTGCAGCCGGGGAAGGTATTGTTCCTCAAAATTGAAATATCGTAATAATAAATCCAGGTTGGGTCTATCCTCCGGATTAAGGGAAGCCAATCCCAGTGATTGCGCCATTTTTTGCATTTCATTGATGCTGACCTTTTCCAGCGATTCATTGAGAAAAGTCAGCTCAGGCACCACCCAGTCAAAATCTTTGGCTTTATGTTGATCCAGCCAGGCTTGCAGGATTAGCAGGGTTTGCATCAGCTTTCGCAGCGGTTGAGTCTGCAGCCGGTTCGAAACAATTTCAGAATGTTCCACTGATGCGGTACCTACCAGCAGCGGT
>Ga0315274_10010544_pt1 | contig 13306 bp, 8 predicted proteins | sample YL17G02_20_MG_FD_203700 | JGI IMG/M metagenome (GOLD analysis project Ga0315274, IMG submission 203700) | Sediment microbial communities from Yellowstone Lake, YNP, Wyoming, USA - YL17G02_20 | ecosystem: Environmental > Aquatic > Freshwater > Lake > Sediment | place: USA: Wyoming | collected...
AACCTCTGGAGCTTCCCGTCGAGGCTCCTTGTCCCCTCAGGGAATATCAGGAAGGAATACCCTTTCTCCCTTATGGACCGCGCGGCCTTCTCGATGCTCTTGATCCCCCCGCCCCCGGCTCTTCTGTCCACCGGCACGCACCCCACGTGGAGCATCGCCCAGCCGAGGACGGGGATGCCGAAGACATTCTTCTTCACGATCACCCTGACGGACTGCGGGATGACCATGACCATCATCGGCCCGTCGAGGAAGCTCTCGTGGTTGGGCATGAAGACATAAGAGGCCTTATGGTCGAATCGCTCGAGGCCGGACACGTCGACCTTGATGCCCATGACCGCCCGGCTTACCCGCATGGCCCACCTGCCGATAGCCATGAGAGGCCCCCGGAGCCCCAGGACCCAGCAGACGAGGAGGACGGGCGCGACGAGGATGACGACGAGGGTGTAAATGAGAAGCAGGAACGACGCGCGCATGTGGGGCTGATTATAGCACAGGAGGGAGACAAGGTGCATGGATCGTGAGGCATCATGACATCGTCATGTTCCGCATTGCACGTAAAGACCTTTTTCTATAAAATTTTGTATCATGACCAAAAAAACTCAAATCATCCTTCAGTTATGTCTTATCATTCTGGTTACCGGGATCGCTTTTTACCCTTCTCTCAAAAATGGATTTACCAATTGGGATGATCCGGAACTGCTTCTTGAGAATGACTCGGTGAAGAGCCTTTCCGCCGGCAATGTCCGGAGCTTTTTCTCGGGTTCCTATGCCGGCTTCGGAGGCTATACCCCTCTGGTTTTTATGAGTTATGCACTGGAATACCATTTTTTTCAACTGGATCCCAGGATATTCCATATCGATAACCTCCTCTTACATGTCCTGAACACGGTCCTGATCTATTTTTTAATCTTTTTAATCATCCGCAACATCCGGGTGAGTTTTATCACCTCGCTGCTATTCGGCATCCATCCTCTGCATGTCGAATCCGTTGCTTGGATACAGGGCCGGAAAGACCTCCTGTTCTCGCTATTCTTTTTGGGGGCGTTGATCAGCTACTTGCTTTTCTTACGGAAGAGGGACAAGAAAAATATCTATTACATCCTGTCGCTCATGCTTTTCACGTGTTCTCTCTTTTCAAAAGTCACGGCCGTCGTCTTTCCCTTCGTGATCCTCCTCTTGGAATCCTATCCCGGTCAAAAGATCGACAGGAGCGCCCTCCGCCGATCGGTCCCGTTCTTTGCCTTGGCCGCTGTTTTCCTTTTCCTGGCCTTCATCACCCTGAGACCCGGATCCTCCGGGATCCCTTCGGCCAAAGGGCATTTGACCTACTTCCAGAATCTGAGCCTCTTTTTCTACGCATTCGTTTTTTACATCAGCAAGATCCTTCTACCCGTCCGACTCATGGCCCGCTATTCCTCCGACATCGGCCAATATCCCTTGGACCTCGTGCTGAATATCGCAGTTTTCGCCGTCGCCTGCACGCTCATTTATTCTGTCTACCGCCGTAAAAAAGAATTCGTGACGTTCGGAGCGGCGTTCTTTGTTCTCACGCTGATGCCGACGCTTCCCTTTCATTTTGCGGGCCAACCTTACGCCGACCGTTACACTTACTTGCCACTAGCCGGCATTCTTTTGATCATCTCCGCTTTCTTTCTCGAAATCCTGCCCAAAAAATGGCCCACGCGCCGCATTCTCAGCTACGGCGCAGGAGCCTTTTTAGGCCTCGCCGTCCTCTTATTGGGCGCAAAAACTTGGGCTCTCAGCCGGGTCTGGCATGACAGCATATCCTTATGGACCCATGTCCTGAAAATTGATCCGCAGAATGCGATTGCCTATTTGGATCGGGGTCAAGCCTATATCGACGCCGGAGAACTGGATAAGGCGCTGGCTGACCTCAAAACGCTCGAAGATCTCGAACCGGAAAACTTAAAGATCTACAACAATCGAGGCATCATCCATTTTAAAAGAGGCGAATATGATAAAGCCCTAAACGAATTCAACCGGACCTTAGCCCTCAACCCGCGCTTTCAACTCGGCTATCTCAACCGGGCTATCCTTTGGGGCCATATGCGGGAATGGGAAAAGTCCATCCGTGATCTTACTGCGGCGATCGAGATCAACAAATACTTCTATCTTGCCTACTATTATCGTGGGATGGCCTACAAAGAATTGAATTTAGTGGACCGCGCGTTGGCGGATTTCAAGGTGGCTTATAAGATTTCCCCCACGGAGACGGCGCGCCGGGAAATCGAAACCTTATCCAGCCAAAAGAATCCCTAAAATACTCATGGGACGAAGGGTGCGAGCTCGAAGAACGGAGGTTTATCGATGTTCCCGATCCGGAAGAAGGGCCGGTCGGGGAACTTTTTCCTGAGGTCTTCCACGGCATTCGGGACGGCATGGAGGATCATGATCCTGTCCTTGAGGTCAGGCCTGACGCGCCGCCATTCAAAAACAAAGCTCCCGATATTCCGAAAATTCGCGTTCCGGATCCACAGGCTGCCGAACTGGGGGGCAAGGATGACGGCTTTTTCCACGCCCCGCCCATTAAGGTTTTCCTGGATAAAACCGTATATATAACTCTGGATCATCGCCTGTCGATTGAGGGCCCGGAAGTTCCAAAGATTGAAGGTCCCCAGTTCCAGGACAAGTATGGAAACCAGGACACAGCCCACGGTCGCGAACGCCCCTTTCTTTGTCGCAAGCCTTCTTCTGAGCTCATTGATGCCGTGGACCGCCAGGATGACGAGAGGCACGGCGCATTCCGAATAATGAATGGGCCCGACGATGTGGAGTCCGTAATTATCGTGGAGAAGCCCGGCCGCGAGGACGGAAACGACTCCCAGCCCCATGAGCCGCGTGAATGTGTCCCTGAAGACCCCTAAAGAGGCCAACAAAAGTCCAACGGGACCGAGAAACCATATAGCCAGCATGAGAAGGTTATAGCTCGTATTGGCCCCGAATTTCGTCCAGAGAGAACTTCCCGCGACGATCGTCGCTGGGTTGTTGGAAGCAAAATAGGCGGGGAGGAGGATATTGCCCTGGAGGAGCCAGTTGTGCAGACCGAAGACGATGAGCGGCCCCAGTCCTCCTGCCAGGAGCCCGCCGACCGGAAGCCATTCTTTGCGATTGCCGGTGAAGGAACGAACCCCGATGTAAAGGAACAGGGGAAGGAGGACAAACCCGGTTTCGAATGGCCGGCACAGAAACCCCAGTCCGGCCGCGAGGCCGGTCCAAAGCCAGGGGAGGAACTTCTTTTTCTCCTCGGCCGCGATATAAAGAAAAAGGGTGACGGCCAGCATCGCCCTGGAAAGAAGGTGGGCGTGAGTGGTCATGGAAAGGGCGAGGGCCATGGGCGAACAGGCGAAAATGACGAGGGCGGCGACGCCATATCCCATCGAAAGACGGCGCCTCATGATAAAGGCCAAGAAAAAAGCCGGGACCGCGGCTGCGAAGGCGAAGAACAAGGCACCGGTGCGGGTGACCTCCGCCACGGCCCATCCCAGCTGGGACCCGATCCAGTCTTTGCAGGCCACCCAGCCGTCCTTGGCGATGAGGAAGAGCTGGGGAAACGCAGCGAACGGCTCCGGACAGGGGGCCCGGAACTTGCCCATGGCTAGGACTTGGCCGCCGAAACGGGCGGCGTATTCATCATCCGTGATGGGGAAATCGAGGAGGACGAGGGCATGCAGGATCCTGGCCGCAGCCAGGAATATCAGGGACAAGGTGATCAGGATAATGACCTGGTCCTTGCAGCTCATCTCTTCGAGGCTCTTCCAGGAGCGAGCGAGACGGGGCCCGAGCCACGGACCGGTCCCATAGCCTATAAGGCATGCCGCGGGAAACAGGAAAAGAAGGCTGCCGAGCCAAAGGTAGGTTTCGCCCAGAGAGGAGTTGGAAAACGGAGGATGGAAACTGATGAACAATCGGGAATATGTTTGAGTCAAGCCGAAAAAGCACAGGAAGAGGAATATTCCGGATGCCGCTGCGAGGAAATGGCCTTTTCTGAATACCGGGGATCCGGGCGGCAGGCTGTTCATGTCAGGCACTTCTTTAATTCTATTTAGTACATGACGGTTGTCAATGATTTCATTGGAGCCGATGTTTTGTGTTCCCCCGGTTGCATATCTGACCATAGCCTGATTACGCCTGGTTTTCCTCCATTCCGATATCCGGAGCGGGCATCGTTCCGGGACACCATTCATCCCCGGGCCTAAAAGCCTGGGGTTTTCTTTCATATTTTGATAAAATATTTATAGTGCATAAAACAAGTGAAATGGACCGTTGCCCGGTCTTTTCAGTAAAACATTGGCCGGCCCTAGTCATTGGGCTGTTCCTTTTTTTAGCCTTTTCCGGGCTTACCCAGACGGCGGCAACGCTCTCGATTGTCATTAAAATCCCCTTCACATGGTCATCCTCCGGCGAGGCCTATTTCTGGCTGGCACACGCGCTACTTCTGTTCCCCGGAGGATGCCTGATCGGTTATGGGCTCAGCCCTTGGCTCGCCGGATGGCTTCGGAAGGCCTGGCGGAGAACCGAGAAGATGCCCCGGAAAGAAAGAATCTGGGCCCTGATTCTGATATTCGCGGCGGTCGTCCTGACCGCCAGGTTATCGCACACCATCATCCTATCGGATTATCCCATCACAGATGACGAATACGCAGCAAAGTTCGGTGGTCAGGTTTTTGCCCAGGGAAAAGTCATGGCTCCTGCACCCCTTCCCTTCAAGCCTTTCCCCAAGCTCTTCCTCTTCGAAAGAGCAGGAAAAATCACTAGCTTTGATTGGATTGGCCCCCAACTGGCATGGGCTGTCGCAGAAATCACTCACAGCGGGCCTTTCGTCTTCGCGGTCCTGGCCGCGACCACGGCCCTATGCCTGGCACTCTTAATGGGGAGTTTGCTTTCTCCAGGGTACGGGTCGGCCGCTTTCGTTTTATTTTCCTTCAGCCCGATGGCATTCGCGCTCTCAGCCACGACCCACGCCCACTTGGTGTCCAGGGCGATGATCGCCGTCACCTTGCTATGCTACGTCATGGCCGGAAAAAAGAGAACATTGAAGTCCTGGGTCTTAACGGGACTGGCCTTGGGCAGCAGCCTTTGCTGTCGCCCAATTGAGACGGCGTTCATTTTAGCCCCCCTGTTCCTCCATCTGGCGCTGACGGAAATATCCAGAAAAAAACGGATCACCGTTCCGATACGCGGCATCCTATTGGGGGCCCTGCTGCCATTTCTCGTTTTCCTCCTACATAACCAGCTGGTGACCGGCCATTATTACTTCCCGGCCCGCTTCGCAGCCGAAGGTCCTGATTCCGCCTTGGCGGCAAGCTCTTTATGGAACAGGTTCGGTTCAAACACGAGCTACAATCTGTTCATGCTCACGATCTGGTTCCTCGGCCCGCTGGGAATTCTACTGACAGTGTTCGGGGCCTTGACTAACAGATTCACGAAGCTCCTCGCGGCCGGATTGGCCTTGGTGCTGGCCGCGGGATGCTTTCACGACAACCAGGGAATTCATATCGTCGGACCAATCCATTATTCAGAATGCATCGTCCCCTTGATCATCATCGGCGTCTATGGTTTAGCAAACATTAAAAGATGGATGGACCAAAAAGGGATCTCTTTCGGGATCCCGGCGGCCGTTCTGACGGGAGCGCTGGTCCTAGGCCTCGGGTCGTTCAATTTATGGCAGGCGCAGGCCCTCCACAAGCAAGCCTCCATCCAAAAGGACATTTACGGCTTCATTGAGACGACCCTAAAAGAAAAACGTGTAAATAAGGCCGTTGTCCTGGCCCCGCAATTCTGGGTTGTCTGGGAATCCATTCCCCGGTTCAAGGAGGTCGGAACCTGGGTCCGCGAATGGAAAAAAGCGAGGCCTGATTTGAGCGATCGAACGCTTATCCTCCATGACGTACCCGAAGCGGATGCCGCCCTGAGAGAAAAGTTCCCGGATCGGATCTTTTTCAGGTTGGCAACCCGGGTAAGCCCTCCTTATCTAAAGCTGGATCCGGTCGGCCCTTGAAGATCCTGCGCTAGGGTCTCCTCAACAAATGGGTTAGGACAAATCTCAGGATCGCCTTGATCCTTCCTAGCGGTTCCCTTTTCAAAATGGGCCCGATAAGTTCTTTCCCGGCAAAGATAGACCTCAACATGGATCGAAAAAGATATTTCCTTTTTAAATGCGTTTTTTCTTTGATGACATCGGAGATCGCGGACTTGTTGAGTCTGGCCGTCATCCGGCTTCCATTCCAATTCAGCTCAGCATATTGATGCGGAGCGATATCCTCTCCGACAAGATCATAGAGCCTCGTCCCGGGCAGTGGAGTGGCGATAGAAAACACATAAATGTCGGAGCCGATCGATTTGGCTACGCGCTTCGTTGCCTTCAGATCTTCAAGCGTCTCGGTCGGAAGGCCGATCATGAAATTCGCCAAGGTGCGCATCCCATACGCTTTCGCCAGGGCAAAAGCGTTCTCAATCTGTTCCACATTTGTTCCTTTCCCGATGATCTCATCAAGGATTCTCTGACTTCCCGATTCCACACCGAAATCGATCTGGACGCATCCGCATCGTTTCAAATATTCCATCGCTGAACGATCGATCGTATCGACGCGAGACTGGCATCCCCAGATCAATTTGTATTTCTTCAGTAATTCGGCGACGAGAAAAGCATGCTTCTTGTTCACGATAAACGTATCATCGATGATCCAGATCCCCTCCACGCGATATTCTTCCTTCAGATGGATCAACTCTAACTCGATATCCTCAATGGGTCGGAACCTGAGAGAACGGCCAAAGATGGCATTGCAGCCGCAAAAAGAACATGAATAGGGGCATCCTCGCGTCGTCAACAGAAGCCCCCCCCTCAGGGGAAGCCCCCTTATGATTTCAACGCTGAAGTCGAAATATCGTTTGTCGATCTTCCCAAAGGCATTGAATTCGCCCACCGCAAGCTCCGTTTCGGTCAAGAGGGCCCTGCTTCTGTTCTTGAGGATCTTTCCACGGTCGCGGTAAACGAGTCCGTCTATTTTTCCCCATCTGTTCGTCCCATGGATGGCCTCCACGGCAAACTCATGTAGCGTTCTCTCGCCTTCTCCAACGCATACGAAATCAAATCCGTTGTCCAGGAAATCGGACGACCTGAAGGTCGGCTGCGAGCCTCCGACGATAGAAAGAATGCTGCCGCCGAACTCCCTGATTCCCCGATTCATCTTGACGACTTCATCGAACTCCGCGTGAGTGGATGAGAAGCAAACCAGCTTGGGTTTCATGTTTCTGACGGTATCGATGACCAGCTTGTGGCCTTTCTCGGGGCCGATTTTTCCCTTAAAGAGCCGGGAGTCGATAATCGTGTTGGGTATGCCCTGGGCTTCAAGATAATTGGACAGGCAGAGGATCCCCGTAGGATACATAGGCTTGTACCAAAGGGAAGGATTAATGATGAGGACGATATCTTCGGCTTGTCTCGATTTTTGCATGTCCTTCATGGTGTTCATCATGGGGGAACCCCGTATGCAATTTTCTAGCTCTCCTTAGCCAGCAGCATGGCGATCTGATCGCCTCTCCCCTCATTATTGAGGATCGCGGCCCTTTTCCCCATTTCCTTGATCTTGCCATACCGGAAGACCAGCTTGACAGGATTCATGAGAAGGGAATCCGTCGAGTTCAGCGGTATTCCTTTTTCATATTGGTCGCTTGCCCAGAATTGGAAGACCGTTGAATCCCATGTGATGCTCTTTATCCTCAGGTTGACCTCGTCGGCAAGGGTCCGAAGACTCTGGATGGAATGTAAGAAGAAATGGCGCGGGGCGTCCAGACCGACCCAATGAATTCTGTATCTCTCCCAAGCGTATGAGGATACCGTGGGGACCCGAATGAGGGAAATGCCCCGGGGCGCGAGAAGTCTTGCGATGGAGGCGAAGGCCAGCCTCTGATCGGACATATGTTCCAGGGAGTGGTGGAGCATGACCAGATCAAATTCGCCTTGTAATGCTTCCATGGACCGCTTCCAAACCTTCAAGTTCGGACCAAATTCCGCGTCTCCGGAGAGGTAAGGATCGATTCCTGTAAGACACGTATAACCGCAGCGGGCAAGGACACGGATATTCCTCCCGTCGCCGGACCCGACGTCAAGGACCCTGGCGTCTAACGGAAGCCCGAGGTCGCGGACATGAATCAAAGCCGGGTTTGGCGAAAAGCCAAACACGATCCGGCCCAGGATCCCGCGGCCGGAATAAGCAAATCGGTCCCGCCGGAAAAGCGCTCTTTCTTTCAGATTGGCCATCCACCCATGCGTTTCGGCGAAGCTGTAGTATCCGGCCGGATAGTATTTCGACATATCAACCGGCATTTCGAGAATCTGCAGGCAACCGCATTTCGAACATTGGAAATAGTCAAATTTATCCCCGGTGCCGAACATCATTTCTCGGATCGTAAAATTTTGATTCCCCGCAGAGTTGCCGCAGATGCGGCACGAATGACGATCAGCCGAACGGGACAACATGCCCCCGCCGGCGTCGTGATAAGAATGATGAATTTTTCCCATTATTTCTCAGGCGGCAACAAATCTAGAGTAATCATTTACCCTCAGGAATTCAAGTTTGTTATATAATGACATTAGCCGGACAGGACCATGCCGATACGAGATTCAAAATAAGGAGCTTAATGAAATGGGGAAATCTCTATTATCCATAATTGTTCCGATTTGCAATGAAGAGTCTATCATTCATGAGTTCCATACAAGGCTTCAGGGCACGCTCTCATCGTTCGCGCATGCTATGGATTCAGAGATTATCTTTGTGGATGATGGGAGCAGGGACACTTCACTAGCCCTTCTTCGAGACTTGGGCAAAACCATAAAGAACATCCGAATAATCAGCTTCTCTCGTAACTTCGGCCACCAGCTCGCAATCACGGCCGGGCTTGACAAAGCCCGGGGAGACGCCGTCGTGATCATCGACGGAGACCTTCAGGACCCTCCAGAGGTCATCCCGGAAATGCTCAAAAAATGGCAGGAAGGGTACAAAATCGTCTATGGAGTCCGTGATAAAAGGAAGGGCGAGCGCTTCTTCAAACTCCTGACCGCAAAGCTGTTCTACCGGCTGATAAAAACGCTGAGCGATACGGATATGCCTGTAGACGCAGGGGATTTCCGGCTCTTGGATAAAAAGGTCGTTGAGACACTGAGGAGCATTCGCGAAGAGAATCGATATCTTCGGGGGCTGATAAGCTGGACCGGCTTCTCCCAATATGGTTTGCCTTATCAAAGAGACCGGCGCTATGCCGGGAAAACAAAATTCACCTTCAGGAAAATGATCAAATTCGCCTTCGACGGGATCCTGAGTTTTTCCGACAAACCGTTAAAGATCACGTCTTATCTGGGTTTCTTGTTCACGCTTGTATCTTTTATCATAGGACTGAGGATCATTATAGGCAAAATCCAAGATCCCCAGGTCGCCGTTTCCGGGTGGACATCCATGATCCTGGCCGTGCTTTTCATCGGCGGCATCCAGCTCATCTCACTTGGAATCCTGGGATTGTATCTCGGCAGACAATACCGGGAGGTAAAGAAGCGGCCGCTTTACATTATCGCGGACGCGTTTGGGTTCGAAGACGACAGGAAATCATGAACCTCGAGAGGCCCAGAGTCTCCGTAGGCATCCCTGCTTACAACGGAGAGAAATATATCAGCACGGCGGTCGAATCCGTTCTGGCCCAGACCTGGGCGGATTTCGAACTTTACGTCATCGACGACGCATCGACGGACGAAACCCTGAGCAAGGTCCGGCGCTACGGCGACCCGCGCCTCCGGATCATCAACAATGAAAAAAACGTCGGCCAGGAAGGGAACTGGAACAGGGTTCTTCGAGAAGCCAGGGGCGAGTTCATTAAGCTCCTCCCGCAGGACGATGTTCTCCATCCCGACTGTCTTCGTAAGCAAGTAGAGATCTTCGATAATCCGGCCAACAGCTCCGTCGTGCTCACGTGTTGCTCCCGAAACATCATTGACGCCAATGGACGGATCTTGATCAAGCGATCGTTCAGGAATAGGCGGGGTCGCATCCAGGGGCTCCAGGCTGTGCGTGAGAGCGTCCGCTCCGGGACAAACCTCATCGGCGAGCCGGGCTCGGTCCTTATGAAATCCGATATCTTGCCCCGGGCAGGCCTATTTAGCGCCGCAAACTTTTATGTGATCGACCTGGACCTATGGGCCCGCATTCTCCTCTATGGCGACTTGTTCGTCCTCCCCGAACCTCTTTGCTCCTTCCGCGTGGCTTCCGGTTCGGCCAGCATCCGGGTGGCATCTACACAGAGCAAGGATTTCGTGGCTTTCGTCGGCAGGCTCGATCGCAACGGCCGCTACGGCTTGAGCCCGATGGACCGTCGGCTAGGGACCATAAACGCGTTGAAGTACAGGATACTCAGAAAGGTCCTTTACAGATTCCTTCACTGAAGAAGCAACCCGCCGGTCCTCCATGCTTTGTACAGTCGCCATTTCCCTGATTTAGCTTCTCTTCGCCGTTGACAAGAGCATTATCAACAAATTGATTAAAGCCGCAATTTTTGATAAAAGTTGTAAGTATGATTTTGGATCGAAGCGCGGCCGGCCTCGTCTCTAAGAAAGACCTTTTCTTCTTCGCCCTCTTCGTCGCCCTTTTTCTTCTTGTCTTCAGGGAGTTCTTCTTCACGAACCGCGTCTTCTTCGAACGGGACACGACCGTCGTCGAGGTCCCGGTCAAGAAACTTACCGTTCACTTACTTAAAGAGGGGAACTTCGCCCTGTGGACGGACGCCCACGGCAACGGCCAGCCGTTCCTGGCCAATCCGAAGAACGCGATCTTTTATCCGACGACCTGGCTCTATCTCATCCTGCCGCTTTTCACGGCCTTCAAGCTCCACTATCTCATCCACGTCATCCTCGGCTGGCTCGGCCTCTACGTCCTCTACGGGTCCTATGCCCTTTCAAAAAAAGCCTCATTCCTGGGAGCATCGCTTTTCGCCTTCAGCGGCGTGTATCTCTCGTCTTTTGAGTTCTACAACCATATCGCGGCCCTGGCCTGGATGCCCTGGGTCCTTTGGCTCCTCCACCGTGACGCCCGGCCCGGCCGAGCGCGAATCGTCCCGCTCGCGTTCCTATGGGCCCTTATGACCCTGGCCGGCACCCCGGAGTTCATCCTGATGACGCTTGTTCTTGCCACCGGTCAGGCCTTCTTCACGGCCGGCGCATGGAAAAAGAAGATCGCTATAGCGGCCCTCTCCCTGTTCCTGGCCTCGTTGATCTCCGCGGCCCAACTCCTCCCATCGATCGAACTTCTGGGCCGGACCGAGAGAGCCGCCCAATCCGCGCAATGGCCGCTCGAGCTCGTCCAGCTCTTCAACCTGCCGTTCCCCCATTTCCTGGGAAATGACCGGGAGCCCGGGCACGATGACTTCTGGGGCCGGCACCTCTTCGACCAGCAATTCCCCTTGTATTACAGCCTTTATATGGGCGTCGGCGCCCTTCTCCTCTTCCTCTTCGGATTGAGGAAGCCCTGGGATAGGCGGCAAAAGATAATCCTGCTCATGTTCTTCGTTTTCTTCCTCCTCGCGTGCGGCCGCTATTCGCCCTTCTTCTTCCTCTACAGGTTCGTTCCCTTGCTTTCTTCGATCAGATACCCGATCAAGTTCTTCTTGGGTTCCGTATTTTGTTTGTCTATCCTTGCAGCCCTTGGGTTCGACGAAGTCGCACATGCCCGGAAGCCGGGCCGGATGGCCGTCTTTGCCCTGGCCGTCTGCTCCGGCATGGATCTTTCGATCTTCCTGCTTTTCAAGAGGCCGACGATCGGTGTCCTGAACAAGTTGTTCATCATCGACAAGGATGCTTCGTTCCGTGAGCTCGGCCGGTCCGTCGAGACGGGCCTCGTCCTTCTGGCCGTTTACGCCCTGATATTCTTCTTGCTTTTCCGGTCGAAGGGAAGAGACCGGGTCCTGGGCTGGGCGCTTATCGCCCTTGCCGTCCTGGATCCCGCTTATCACAACCGATATGTCAATCCGACGGTGCCGGCCTCGTTCTACGACAAGCCGCCGCTCCCGGGCGGTCTCAGGGCTCCGCTCGCCATTTACCGCGACGAGCTCTATTCCACGTTCCTTAAGGAGACGATGGGAGACAGCGTCAGACTTCTCGGCTTTTTCCACAAAAGCCTCTATCCCTTCACCCGGATGGGCGACGGCGTCCGATATGTTTTCAACTGGGACTTCTACGGAACCTATTCGCGCCGGTATATCGACCTGAAGGAAGCCTTCAAAGGACTTCCTCCGAATGGTAAATTCAAGATATTGAAATACATCGGCTGCGCCGCGCATATCGGTTACGAACCGTTATTCTCCAGGGAAAGCGCCCAACGGCTTCAGGTCGAGGGCGTCGACGTCTGGCTCGAGCGGATTGCCGAAACGGGCGCCTCGCCGTACATCGCCTTCCGCGTCGTCCGGGCGGCGGAGGTCAAAGACAAGCTCGGGATCTTCGCCGGTGAATCGTTCGATCCGCTTAAGGAAATCATCACGGAAAAGGACATCCTCCTGCCCGAGTCACTTGGGAAAACGGACGCGAAAGCCGGAGCAGTCCTTATCCGGAAGGAGGTCCAAGGACGGGGATGGTACTCCGTGAGCTTGCCTTGTGAAGGGATTGCCGTGTTTCCTGGAAACGCCGCCCCCGGCTGGCATGCCCGGATCGACGGCCGGAGGACGGAGGTCTTCGAGGCGAATCTCTTCGCCAAGGGCGTCCTGGTCCCGGCCGGGGACCACGAGATCGTCCTGCGCTATCTTCCGGCGAGTTTTCTTTGGGGGGTGGTCATCAGCCTGGCGTCGATCGGCCTCATTCCCGCCGGCGCCTTCGTCCTCGGCAGACGGGCTAAAAGAAGGGCCCGCCGCGCATCCCTTTGAACTCTTCCGGACAATCGAACCTGGTCGCGAAGCGGCCGGGCCGTTCCCCCCGGATGACGACGTCCTCCTGCTTCAGCCCGGGCAGGAACCGGCCGGCCTGGACAAGATAAAAGATCTTTCGCGGATCGAACCCCATGAGCCGGGCGGCCGTCGCGTCGGCGGCCAGGGGGAAGGGGCTCAGGACCAGGGCGCCGACAGGCTTTGCCTTTCCCATGATCGGGCCGTCTCCCTCCATGCCGACGACTCCGTCGATGATGCTGTAGGGGACCTTGACCGTCCGGGCCAGGTCCAGGATGGACCTTTCAATCCCCCTGAAGTGGAGCAGGTTCTTAGGCCAGCCGTAGTAGATTCCCGGCAGAACGCCGAAGAGGTTCTTCAGGCACAGAGTGAC
>Ga0315274_10010546_pt1 | contig 13305 bp, 10 predicted proteins | sample YL17G02_20_MG_FD_203700 | JGI IMG/M metagenome (GOLD analysis project Ga0315274, IMG submission 203700) | Sediment microbial communities from Yellowstone Lake, YNP, Wyoming, USA - YL17G02_20 | ecosystem: Environmental > Aquatic > Freshwater > Lake > Sediment | place: USA: Wyoming | collected...
CGGCCTCAACTCGGGTGGCTTGGCTTTCGCCACGATTGATGAGGTCGCCTTGTGGATGGCATCAGACCTGATGCATGAGACGCGCATGTGCGCTCTAGCTATCCTCTTTCTTGTCACCTCCCTCCGGTTTGAGCCTTTCTGTTGTCGGGCCAGCTTCTTCTGGAGGCCGCGCAGCTTCCTTGCCGCCCTGTAGAGCGCCCTGGGGTTCTCGTGGTGGTCGTGGGAGTAGGCGTTGTTGGAGCATATCGCGAGCGTCTTCACCCCGAGGTCAATTCCCGCGGGAGTGCCTGATGCGGGCACGGGTTCCCCTCTTTCCTCCTCCACCTGGAGTGAGACGAACCAGCGGCCCGCCCTCTCGGAGACTGTCGCGTGGAGGATGTGTATGGAATCGCTCTCTGGAGGGAGATATCCTTCCTCCTTGAGCCTTATCCAGCCCAGGCGGGGGAGCTTCACGCGACGTTCCTCCGCCTGGATGGAGCCGGTAAGCCTGAAGGAGCCAAGGCCCCGCCTCCTGCTCTTGAAGCGCGGAAAGCCCACCTTGCCTTTGAGCTTTCCCTTTGCTCTGAGCGCGCATCGCCGGAAGAAGTTGGAGAAGGCCCGGTCCAGGTCGCGCAACGCCTCCTGGGGTGCGCACTTGGAGACCTCGTAGAGCCAGGGGTACTCCGTTTTCTTCCAGAGCGTTGAGCTCCCGGTGAAGGTCTATGGCCGTTGGGGACTTGCCGGTGAGCTGGTAGGACTCTACCTTTCTGGCCAGACCCCAGTTGTAGGTGAAGCGGGATGCGCCACAGTGCCTGACCAGGAGGGCTTGTTGAGCCTTGTTGGGCCTGAGCTCCGTCTTGTAGGCACGCTTAACCATCAATGGCCTTCACCGCCGACACAGCTTTTTTTGCCCTGTTTCTCGCTCCTCGCTTACCATATATCCTCGCGCACATGGAGGTCACCACATCGATGAAGTCCTGCCATATATCGGCCATCTCCTCGGTCTCGTCAGCAACGATGATACTCCTGCCCTGTGACACGAGAGCGGCCTCTATATACTCCACGCCGAAACGGGCAAGCCTGTCGCGGTGCTCCACCAGGATCATTCCTACTGATGCGTCCTTAAAGGAGCTTGAGGAGCTTCTTGCGCCGCCTGTTGAGGCCGGAGCCGACTTCCTCCACGACCGAGACGACGGGCCAACCGTTCGCCGAGGCGTACTCCTTGAGGCGGGAAGCCTGGCGGACAAGGTCTTCCTTCTGGTCCGCCGAGGACACTCGAGCGTAGATGGTAACTCTGGTTTGTGCGGCGGGCGCTTCGGGATGAACGATAATTGTCCCAGATGGCATCTGTTCGTATCGCACGGGCAGCTTGCCGGCCTTGTACCACCGCCACGCCGTCTGGTAGGAGACTCCCTGTTCCCTGGCCCAATCGGACAGCTTCATGCGGTAATAATAGAATACGTACGATGAGATATGACTATATAATCAGGAACTGCTGGCTACCCCGCGCGGTCCTGACCGGAATCAGATAGGCTCCCCCGTCAATCATCGCCGGCTTCGTGTTCGTCTTCTTCTTTTTCTTCCTTTGGGGGCTTTGGGGTGGGACCCGTATTCGTGTCCGGGGTGGGGGCCGGTTTAACCTCAGGCGCCTGAGCGGGTTCAGGTGTCACCGTGGCCGGTGGTGGCGCTGGTGCCGTATCCGGTGGTGGTGTTACTACAACCTCAGGAGCCGGGGCAGGCGCAACTGCCACGGCAGGTGCAGGAGTCTGGCTGCCAGGAGTCTGGCTTCTCGTTCTCGCGCTCGCTGGTGCCCTCGGCGCGGGTGTAGCCGGAGTTGCGGCCGGATTCGGCTGAGTAGCCGGAGCGGGCGCCGTGGCAACCGGCTCAGTGGATTGCCTGGCAACCTGATCGGCGGATTCTCTCCTGACGGGCCCCTGGGCCTGTTCTGATGAGTGCTGGAACAGCCATGCGACGTCGAACGAGACCAGTGTTATTGTGGCCAGAAGCACCAATATTGTTCTGTTTCTTGTCATTTCAGGGTCCCCTTAAGCTACTTTGGAGTCGGCCCGGTGTTTGTGTCCGGTGGCGGCGCTGGCGCTGGTGTCGGTTTCGGTGCGGGTGCGGGCGCAGGTGTTGGAGCCGGAGCAGGCACCGGTGTCGGCGCTGGCGCGGGTGTCACCGTGGCAGGTGCGGGCGCCGGGGCCGGTGTCGCGGCAGGCGGCGGGGCATTGTCCGGGGCTGGCGCGGGCGCAGCGGTATTATTCGCGGCGCTGGACCTGGTTGTCGGGCTGGCTTGAGGAGCCGGAGCTGCAGCGGGCGGCTGTGTCGTCGCTGCCGGAGTTGTCTGACCTGGGGCTGACGACGCGGCCGCTTTCTTCAATGGCACCACCTTTGGCTCCGTCTCGGTAGTGGCTATACGGTCCCCGCTGGTGCTGGCAAAACGGTGTCCCAGCACCCAGCCAACGTTGAGTGACGCTATCGTCATAAAAATTATTAGAATGTAAATGCCGCGTTTCTCCACGTTTATCTCCTTCATCCTGCCAACGCTGAAACGATTATTACACCGTTTCGGTAGGTAAGACATTGACCCACGTCAATGTGAGCAAAAAAATAAACGATCAGTCCCTTTGCTCAGGTAGTCACAGGTCAACGCAACTCTGGGGTCAGGCACCTGGTTGCATCGTAGCTGGAAGGGGATCTAATGAGTCGAACGCAACAGGGAGCCAGACCCCGGCGTTGCATTATGGCGGGCATACTGAGCAAAGGGACTAATCGTAAAAAATATTACACCCGGCGAGGCCGAAGCGGGCAGGATCCGGGGCCTTGAGGGTCCAGCACAGATGGCCTGTTCAAGCGAGTGCCCGACCGGGCTTCATCAGGGTATTCACGTGGGGCACGGTATCGGTGCGGTGGTCGGTTCTCCCGGCTGTGGCTGCGTTTCCGGTTCGTACGGATCCTCTTGCGGCCCGGTATCCTGGACCTCCGGGTCAGGAGGAACGTCGTAAGGTTCGACATTCTCCGTCCCGGGTTCCGCGGCGGGCTTCGTCTGCTCCGGTGCCGCGGGCAGGGATTGAGGGACGGTCTGTTCCAGGATTCGTCCTGGCGTTTCTACCGTCTGCGCTTCGCGCCCGCACCCAGGGTACGCGACCAGCGCCACAAGAAGGAGTCCCGCGATTATGAATATGAGGTAACCGCTCTTTCTCACTGGCTCCTCCGGCTCTTCAGCTTCCACCGGACCTGGTGGTGTCCCTCGGCACTCAGCCCCCGAAAAGTCGTTTGAAAAGGCTTTCTTTCTGATCCTCCGCGCCTTTCGCCGCTTCTACATACTTCTCGGGATCGATCTTGAACCTGTCCCTGCACCCCTCGGCGCAGAAAAAGAACTCGGTGCCCTGGTAGATCGCGCTTGCGGGCGCTTTTTCCAAATCCACCTCTATACCGCATACGGGGTCCGTGGCCATATGGCCCTCCCTTCCTGTATCGGTCCTGACCCGTCACCTCTTGACATTCAGTCACGCGGGAAACGCGTTTGCCACAGGGTATCGCACCCGGGGATGCCCTGACATGATAATCATCAATTCCGTTCCCGGCCGGAAAGATTTATTATGGGTGCGTTATCCGATAAGGAACCGATAAGGAGCGGAAGTGCTTTCTGGCGACGACTCGACCGAAGAACGGCAGGCGATAGACCCGGTGTGCGGCATGACGGTCGATCCGGCCGACGCGGCCGCTACCGCTGAACACGACGGAAAGACGTATTATTTCTGCGCAGCTTCCTGCCGGGACCGCTTCGTGGCGGACCCTGAAAAGTACCTCGGTGAAAAGCCGGCTCCGGCCGCTGACGGGGAGTGCGGCCTCACCCATGAAGGCGTGCCTGATGACGCACAGGCGGCGGGTGCCGGAGTGGGCGCCGGGAAAGGTCCTGCCCCTGCCCGCCTTACGATACCGGTCACCGGGATGACCTGCGCGTCCTGCGTCGAGAAAGTCGAAAAGGGGCTCTCCCGGCTGGAAGGGGTCGATGAGGTCGCGGCGAACTTCGCCACCGACAAGGTAGAGCTGTCATTTTTCCCGGATCGTATTGCCCCCTCCCGCATACTCGATGAGATAAGGTCGCTTGGATACGAGCCGCACCTCTCACAGGTGATATTCCCCGTCGAGGGCATGACGTGCGCGACGTGCGTCAAGAGGGTGGAGGCCGCGCTGAGAGGCGTCGCCGGCATCGTCGAGGCGAACGTCAACTTCGCGTCGGAGACCGCCCAGGTCACCTTCGACCCGTCACGGACGGGGCTGGCTGACTTCAAGAAGGCCGTCGCGTCAGCGGGCGACTACCGTGTGCTCGAGGCGGCTGAAGGGGCAGACATCCGCGAGGTGCAGGCGAAGGCCCAGCGCGATTACGTAAGCGACCTGATGGCAAAGTTTACCGGAAGCGCGGTGCTCGCGGTCATAATCATGGTACTGAGCATGGGCGAACATCTGCCCGGTATCAAGTCCCTGGACATGAAGACGAGGTTCTACGTCATCATGATCCTGACCATCCCGGTCATGTTCTGGGCAGGCACGCCGTTCCTTCGGGGAGCCTGGGCGGCCCTGAAGCACAGGAGCGCCGACATGAACACCCTGGTAGCGGTCGGCACGCTGTCGGCTTTCATCTACAGCGCGGTTGTGACGATCGCGCCGGCGAGCGCGTTCAAGGGCCTGGGAGAGACCCCCGCGGTCTATTTCGACTCAGCCGCGATGATAATAACGCTGATACTGCTGGGCAGGCTACTGGAGGCGCGCGCCAAGGGAAGGACCTCCAGCGCGATCCAGAAGCTGCTGGGTCTGCGGGCCCGCGTCGCGCACGTGATCAGGGAAGGCGACGAGGTGGACATCCCGCTGGAGGAGGTCGAGGTGGGAGACCTTCTCTCGGTGCGACCTGGCGAGACCATCCCCGTTGACGGAGAGATCCTCGAGGGTTCATCCGCGGTCGACGAGTCGATGCTGTCCGGTGAAAGCCTGCCGGTGGACAAGGCGGCAGGGGACCAGGTCGTCGGGTCGACCATCAACCTGACGGGGTCGTTCCGCTTACATGCCGAGAAGGTCGGCAAAGACACCGTGCTCTCGCAGATAGTGAGGCTCGTCGAGGAGGCCCAGGGGAAGAAGGCTCCGATCCAGCGTATGGCCGACAGGGTCGCCGGCGTGTTCGTTCCGATCGTTATCTCGATCGCGGTGGTGACGTTCGTGGTCTGGCTGCTGGCCGGGCCGGCCCCTGCGTTAACCTACGCGCTTTTGAACTTCGTCGCCGTCCTCGTGATCGCGTGCCCGTGCGCGCTGGGGCTCGCGACGCCGACCGCGATAATGGTCGGCACGGGGCGTGGAGCCGAGCTGGGTATCCTCATCCGCGGCGGCGAGATCCTTGAACGGGTGAGGACCGTGAACGCGGTCGTTTTTGACAAGACGGGGACCCTTACCGTCGGAAAGCCGTCGGTCACCGACGTCATCTCGCTGGACGGGCGGCGGAAGGAAGAAGTGCTCGAGCTGGCGGCCTCCGCGGAGCTTGACTCCGAGCACCCGCTCGGACTGGCGGTCAAGGCCGAGGCGGAGGCAAGGGGCATAAAGCCCGTGCGCCCGACCCTTTTCGAAGCCGTGCCGGGAAAGGGTATCCGTGCTACCGTGGGAGGCCGCGAGATCGTGCTTGGAAAACCGGGGTTCCTTGAGGAGGAAGGTTTTGCAGCCGGCGAGTTCTCAAGCCGCGTAGGGCAGCTCTCCGGCCAGGGAAAGACCGGCATGGTGCTGGCGGTGGACGGCCGTCCGGCGGGGATCATAGGCCTGGCCGACACCATCAAGGAAAACGCCCGGGAGGCGGTCGAGAGGCTGCGCGGCATGGGCATGGATGTATACATGATAACCGGTGACAACGAGCGCACGGCTGAAGCAATCGCGGCACAGGCGGGAATCGACAACGTGCTGGCCGAGGTGCTTCCCCAGGACAAGGCGAATACGGTGCGGCGGCTCCAGGAAGAGGGTAAGAAAGTCGCGATGGTCGGCGACGGCATAAACGACGCCCCCGCTCTCGCGCAGGCCGACATCGGTATCGCGCTGGGGGCCGGGACGGACATCGCGATCGAGGCTTCCGACATAACCCTGATACGTGACGACCTCGGGGCCGTGGTGGACGCGATCAACCTCTCCCGCAAAACGTTCTCCACCATCAGGCAGAACCTGTTCTGGGCGTTCTTCTATAACACGCTCGGTATCCCGATCGCGGCAGGTGTCCTCTACCCGATCTGGGGAATCCTTTTGAACCCCATATACGCCGCCGCGGCGATGGCCTTCTCTTCTATCTCGGTAGTCACCAACTCCCTCCGCCTCCGCCGCACCAGACTCTGAGTGCACACAGAAAAATCGGTTCGGACGGGGAATCATAAGGTTGACATTTGACAATGACACTGTCTATGTAAGATGTAACAATCAAAAAGAATATTCTGCGACATACGGAAGGAGGGGTCATCTTGAAAAGGTACATGGTTCCGCGTGTTGCTCATTGCAGCGAAGGATGTAAATGATTGTCCCGGGCAAGACTCTAAACTGCCCGTCAGCATAGATGGAAGGCCCGGGATTTCCGGGCTTTTCCTTTTTAGCACCACCTCGACGCGTGCAATCCGGTGCGGCGCAGCTTCTCTCAGGTGAGGTCCAGCTTCCTGGCCAGGTTCCAGAGGAAACCCCGGGCCGCCTCCAGGTTATCCATCTGGATGCTGTCTACCGTGTCGGTCTCCCAGTGCCAGTTGGGGAGTAGGCCGTCATCGTCGAAAGCCATCACGCTCATGGCCGAATACCCGCGGGCCAGCGCCGGGGTGGCGTCCGTCGAAAGCAGGCGGTATCCCGACCTCCAGACCGGGCAACCCCTCTTCTCCACCACGTTGCCCGCCAGCCACAAGAGCTCCGGGCTCGACCGGTGCGGCAGCAGCATCCCCTCGCAGTCGATGTAGCAGAGGTGGCCTGTCCCGAGGTTGTCCAGGTTCACGATGAGCGCGTCCGCCACACTCCTGCCGTACTTCTTCAGGAATTCGACCATCCCGACGGTGCCGACCTCCTCGGCCCCGGTAGCGACAAAAAGGACCCCCGGCTGCCTGGACTCGGGCTCGCTCATCTTGTCCATCAGGGCAAGCATGGTCACCGCGCCGGAGGCGTTGTCGTTCGCCCCCGGGGTGTACTCCATCCTGGTCTCACGATGCACCAGGAACAACAGCGGGACCAGCAGGTAAGCGGACACCGCCAGCGCGGCGATCCAGACGAGGAAGCTGGCATGCCCCGCCGCCAGCCTCAACACGAGGTTCGCGACCGCCAGCGCCGCCACCACGAAGATCCCGCCGATCATCATCGAGAACGAGGTCCGGAAGTTCCTGACCATCTTCGGATGGAACGAAAGCGCGGCGCGCGCGCTGTCGTAGTGCGCAACCACCACGAACGATACCTTTCCGCTCATCGACGGTATCTCGCCGATGACGTTCCGGCTCGGTCGGCGCGGAAGGAGCCGCGGCACTAAGGGGAAGGTCTCCAGGTCCAGCGCGAAAATCACGGCGTTCAGCACCGCCACAGGCGCGGCGTAATACGGGAACCAGTAGGCTAGGCAGGCGCAGGCGATAGCCACGAGCAGGTAGAGGATGTATTGGTACGAGTAGGTGGTGACGGTGCGGAACTCCTGCACCGTTGTCTTCAGGCCCCGCTCCTCGAACCGCCGCTTTATGTAGTCCGCGGCGTGTTCCTCACCCTTTGTGCAGGCGCCGCGCGGGCCTATCTCCACCGCCAGCTTCAGAAGGTCTTCCCTCAGTCCCATGGCTCCTCCCGGTCGTCCGCCGTCTCCCTCTAACCCAGCAGTATCCTGGAGATTATCAGTTGTTGTATCTCGGAGGTCCCGTCCCAGATACGGCCCAGCCGTGCGTCACGGTAGAACCTCTCTACCTCGAGGTCCTTCATGTACCCCTGCCCCCCGTGCACCTGCACGGCCATGTCCGCGGCCCGGTCAGCGACCTCGGTGGCGAAGAGCTTCACCATCGCGGACTCGAGCGTGACGGGCCGCATGCGGTCTACCTTGACCGCCGCGTCGTAGACCATCAACCGGGCGGCGTGTATCTCGACCGCCATGCGCGCCAGCATGAAGCCAACGGCCTCGAACTTCCCGATCTGGCGGCCGAACTGCTTCCTCTGCCTAGCGTGGTGAAGTGACATCTCGAGAAGGCGCTGGGCGTTCCCGATCGAAGCGGCGCCGTTGAACCGGATGCGGCCCAGGTCCAGGCTCTTCATGGCTATGACGAAGCCGCTGTTTTCTTCTCCCATCACGTTCTCCGCCGGGACGGGCATGTCGTGGAAGGCGATGTGCGCGGTGTGGATCCCGCGCAGGCCCATCTTGGGCTCGATCCTTACAACCTCGAACCCGGGCATCCCGGTCTCTATGATGAACGCCGTGATCCCGCCGGCCCCGGCCGCCACGTCCGTTACGGCGAACGTGAGTATCAGGTGCGCGGTGTCCCCCCCGGTTACCATCACCTTCTCGCCGTTGAGTATGTAACGGTCCCCGTCGCGAACAGCCGTACTGCGGATCGAAGCGGCGTCGGAGCCCGCCTCGGGTTCGGTGAGCGCGAACGCCGTCAGCAGGTCCCCGGCCGCGATCCCCCTCAAGTATTTCTCCTTTAAAGCCTCGCTCCCGAAGAGGCCGATGCCCATCCCGTCGCCTCCTGTGAAACGAAGAAGGCTCTGGGACAACCATGTGATCTCTTCCGTGATAATGCAGCCGTCCAGCATCCCGAGCCCCATACCGCCGTACTCCCGTGGGATCTGCAGGCCGTGCAGGCCGGACCGCCTGGTTATCGCGGCGACCTCGGCCGGGATCGCGTCTGTCTCCTCGATCTCTCGTTCGAACAGGACAATCTCTTCCCTGACCAGCTTTCTTACTATGAGCCTCAACTGTTCGACCTCTGGGGTTATCTCAAAAGAGGTTGGAAGGTCCGATTCAGCGTACATCCAGTTCCTCCTTGAGCCATCGCGCGACCGTGTACAGCACCTCTTGTTCTACCCTCGGGTGCGAGCGGTCCGGCCTGGCCTCCGCTTCCCCGACCAGTGGCCCGAAACCGTGCCCCAGTTTCTCGAAGAACGCCAGCCACTGGCCTCCGCGGCCGCGCGCCTCCAGGATGCGCATCAGCTGCCCGGCCTGGTCCTGCGGCACGTCGGGGTCGGCTCCGCCCTGGACCACCAGTACCGGGATCGTGAGCGCGGCGAGGTTGGCGGCAGGGTCGTTCTTCATGTGAGAGCGCATCCAGCCCAGGAATACCTCCTGACCCCCTGCTTTTACGCTATCCTCAACGGTACTTCCCATGGCCCCGACGAGAGTGTCTATCCACCCCAGCGAGAACCCGACCTCACCCGGCGTCAACTCTCCGCTCCTTCCCGCCTCCTCGACCTGAAGACGCGCAAGATCGGGGAACAATCGTACGGCCGGGGTCGCCATGAAGACACCGGCGGTGATGTAGGGGTTATCGACCGCCGCTTTCGACGCTATCACCCCTCCCTCGCCGATGCCGACAACGCCAAGCCTGTCGACATCCATGTTCCCGCGCACTAGGAGGAAATCGATCTCGGAGTTCAGGTCCTGAACCGCCGAGTCAAGGGTGTACGTCCGGAAAGCGCCTTCGCTGCCGGGGACTCCCCTCTTGTCACAGGTCAGAACCGCCATGCCCGATCTCGCGAGCCGGTCCGCGACCTGCGAAAACAGCCCGACGCCGGTACGGTCCTGCGGCCCCACGTCACCGGCCAGAACGACGGCCCGATACGGAGGTTTCCCGCCGGGAACATACAGGGAGCCGGACAGCTCGCGCCTGCCCCGGGCCGGTACGCGTACCTCTTCGACATCGTAACCCCGGCCGTCAGGCTGGAACGGTTCCGAAGGGCCGATATCCGCGCTGCCCTCCACGAGCAAAGGCTCACCGGCAGTCTCCTTTCCGGCGGGTTTCAGCTCGAGAAGCCGGCCGGTGTTTTTGTCAAACCTGAGGCGGAATTCGCCGATACCCCCGACACTGACTTTCACACGGTTGTCGCTCACGCGCTCGAGCACCGTGTCGCGATAGGCGTTTCCCCTTGAAGGGACGACCACGGCCGTCCGGGCCAGGCGCTTTCCGGAGGCTATAAGCGTGTCGAGCTGGGCCTGCATCAGGCACGCGGAGTCGGGCTCGAGCGGAAGCAGCCCCCCGGGGAAGCCGAGCGAGGGGAAGTAGTCAAAAGTCTGCAGGCCGTCCTGAAAGAAGCTCAGGCTACCCCCCGTCACCTTCACCCGGGTGCGGTACCACGCGCCGGGCACCCTCGTGCCGGCGTAGTACTCCCAAAGTACTCCGTCCCGTAGATACGGTGTCGTACCGAGAGCGTCGATGCGCCGTTCCTGCAAGGCGCGCGACCGAGGCGTACTCGTTGAGTACTCCGAGGAAGCGGAACGCGGCAGGAGCGGATGCAGCGGTGATCGAATGCAAGCGTATTTATGGGACGGGGTACTAAGTCTGTAGCCAGATGAAACGTCAAGCCGGCGGAAGATGGTGGTCTCGTGCTCGAGGTACGGGCGATTCTCGGTCTCGGTGTAGACGATCCCGCCGCCTTCTCTTTTCACGGTTACCGCCACCGACCCGACGTCTCCGGCTCCCACCCTGACTACGTAGGCACCGGTGCCGGCCCGGCCGCACCCCGCGAAGGGGAAAAAAGCGAGCACCAGCAGGAGCGCAAGAAACCTCTGCGCACACCTGGCCGATTTCATTGACGGCTTCGCGACTGCGAACACGCTGGCGCTCCCCGTGAAGTGGCCCGGCTTAATCCCAGCTCGCCCAGTAGGAGAAGAAGTCCCTCATCACGCTCTCGTACCAGTTCTTATCATAGTACCGGAACAGGCAGTGGCTCCCGGTGGGCAGCATCCACACATTTACATTCGGGTTGTCCTCCGCTATCTCCATCAACGAATCCATCTCCGAGGGCGGGCACACCGGATCGTCGGCAGCGTGCACGACGAGAAGCGGCACCTCCACATCGGCAAGGAACTCCTCAGGGCTGGAGTTCGCGTAACACTCTTCCGCCGAGACGCCGCAGTGCGGCGCTGCTACCCTCTCGATGTACTCCATGAAGTTGGCTTCCTCCAGCGGCCTGTCAAAGAACTCCAGTATCTCAGTATCCTCGATGTACCTCTTCATGTCTTCAAGGCGCAGCCTGTGCATCAGGCGGAAGCCGAGATAAACCGGGAAGAACGGGTCGCGCGGCTCCGGCTTTGTGCTAATGTATTCAACCATACGGCGCGCGTCCGCATAACCGTTCCAGGCTATGGCACCGCCGGTCAGGTAAGGGTATTCACGGTTCATGTACGCCGCCCTCATCACGGAACCCGCTCCCATGGAGAAACCCGCCATGCCGACAGAAGTGACCCCGGGCTTCTCGCCCAGGTACTTCGCAGCGGCAAGCAGGTCCTCGCCCTCCTTCCAGCCGGCGGTAGTCGGGCTGTGGGAAAGCCTCTGGCTCTCACCGAAGTTACGCAGGTCAACCGCCAGCACGTTGAACCCCCATGCGGCGAAAGCGGTAAGCGCCGAGTCTACTATGTAATGGTCGCCCTTTGACCCCATGAAGCCGTGGGACAGTACCAATCCCGGTCTGGGCCTGTCGTCATCGTGCATGCCGACCACCACGCTCAGCGGCGTGCCGTCGAAGCTCTCGATGACGACCTTCTCGAAATCCGTCGGATACGGGTATATGCGACCACCGGTCGCGCGCATTGTGTTCTGGAAAAGCAGAAACGAGTTGTTCAGAGCGGCTTTGCCCAGCCCCAGCGCCAGGGGCCTGAGCGGCTTAAACGGGATCTCCTGCAGGCGGGAGAACACGTCATTCATATCTCGCTTTTCTACCATTGCAAGCTCGTTCGATGGGCCGGTCGGTGTTCCTTTCTGTTTCATAGCCCGAAAACGCGCGAGCATGTAAGCGTAAGTCACAGGGATTGCTGCCAGGAGTACTCCCACCAGTATCAGCCCGGTGATCGCCAGCCTCTTGATCTGCTTCAGAATGAACCTCATGATCAGCTCCCTTTTTTCATGTCCCCGTGGCACGATCAGATGCGCCAACAATGATTATACCCGCGTGGGGCGAAGGGGTCAGAAGTGCCGTCACTCTGTCAGCGATAGCGCTTTCTCCAAGACTTCGCGAGCGATAGGGGCCGCCGTCCTGCCTCCCTCGCCTCCGTTCTCGACCAGGACGGCAACCGCCACCCGGGGGTCGTACGCCGGCGCGAAGCATATGAACCAGGCCTGCGGTTCCTGGCCCTCGACCTCGGCGGTCCCAGTCTTTCCGGCCACCTCCACGCCATCGATCTGCGCTGCGGTACCGGTCCCGTCTTCCACGACCTTCACCATCATCCTGGTAAGCGTGCGCGCCGTCTCCCTGTCGATCACATCCTCGTAGGGCACTGGGCTGAACTGGTCGATCACCCTGCCGTTGTAATCCTGTATGTTGTTCACCAGCCGCGGCCTCATCACCGTCCCGCCGTTCGCCACTCCGGCCGCCACCAGGGCCATCTGCAGTGGCGTGGCCAGGTCCTCGCCCTGCCCGAAAGCGCTGGAGGCAAGCGCGACCAGGTCCATGGATTTCGCGTCCTGTATCTTGCTTTTTGCCATCGGGACGTCGAACGGGATCAGCCTGTTGAAGCCGTAGAGCTCCGCGTAGCGGACGAGCTCACTGGCCCCCAGCCTCAGGCCTACCTGGGCGAACGTTATGTTACAGGAGACGACCAGCGCCTTCTCGAATGTCAGCCGGCCGTGGTCCTTGCGACCGAAATCGTAGATGGAATACCCCTGGACCGGTAGTTTTCCACCGCAGTCGAATGGCGAATCCGGGTTGACGACCCCGAGGTCCAGCGCGGCTGAAGCCGTCACGACCTTGAACGAAGACCCCGGCGGGTAAAGGCCGCTGGTGCAGCGGTCGATCAGGGGCTTTGCCGGATCGGCGTTGAGCTCCGCCCAGGCCTTCTCGGTATCCCTGCCCTTCGCGGGGATAGTTACATTGGGGTCATAGGTCGGGCTGGTCACCATGGAAAGCACCGCCCCGGTCTTCGGGTCAAGGGCGACCACCGCCCCCTTCCGCCCGCCCAGTGCCTCTGTGGCGGCCCCCTGCAGGCGCGAATCGACGGTCAGCACCAGGGAATTGCCCCTCTTGTTCGCCTCCAGGAGCTTGTTCGCGAGGCTCCTGAAGGTCTGCCGCGACCCCTCACCCAGGAGCTCCCTGTTGTAAGTCTTCTCGAGGCCGCTTCGCCCGTACCGCCAGGAATCGTACCCGGTCACG
>Ga0315274_10010552_pt1 | contig 13302 bp, 12 predicted proteins | sample YL17G02_20_MG_FD_203700 | JGI IMG/M metagenome (GOLD analysis project Ga0315274, IMG submission 203700) | Sediment microbial communities from Yellowstone Lake, YNP, Wyoming, USA - YL17G02_20 | ecosystem: Environmental > Aquatic > Freshwater > Lake > Sediment | place: USA: Wyoming | collected...
AGCATCCTTTATCATTTTTTTGACTATTCCATTCATCTTTATTATAAAAGAAAAGTATATATAGAGATTATAGGGTTAAGTACAAATGGAAACATCATAAATCCAGCTTAAAAAATAGGGGGATACTATGAGAAAGAAAACCATAAAAAAATTAATAATACTTTTAGTAGGCCTTTTTGTCGGAGGAGCAAGCGTTCTACCCAGCATTGGTGGTGTATCAGCAGGGACGCAGAACACGAATATTGACAACACCGATGGTGTCACTGTTTCAGTGCAAAGTGCAGGGGACATAACCATCATTCATTATACACTTGACACGTTTTCCATGACACCCGTGATGATTAACGATAAACAATACGTCAACATTGCCTTAGGCAAAGAACCTAACAGCCTAAGTGCAGGCGCACCTGACCTTCCCTCGATATCTCGAAGTATCATCATTCCAAATGGAGTAACCATGAATGTCCGCGTCATCGCAGCGACCTGTGAGGAGTTCGCAAACATCTTTGTCGCTCCCTCAAAAGGTAACTTGCCACGGACGGTTAACCCTGCAGATGTGCCTTATGAGTTTTCCGATATTTACACACAAAACACATGGTATCCGACGATAATCGCAGAACTCCAAGAGCCGTATTATCTACGGGATTTCCATGGCCAAGTCGTAAAGATTCATCCATTCCAATATAACCCAAGTGAAGCAACACTGCGATTCTACAATGATATTACTGTTGAAGTCTCCCCGATTAAACAGATCACCAAAAACAGCGTAACCCAGAAATCGCTTGCGAAGGTCGATAGTGATTTCCTCTCTCTGTATGAACGCCATTTTATTAACTTCAATTCAGCGAAGTATAACCAAGTTTCTGAGCAGGGCAACATGTTGGTCATCACCTACGATAATTTTTATGCTGCGATGGTTCCCTTTGTCCAGTGGAAAAACCTCAAAGGAATTCCAACTCAGATGGTGAATGTCTCAACGATTGGGGACGCCAATGCGATGTTAACATACATTACCAACTATTACAACACGAACGGACTCACTTTCGTTCTTCTCGTTGGCGATGCTGCACAAGTACCAACTTTCTATCATGATGGATATACTGCATCTGATCCGAGTTACTCATTTATCGTTGGGAGCGATCATTACTCTGACCTCTACGTCGGACGGTTCTCTGCAGAAAATATTGCACAGGTTCAAACACAGGCGAATAGGACTATTGCATACGAACGTGACCCTCAGATCGGTGCTGATTGGTATAAGAAAGCGGTAGGAATTGGCTCGAGCCAGGGCCCTGGAGATGACAATGAAATGGACTATCAGCATATTCGCAACATTCGTACAAAACTCCTTAACTTTACCTACACCGTTGGCGATGAATTATATGATGGCAGCCAGGGTGGTCAAGATGCCTCTGGTAATCCTACACCAAGCCTCGTAGCTGCTTCGTTGAATAATGGTAGAAGTATTCTCAATTACTGTGGGCATGGTTCACCGACCTCGTGGGGTTCAAGTGGATTTAGCAACAGTAATGTGAATACATTAACAAATGATAACATGCTCCCCTTCATGATATCGGTTGCCTGCAACAACGGAGAATTTGATACCTATACTTGTTTTGCAGAAGCCTGGCTACGAGCAACGCATAATGGTCAACCTACCGGTGCTATCGGTGCTTTTATGTCGACGATAAGTCAGAGTTGGGATCCTCCCATGCAAGCACAGGATGAATTCAATGATATCTTAGTAGGAACCTATCCTGATAACATAAAGACCACCTTTGGTGCTCTCTGCTTTAGTGGTGCAATGTCCATGAATGATCAGTATGGTTCAGCAGGTGAATCTGAAACTATTGCATGGACTGTCTTTGGTGATCCCTCAGTTCAAGTTCGTACCGATACCCCTGCTGAAATGACGGTAAGACATGATTCATTTATTCCCAATGGTGCCGCAACATTCGAGCTTGATGTCCCTGGAACTACTGGCGCTCTTGGTGCAATTTCTGCTCAAGGGGTGCTTTTAGGGAATGGATACGCCGATCAAACAGGACATGCTACCATACAGTTCTTCGCACCGATCTGTGTGTCTGGTGAAGTTCAACTTGTCGTAACCGGATTCAACAAGATACCGTACATGGCTACACTCACTGTAGGAGATCCGAACGCACTTCCAGAGGCGCCACAGAAACCAACAGGAAAAATTACTGGAGAAGCAGGAAATACCTATCTCTATTCAACCGAAACCACTGATGCAGACGGCGATCAAGTCTATTACTTGTGGGACTGGGGTGACGGGAATTTCAGCGAATGGCTTGGGCCCTTCGAATCAGGAGCGACAGCAACAGCGCAGAAATCTTGGACTGTAAAAGGTTCGTATTCCGTACGAGTCAAAGCCAAAGACATCCATGGAGGCGAGAGCAACTGGTCAGATCCCTTGGACGTCACCATGCCATATAACATGCCGTTCTTCATGCGACTCGCTAATCTCTTAGAAAAACTCTTTCCTCATCTCTTCCATTTCTTTGAGAATCTGGTAAAAGTCTAACCAATTGGTGCACTCTTACCTTCTTTAAGGTAAAACACCTCAGACTCCTTTCGGAGTATGGTGAAAGACATCAGAATATCTATTGAAATGATTCAGAGTTACATCTCGATAACGAGCTACCATTGCATAAAAATTTAGGGGGATATGAACTATGGTCAAAAAGAAACAAGTGTTCTGGAGCGTACTTACGGTCACTGTTCTCCTTTGTGTGACCTTTGCAAGCGCCACGGCCACTCAACAAAAGGCTATTGCTGCTACTCAAAACTCGATAATCTCATACTCGGTGTTTTCATCTTCATTTGCGTCGATACGTCAACCAGCAGAATTCGAACCAATGCAAGGTGCACTGATTCGTTATTCTAGTAGTGACGGTTTTGGTATTTCCTATGAAATCATTGCAGAAATGGCAGAGGACGTCAATGTGGTTACTATTGTCGCAAATGTTTCAGAAAAAAATACGGTACAATCACAGTATCAAAGCCATGGAATAGATCTCAATCACTGTAGCTATCTTATCGCCCCTTCTAACAGTTGGTGGACTAGAGACTATGGTCCATGGTTTATTTTCAATGAAAATAATCAGCAGGGTGTCGTTGACTTTACCTATAACAGACCATCGCGTCCCAAAGATGATTTAATCCCGGCTAAATATGCGAGCAACCAAAGCTTGCCACTCTATAATATGTCACTTGTCACGGCTGGGGGTAACTATATGACGGATGGGCAGGGTATCGCCATCTCCACCAGTCTGGTCTGGGAAGAGAACCCCGGCCTTTCCCATGCCGCGATAAACCAGATGGTGCATGATTATCTAGGTATACAAACGTATCATGTTGTCCCTGATGTGAACGGTGAATACATTAAACATATTGATTGTTGGGGGAAGTTGCTTTCACATGACACGATCTTGATTCGTTCAGTACCTCCAAGTGATTCACAATATGATGAAATTGAAGCAGCTGTTCATTATTTTGAAAATCAGACGAGTTGTTATGGAACACCCTATCATGTGGTGCGAGTCTACACCCCCAATAAACAACCGTATACGAACTCTTTCATTTTAAACAACAAGGTCTTTGTTCCAATAATGGGAGATCAATGGGATGGTGATGCGATTGCCTCCTATCAAAGTGCGATGCCTGGTTACGAAGTCCTTGGATTTTCAGGCTCTTGGGCATCAAGCGATGCAATTCACTGCAGAATCATGGGCATAACAGATCGATACATGCTCTACATAGAACACATACCGCTAACAGGCAATCAATCCAGCCAATACGGATATGATATCCAAGCGGAAATCTATCCGTATAGCGGAGAAAACCTCATCGCTGCCTCAACCGGTGTCTATTGGAGAATAGAAAATCAAAGTTGGAACTTTATCCAAATGCAGCCATTGGGAAATGATTACTACCATGCTGTTATCCCTGCACAGGAAAATGGTACAACCGTGTCGTATTACATCCATGCAGAGGATGCATCAGGAAGATCGGAAAATCATCCGTATATCGGTGCCCCGGACGCACATTCCTTTACTGCCTATGGAGATATAGAGACAAATTCACCTCCCGAAAAACCACAGAGACCGTCTGGTAAGGCTTCCGGCAAGATCGGGATGACATATCTCTATTCAACAGAAACCTCTGATGCAGATGGCGATCAAGTCTATTACTTGTGGGACTGGGGTGACGGGAATTTCAGCGAATGGCTTGGACCATTTGCGTCAGGGACAACCACGACTGTTCAACACTCTTGGACTGCTAAGGGAACCTATTCAATACGGGTCAAAGCAAAAGATGTCCAGGGTGACGAAAGCAACTGGTCAGACCTGCTTTCAGTGACCATGCCACGAAACCAGATAATCATGCTCTTTGTCTTTGAGAACATGGAGCGATGGCTTCCTCGTCTTTTCATCTTTCTTAATGAAATTTTTAATAGGGTAGGAATGTAAAAACAAATGTGTTTTCTATTCCTTTATTATTTTATATTTGTCGATGGGATCGAGCAGCGCGAGCCGTTCGCCATTATCCCACTGAACCCAAACTAGGGTTTCATCTGATTCGCTCTCTATTTTATCAACCGTGCCTCGATCCCCTGGTTTCAATCGCGTCCAGGTATCATTAATGAAAACAAGCTCAATTCGATCACCGACTTTTACCTTGTCCTTGTTTTTCATGTTCATTACCCCCGTCATTATCGTATGCGGGTAACGGGATTCGAACCCGTGTGACTAGCTTGGGAAACCCTGTCCAACAGGAGAAACCCGCTCATATTAATCCTTCTGATGTTAATAAATATTTTTCATTAAGAGACATCCAAGGAATATGTAGAGAGTGGCAAGAGAATAGTAAAAGATGGATAAAAACTTATCTCGATTACGTTTCTTGGAGAGTTGATGAAGATAAAACCTTATCCTATTGTAAACAAGTAAAAGAAGCGTCATCAATCACATACTATCGGAAGCAAATCTATCAGATTAGACGATTTCTAGAATACCTGAAAATAGACTGGGCTTCTCAAATTAAACTACCGCCTGAACCAGAATATCTCCCTAAACGTGTATCCTCAGATGCTATTGGTAAAATATTAGATGATTTTAAAGACCATAAGTATGTTAAGCAGATAAAAGCACTAATCCTTCTTGGTTGTAGTTCAGGATTACGTGCTGAGGAATTGTATCAACTGACTCCTATGGATATTGACCTCGATAATAGAGTTGTTCACATTAACCATAATCCAGGGAATGGTCAGACGACAAAAACCCACCGTAGTAGAATATCTTTCTTCAATATGGATGCTCAAAAAGCATTATCTGAGTATCTGGAATATTTCAATAATGGAAATGGATTAGAGGTCCTTTTCGGTCATAGTCACCTGTTTCCAATATTCAAGGATTCACTTGTAAAAATCAAAGACTTTCGTAAGTTCTTCAGTCAGGAGTGGGATAGGCGAAGCGGTCCAACCAGTATCAAGAAGATATTGATGGGCCATTCACTAAAAGGTGATGTTGACCTGATGCATTATAACTGCCAGTCTGAGGAGGATTTGAAGAAGATTTACGACAAGGTCATGTGCAGTCCAGGTAATATCTAGGAATACCATCTATACATCTGGTAGCTAGGCGGGGTAGGTAGTATAGGGTATACAATAAGGGAAATACCATATTAAGACATAGGATACTAAACACACCAATCATATGATACCTTACCTGGAATTACGATTCCTGTTGCCTCATTTTATGGGGTAAAATACCTTGAAATGATCCAATGTGCTAATAGATGTGTTTTAGATGCTATATATGCACTTAAAATGCTAATAGAAGAGGTATTTCAGGAACTGGTGTAATTACAGGTAAATCTACTAATAGCTTAAAATGATACTGAAAATGAACACTTTTCCTCCGAGAAACACCCTCGAAAAATGAACAGACAGAATTCTTCTCGGAGGGGAATTCTGAATTCCGTATTATATATATTATAAGGGATACCTTACTTACCTGATGTGTGGATGTGGATGCTTCTACATAGGTTTAAATATCCCAGGATTCTTTATTTCCATAAGGGTAGGAAACCAATGAAGAAACACCTCATCTCATTATTGATTGTAATTCTATTAACATCCACTGCTTTTATGGGTGTCTCATATCCAATAGTATCCTTGGGTTCTGGGAATCATGCACCTATTCGGATTATTGGGAATGACCAATTCACTGAGGAGAATGGTGTGACAAGTGGGAGTGGAAGTGAAGAGGACCCGTATATTATTGAAGACTGGATAATTGAAAACGATGGTTCAGCATCTCAGGGTATTTTCATAAATAATACAGATGTTTACTTTATCATAAGAAATTGCATTATTAGAGGTTTCTATAGTCCCGAAGAATGGCTACGAGGAGTCAAATTTTCAAAAGTAACTAACGGTTTGATACAAGATTCAAACATAAGTGAAAGCGCCATTGGAATCTGTTTAGAATCATCATCCTTTATTAAGATAATTAATTGTTCGTGTTCTGATTCGCCAACATATCCAGAAGGATACGGAATTCATATATACAAATCTATCAATGTTTCCATTTCTTCAACTAATTGTTTTATTATGTGTTATGGTATCAATGCTCTTTATTCGCACAACATAAGTGTAAGAAAATCAAAATGCTACAATAATATAGAATATGGACTGGTTTCAATGGAAGAACCATATCTAAATTTTCTTATTGAAGATTGCAATTTTTCTAATAACAGATATTATGGCGTGATACTTCACGGCAGTTTTTCATCACCGCAAGACTCAGGTACTATCATTAGAAATTGTTCATTTTTTGCAAATGGTCTTCAGGGGAATTTTATTGCTTCGGGATTGGAAATTAAATACCTGCTGAACACCATCATTGAAAATTGTTCTTTTATTGAAAATGGATTAGGCATTTATGTTGGTGAGAAATCTAGCGACATCACAATAAAGAATTGTTCTTTTATTAGAAACGAAAAAGATGGATTGCAAGTCGCTGGAGCATTCATGGACCTGTCTTTCGACCCAAGAGTTGAGATTTCTCATTGTGACTTTGTCGAGAATTCCTGTGGATTGTTATTTTTTGCAACGCACAGGACAAAGGTGCATCATTGTAATTTTATTAATAATTCAGATTTCGGAGTTTCACAGCTATTTTGTACATCATGTATAACTTACAATAATTTTATTAACAATGGTTGGGCATCCCCTGAGAACTTTACTTGTGGAGCTTTTATATGGACCTCGTTTGCAGACTTGCGTTATAACTATTGGGACGCCCCTGAAGGACCAAATTTCTCCTGGGTGATACCTATTAGGAAAAGTTCTACATATAAATTAATTCCTATTCATACAAGTGAAAATGCAGACACGATTCTATTAATTAAGATGGGTATTGTTCGTTATCGACAATGGTTATCTGAGCCAGTTCCTGAAGCTGGTAGACAGAAATAATGCATACTTCAGATTCAATGGTGAAATAAACCTATTTATAGGAGAACAGTGTTATAAAATAGTGATAAGGGGGAAAGTAATGGATAAGAAACCTCTGATTAGGAAATGGTTAGCGATTGGAATCATTCTCTTGTTCGTTGGTGTGACCATAGCACCAACTATAGCACAGAACACTGAGAAATCTCAAACATCACGAGGGACTTGGTTGTATGTTGGTGGGAGTGGACCTGGGAATTACACGAGGATTCAGGATGCGATAGATAATGCTAGTGAAGGAGACACGGTCTTTGTGTATAGTGGATTGTATAATGAGAACATTGAGATTAACAAGTCAATTGTTGTTTCTGGTCAAGATAGAAATACGACTTTTATTGTAGGAGAAAATGATTCACAAATTATACAAATATCAGATTGTAGTGTAGAGTTCAAGAGATTTACCGTCCAGAAACATAACAATACGAACCTCATTGGTATAACGATAGATAATTGTTGGTCTAGTCATATTTACGAAAATTATGTGAAATCGTGTGATATCGGGATATCGATTGACTTTTCTGAGTCAATCATTGTATCGAATAATACAATTCTGAATTGTACTCTTGGTATTTGGGACGTTGTTACGAGAAACGTCACAATAACTGATAACAGAATCGAGGGTAATCGAAAAGGAATTGGCATTGAAGTTGAATTGACAATATTTAAAAATTATATTAAAAGAAACAGTATAGCGAATAATTCAGTAGGTGTTTATCTTTTTTTTGCATTGTTTTCCGTTGTTCGGGAGAATAACTTCATTGGAAATCAACAACAAGCCTCTTTTTTCGATTCTTTTTTTTCCGTGTGGCATCAGAATTACTGGAACCAGTCTCATCTCTCACCAAAGCTTATCCTGGGCGGAGTTGGTAGTCAGTGGATTCCTCCGAGAATTCCGATAATTAATTTTGATTGGCATCCTGCACAAGAACCCTATGACATCCCAAGGATGAGATGATATAGATGAAGAAAATCCTTGCAGTAAGTATCATCCTTCTTTTCCTCGGTGTCGCAGTCGCACCAAGCATCAACTTCACTGTTGTCAAAGCATCCGATGACAATGACCTGGTGGAAGTCACCACTCAAGCGTGTGGTATCAATGGATTTGGGAATACCACTGTTAAGCTGACAAGGGAACAGTATCAGAACCTGGAACAGTATCTGGTTGAGTTCAGGGCACGATTGAATCAGACAACAACGAGGGAGGAAGCGGTTCCAATCTTCAAGGAAGCGGTTGTGGAGCTGGACAAGTATGGGTTGTTACCAAGAGGGATGAGTGTTGAGAAGGCATTCAAGTTAATGACAAATATAAATAACCAACGATTGAAAATCTTGGATTCTCTTGACCTCGACCCTGATGCAAATTACTTCTGTTTAGTGTCTGGTATAACAAGTGAAACATCTTGCTTTGGTCCTTTTGCGATTTTAGCAGGACCAGTTTCATTTTATACTCAGGTGTTTAGTCTTTACTTAGGCGGTGTATGGGATTATTTTTATTATCATAATCAAACCATTCTCGCTCAGTTAGTAAATTTGTTATCAATATCAATGGCACCTTTGTTTTGGTGGTCTGTTACAAGAGGAATAATTACCTCTTTTTTGCCTTTTGGATTTTTATCGACTCTTACATTCGGTTACACAGGTTATGAAAACTCAGAGGCTTCTTCTGGTTGGGTTAATTCAGTTGGTTTAAACGGAAATAAGAAATATGAAGGTTCCGAATTATGGGGAACAGCGAGTAAAATAATAATTCCTGTTTTAACTTTTTTAGAACATTATCCTGGAATTATTGGTTTCACAGGACTTAAGTTAGGTCTGAAAACAAATTTTTTCCTCGGCTCAGCATTGAAAGTTAAACTTGGAACTGAGTTCCCAGGGTAGATGAAAGACACCATCTGAAATTGTCGAAAATGATGTCTGAGACAGTATGTCTTTTTGTATGTAGGAAGATGTTGTTTTGTAGAAGGGTTTAGACACAATAATCAAAGGTATAATTCTTATAACGCACAGATGTATGAGTAGATGTTAGTTCTACCAGTAGATGACTGTAGTAGATGTATAACGTATACGGCTAGTATAACGGTAAGTAACGGTATAGTATGTAGTAGATAGTCTGTAACTATAATATAGACAAGATAATAACTAGTAATCTATCACTTCTTTTTTAATTCAGTTACAATTTTAAATCAACATTTTAATCTATAAATTTTAAGAATTTAGAGAAGGCGAAAAAGATGAAGAAAGATGATATTTTCCAGTTTGTCATTTTATCACAATAATCTTAAATATAATTAGTGACACACTCTTTCATGGTAAAAGATTACCAAAAATATACAAGAGATGGAAATTAAATGAAAGATATTAAATCGTGTTTAAACACATATGGAGCATGCGGCAAACCCGCCATTAATCTATCCTATTTTAATGGCTATTCGACCCAGACGACAAGCAGTTTTTGTAGTAAAGAATGCAGATTAAAATATAAGTGTGAGATCAAGAATAAACGAGTACCTAGAAGACAGAAATGGATTGTTCCACCTCGAAATGAATGGATTGTTACCATAGGCATATTGACCTACATTTACGACCCTTGGGAACAAAAATATTATTTATACAAACAAGGCACAGGTCTGTTGAATGACTTAGATGCCGTTGTTGCTGATGAGAATTCAGATTATTATAAAATGCTACTAGATATTATTAATCGAAATTTATCTGTTCCGCAACAGCAACCAAATAAACCATTCCCTAAGAAATACAATCAACTGGTAGAATTAGGGATAGCCGAAGGGACAATTTCCAAACTCGAGAAGAATCTACCATCAGGTCAATACATTTGTCATGTGTGCGGTAAGGTTCTCATTGTTACTCGTGGCGTAGCAACCAATCTGTTATTATGTCCAAGATGTAACTGGAATATTAGAGGAAAGGGGTATACGAGATATATGGAACAACAGAGGAGAAACCACAATATTGGACAATCAACAATCTCGAATCGATTCAGGAAGCAACAACTCATTAAATCAAGGAGGTCGAGGAAATGAATACAGCATGCATCGTTAAATATTGCCAGGAATGTCACAGACGAATGGTTCAAACGTATGCGAGAGAAGAGAATGACCATGTCGTGAGAACACGAAAATGCACACAATGTGGTGCGAGTATACGGACTGTGGAATTATCGTTGGAGCAATATAATCAAACGATAGCGAAATTCAACAAAATTATTGATGTTCTATCCGAGGATGGGTAGGCATGTTTGGGTATGTATATACGCAGATTTTAAGCTCAAATTCTATAATATTAGATAGATATTCAATCATCATTGCATTTCTGCGTATATTTACCCATTCATACAATCTAATAATCTATTTCTCGGAGAAACTTGGAATATAAAATATGCAAGAAGGTTTTAATGTGATATTTACAAATGATGAACTAAATTATTTGATGGAGCGTTTACGAAATCAGTTATATGATTTATTGATTCGATACCCTGGAGCTGCAAAACTGAACACTGTGAAGGGCATTCTTGGTGAAAAATTTTTATGTTACTGCATCGGTCACGGTCTGTGGAAGCTGGGATACTGTCTCGACCCTACACCACATCCACGTTCCTATTCCTTAGAGTTAAAATATGGGTGTAATGGAACTGGTCATGGTGGGATGGACCTGTTGTTAAAGATGGTTGATGGAAGAGGAGCGACTCATAGAGTTTTAATTGAAGTAAAGAACTGGAAACATTATAGGTATATCACACCTGAAACATTCAAAACGAAAATATTAGAGCGTTTTCAACGAGTTGATGCACTCCATGAGTATCCATGGGCATTAGCGATGAATATTCGAAATAAATCTCTGATTAACTCTCGTTGTTTGTGGTATCATATACATATTTTGCCTATGGCACATCATGTTACTCCAGAATCTGTTGGTAATGATGATATTTTACGTGAGTTGTTTAGTTCATTTATAGATGCTTTTTGCACATACATTACTAACGCTGTCCCAGAAGATGTATATCCTTACCTTGTCGGTGAAAATATGGGGAGAAATGCGACTATAAGGATTATACAGGATTTATTATTGGGTGTGTCTTATAATATCATCGTTCTTAGATATGATGTTTCCATAGATTATATCATGCGATTGGCATCAGATTTAAGGGACGCTGGTGTGTATTTGCCTGATAGGCGAGAAGAAGAGTGGGTGGTTCAGAGGGTGATACAGAGGTAGAGTATGGGTATACACTATAGGGAGTATGTAGTAATATGATAGATGCTCACAATACTAAACACATCAAAGGAGAGATATCTTACCTTACCGTTACCATACCGTTACTAGATGCATACAGCACTAAGCTACGTGTCTATAGGTATAATTATTAACAACAGTATATGTCTATCTATAGATGTAGATAACGAGGGATATGCGAAGCTATTTATTGGTTGCAATAAGTATCCGTACGTATGGTGAAGAAACATTTGACCTTATTAGTTGAGGCTGATTTAATACAAAAAGCAAGGGACCACGGACTTATAATAAGTAGGTTTCTGGAGAACAAACTCCAGGAGTATTTTTCATTCATTGATGCTGTCAGTATAGTCGGTAGTCAAGGTAAGGATGCGGGTAACGGGATTCGAACCCGTGTGACTAGCTTGGGAAGCTAATATCATAACCACTAGATCATACCCGCGTTTCCAGGAGAAAAATCTAGTCATGGTTTTAATAGTTTTCTGTGCTTAATGATACTAGCCAAACTATGAAAAAGATCATTGTGTTAGTGCCATGATTGTTTTGGATGATGATTCCTCTCGTTTTTTTCCAGGAGGACGTAATTTCAGGATAAGACAAGAAATAGCACCCACCAAAAAAACTATCAACAAAGAAGTAAAAAAACGTGATACTATTTTTTTATTATCCACCAATCCGGTTTTCTAACATTTACTTGCAGGTTGTTTTTATCAGCAAACTCGTATACTGCTCGCTGTACGTTCACCCCGTGTGAATTTCCGTCTATATCGTGTCCCCCGATGATGCCACCGGGTTTTATTTTCGGATAATATAACTCTATGTCTTTTTTCACATAGTCATACGCATGGTTGCCATCAATGTAAACCATGTCAAGATCATTGGGGACAAAATCAACTGCATCCTCTGAGGTCATCTGCAAGGGAACGACACGGTCTGCATATCGATTAAGTACTTTCAATGCTGGTTTAAAGGATGTTGGTAGAAACGTGGAAACTTTTTTTTCGTTTGCATACTCTTGGTATTTTTCATAAGGGTCTATAAGAAACATTTTTTCTACATCAAGTGTTTTGAACATCCTGCGAGCGTTTGTTCCGAAGAATACGCCGATTTCAGCGATACAAAGTGGATGCGAGTAATTTTTAGCAGCAAATGCAATCATGGGGCGACGTGCATCATATTTCACAAAACCGTATGTCTTGTATGAGACTATTGTAATAATCCCCAATCCAACGACATACAACCAATTCATAATGGGTCATCAGCAAATAGGTAAAATAACTTTCCAAGCTTAATCTGCTGCAAAACAAGTTTTTCCATTAATCAGAAGATATGTTTTTAAAGAAGATATAGTTTTAAAATTGTTGTTTAAGGGAGAAAAAGTAAATGGCTGAACGTAGAATGTTCCAAAAAGAAAAACGTAAACCGAAGACGAAGAAGAAATAAGGAAATGAAATTGGAGGTAAGTGCGGAGAGAAAATGGGTCGGTTTAGAACGTTGAATCAAAAAATAATTGA
>Ga0315274_10010553_pt1 | contig 13302 bp, 6 predicted proteins | sample YL17G02_20_MG_FD_203700 | JGI IMG/M metagenome (GOLD analysis project Ga0315274, IMG submission 203700) | Sediment microbial communities from Yellowstone Lake, YNP, Wyoming, USA - YL17G02_20 | ecosystem: Environmental > Aquatic > Freshwater > Lake > Sediment | place: USA: Wyoming | collected...
GATGGAATAACCTGGAAGACCGTCTGGTCACAAAAACCACTCGCAACAGTTGCTGCGGATACCAAATATATTCCCTTAACCGCAGCCGATGGCATTGGATCATCCCAGTTCCGGTTCGGGTTCAGGTTCAGTGATGGACTCTCCTTCAACTGTGCTTATTGGGCCATCGACAACATCAAACTCAGTGTTTTCCCTGTTGCATGCGCCACCAGCTTTGAAACAAAGACGATATATCCTACCTGGGGACCTCTCGGTTGGACAAGGGGCGAAATGGAGACCGTATCTAACCATTTCACTTGCATTGCCAGCGCCGCTGCAGGAGGCATAACACCCGAACTCAGGTTCTACTATTACCCGGCAATAATCGGTAATTACAGCTTCTACACAGGGCCGATCAATACTAGTGCGTACACGAGTTTAGGCTTGTATTTCAAACACGCCCTAACCTTTTCCACAGCAGGCCATAAAATATCCGTCCGCACCTCGACCGATGGAATAACCTGGAAGACCGTCTGGTCAACAACACCGACAGCGAACATTCTTGCTTCAACGGTATACATCCCCTTAACCGCAGCCGATGGTATCGGATCATCCCAGTTCCGGATCGGATTCCAAGTCAGTTTGATCACCGGCTACCCGACCTACTGGTACATCGACGATATGAAACTCGGAACCATGGTGACCATCTACCAGACATCCTTCGATACGAACTTCGTGCCTGAAAGCTGGGGACCTCTGAATTGGCAGCAAGTAGTGGTTAGTGGTATAGATACAGACAACATGTGGGATAGTGTGACCACCAGCACATACCCGACCGGGGTCGTGCCACATAGCACTCCTCGGATGGCACAGTATGACTGCTGGTACATCAGCGCAGGGAACAGCGATCGGTTATACATGCCGAACCCCATTAACTTCTCAAGTATTGGTGCATCCGAAATCCGAGCAAAATTCTGGATGTATCACGATCCTGGATACGCAACAGCTCCGTACGACCGTGTTCAATTACAGGTGTCCCTTGATGGAGCCACCTGGATCAACGTTGGCACAGCAGTCGACCGGTACGCTACAGTTGCACAATGGACGGAACACATCTTTGACCTCTCCGCATACGCAGCCAATACCACGGTCCGCATTGGACTCCTTGGTATCAGCCAATACGGCAACAGCATCTACATTGACGATTTCGTGCTGCAGCATAAAGTCATTATATCTGATGGCAAACCCAGTGACAACCAATTGGTAAAATGGGTCACCCTCTCCTATGAGCACGATGTCGGAGTCTCAGTGATTACACAACCTATTGGTCCACTCACCCAAACAACAAAAACATGGTCCACTGGTACGACAACCAACGCATTCAACGACGGCGGCTTCCTGTTCGAAACAGCACAGCGGTACAATATAACAGATATGAGCGGATTCCACAACTGGACGATTAGCAAAGTGCAGTTCTTCAAAGGATATAGCACCACTGTAGTACCCGCTTGCTCGGGAAGAATTAAGATCTACAGCAGCACAGATCCAGCACAGCCAACAACCCTGATTACCACACAACCATGGAGCGCCGGTGTTGGAAGCTTCTGGGTTGACGTCTACCTCAGCAGCCCTGTCAAGATCCTACCTGGTGTTGATTACTGGGTCAGCGTTGAACACACCGCTGGATACGCATCTACAACCTTCATGGCTGGGTGTGACAATGGTCCCGCTGTTTTCTACAAAGGAGGCTGGATGTGGGATGAGACAACACCCTGGACTGAAATTCGGGACTGGGGCTACAGCTATAACTGGAACATTAAGACAGTCTTGTATTCACCGGTACCCGCTACCGCATGGCCACCTGGAAGCTACCCCATTGCAGCCGTCGTAGATAACTATGGAGTAACCTTCTCGGAGAACAGCTTCGTCGTCAACGCAAAGGTGTTCAAGACCAGCAAAGCAGACGTCCTTGTCTACCAACAGAACGTCACCGTCACCAGCGCGTTAGCACCTGGTCAAAATGTCCTGAAGGCCTTCCCGAATATCGTCATCGCGAACGTGACCGCATCGGAAGGCAACTACCGTCTTGAAATCACGACCATGTTAGTTGGTGATGATTATCCAACCAACAACAAGAAGACAAAGACCTTCGCGATCGTCATCGGAGATTACCTCCCACCGGTAACCACACACACCTTCGCAGGAACGACGGGTAACAACGGATGGTACAAGAGTAACGTCACCATCACACTCGCTGCAGCAGATCCCACACCACCCTACAGAATAACGGACGGCGGTAAAGGACCATCTGGTGTCAACCACACGTATTACAAGATCGACACAGGATCTTTCCTCGAATACACCACCACACCGATCAAGGTCTCTGCAGACGGTCAACACCAAGTATGGTACTACTCCGTCGACAAGAAAGGCAACACAGAACCACAAAAAGGTCCATTCAGTTTCAAGATGGACAAAACCATGCCAGCATGGGTCAACTATTCCTTCACAAAACTCAACCTGCTGGGAACCAAATGGTTGTGCGTTGCGAATGTCACCGATGCAACCAGTGGAATTGTCAAAGTGGAGTTCTACGTTGATGACGCGTTAGTCGGGAATGTCACCACCGCACCCTACGAGTTCGAATACAAAGGCAAACCCATCAATAACTCCCAGGCGATCGCCTACGATGCTGCAGGAAACTCTGCAATGAGTCCCATCGCAGTAAGCTTCGAATACAGTAACCAGGCACAGCAACAGAGCCATCCAAGCACGCAGACACTCCAAAAGAAGGACATCTAAAGACAACACACAACGGAGTGAAAACACGTTCACTCCCCCTCTCTCTTTTTTTTTTATTATACTTATGACTAGAAATACTGCGTTTTTTGAAGCGTAGTAAAAGATTCGCAGATGAAAAGTCGCATCTCCTTTTTCTCCAAATACGACATTACATTTTTGTCGCACGCAACAGCTGTCCAGCATGCACGAGAGAGGCGCGATAGGAACAAAAACAAATGATACAAAATGTACGTAACAGATGCTTTAAAAAGCTAGCATAACACGCGAAACAACTGGGTCACTATGATACGTAAAACCAAATCTCAGTTCGCTTGATTCCGAAAACAATCGCACATTGAAACCTGCATCCAAGCGTTTCATACGCTCGAACGCTTCGGGTTCGAGTTCGGCGGCTTTGGATTTACCATGAACCATGACTTTCTGGTAAACATCCCGAAACGGTACTCAGTTCAAACCGCTGAGACAATGCTCTTATGAATCAACAGGATGGAAAAACCTGGAACAATCTAAAGCACCCATCCATGATTAGCCTGAACATCATAACACTCAAACTATTGAAGCTCAGCCACTACGAACAAGCCAGCCACGGCCGCCCAGTGAGATACGGCAACGCCTGAAGGGCTTGCTGAGGAACGAAAGCGGAACGGGACCATACGGATGGGTCCCTTAATTTCATATTTATCATTCCAATTATTTCTATTGTGGTTGCTGAGCCTGTGCTAGAAATGTTTCTATAGAGAACAACTTCATTATTCCAAGCATTTCTTTGCTTTTTTCTTATCGACATCTGGTAATAGTTGCGATAGTTTTATAAAGCAGAACAATATATTTATTTCTACTCATAATTTTGAGGGAGGTTTTAAAAAATGAAGAAACCAACGTATAGAAAAGGTATTGTCGTAGGACTTATTGTCCTGTTTTTTGGAGCAAGTGTCATCCCTGGAGCTTTTAGCGTGCTCCATCTATCGAAGAGTGTACCAATCTCTGGAAACCGAGGCTTTTTACTCATCCCTGACTCCACCACAAAAACTGTCGGTATGTACGATCCTTCTGATGGAACATACCTCGGTGATCTCATCACGGATACCACGCATTTACAGACACCAATCAATGCCGTGAAAGGACCTGATGGAAACATCTATGTTTCCGATCAACTTGCGGATTCCGTGTTTGTGTACAGTGCGTCAGGAACGTATCTCTCTACGTATGCGGATGGAACTGATGGGTTGAACAATATCCGTGGTATCGACTTCCGCGGCACCCACTTATTTATCACCAGCGGTGATGCTTACGTGGCGGAGTTCAGCGGTCCTCATACCCGTTTACCAAATTTCATTATGGATGGGAGCGATACCTTTGACATCCTGTTTCTTACTGACGGCCGGTCGCTGGTTGCCGATATCGCAGGAGTTACTGATAACATCCGTTTATATCACGTGAATGGAACCTTACAATCGGTTCTTTTCCAGGTGAGCTTCCCTGAGCAAATCCAATTTGACAGTGTGTATCCCGGTGCTTTCCTTACTACCGCGTTCTCAGCAAATGCGATCAAAGATTTTGAGCTTAATGGTTCCATTGTTCAGAGTACTCCTTATGGCGCAGGGCGAGGCATCTTCCGTCTCGGCAATGGGAACCTTCTTGCAACCTCAAGCGCGGGAATCCAGGAAATCCAACCTGGTACCGGTACAGTTATCCAGACAGAAAAAACAGGTTCAGGGAGGTTCATTGAAATTTTCGCAACTGGGACAAACCAGCCTCCGTACACCCCAAGCAACCCAAATCCTGTGAATAACGAAACCAATGTGCCTCTGGATGATATTTTAAGTTGGACTGGCGGAGACCCTGACCCTGGTAATTTTGTTACCTACAATGTCTATTTTGGAACAACAAGCCCTCCACCAAAAGTAGCAAGTAACCAATCCGGTACCACTTACAACCCTGGGACAATGAGCCTTTTAACACCCTATTACTGGAAGATCGTCGCATGGGACAACCATGGTGCATCAGCCGCAGGACCAATATGGCAGTTCACCACAAGACCAAATCATGCACCAAACACCCCGAAAAACCCGGTTCCTGCAAATAGTGCGACTGGTGTCCCTACCAACGCTCAGTTAAGTTGGACTGGTGGAGACCCTGACCCTGGCGACCTCGTCACCTACGATGTGTACTTTGGCACATCAATCCCTCCACTAAAAGTCGCAACCAACATTACCAGTTCAACCTACCCTCCTGTAGGTATGACGTATAACGAGCAGTATTATTGGAAGATTATCGCATGGGACAACGGAGGACTCTCTGCAACAGGACCTCTCTGGGTATTTTCCACGATAAATGATACGACACCACCGACCAGTCATCACCAACTTGTTGGAACCATGGGTCACAACAACTGGTATACGAGTTGCGTGAACATCACCTTGCAGGCAACAGATAATGTTTCAGGTGTCGATGCCATCTTCTACAAACTAGATAGTGGCAACTGGACAGAGTATACAATCCCTATTGAGGTCTGCACGGACGGTCAACACGCGGTCAATTACTACTCCGTAGACAACGCCGGAAACGAGGAAACACCAAAATCAGTAAGCTTCAAGATGGACAAAACCGCACCAGTATGGACCAACTACACCTTCACCGCACTCAACCTGCTGAAAAACAAATGGAAGTGCGTAGCGAATGTCACAGATGCAACCAGTGGAATAGTCTTAGTGGAGTTCTTCGTTGATGACTCATTAGTCGGGAATGCCACCACCACGCCCTACCAGTTCGAATACAAAGGCAAACCCATCAACAACTCCCAGGCGATCGCCTATGATGCTGCAGGAAACTCAGCAATGAGTCCCATCGCAGTAAGCTTCGAATACAGTAACCAGGCACAGCAACAGAGCCATCCAAGCACGCAGACGGTCCAAAAGAAGAACATCTGAAGACAAGACACAACGGAGTGAAAACACGTTCACTCCAACCTCTCTCTTTTTTTATTTTTTATTACATGTATAACTACAGTGACTGAGTTTTTTTGAAGCGTGGTGTAAGTCCTGCAGATGGACAGCAACTTCTTTTTTTTCTTGTCGCACGGAATAACACTTCAATAAGATCGTTAGTGATTCGCACTGAAAAACCATGGTGTCTTTAAATACAGAATCTAACTGATATATGTAATTTTAATTTATCTTAATTCTATCACCAGTTTATTTTCATAACAAAGATTAAAATAGTCTAAAAACATACGTATATTGTGCACCCTAAATTAAAACGTGATATTATGACATACATAGAGATTAAAACAGTCCATGGACGACAGTACAAATATCTACGAAAAAGTATCAGAGATGGAGAGAAAGTTCGTCACGTCATGGTCAAATGTTTAGGTCCTCTCCATCCTATCTACAAGACAAAAAGATCGCGCAAGACGAACGCATCGGTTTATGTAAAACCGATAACACCAGATGAAATGAATACGCTGAAAAGAACAACAAGATCAAACAATGCATTTGTTAGAGATAGAACAAAGATCCTGCTTCTGTCATCTCAAAGATACATCCCACGAGAAATCGCAGAAAAAACCGGTTGCGAAGCACGTAAAGTACGCAATGCCATCAAAATATTCAATCAACATGGATTGAAGACCTTAAACCGAGGGAAAGCCCCTGGCGCAGAACCGAAGTTTTCGAAAGAACAGAAAGCCCAGATACTGATGATTGCAGCAACAGAACCTAAGAAACTCAACTTGCATTTCACCACCTGGAGTCTCCAGAAACTTCAGCAGTATTTCATTAACCAAAGAGTTGTTGATTCCATCTCCATTGAAACCATCAGATCTCTCTTGAAACAAGAGAAGATGAAACTGCGGAAGAGTAAACGGTTCCAATACAGTAACGACCCACAGTTCGCTAAAAAAAACTCAGGATTGACTCACTGAAAGAAAAACCACCACCAAATAGCGTCGTGATTTCATTCGATGAGAAAGGAAAAACACCAGTAAAACAGTATGGCGGCTGGAAATGGACCACCGAACAACAATACCGTATCCCCTACGCTCAGAAAGTCAAAGGATTATTTGACCTGTTCGCAGCCAAAGACATTCATACCGGCATGCGACACCATCGGTTCTACACGTGGAAGAACAGCTTCATTGTCATCGATTTTGTCAACTGGCTCCTCTACACGATATATCCAGAAAATGAACTGTATCTTATCCTCGATGGATGGAGTGCACATACATCCAAAGCATTCCGTGCTTATGCAGATCTGCAACCCAGATTGCATCTGGTTCCACTGCCAACCTGTTCATCCTGGATGAACGATATAGAAAGAGATTTTTCACGGATTCAACGAGATGTATTGGACAACAGCTGTTTTTCCAGTCCTAAGGAAGCTATGGATATGATTTCTGCATATATTGAAAAAGAGCTTAATTCAAGTTGAAAGCGTATTTAAACCATGTTAATGCTTGACCGATATAATCCAATATAAAACAATTTTCCCTACTGTCCTTAAATATACCGCATAATTAATATACGTACATAATCATACTCTTTTTCATGGCAAGACCACGAAGTGTAATTTCTATAACATGTCAAAATCCTCGATGTAAATACTTCCTAGTAGAAGACGGAAAAGACATCGTCAAACGAGGAAAGAACCGAGCAGGTCATCAACAATACTACTGTAATCACTGTCGTACCTGGTTTGTAGAAACAGCAAACACACCGTTGTATCATAAACATCTTTCCAAATCAGAGATTATCCACATCTGCAAACATCTCGTTGAAAAGAATGGCATCAGGAGTATCGAACGGATCACCGGTCATCACCGAGATACCATCGGCAGGTTGCTTGAAGATATGGCGTATCATGCAGAGATGATGAACGAGTTTCTTCTAAAAGACGTCAAACTCGGTCAGTTCGAAGTAGATGAGCTCTGGTCGTTCATTAAAAAAAACAAAAGAAGGTTAAGCAAGGAAGCCCAGAGGAAAATGACGAAGGTGATGCATGGATCTACACCAGCATAAAACGACGATCCTACCTTTTTATCTCCTACGCTGTAGGAAAATGGACACAACAAACCTGCGATGAGATGATTGAGAAACTATTCCACCGAGTGCAACTTCCCCGCCCGGGAAACAAGATACAGATTTTCTCAGATGGAAACGATGACTACACCTACGTCCTCCCAGAATATTATCCCGAGACATGTATGGATTACGGCCAACTCATTAAAATCAGAGAAGGCGGAAAAGTAGTAGACAAAATACACAACATGGTCTATGGATCTCCATCAGTAGATGATATAGAAACCACTGATGTCGAGAACTTCAACGGCATCCTACGAGAAAGAGTTGGTCGACTGGTGAGAAAAACCAAATGCCATTCGAAGAAAAAACGTGCACTTATCAACGCTTTGGAACTCATTCAATTCCACTGGAATTTCATGGATCCCCTACCGTCAGGAGAAACGCCAGCTATGATTGAATCTTTGTCAGATCACCTATGGTCATGGGATGATTTTTTATTATATAATTTTGCTGTCTAAATTAGGACAATTCCCAATTTTCTTTCCGGGGAATAGAGTAACGACCAGTCTCGTCTGGAAAGAAAGATAGATGGAAAAAAAGGGCAGATTTAGTCGAGGTAGAAACGTCTTTCTGATGCATACCAGAAATTACTATTCTCTCCACCTCCTGCGTTTTAATAGAATGAACAAAAGATCGTATTGAAGTATGAACCAGCTCAAATATCTACGCAAAAATCACCATACTGAATGAGTTTCTTAGAGATGAGATTTTTTCTTATGCGGAAAAGAATAATGCTAATCCATCATAAGATAGAGTCACGAAAGATTTATAAAGAAAATCTTTATATTAATCATGGTATTTGATTTATATAGAATATATATGGAGGCAATTTTATGAAGAAAGAAACAAAAAGTAAAGAAAGAACGCTGGTGAAAACTACAATGGTAGCTCTATTTATCACTGCTCTTCTATTGATAAGTAGTGTAAATGCAGCTCCGCTTGTTACACAACCATCAAGCAAAATGAGCACACAAGAATTAAACGAACTACAGGCACATGAAAACAATATTCTGATGCCACAAAGAATTTCATGCAGCGATGATAACGGAAATGGAATTCCTTCATCCAGTGATTCTAAGGACAATCTACAGAATACCCGTCTTGATAATAGTATAAACGATGTAGGTGTTGTCCGTATTGATGCTCCGGTAAGCGGTTTGGCTGCTGGTGCATATACGCCTAAAGCCACAGTGAAGAACTTCGGTTCAAATAATTTGACCAATGTTCCCGTTCAATTCCAGATCGGAAACGCAACCCCGGGTTCTGGGTTATTCTATAATTTCGAAAGTGATAATGGTGGATGGATAATATCAGCCTCCTGGGCTCCTTATATCGGTGACTGGGAATGGACCAACACCTACAATGTCGCTAATTACGTCTATGGAGCATATCCTACCAGTGAGATACCACCTCCGACCGCTTATTCTGGAACAGGATTATGGGGTACGAAAATGTATGCCCCCTATACAAACGCTGGTGGTTTTAGTTATCTCTCAAAAACATTTGATTTCTCATCATTAACTAATCCAACAATCTCATGGCGAAGTTGGGAACAGGTATTCGGTAACTTCGACTATTGTCAATTACGAGTAAACGGGAACCTTGTCTGGGGTCCCAGCTGGGACTACTCTGCACCGCAATGGCGAGAACGAGTGGTAAATTTAGCTAATTACTCTGGACTTGCCAGTGTTGAAATTAAATTTGAAATGTATGCGACCACCGTTGTCAACTATGCGGGCTGGTACATCGATGATGTCCTAATCGCAGCAGCAAAACAGAGACTTCCGACAGATAATGCTACAGTTCTGGAATATAATCAAACAAAGCTAGTTACTCTCAACGCTGGACAAAGCGTTCAAGTAGAATTCCCAACATGGATTCCTAATGTATGGCATCACCAGGAAAACGTTACTATCCCCTACAATCTCTCAGTGAAAACAAATCTAGTGAATGATACAAACACGAGCAATAATCTCCTTGCGAAAGTAATCAGCCTCAATTATGGGCTGTACCATGATATCGCCCTGACGAGTATCGTAAAACCTGTCAGCGGCAACGCAGGAGTAATTGCCCCTGAGGTCGTTGTGAAGAACCTCGGACAGTACAATGAGACCAATGTTCCGATTCACATGGTCATCAGCAAACCATACTTCATGCAAAACTTTGCTTCCACCACCTTCCCACCCGCAGGCTGGACTCAAGAGGCAACCGGTGAATGGACACGAGTTCTTACCGCGAACGCCGGAGGAACCTCCCCTGAGGCACGACTGTATTACACTGGTATCGTAGGCAACTACGCATATCTGCAGAGCCCTGCCATTGACACCACGGGAGACACCCAGCTGAGACTTGACTTCAGAAGTATGATCCAGAACCAATATGGCGGATCCAACTGTAAAGTCCTTATCCGAAGCAATGCACTAGCGCCCTGGACCGATATTACACCCTGGGTAAATCCGATAAGTGCCAATAAAGCTGCAGCAAAACATATTGTTGATATTTCTGCGTATGTTGGGAATGCGACCCAGGTCCGCTTCGAGTTCAGCGGAACATCTGCTGGTATCATGTACTGGTACCTGGATAATATCGCCCTGTATCAACTCGATACTCCAGAATACCAATACACCAAGTACATCGCAATTAATTCCGGTGTCGAACAGAACGTCATCTTCCCTACCTGGACACCCTCTGATCTTTGGTCTGCAGAAAATGTAAGTATCTTTTATACGGTCCTTGCAGAATCTCAACTCGCCACCGATACTAAGACTGCTAATAATATCAAAACTCAAGACGTTATTCTCAACTATCCGTTTATCCATGATGTCGCCGTGACTCAGATTATTTCACCAGTGAATGGACTTGCACAGACACAACCGGTGAAGGTCGCTGTTAAAAACAATGGACAGAACGCTGAGACCGTCAATGTCAATGTCGTCATTGAGAAATTTAATGGCACTGTAGAAGGCTTTGAAGGAAGCGACGGTGGGTACGTCCAAGGAGGCACACCCGCAGGCACCTGGCAATGGGGAACACCAACCTCTGGGCCAATGGCTGCGCATGCTGGTTCAAAACTCTGGGCGACCAACCTTGCAGGGAATTACCCTGCGTGTAACGTGACATTAGATAAAGCAGTCACCTTACCGGCTGGCAGCGTTTCCTTAACATTCTGGCACTGGTACGATACAGAACCATCCTATGATGGTGGGAACGTGAAGATCTCCACTGATGGTGGAGCTACCTTTAGCATCCTTATACCAGTCGGCGGATATCCGGGAGTAGCAACCGCTACAGCAAGCCCGCTCAAAGGTCAAGCGTGCTTCATTGGTCATGGGCAGAAATACTGGGAGAAAGAAGAGTTTACTCTCAACGCCTACGCCGGACAATCGGTTATCATCCGATGGCACTTCGGCGCTGACACAAGCGTCTTCTATCCTGGCTGGTACATCGATGATGTCTGTTTTGCAGACCCAGCAGCTTTCCTGCCTGAGTATACTCAAACCGTTTCAGGAGTCGCACTCGCAGTAGGAGAAACCAAGAATATTACCTTCTCCCCTGATTGGACCCCGACCGATCTCACCCTTTCATTTGGGAGAGACTACCGTGCAACCGCAACCGCTACCATCATGGGATACACACCTGTGTATACCAGCAGCTTTGACTACACGCCAGGGATACCGCCAATACCGCCAACCTTCCCACCGACAGGATGGGCCGTCTATAACGTCGATGCCGACTCTTATTCCTGGGCCTATGACACCTCTTATCCTCATACTGGTACTGGCAATGCAAAAATCCATTGGAACAGCCTGGGAAATAATGACTGGCTTACAACGAAATCAGTCGCCATCGGAAGCGGAGGAGGAGCGTTCTCCTTCTGGTATAGAGACGACTATTGGAACGAAGATTTCAAAGTCTACTACTCCACCTCTGGGAATACCGTGGCTGACTTCCTTGGCACAAGCGGATATCTCCTTAACTCTGTTACAACCCTTGGAGACAGCACCTATCACCAGTACACCACTACGATGACAGGTCCCCAGACCGTCTATTTCGCTGTTCGATGCGTAAGTGTGGATGCCTACTATCTCTATGTCGATGACTTTGCATTCCCTGACGCAACAACCGAAGGCTTCGAAGGGACACCAGGCACACCAGGTAACTGGAACGGATGGTCTTCCACCGCCGTCACTAACACATATCAATGGACTGCCCAACAGACTGGCACCAATCCAACCTGCGTACCACACACAGCTCCCTGGATGGCTTCTTACGACTCGTACAATGCCTATCCCCCCGCTAGTGCTCGATTGAAATATACAAACTCATTCAACCTTACAAGCTACGGATCCCCCCAACTTCTGTTAGGATTCTGGATGATGCACGACATCATATACACAAACAATGACCGAGTTCAGGTTCAAATCTCGACTAACAACGCAACATGGGTTAATGTCAGCACACCAGTTAGCCGGTACGATGCAACAGCGACCACACCCACCTGGAAACTGCATTATGTGGATATCTCCGCATACACAGCTAATCCGACCGTCTGGATCGCCTTCTTAGCCATCGGAGCCTATGGGAATAAAATCTTCATCGACGACGCGTCAATCAACAAGCTTGCGGTAATACCCGATTCTAACCCTGGTAACAACATCGTAACGAAATGGGTCACCCTCTCCTATGAACACGATGTCGGAGTCTCAACGATTACTGAACCCGTCGGTCCAATCACCCAAACAACAAAAACATGGTCCACTGGTACGACAACCAACGCATTCAACGACGGCGGCTTCCTGTTCGAAACAGCACAACGGTACAATATAACAGATATGAGCGCATTCCACAACTGGACTATTAGTAAAGTACAGTTCTTCAAAGGATATCTCACCGCTGGCGTACCCGCTAACGTACCCGCATGCTCGGGAAGAATCAAAATCTACAGTAGCACAAACGCCTCGCAACCAACAACCCTCATAACGACACAACCATGGATCGTAAGTAATGGCAGCTTCTGGGTTGACGTCTACCTCGACAGCCCTGTCAAGATCCTACCTGGTGTTGATTACTGGGTCAGCGTTGAACACACCGCTGGATACGCATCCTCAACCTTCATGGCTGGGTGTGACAATGGTCCCGCTGTTTTCTACAAAGGAGGCTGGATGTGGGATGAGACAACACCCTGGACTGAAATTCGGACCTGGGGCTACAGCTACAACTGGAACATCAAGACTGTCTTGTATTCACCGGCACCCGCTACCGCATGGCCACCAGGAAGCTACCCCATTGCAGCCGTCATTGGTAACTATGGAGTCAGCTTCGCAGAAAACAACTTCGTCGTCAACGCAAAGGTGTTCAAAACCAGCAAAGCAGACGTCCTTGTCTACCAACAGAACGTCACCGTCACCAGCGCGTTAGCACCTGGTCAAAATGTCCTGAA
>Ga0315274_10010556_pt1 | contig 13301 bp, 11 predicted proteins | sample YL17G02_20_MG_FD_203700 | JGI IMG/M metagenome (GOLD analysis project Ga0315274, IMG submission 203700) | Sediment microbial communities from Yellowstone Lake, YNP, Wyoming, USA - YL17G02_20 | ecosystem: Environmental > Aquatic > Freshwater > Lake > Sediment | place: USA: Wyoming | collected...
ACTCCGCCAACAGGGCAATGGTTGGGCCTGGCCCCATGCCGCAGAAGCGGGCATCGAACGCCGTCGCGATCCCCGCAATCCCTGTCTCCACCGCAAACCCTCGTGAGGCAAGTGAAGAAGCCAACAGAGCTGCTGCCTCCACCTCCTCGTAGGCAAGCTCCGGGTGCGCATGGATCTTGCGGCTTAGCTCGATGAGATAGGCTTGGTCCGCCTCGATCTGCTCAACGGCTACCGTCTGAGGTCTTTTCAAGGTCGCGAAGCCCCTTGGACTAGGAGGTGTCATACCGAGGAGGCGCAACGTGCCGCCTTGGGTGTGGGGATTCCGGGCGGCGGGGGGTCAATCTCAACACAGCCCCGATGAGCCGGCAAGGCCGTACCGAGCTCAGCCCATCCGATCCCCTCTGCGACGGCTCCATGGCGAGACAGCTTCCTGCCCGTAGACACGTCGCACCCCGGCGATCGACGGAGGATAAGGCCTTCTCGGGCCACCCCGTTTGTTCATTTCTCGACGTCGTCGGATTGCGTCAGGCGCGTCCCAGTACTCGTTCCTGCACCTGACGGATATGGGATCGCATGGCCTCCCGTGCGCCATCCCTGTCATGGTTTGCCAGTGCATCGATGAGGGGGTTGTGCTCGTCGCTCACGATCAGGGGGTCACGCGCCAGGATGCGCTCCACGTCATCGAGGAAGTCTCCGATCATCTTCGCCAGACGTGCGTTGCCCGAGGCGTCTGCCACGGCCATGTGAAACTCGCGGTTACCGGAGAGACGATCCTCGCTGCCAAGGATTCCGTAGTGAATCTGCTTGAGGGCCTCAACTTCCTCATCCTTGACCCTACCCGCAGCCATGCCTGCCGCCTCTACCTCCAGAAGCTCTCGCACGTAGAAGATGTCAACGACCTCGCGAACCGGAAACTCGGTTACGATGTAACCGGTACGGGGTAGCGCCTTGACCAGGCCTTCATGCGCCAGGATCAGGAGCGCCTCCCTTACCGGCGTGCGACTCACGCCAAACCGTGTGGCGATTTCCTGCTCGTTGATGATGACACCAGGGACGAGCTCGCCGGAGATGATGGAGCGCTTGAGACGTTCGTACAGATCCCTTTTCATGGTCCCTCCGCCCTTCATCATTCTTGGGCCCATCGGGCGGATTGAAGACCGTGCACCGCCCGCCTCCCATCTCTGTCTGGGGCAAAGTCCCACAGGGGACGCTCCATGACTTACCCCGTCGTCACATCCGCCGCCAACCAGTCTGTACCATAACTATGAGCGTAGGAGCCGCTATGCAACAAGGATCCTCGGCCGCCCGGCAAGGCCGGCGCAACCTCAACGCCAAGTGAGGTATGCTGCAACCACGGGTGCGTGTTGCGCCTGGGGGTTCCACCCGATAGTCAATCCGCATTGACGTCGCTCTTGGCCCCCACAGGATCGAGTCGACTCAGGAAGGAAGAGAAGCCGCCGTCCGCTTTCAACATGTCGTAGCACGCGGTTCCACCAGCCTTGAGAACCATCGCCAATTGGACAACCGATCGGGAAACATCCTCCGCTGCTTTCACCGCCATTTCGGCGTCTGCGTCTCCACCCTCAAAGAGCCTCCGCAAGCTGTTCTTGTCGCCGCTGAGCCGGGTCCAACCACCTGCCCCCAAGTGGCTTCCATATTGCCTGCCCGCGGCAGGAACACATCCCATGAAGACCGCATGGCTGATCAATGAGACCATCACCAAGTCCTGTCCGGAGAAGAGGTCTGCGCCTTGAGCGATCACTCCGATAGCCTTCAGATGCTTTCTGTTCTCGAACATGCTGCAGCCCAGTCTGTCAAGAAAACACTTCACCTGTCCCGGTATCCCCATCTGATAGACAGGGGCCGAATAGAGGATTGCATCTGCGAGGAGCCATTTGTCTCGAATCTCCTGGAAATCGTCCTCTTGCGCGCAATGCTTGAGCTCAAAGCAGCGGCCGCACGAGACGCAACCGCTGATGCCTTTTCCCGACATGGAGTACAACTCAGTTTTCACCTTTCCTGGAACCACCGCCTCGGCCGCATCCAGTGCCTTCTCCAGTAGGAAACGGCTGTTTCCCATTCTGCGGGGACTGCCGGAGAAGCCTAACACCCTGATCTTCACTGCGTCATCTCGCTATCCGGCGCTTCAGCTGGCCCGTTCCCCGGGACAGCGGATGTTCCGTCTGACCAATACGCCGCTGGAGTTGCCGGGTCTGAGTGACTGCCGAGACGCGCATCACCCCCTCCATCCAGACGGTAGCCCTTTCTTCGGCCCTAAGTGCTCCTAGCTGCGGCAATCAGCTATGTTCTTTGGCTCCTCAGAGAACAAGGTCCCTCTTCGGACTGGGTGGCTATCGCCCTGTGCTCGCTCACCTCTGCGCCTTCCCGCCGAACGCTCCGAAAACTGAGGCTCGCTTGTTGACAGGGGGCATCCATGATGTTAGTATACTTATAGACTATTATAGGTGTAATCGCGCGTTGCCGCAAGCCTGTCATCGGGCGCAAACGGGCAGGAGCGTGGGGAGTTGCGGGGTCAAGCGACAGGGCGCGTGCCCCCCACCCTAAGTCTGTGGCCAGTTCCCATGTCGCTCCAACAACCAGCCCATTCCCATCCACAGCGCCTTGCCTAGCGGAGGAGGCACGAAATGGACGACCTGATCTACACTTCAGCCTCGGAACTCGCGCAGGCAATCGCCTCAAAGAGGGTTTCCTCGGAAGAGGTGGTCAAGTCCCACCTCAAGCGGATCCAGGATGTGAACCCCAGACTCAACGCTGTGGTTTGCCTGGACGAGGAGGAGGCCCTACGACAGGCTCGAGCTGCGGACCAAGCGCTCGCTCAAGGGAAGATCAAGGGTCCGTTGCACGGCGTGCCCATGACGATCAAGGACTCGTTCGAGACGACGGGCCTGGTCAGCACCTCAGCCACCAAAGGCCGGGCCAACTTCGTGCCGAGCGAAGACGCAACGGCGGTCGCCCGTCTGCGTGCGGCAGGAGCCATTGTAATGGGCAAGACAAACCTGCCCGAGTTCACCTGGTGGGGTGAGAGCGAAAACCTTGTCTACGGCCGCTCGAACAACCCGTATGACTTGTCCCGCACTCCCGGGGGAAGCAGTGGCGGCGCAGCAGCCATCCTCGCCGCGGGCGGTTCCCCCCTTGAACTGGGAAGCGACACCTATGGAAGTATTCGCCAGCCGTCGCATTTCTGCGGGACCGCGGGCATCAAGCCAACCTCGGGCCGCGTGCCCCGAACGGGCCATTTTCCCCCCGCCACGGGTCCTATGGACTGGATCGAACAGGTGGGACCGATGGCGCGTACCGTGGATGACCTGATTCTCACACTGCCCATCCTCTCAGGCGTGGACGGGCGCGATCCGGACATTATCCCCATGCCGCTGGGCGACCCCTTGAGCGTGAGACTCAAGGGATTGCGCGCGGCCTTCTTCACCGATAACGGCGTGGTGGCAGCCGAGGCCCAAGTTGTCGAGACCGTGAGGAAGGCTGTTCACTTTCTGGAAGGCTCAGGGATCACGGTCGAAGAAGGCCGACCCGATTGCTTCGCCCGTGTCTACGATCTGCTGGCCGCGCTCTGGGGAGCCGACGGAGACGCTACCCCGCGCGCCATGCTGAAGCTGGCTGGTACATCCTTGGAGGATACCTCCCCCTCTTTGCGGCTTATCATGAGTTTCCCCCCGATCTCGACTGCGGAGTTCTTTGCGTTGTATGCGGAGGCCGTAAGGTTCCGACAGGACTCGCTCGCGTTCATGCAGAAGTACGATGTGATCATCTCGCCCCCGTGCGCCTGTCTGGCTCCCACGCACGGCAAGATCGCCGAGATCAACAACATGCTCAGCTACACGATGCTCTACAATCTACTGGGCTGGCCGGCCGTTGTCGTAAGGGCTGGCACTTCTTCTGAAGGGCTTCCTATCGGGGTCCAGGTCGCGGCCCGAGCTTGGAGGGAGGACGTGGCGCTCGCGGTCGCGAAACACATTGAGAGTGGTATGGGTGGATTCCGGCGGCCGCTGTTGTGACGCCGCAAAGTGGGATCACGCGGCTTCAACGACCACGCATTGCGGCGAGCACAAACGAGCGCCAAAGATGAAGGGGAGGGGCTAGCGGGCTAGCCCCTCCCCTTGCACATTCCTCATGTGCGACCGAGGCACACGCTCGTGCCAGGAGCGGACCCTACGGGAGCCGGGTGCGGTCGCTTGCCACCCCAAGGTATTGCGCCTTGACCTCTTCATTGTGGCGTATCTCCGCGGGGGGTCCCTCGTGCACGATGATTCCTTTGTTGATCACGTAGACATAGTCGGCCACCTGCAGGGCAAGGGAGAGATTCTGTTCGACGAGCAGGATGGAGAGGCCGCTTGCCTTCAGCGCCCGCACGATGGCGCCAAGCTCCTGAACAATCGCCGGGGCCAATCCCTCCGAGGGCTCGTCCATCAGGAACAGGTCGGGATTGGTCATGAGAGCCCTCCCAATGGCCAGCATTTGCTGTTCGCCGCCGCTGAGCAGCGTCCCCCTGATCCTGGCCCGTTCCTTCAGGATCGGAAACAGGGCATAGACCCTGCTCAGATCCCAGGGATGGGATCGACCCCGCGTGCGCGCCGAGACCACCAGGTTCTCTTCCACGCTCAAAGACGGGAAGATCCTGCGTCCTTGAGGAACCAGGCCCATCCCACGCCGGGCAATGAGATGCGCGGCCAGGGCGGTCACATCTTCCCCTCCAAAGAAGACCCTACCTTGACGCGGAGGCGTCAATCCCAGAATCGAGCGGATCGTCGTCGTCTTTCCCATGCCGTTCCGACCGAGCAGAGCCACCGTGGAACCCTCTGCGACCTGGAGCGAAAGCCCTTGCAGGATGTGGCTCTCGCCGTAGTAGGTGTGGATATCCTGGACCCGCAGCATCTCGGCCACTGCTAGGAACTCCCGTTTCCCAGATAGACTTCCTGCACATATTTGTCGGCCTGCACCTCGGCTGGCGTGCCGTCGGCGATCACCTCACCGTTGTGAAGCACAAGGATCCGCTGGGCGGCATGGAAGACAAGGTCCATGTCATGGGCGATCAGCAGCACGGAGATCTCCCCCCCCAGATTGGCAATCATCTTCACAATCTCGGCATTCTCCGTCTGGGTCAGCCCCGAGTTGGGTTCGTCGAGCAAGAGGACCCTGGGGTTCGAAGCCAGGCTCAGCGCGATTTCGAGCTTACGTTGCTCCCCATAGGAGATCTCCGAAACGAGCTGCTCGCGCTTTTCCCACAGATCCCACGCTCCCAGGAGGCGCTGGGCGCGCCGCAGGAGGTCTCCATCGGCCAGGAGCGGCCGAAAGATCCGCAACTGCGAGCGCTGGACACCCTCCAGGGCCAAGAGCATGTTCACCAGGACTGTGAGCCTCAGGAACAGGCTGGTGATCTGGAAGGATCGACTGATGCCCAGGTGCACACGCCGGTGGGCGGCAAGCTGGCTAATCTCCTGACCGAATAGACGGATCTTCCCGCCGGACAGCGAAAGCTGCCCACTGATGATGTTGACGAGCGTGGTCTTCCCTGCCCCATTCGGCCCGATAACGGCCGTCCGTTGGCCAACAGGCACACGGAATGACACATTCGTCAGGGCATGAACCCCGCCGAAGTCTCTCGAAACCGCCTCAACCTCAAGGGCTTCCATGTTGGCCGCTTGCCTTCTTCCAGATCTTGAGCAGGGAGGGGGCGATGCCGGAGCGAGCGTACAGGATCGTCAGTACGAAGACCAGCCCCATGACCAGCGGCCACCGCGCGGGCGCGAGGTCGCTCACATAGAATTGCAGAAGCCCGATGGTCGCCGCCCCAACGACCGGACCGTACAGCGTGCCCGTGCCGCCGAGAATGATCATGAAGAGCGCGTTGCCCGACATCACAATGCCCATGTTGGCCGGGACAACAATCCCGTTGCTGTAGGCAAACAACACCCCCGCGAAACCGGCAAAGGCCCCGGCAAGAACGAAGGCTATGTACTTGTAGAGCCAGGTGTTGTAGCCCAGGCACTGCATTCGCGACTCGTTCTCCCGGATCCCCTGCAGCGCGTGCCCAAACGGGGAGCGGGTGACGCTGCGCAGGACGAGATAGCAGAGGAAGAAGGCCAGGAGGACGAAGTAGTAGAAGAGCAGCGGATTCCAGCGGAATCCGGCGATGCCTAGATCGGGTCGGGCGATTCCGGTGATGCCTTCGGTGCCTCCTGTGGTCAGCCAATCCCACTTCAGGGCGACGCTATAGAGCAACTGCGTTAGGGCGAAGGTGATTAGCATGAAAGAGGCGCCAGACGTGCGCAGCGCGATAAGCCCAAAGACGGCTGCCCCCAGCGCGGCCGCGAAGACCCCTGCGGGTGCGGTGATCCACAGGGACCGTAGACCATAGCGCGCCATCAGCAGCCCAACGGTGTAGCCCCCGATCCCCAGGTAACCGGCGTGTCCAAGGGAAACAAGTCCCGTGTAACCAAAGATGAGGTCGAGGCTGATGGCGAAGATGGCATTTACCAGGATCCGGGTCATCAGACCCTGCAGCCAACTTGGCAGGAACAGCGGCAGGCCGAGCCCGGCTACAAGGCCAGCCAAGACCGGCAGGAGCCGCAGCAGGTGGCTTCGCCCGTTGCCTTCTCTGCCGTGATGGGCGGACGGCATAGGCTACTTCTCTCTGCCCAGAAGGCCGGCGGGGCGCACGAGGAGTATGACGACCATGGCCAGGTAAGTGGTGAACAGGGCGAATTGTGGGAAACGCGACCGCCCTATCGTGTCGATGGCCCCTATCAACATCGCGCCCACGAGAGCCCCTTGCACAGACCCCACACCCCCAATCACTATCACGACCATGGCCAGAAGCTGGATACTTTGGGCAAGGCCTGTCGACGCTCCCAAGGCCTGGGCGCCAATCACGCCCGAGAATCCCGCGAGGCCGACCCCTAGCATGAAGACCGCCGTCGAAAGCCGGTCGAAGTCGACACCCAGTCCGGCAAGCATCTCCTTGTCGTCCATGCCGGCGCGCACCAGAGCCCCGAGGCGCGTCTTCTCAAGCAGCCACCACAGCCCGACCGCCAGGAAGCCTCCGATCAGTGCGATCACGAAACGCACCGTTGGATAGGCGATGCTTCCCAGATGCACGGATCCGGAGAAGGCTGGGGCGGTGAACGGCGCACGAGGGATGGGGCCCCAGATCCACTCCCCCAGATTGACCAGGACGAAAGACAGGCCAAACGCAAGCAGCACTTGCTCGGTGTATTGCCGATACAAGCGGCGGAAGAGCCCGCGCTCGATACCGAAGCCGAGCACGGCGGTGATCAAGGCGGCCCCCAGAGCCGCCAGCCAGAAGTCTAGCCCGCACTGGGCGACCAGCGTCCAGCCGATAAAAGCACCGAGCATGTACAAGGCACCATGAGCCATGTTGAGGATCCCCATCAGCCCCATGATGATGGACAGGCCCGTGGCCAGCAAGAACAGGATGAACCCAAAAGAGATGCCGTTGAGGAGATCAAGCAGAAAGGTATTCATGCACGGAGCGCTCGTCGCGCCAAGCCGCAGGGTCGGGCAGAACAACCTCTCTGCCCGACCCTGGACTAGATGCGGATGCGACCGCCTCTCAGGGCCAGTGACCCCCGGCCTGTTGTCTCAGGGAAACCCTACTGGTCCCTCGGATCTCTCACCGCCGGGTAGGTCGTCACCACTTCATAGACCCAGCGTCCGTCGACTTGCCTCACCTGCATCAATTCCCGGTCGGTCAGGGCAATGCCGTTGGCCGTGAAATGCGCGCGGCCCTGCGGGGTGTCCAGTTCCAGCCCAAGAATGGCCTCTCTGAGCGCCGCCAACGAAGTGTCGCCATGGGTGGCCCTGAGAGCTTCGACGGCGACCATCGCCGCGGAATAGGCAGAGACGGCCGTCGTGTTCGGCTTCTCATTGTAGGCCCTCTCGTACGCCTCGACAAATGCCCTGTTCGTCGGGGTGTCGATCCGCCATGTGTAGTCGCCCAAAGTGTAGAAGCCATCGATTTGGGGTCCAAGGTCCTGTATGGTCCCTTCCCTCAAGGTGTAGACGAAGATGACCGGGGTCTCCAAGCCCAAGGCGTTGTACTGGTCGACGAAGCTGACCAAGTTGTCCGTCAGGAGCCAAACGACAACAGCGTCCGCTCCTGGGTCCAAGGCGGTCATGTAGGGGAGCATATCAGTGGTGCCCAGAGGCACCCACTGCTCCTGGAGGACAGTCCCGCCAAGCCGGGTGAATCCCTCCATGGGGCCGGCCATGAGCGTATGGCCGAAGATATAGTCGGGGGCCATGATCGATAGGTTGCGGTAGCCCATCTCGCTGTAGGCGAAGTCCCCGATGGGCGTGGCAGATGAGTAATCCGTGCCCGGCCACAGGATGAAGTTGCCGCTCTGGACCAAGTCCCAGGATCCGTAGTGGACGGAGATGTCCAGCACCTGTTGCTCGGCAAGATAGGGCGCGACGCCCTGCTGGTTCGATCCGAAGATCGGCCCAATCAGGATATCGACCTGTTCCTGCTCTACCAGTTGCCGCGTGCGGTCCAAGGTGACGGAGGGGTCCATCCCATCCTCATCGCCAGTGACCAACTCAATGGGTCTGCCCGCCACCTCCCAGTTGTTTTGCTCCAGGAGCAGGCGGACGCCCGCCTCAACCAGGGGACCGTGGTCTGAGCCAACACCGGTATACGGGGCCTGAATCCCGATGCGGATCGGACCTTGTTCAGCGGACTGACCGCAGGCCGTGAGCAGGGGGAACGGGGCAACGATCATGCTCAGCAAGACGAAACGGCGCAACATCTTCTTGTTCATAAGGCGTTTCTCCTTTTCCATCCCGGATCGGGTCTCACTCGATCATCTCTCGGGGGCACGGCCGGGCGACACGTTTCGCGGCCATCGGCCGGCATATGCCCCGCTGCGTGTATCGGGAAACGCGTTGACCCCCGCGCCTACTTGTTCGATTCCCCTCCTTTCCTCCGAAACCTCACTGGCGACCGAAACGGGGTATCGCAGTCCGGTTCCCAAAAGAAGCTCTACCCCCGGGTCATCGTTCGACCGGCAATCGGATGCTACATCACCACATTGCCCTTCGGCACCGATTCAGCACCTCCGCACCTGTCTCTGTGACGACAACCGTTTCCTCGATGACCATGCTGCCGAACTCAGGCGACGCGACCATGGGTTCCACGCAGAGCACCATGCCGGGACTCAGGGTCACTGGATGGTGGGGCGTGATCCAGGGATTCTCCCCAATTTCCAGCCCAATCCCATGCGCCAGGACTTGGATGCTCCTCTCGCGGGAATACGTGGTGACGAAAGTGAGCTCTCGGCCAGGCTTGAGTTCGCCGATCATCCATTCCGTTGCTTCCGCGATATGCTCGAGGTAGTCCTTCTGCATAGGGGTTGGCTTGCCGACGGTCTTCGCCCGGGAGTTGTCGAAGCCGTAGTTCGAAGCGAAGCCGATCACATCCACGAAGAAGAAGTCACCTTCCACAAGCAGGGTGGCGTCACTCATCGGCCAGCACAACGTGTCGACTTTCGTCCCGCTCGCGATCCGAATCCGTGGGATGTAGTCTGCCCCCGCCTCCAGAACCTCTTTCCTGACCGCGATCTCGATCTCGTAGCGTCGGAGTCCTTGGCGCACCTTGCGCATCCCTGCGGCAATCCCCACATCGGCCACATGGGCCGCGCGGCGAAGGAGCTCGATCTCCGCCGGGCTCTTGATGACCCTCTGCGCCTCTAGCAGATCGTTGGCCGGCTCAAGAGCCACTGCCGGCAGGCATCGACCCAGGCATTCATAGTATTCGACCGGGATGACATCCAGGCCGACAACCCCTAGCTTCTTCCCGTCGAGTTCCTTTTCCCGGATGGCCGCCACAAGTTCGGTCACGAGTTGGCGCCCGGTTTTCGCTTGGTCGATGCCCACCACCTTGGCCGTTTCGTAGCCGAGCGGTGAGACCAGCGTGCCCTTACCCCTCAGGGGCAAGACCAGGGCGGCGTAGCCGAGCCCGATGTGACTCATGATGTTGGGAAAGGAGATGCGGTGGTTGGTGAGATAGCACACATGCCCTTCGCGTTCGGCGTAGCTCGAGAAGGCAATGAGACCTTCGAGACCACGCTCGCCCATCAGGCGCTGTGTCCGCTCGAGGCGTTGCTGAAACTCCCCTTCACTTAAGGGCAGGAGCGTGCTCATGGCTCCTCCCTTTCTCGCGTGCAGACTAGGTCTCTTACCACCCTCCGGTTAGGCAGAGGAGCCACCACCATGTCGCCCTCTACCAGCGTCTGGCACATGAGCGAGGGCTTCCCATTGACTAGGAGCGTGCATTGGCCGCAGATCCCATGCGTGCAAGCAGCATGATCACAGTAGGCGAGACTGCCGTCAATCTGCTCGTAGATGAAATCGAGCGCGTTCAGCAGGCTCATGCCTTGGAAGCAAGGTACATCGTACTCCTTGTCGTATGGCCATTCGCTGATCTGGGGGTCGTACCGGCGCAAGGTCACTTTCGCATGCCTCTGGTTCCCCAAAGCTCCTCCTTCCCGCATCGAGGCCCACCGGTGTATCCACCTCTCAGTGGGGGCCACTCACCACAGAACGCGCCAGCATCATCTCCTTCAACATATCCATGTAGGGTTTCGTGCCGGGCCCAGGCAATAGGCGGGTGGCGACAACGGGCCTAGAGGTCCACTCTACACAATCCTCCTGCTTCCTGGCCACGATCTCCTGAAGCCAGTGGTCGTTGTCCGTATAGGGGAAGTCCGAGCGGTAATGGACGCCTCGGCTCTCGGTGCGCATCAGGGCCGCCCTGGCAGATAGTTCAAGGAGTTGCACCATGTTCTTCAGCTCCAAGGCGTCCACCCATTCCTTGTTGTAGCAACGGTTCTTACTCGTCGTGGAGAGCGCCGGGAGCTTCTCCTTCTGGATGCCCTCGAGGAAGCTGGCCAGCTCCTCCAGTTGATCCTTTGTGCGGATGGGTCCAAGGTGGCTGTGGGCCAACCGTTGGACCTGGTTTCGCACCTCCGCTGGACGAACCCCTCCGCCGGACTCAAGGGGGCGAAGAATCTCCGCCTGCAGGCCAGCGAGATCTCCCTTGGGTTCACGGGTTAGCCGCGTGCCAAGCGCGTATTGGGCCGCACGGGATCCAGCAAGGGCGCCGCTGACAAGCATCTCCGTCGTGGCTGCCACGACTCGGTTGGCTCCAAAGGGGCTTGTGGCACATTCCCCGGCAGCGTACAGGCCCTCGATGCTCGTGCCGTAGCCTTCATCCACTGCAATCCCGCCTTCGAAGTACTCGGCCGCTGGGCCTACTTCGATCCGTTCGGCCTTTCGGAGCATGGCGGCCATGGGGGCGAAGTCGGTCGCATGGTATCTCCAGCCGGGGAAGACGGCGCGTACACGGCGATCAAACACCTCCAAGGGAGTATCCCCGTTATCAAGGTAGATCCCCCCGTGTGGGGAGCCTCTGCCCTCCTGCACCTCTCTCTGCGAAGCCCAAGAGATGAAGCACTTGTTCCACTCCGACGACATGCCGATACGCACAACATCGGGGTCGTACGCGTCCAGAAAGGTATCCCCTTGCTTGTTCGTAAGCTTGCCGCCAAAGAGCATGATCAAGGCGTAGGCGAAGGGGCTCCCTTGCCAGATCGGCGGCCAGAGTATCACATTGCAACAGAAGGTGATGAATTCCATGTTGGCCAGCGCCGCGCCTGCCCGGTAGGCCATGGCGACCCCTTCGCCGGAAAGATCGCGCGGCCCTGTGGTGGGATAGAAGGCTTTGTGCCAGCCGCCAGTAGCCAGGACCACAGCTCTTGCCTTGAAATGCACCAGCTCCCCAGATATGAGATCCAGACCGAGGGCTCCCGTGGCCCTGCCGTCCTTGGTGATCAGTTCCAAGGTCATCACGTCGGAGGCCACCTCAATCCCCACGGCCTTCGCCCATTGGACCAACGCCCGCGAGATGGCAGGGCCAGAAGTGAAGATGGCGCGCTCATCCGACCTCTCCACGGGCATTCCCCAGTCCAACAGCTCTCCGAGTCGGTCTCCGGCATCCCGGATGTAGATCTCCAGCAGCTTCTGGTTGTTCAGGTAGAAGCCTTGGTGGAGGATGTCCAGGAAGAAATGCTCCGGCGTGTCGCGAGGCTCGCCAAAGAAACCGAGGCGCCTCAGGCTTCTCCCATCCGCCGTGAGATCAGCCCCTGCCATTGCGGTGGCGCCGCTTTTTCCGTGCGTTCCTTTGTTGACCAGGAGTGTTTTCGCGCCCTGCTGCCGAGCAGCGATGGCAGCCCGCAGGCCTGCGCCCCCACCTCCCACTACCAGGACATCGCACTCCACAGCGTTTTCGACCATTCGTCTACCCTTTCCATGCCGCTTGGGAGCTGGTGCTCGCCCCGACCTGGGACTTGATTCCCCGGGGACTCGCCTCATGAGTGCCGGCACGCCTCCCGCCCCTCCCCTTGCGTCTCAGAGTATTCAAAGGCCAGTCTCCCCTCTAGGGCGCCCACGCAGCAGCGCGGGATCAAGGGCTTCCATTGCCTTCCCAGTGCTTCCCTTCTGATGCTCCAGTCACAGCCGCACTCGCTAGCAGATCATCCGGCTGTCGACTTTGCGGGCCGAGCGCGAGCAGTCCAATCCCCCTCCACGGGGAGAAACCACGGCCAGCTCAAGCACGAATACCCTTGAGTGGCCGGAGTCCTTCGGGATCGGGAACACACGCGGGGTTGGGCGCGTCGGCCCATGAAGACGGGTGCTCGCGGCCATATCGCTCACGCATAGTACCCGGCCCCCATGGTTGCGCGACGGGTTATGTTCTGGGCGGGCCAGCTTGCTGCTGGGGATTGATGTAGCCTTGGTGGCCATATGCTATGCTGTTGATATGCATTTAGCATACTACCAGAAGAACCACCGATTGTCAAGCGTGTGTGCCCTGGCCCGACCCCCATTGACAGAATGACTCGTTGGGCAATCGGCCGCCGGCGCCGGAGGTCTTTCCGGCTCCCTTCCTGATGTCACCGCTACCCGCTGCGGCGGCTCTCAAACGAACGTAGACTCTGATACAGGACCTGGGGGCAGCTCAATGGTGCATGCGGAGACTGGCGAGGACCGGCTCTTCCGCAAGGTTATGTCCCCATTGGGTAGTCGCGATCCGCTGGGAGTCTCTTACTCGTCGCTTCCGATCTCCCTCTCTGGTCGTCGACTGACGTCTCAAGCAGGCTGTCCAGCTTCCTCGCCGCCTCCTCCTGCATCGTGGGCAGGACATGGGAGTAGATGTCCAGGGTCAGGCTGATCTGCGAATGGCCGAGGCG